>JADMIO011095978.1_pt1 | contig 55464 bp, 40 predicted proteins | sample 8958161 | NCBI WGS metagenome assembly JADMIO01 (sample SAMN16585339, study PRJNA669376) | soil metagenome | isolation source: Crop rotation soil | place: USA: Cullars Rotation, Alabama | collected 2011
CGCGACAACTTGTCCACGTGGAATTCTAAGCTTAGGATCCCAATGTGCTGGAAAGGCGAGTCCGGAATAGATGGATGGCATTCGGCACTGCACCGAGGTCATCGTCCAAAGAGGGATGGGGCCACCCGATCTGCGTGAGACCGGAAACTTGGATGTTTGGTAGCTTCGCCCTGCTTCCTTGTGGGATCCCCGCCAGGTCGAGCGGCTGCCATCTGCTCCGCCGTGAGTCATAGTAAACATCGACGCCTCGGGCCCGAAGCTGTCGCTCCGTTGAGGCCAGGCTCCACTTCGTGGCTTTGTAGAGGTTGCCGGTTTCGAGATCGAGTCCTTGACTTGGAGGGGTCTTTCCCAGTTCGACGACCCGCTCGATGATGGGGCCGAAGCTCGCCTCAGAAGTTACTCGGCCTGATTTTTGCGTTTGAACCGATGGAGATGCGCTGTGCGTGGCTGTGTTATAGGCGAACACCTCAATGCCACGGAGCGAGAACGACACCCGCTCGCTGTCCGCCGACCACTGGATGTGGCCGCTGTTGCTGTTGAATACTAGCTCGTCAACCGGCATGGCGAGATGATTGGTGGACAATTTCTCCGTGGGAATCGGAACATCCCATTTCTCGAACACGGATCCGCCCAATCCTTGCACGATAAACCGGTAATACAGCGAATCGCTTCCGAAAATACGCATGGCATGGAAGGTCGAGGCCAATGCCGTATAGCGGCCATCTGGCGAATCGCTGATCAAAATAGTCCCCCACTGGCGTGGTCGTTGTGTCCACTGGATGGAGGCGACGCCGCCGACCAGTAGCGCTGTCGTAGTCACCGCCGCAATCAAACCCCAGTGCTGGTGCGGCTCACTTTTCTGGCGCGTGGCTGTTGCGACTGCTGCGGCCATTGGACGGTTGTCGTTGGGCTGGTTGCTCAGCACCCGCAAGATTCCGCGCACGAGGTAGTAATCAAAGAACAGGACCCCCGGGATAGAGTATGCCAGCAATTCAGAATACCATGTGTGCGAGGCGTCAAACTTGCCGCAGAGAAAACCGAGGAAGCAATACCATGGGTAACCCACCACAAAATTCAGCAGAAGCAGCGGGAACCATAACCCGTCAAACAAGGCCAGACCCCATCCGTAAAGTTGGCCCGCCGAGCGGCGGATTTGCGAGACAGCCACCCATCCGAGAATCGTCGTGGTGAATGGAGCGGACACATAGAGGATGGCCATCGCAATGTGGAAGACCAGAAGTCCACCCGAGGGGTGCAGTGGACCAGACTCCATGCTCACAAGCCATCCAAGAAAACAGGCCACCACCCCGAAGACTGCGCATACCGCCCCCACCACTGCCACGCGGGATAACCGGGGAGGTGCGGATCCGCTGTCAGCATTGGGCGGAGGCGCTTGCTTCATCGGCTCAAACCAGGTGGAACCTTGCGCTTCCCCTTCTTGTTCGATCAGCAGATTCGCATTCGCCACCGCGCCTCCAAAAAAGAGGAGGAACAAAACCAAGTCGGCGAGACAGACAAACGAACCCACGCCGGGAATCCATCCGATAGTCCAATAGCAGATGAAACAGACGGCGCTGGCAATTCCTGCCCCTCTCAGGTTTTTGAGCGGCAAGCCTGGCTGCTCAGCTCGCACTGCGTTGAACCCATCGGCCAGCTTCGGAAAGCTGACGAACACCCAATAGAAGTGGAACAGCGGAATGAACAGGAACCCGATTGCCTTGCCGGGCGTGGTGGCGCGGAATCGTTCCGGGAGGGCCTTCCAACAGGAATAATGGAGGATCGACCAGAGCACGCAGCCAACTAGCCAGATGGATACGATTAATGGCATCAGCGCGGCAGCGAACGCCCTTTGTCCGGTGACGTTGGCAACATCCCATGTCCACCAAAGGCAGCTGTTCGCGCAATAAAGGATCAGCGCGGGGATCCAGTTGATTTTCTTCTGCTTCACCGACTCCGGTGCCATCGTCCTCGGCGGCGCTTCGCCAACAATCCCCTCCACCTGCGTCCGAAACTCAGCGGCCGTCTGGTAGCGCAATTCCGGCTTCTCCTCCAACGCGCGCAAAACGATTTCATCGAGACGCACGTCTATTTGCACCTTGCGCGAAGGCGGCTGGAGTTTGTCGGCGGGCAATTCGCCGGTAAGCATCTCGTAGAGGACTACGCCGAGCGAGTAGATGTCCGCGCGATGATCAGTGATGCGATGTTCCTTCTGCTCAGGAGCCATGTATTGCGGAGTGCCCACAGGCTGGGATTCTGCGATGCCAATATCCCAGCCGCCTGCGTGAAGCATTTTTGCGATGCCAAAATCGGCGATCTTCACGCGACCTTCCTTGTCGAGCAGTAGGTTCTCCGGCTTGATATCGCGATGCACGATGCCGTGCTCATGCGCGTATTGCAGCGCCTCGCAGACCGGTGGCACCACGGCCAGCGCTTGCTCGGGCGTAAAGCGACCTGCTTTCATGGCCTGCCGGAGATTTACGCCATCAATGAACTCCATGAGGAGAAAATAAAACCCGCCCGCCCGGCCAAAATCATGCACTCCTACGATTTGGGGATGATTGAGAGCTGCGAGCGCCTGGGCTTCTCGTGCAAAGCGTTCCGCAAACCGCGCATCATCCGCTCGCTCGGGTGCCAGCAGTTTGAGCGCGACAAGGCGGTTTAGCGATTTCTGCCGCGCCTTGTAAACCACACCCATTCCTCCGCGGCCCAGACATTCGATGATTTCCAGCTGCGGAAAGTGTGGCGCGAGTTGCTCGGGCGTGAGTGTGGGCATCGGTGCCGCCTGATCTCCGACAGTTGTGGGCTGAATGAGCTGCGCCATCAAACAGCGCGGACAGAGGCTGTCCGGTGCATCGGGCAGTGGCCCGCCACATTTTGGGCATCGTCTAGTCTGGGAAGACGAATCGGTCATGCCCGTATCCTGACGCGATGCCGCCAAAACATAACCAAGTCTTTTTCAGCCGCCCAGCGCGGCGAACAAAGACTGCATCTCCTCCTGCACCATTGCTGGACTAACCAGCGTTCCCGCGACCTCCTGCTTCACCAGGTGCCGCATCCGCTTCTTCAAGCGGTGAACCGCAACCCGGAAAGACTCCAGATTCATGCCGCACGACGCGGCACGGTCCCGCTGTTCGCCGTGGAGGGCATCTCCCGTCAACAATGGCTTTGCCTCCTCGAAAAGGGTGGACCGTCCGTCAGCCTGGCACTCCTGACGGAGCGCCTCCAATCCGCGAGCGAGCACAGTGATAGCCCATTGTCGGTCAAACTCGGCATCGGGCGACGCGTGGTCTGTGTCGGCCACCATGCTCACTTCGTCATCGTCCATGGAAACCATGTCGACACCTCCGCCCCGTTTCAGTCTCTGCGCGGATTCGCGGCGGCGGGAAAGGAAATGCTTCACGGCTCCAAGTAAGTAGGATCGAAATCGACCGCGTTCTCGATCTGCTTTCTCAATCGTGCCACCGACAAGCATGTCGGCAAAGAAAGCTTGGCTCAACTCTCGCGCCGCATCTACATCTTGCAATTCGCAACGGAGGAAAGCCAAAACGGGTTCATAATACGCAGCGCAAAGGTCGGCAAGAGCAGTGCGCCCATCCTCCGAGTCTGCTTTGGCCAGACAGACCCTCGTCCACCTTGTGGTGTGAAAGGGCCCGGGATTGTTTATGGGGAGGCATTCTGAAGTCATGCGCAAGGCCTGAGCGTGCCAGAGATGCCTGACGTTTTGGAGTGAAAACGTTACGTGATAACAGGGTATTCGGATCGTTGATGGAAGCATCCTCATCCTCTACTTTCGAACGAGCAGGAGTTCTTGATTCCCGCCGGAAACGGGCAGTTACTGCGGCGAGCCCTTAAAACCGTGGGGCTTTCTTAGTAAGCCAATCCCTCACCGCGGCTTCAGGTGAAAGTATTGGCGGGATGTGCAACTCTACCAGGTAATGGGTTTCCTCGCCTTCCGTGATGAGGAATGCACCACAGGCCAGCTCAAATACAAAGCAGAGGCCGAGGAGAAGGCGGCATGAGCAGTCCATTCGCCCAACACAAACCGCAGCCAATGCATCGTTACAAGAACGACTTCCGTTGGCGTGTGCTCCCACCGGAGAGAGCAGAAGCCGATGGGTATATCAGTCGTGGCTTCGGCAACAAGGTCAAGGCCCTCGCGTATCAGAAGCGCATTAAGACGCTGTTTCCCGAGGAGCCCTGCGCTCTGTGCGAATCCGGGCGCTACTACGATTCGCTCGGGCACATCTACAACAGCCGAGAATAGCTGGTGGAAAACTTTCCACCATGACCTTCGGCGCTCTACGTTCTATCCGTATAGCGCATTTTTATTTCGGTGCGGCCTGAATCTGTTTTGCATCGTATTCTGCCCAGAATTCGGCGACTGGCCGCAGTCCGGCATTGTTAAAGTTGATCATTTTCAGGTTCGGATGCCGCCGGATCGTCAGCAGGTTCTCCATCGTAGTGGTCACATTAAGCTTCTCCAAGGTAGTCACTTGCAACAGCGGTTCCAGTGGCGGTGATTTCGTGCCGAACAAGGCCAGGATCTTGATCGGCAGGCCGACAAGCGGGGAGAGATCGCCAAGACTGGTGGAGGGCAGACTGAGCTCCACCAACGGCATGCCCTGTAAGAGCGCGCAGTCGCGGAAACTGCTTGAGGCGGCCGAGAATTTGCGCAGCGACATTTCACGGATCACCGAATAATCCGCGATGCGGCAACCCGTCACCTGCAGCGATTCCAGGGGCGCACCTCGAAGAGGGCTCAAATCGGTGATGCCTTTGCAGTTGCCGAGATTCAGTGACTTCAATGGCATGCCCGCCAGCGGGGTCACGTCCGTGACATTGGTATTATCAAGGGTCAACGATTCAAGGGGCATCCCCGCGAGGGGACTGATGTCGGACACAGGATTGCTGCTGAGATAGAGAGTAGTGAGAGGCATCTTCCTCAGCGGCTCGAGGTCGGAGACACCGCAGCCCCCCAACTCCAGGGCGTCGAGCGGCAGTCCGCGCAAAGGAGCAAGCGAGTCGATCCGCAGCCCCCTCATATCCAAAACGACCTTGGACCGATCATTGCTGCGCATTACCTGATACGTCCGATCGGCACCCTTTTGATTCTTTCCAAGCCATTGTTCGACGCGTTCTGTCACCAGGCGCATGCGCTTTTCGAGATCCGCCCGAAGATACCGGAGAAACGGGGTGGCCTCGCCCATAGCGCCCACGTCAGTGAGATGAGCAACAAAAGGCGCAATGACGTGCGGATCGCTCCGTTGGTCGACGGATGCCGAAGCGAATTTTTCCAGGAGCGGTATGAGCTCGGCCTTCTTTTTATCGGGCGCTTTCGCCTGTGCTTCGCGCAGAGCGACGAGTGCGAGATCGAGCTTTTCCTCACCCAACAAAATCCAGCCGCGTCGCCAATACGCCTCATCGAGTGTTGGATCTAGGGCTAGCGCCGCATCGACCTTCTCAAGCGCGCTGTCGAAGCGTTGCACAGCGGCTTCACTAGCGGCGAGTTGAAGCAATGCCGGGGCAGTTCTTTTCAAGTCGTGCAACGCTTGCTTGGCCTGCGCCTCGCCGCGCTCGGCACGTCGACCTTCGATGATCGCCTTGGTGCCAAAGGTGACACCGACGAGAGCGACCGCCGCCACGCCGATGGATGCGGCTTTGTTCCTTTTCACAAAAAGCGTCACCTGCTTCCAAGTCCCGGCATTTTCTGCGCTCGTCGCAAAGCCGCTCTGGTAAGCAGTGAGATCCCGCTGAAGTTGCTCGACCCTCTCGTAACGGTGCTCACGTTCAAATCCCATGGCCTTGCGCACAACTGCGGCCAAGGAGTCGGGAATGGGACGGTTCTTCGATGCTGTCAGCGGTTCGACATGGCCTTCGGCGACCTTGCTGACAATTTCCATCGCACTATGGCCGGTGACTGGCGGCCGCAAAGCCAGGATGTGGTAAAGAATGGCACCCAGGGCGTAGATGTCGCTGCGCGCATCCAGATCCTCAACTTCACCACGAGCTTGCTCCGGGCTCATATACTGCGGCGTCCCCATGATGGTTCCGGCAAGCGTGGCTCCGCTGGCCTCCGGGGGCAGTGTGCGCACCGAGTCGCGACTCACATCGGTTGTGCTCTCGGCAGCGTGTCCGATGATTTTGGCCAATCCCCAATCCATGACGAGGACTACACCGAAGTCATCGAGCATGATGTTCTCTGGCTTCAGATCACGGTGAATCACGCCTCTGCTGTGGGCGAAAGCAATGGCATCGCACACTTTTTGAAAGATGGTGAGGAGTGCGGGTAGTGGGTATTTCTTGACCGTTTCCGCCACTCCTTCTGCCAGCAATTCGAGCACTTTTCGAAGTGTGATGCCTCGCACCATTTTCATGGTGTAGAAAACCTGCCCGTTCTCATCGACGCTCAGTTCATAGACGGGAACAATGCTCGGGTGCTCAAGTTGTGCGGTCACTTTGGCTTCAGCCACAAAGCGGATGAGGTCGTCGGGACTGGAACCATCCAACATCACTTTCATGGCTACGCGACGCTCTGTGGTCGCGTCCTTGGCATCTAGAATCGCACCCATTCCACCCTGCGCGACGACCTTTCCAATGTCGTATTTTTTGTCCCGCAGAAACTCCTCAGGCAGCAACCGCTGCACGGCAGCGGTCTGTGGGGCGAGCGTGACATCAGGCGGCGGCACCGTCTTGATTCGCCGAAGCTCAATCGTGGCCGCACCAATCTGAATCTTCTGATTCGGCCATAACCGGGTTGATTCGGCGACGGGCTGTCCGTTCACAAATGTTCCATTGCTACTGCCGAGGTCCTCGATCAGCGCATGATCATAATTCACGGTGAGCTGGGCATGGCGGCGCGAAACCAGGTCGACTTCCAGCGGCACATCGCACTCTGGTTCACGACCGATCACGTATTCCCCTGGCGGCACTGTCTTCCGCAGTAACTCAGCACCGTTGCTGGTGACGATGATCTCGGTCTGGGGGACAAGCATGGCAGGATAGATCAATTGAAAAGGCGAGCAGTTTATGGAACTGGAATTGTGATGATGAGAGAAAAGCCCCCCCGCCTAGGGCACCACGTCTAGACGGGGGAGTCATCATTCCTTGGTCGCGGTTTTCATCAGCAAAGCATGCGGCGCAGTCGAGCAGAAATTGCAAAGAAGAGCCCCGCCTAGGCCATTCGCTGCCTAGACGGGGAACCACCCTGACCCACTCAAAAAATCGGTGCGAGGAGGCGCAACGGTTTTCCGAATTTTGGCAAAGGATAAAAAATCTGTTGAGGGTGCTGCAGAACGATCTTCAGTGAACCCTTACGAGGTCACGCAGATGTTTTGGGATTATCGCGATTCGACCTTCCGGGCGGCTCAACTCAAATGGGCGATTGTTCTCCGTAGAGAGATTCGAGCGATGAAACGAAGTTGGGTGCGTTCAACCTTGCGGAAAATCCCCGCCTAGGGGTTTCCATGTCCTAGACGGGGGCACTTCCCTATTTCGCTGTGTCGATTATGCACTGCTCGTCGTCGTCGTGAATCAGGTCGAACCCTGATTGCTGCATGGGGGATTGAAAAAAACATCTACCGCTTGGGCGCGCCCAGAAAATCTCAGACTGAGCCCGGCGAATGAGACGAAAACCGATTCATGAACGCCGATACCCTTGGGCTGGCCAATCGCGTGCCTTCGCCGGTAAGAAGCGAGGGCGATCAAAGGCTAAGGCCTCAAGGTTTTGGGCCCAGGTTGCAGCTGGGGCCAACGGTCAATCATCCATCACAACCACCTCGCGCGCCACGATCAGAATTTTCTCCTGGTCTAGAACAGTTTCGAGGTTTCGGCGAAACGCATGCATGTCAAATTCAGAAGCGGTCTCTTGCAAAACGCGGAGGATCGTGACTTCGTCGTAAAATGTTACCCCGCCCATCTTCCATGCGCCCTCGCAGCGCGTGCTCAGGTGAGTGTATCCCCCGAACGCATTCATAAGACTCGTTTTGATCTGCTCTACGATGCCAGTCCCCACGGGTCGGCCGTCGTTGCGGACGGATGGCAGGTAGATATCAAGCTCCCTCATTCCGCTTTCAAGACGCTACACATTTTTCATGGCCACAGTCGCAGCATAGGCCGTCGGTTAGGCAGCGCGTCACACAGGAACTGAATCCAGGGCGAGTGCGACAACTCACGACACATTTGATCCGCCGAGACCAATATTCGACCGCTTTCGCTTCATCTTCTGCCAGTTCGTTTGTCAAGGTGTCTACGTCGTAGGATTCATTGTAAACGGCCAGTCCATTCACTTCGACCGAGTATTTGATGACTACCTTCATGTCCTTGGACAGAGGTTCTGATGCGGTGAAGAGGCCTACGTCGGGCATATGAAGTTTTGCACAATCAGCCTTCGCACGCCGTTGCCTGGCTGCGCGCAACTTCATGCAAAAACCAGTTTTTCAGCTCCTGACCCACTCAAAAAAAAGCGACGCGAGGAACCGCAGCGGTTGCCCGCTTTCGGCAGAGGATAAGCATTCCCGGCGGCTCTAGATTGGTCGGGGTTGAGGCATGCGCGAATCCATGTGGGCTTCGCGGCTTAAATGCTCGTATCGGCGCTCTTTTACAGCGTCATTTCCTGGCCGAAGTTTGCGGCCTTCGAGGCGTGGTGGAAAGACGGACGGAATGGAGCTGGGGGGACTTTGGGCGTCGTCGCAATTGCTTTGCTGGTCACCCCAAATTAGGACATTGCCGGCAGTTGCGACGCTCGCATTGATGGGCAGTAGCCTGCGCGCAGAAGGGGAGCATTCTGCGATTGTCAGGTATGAAGACATCCTCCGAGTTCGTCGCTCAATCAGGTAAAATCGGATACGTCCTGCTCTGGCTGCTTGGCATCCCACTGCCTATTCTCCTGATCATCTACTTGATCAAGGGAGACTGACGCCCAAAGAAGCTTGTGATTACCGGCTTTCTCCGCAGCATCGCTCGAAAGTGGATTTACACCGCCGCGCTGACATGGGTGGCGGCGAGCATGAAAAAGAAATCCTCCCCAGCCTCAAATCCTCATCTTCCGGTCACAAAACAAACTGCCGGTGGCGTTGCGGGCGCAATTGTGGGGGGCGTCATTGGAGGCCCCATTGGCGCGGTAGCTGGAGCCATCGCGGGAACGATGATGGGTAATCGGGCCACTCAAGGAAAGACACTTGTGTCGTCGGGCACGGCGAGAAAACTGAAGACCGCAGCAGAGGCCGTGAAGGCGAAGCTTCCCGCATTGAAGCGCCCATTGAAACCCAAGCCCACGACGAAAGTGAAGGCAAAGACGACGAAGTCAGTGTCTCGGAAACAAGCAGTGAAGAAGCCGACCAGAGCCAAGGCGACGCGGAAAGGGTAGGTTACTGTCAACCGACTGGCTTGGCCAATATCCAGGCGTTTGCTTCTTCCAGGGATCGGAAGATCCTTAATTGAGGGTTATCTTGAACAGTAAGTGCCGCGTAGGTCTCTGCTAGGCCGTAAATGAATGCGCTGTTGGTCACTACCGCAATGCGTGCGGGAGTTTGTGAACCCATGACCGACCGCACCTCATCCGCGATTTCGCGCAGTTCAGAGGCCGAAACATCCAACAGGACGTCCCGGGCGTCGAACAGCTCGGCGTAGGAAAGGAGATTGGCTTTGTCCTTTGCCCGGAGGTGAACCACGAGATCAGCGAAATCAATCGTTCCAACGGCGGTGGTGTAAATCGTCTTGGACGTAAAGTCGACGGTGAATGTGATGGGCATAGGTTCCTCTATCACTCTACGCGACGGGCGTTTCGTGCGCGAGGAGCGGAAATGGGGGATTGTTCTTCAGGAACAGAGCAAATCCAAGATGAGACTCCGGATTGCGCCAGCGATCGGAGCGATAATCGCCTCGTCCTTCCATCCGTTACGGTTCGAAAAATGAATGCGGAGCATTGCCTGGAGGGTGGAACATGACGGCGCTTCCATCCGTCTTGATGCTGGCATTCCAGGAGTGCTCTAAAGCGAACGTCTCAATTCGACACGCCTGCGCTTCCCGGGATGGATTGCCCTTTCCCCATAAAACATCCATCTCTTTCATCGCTGCAATATGGAAGCCACGCCGGTCGATGCCGGCGCTGATTGCCAAAGCAAGGTCCCCGACCGGTTGAGGAAACAAATCTGATTTGGTCGGTGCCCCACTCCTGGAACCGGCGGTGTTCGAGGCTTCCGCGGTGCGCATCGGAGCTTCGGCAGGCGGCGTAGCCTCACTTAAATCAAGCAGATGCCCTGGACGTTGAGGGATCGCAAATTGCGCGTGTGGCTCGTTGGGATTCATGCCCAATGAATCGCGTTTCAATGGGCGCGTGAAGGTAAGATACTCATATCCGCTTCGATTCACTTCTCCGATCTGTGCGCCTCGATCTGCGTGCGAACGCGGGTGTTCGCTAGGCGCGGCCGAGGATCGGGATGCGATGGACACGGTATGCGCAAACGAATTGTTCCAACTCTCGTGATGCAGTCGCCCGTTCAATACTGGATGAATCTGGAAAGTTTAGCAGAGGTCGAGGTGACATCGGAGGATGAACTGCACCCGATCGACTTTGCGTTCACGCCCGGCAATGGTGGAGGCTGGAAGGCGGCCCATCCAGGCAGACAAACGATCCGCGTCGTCTTCGACGCTCCGCAAGATCTCAAGCTGATCCATCTGGAGTTCACCGAAGAGGAACACGCCCGGACCCAGGAATTTGTTTTACGATGGGCAAATGACCGCGATGAAGCCCCCAAAGAAATTGTGCGGCAGCAATACAACTTCACCGCGGCGTCGGGTGAAGTCGAAAATTACGACGTCGATTTGAAGAAGGTAAAATATTTGGAGTTGGAGATTACGCCTTCAATCACTGGTGGCGGCTATGCGTCCCTGGCAGCACTGAGGCTGTTGTAGCCCAGGGTGAACCTATCCGAGTATTAGGATCTCCATCTTTGGCCAACAAAGAAATACGCGACGGCTCCCCAGTTGGATCCAGTCCGGATCAAGGCCTTTCTCTTCGTGAAATCGCTGGCATCGCTCCAGTAAATCTCAGTTTAGAAGGTTGAGCCCCCAAAGCGAGGATCAATAGGGAGAAAACAGGGAGGCGATGCCCTCCTGTTTTGCCTTCTTGCACAACTCACTTAGGCGGGAGTCATGCACCGGAACCCCGTTCACAATTTCAAAATGGTCGACCCTCTGAAGCTCCCAGCCGTGCTCTAAAAGATGCTCTTTGACCCGAACTTCAGCTGCGGACTTCCCTGATTCGAGGATGTATACGTCCGCCATCATGCCGTTGCTTGCACCGTCCTGAGTCGGTTTGCAGTCACAGGCGAAGTAATAGAGATTCATGGGCGGTTAATTCTCATTGATCGTTTTCCGGGGAGGATGGCTCAAGTCCTCAGCTATCTTTTGTATCGCCTGGCGATCAATTGATCGCAGGATAGGCTTTCCATCAAGCATCAGGGTCCATACCGATCTCCGGCACGTCACCGACAACTTCGATTTCTTCGGCGACAGGTGGCTCATACAAAAGCATCGTCCCAAGGCATCGAGATGGGTGTCCGTGTTTTCTTGGCAGTTGACGCGATGATCGGATGAGCCCCTTTCACGCTCCGCTCCCCCAAGCGGCGGACACCGACCACCGCCGCCGGCTTACTTCCTCACGTGCTGGCGCACAGATTGGCGGTAACGCGCCGCGAGAAGGCCGACGCCGCCCAAGAGGAGGATCGTGCTACCCGGTTCGGGAGCGTGCGTGAGCACCACGTTGTTGGCCCCGTAAGGGCTGTCGGCTCCATACCAAACTTCAAAGGCGAACGCTGAGTTCGTCGTGACCAGACTGCCGCTGGCGACATTGCTGAACGCGCCGGTAATCGGAGCGTCCGCAGTCGCCACGGTGAACACATCGGTGAGTTGGACGGAGTTCTCGAAGGCGTTGATGAAATCCACGTCCAACAAGCCCGCGAGCGCCAGCGTCCCATTCACGTCGAGATAATCGTATTGCGTCCCTTGCAATAGCCCGCCGATCTCAACCGCAAAAAGGTTGCCGCTGGCGAAGCTGGTATTGCCATTGATAGTGAGAGCGCCAGCGGATTCTCCCGGACTGATGATGGTGCTGCCCGTCGTCGTCAAAGGCGCATCGACGATGCCCGTGCCTTTGAGCGTGCCGCCATTGAGATTGAAGGCCGAGGCGTCGATCATCGCTCCTCCAGCGAGGATGGTGTTGCCTGCCGTCTGGGTGTAGGCGGCTCCGCCACTGGAGCCGACGGTCAAGACCGTGGTGCTATCCTGGACGCTCGTGCTGCCCGAATTGGAATATGCGCCAGCCGTGGTGAGATCACGGTTATTCTTGAGGGTGAAGCTGCCCTGATTGTCGTTGAGTGCTGTGGTGAGCTTGGCAAAGGACGAACCCGCGCCGTCCAATGTGACCGTGGCCTGATTGGTCGTAATGTTGCTGCCGGTGGTAATGTTTATTAATGCGCCGCCAGTCACATTCCACGTGCCAGCGGTCAGCGCCGTGCCGCTGTGCTGAGTGACCCCGCCGCTCATCGCCAAGGTGCCGCCGGTCACATTGAGGATGCTGGTATTGCTGAAGGTCACGGCAACGGTGGCGGTGCCGGCGGCGCTTTTGTTGATCGTGCCGCTATTACTCAGCGTGCCGCCAGCGCCGCCATCGTTAAAGTTCAGCGCGGTCGCATTGGTCAGATTGAAAGTACCACTGTTGGCCAAGGTAGGAGTGCTCAGAAAATCGAGGTTGCCCGCGCCGATGCTCGACGTGCCCGCGATGTTCAACGTGCGTGCATTGAGATTCTGACCGCTGGCGGTGATGGTGACCCCCCCATCGAAAAAGGTAGCGCCAGCCGAGTTCAGGTTGCCGCCGCTCCAGGTGCTCAAGCCGCCAAAGCGCACGGTGCCGGTGCCGTTGAGCGTGCCGCTCGTGCCCGTGAAGCTGCCGGTGGTGGTGAAGTCCGCGCCGGAGGCAAAGCTCAGCGTGCCGCCGAAGATGCGCAGATTGCCCGTACTGCCCGTGCTCGTGCCATTGAAAGTTACGGTGCCGCCGGTGGTGTCGAGAATGCCCGCGCCATTGAGTTGCACCCCGGCGTTCATCGTGTAACTGCCGCCAGTCACGCGAAAGAGCCCGCTGGCTCCGATGGCGATGGTGCCGCTGGCGCTCCCCCCGCTGCTTCCATAAGCGAGAATGCCATTATTCACATTGACGATGCCGGTGTTATTGAAGATCGCTCCACTGCTAAATGCCAAGTTGCCGGCGCCGTTTTTGTTGAGCGTTCCCGCGTTAGAGACCGTGCCAGCCGCGCCGTTGCCATTAAAGGTCATGGCCGAACCGGATGTATTATTGGTGATGGTGAGAACGCTGCCGGTCTCGTTGCGGAATGCGCCACTGTTGGTCACGAATAACGTGACACTGGAGTTGGTGGATGACCAGGTGGACGTGCCGCCGGTCAGTTTCACGGTCCGCGCGTCGATGCTTTGGCTGTTCGCCTGAAGGGACAAGCCGGCAGCGAAATCGGTGATGCCGCCAGCAGTGAGAAAATTGCCACTGTTCCAGCTCGAGGCAGCGTTGACCGTGAGCGTCTGTGCACCTTGGATTGTCCCGCCGCTGAAAGTGAGCGCCTGAATTCCGGTCGTGGCATCCACCGTCACCGTGTTGGAACTGACCGTTGCGCTCCAGTTTTCACCATTGTTGCCATTATTTGGAGCGAAGCCGGCGGGCGTGCTGCTCCATCTTGTGGAGTCATTCCAGTTGCCGGTTCCGGTGAGCGTGGCGGTGCCGGCAATGGCGGTTCGGCAGGCCAGAAACGTGAGTGCGATAACGCTGAGAATTATCTTCATTTGGGGGGCAATGAAAATGCGGTGCGCGCCAGAGAGTAGCTACCCTCGGACCGATTGGCAAGCTGGGAACGGAGGCATCACTCAAGGTTCGGAGTTGGGGGGGTTACGGTACTCGCCGTCGTCATTCCTTGCGTTAGACTCTGCTCGCTCATGCCCTCCGCGGAACGAGTGCGAGCGGCGCTGAGCTTGAGGTCGAGCGACTTTGCACGCACCCGCATGAAACGAGGAATGGATCGGTTTTCTTCGCCGATATAAATATAGAATTGCGTACGCTTGTATAACTGACGCGCGGGCCGAGGTTGTGCGTTTGCCGCTGGCATCGCAGGATCGATGCTCGGCCTTGGAGGTGTTCGGTGTGTAACAGTGTTCAACATTCATGAATGAGCCGCCCCAAGCAAGGGCCTTGCGGGAAACACAGAGCAAATCCCAGCTTGGACTCCGACCGCGCCAGAGATCGGAGCGATAAGCGCCTTGCACTTCAAGTTTGGGGGTTGGGTGCCCGCTAAATGAACCTCATCAGGTCAATGGTGCCTTGAATGATTTCCCGAAAGGCCTTCTCTGCCATTGCTGGCGGCCGTGACGCAATAGCCCCGTGGAAATCAGGAAATCTCTAATACATCGGAAAATCCTCGAGATCATTAAGGAACAAGACTTTCAGCGTCTGGGTGCTTCCGGACTTTGGGGAGGAGATTTCACAATGTAAGGTGCGCTTCTGCCACATGTGATGCAGGCCATCCGGTGCCTCCGAATAGAGGCACCGGCACTGCGTCGCTTTCGTCTGGGCTGGCCAATGAAAAGGCGTGCTGGTAAGACGCCAATGCGATCATGCCGGAAGAACCCCCGTCCTCCCCAGAAACGCCGCCACCCGGCCTAGGAAAACGTGTTGGCACCGGCTTTGCAACACCGGGCCAAAGTGCCGTCGCGGGACTGCCAAAAAAAAGCTTGCGTATAAACCCCCACTCCTGGCGAACTTAACGCTCATGAAAGTATTATACGTTTGGGGCCTTGTCGCGGCGATGGTGACGGGCGCTCTGGCGGAGGTTCCCCAAGTAATCAACTACCAGGGCCGGGTCGTAGTCGGCTCGACTAACTTCAACGGCAGCGGAGCGTTTAAATTCGCCCTGGTCAGTGGCGATGGGACCGCCACCTACTGGAGCAACGACGGCTCCAGCACGGCCGGTGCCGAGCCGAGCGCCGCGGTGCCAATCAATGTGGCAAACGGTCTTTATTCCGTCCTCTTGGGCGACATAACGCTTACGAACATGACCCAAGCCGTGACGCCCGCGGTGTTCGCGAACAGTGACGTGCGACTGCGCGTCTGGTTCGATGATGGCACCCATGGTTTTCAATTGCTCACTCCGGACCAGCGGATTGCGCCGGCGGGCTACGCCATGACCGCGGGCACGGTTTCGGATGGCAGCGTTGGCAGCAGTAAGATCGCAGCCGGCGCAGTGGGGAGCACCCAGCTGGCAAATGGAGCGGTTGGCACTACCCAGCTGGCAAATGGCGCGGTTGGCAGTAGTCAGCTCGCCGCGAGTGCCGTAGGCGGTACGCAAATCGCGAACGGCGCCGTCGGCACCACGAAGATCGCCAATGGCGCCGTGGGTAGCAGCCAGCTCGCCAGCAACCTCACGCTCGGAGGCAGTACGACCATCTCGAACAACCTTTTTCTGCCCTTTACCGTTTTCGGCGGCTCGGCTGGAGTTATCAACCTTGGCGGCCTTCGCTTCATGCACGCCTATGGAACGAATGGACCCGGCATGGGAAATACCTTCACGGGAAGCGAGGCCGGCAACCTCACTTCCAGCGGCTACGCCAATTCCGGGTTTGGCTGGCAAGCTCTCATTAACATCGCCTCGGGTTATCAAAACACGGCCTTCGGCAATCGAGCGCTCTACAACGACACGTCTGGTGCGGATAACACGGCCGTCGGCAATCTCGCCCTATTTTCGACCACGACCGGCGGCGCCAACACTGCGAGCGGATCTCTGGCGCTCTATTACAACACAAGTGGTCGCGATAATACGGCGACCGGGTATTATTCTCTTATCTCGAACACCATCGGCATCGAAAACACCGCCACCGGCTCTAAATCCCTCTATTCCAACAGCAGCGGTTCGTATAACACCGCCATCGGTCTCGAAGCACTATATTCCAACAGCTCCGGCGGCTTTAATACTGCCAGCGGAAATAAAGCGCTTCGGGCCAATTCGACCGGGACTGCCAACACGGCCAGCGGCTTTAGCGCCCTCACCAGTAACACGACTGGCAATTCCAACACTGCCAGCGGAGCTTATTCGCTCAATTCCAACACGGGCGGTAATAATAACACGGCGGCCGGATATTTTTCTCTGATCTTGAACAGCACCGGCCCCGATAACACCGCCACGGGCTATAATACGCTCGCCAACAATAGGACCGGCGGCTACAACACCGCCACCGGGTCTTCCGCGCTCGTTAGCAACGTCAGCGGAAACGGCAACACTGCATCGGGTTTCGAAGCTCTCAAACTTAATACGAGCAACTATAACACCGCTTACGGTTATGAGGCGCTACCTAACAACTCGAACGGCGTCCAGAATACGGCCATGGGAGCTAACTCGCTCTATAGTAACACCAGCGGGTATGGCAACACTGCGCAGGGCTTTGACGCTCTCAATCAAAATACCACCGGCGCTAATAATACTGCCACGGGACTCGCGGCGCTAAGAGCCAATACTGGCAACAATAACACGGCCACCGGGGTAAGCGCGCTTTACAGCAACACGATCGGCGGAGCTAACGCTGCTTTTGGCTTCAACGCTCTCGCCCAAAATATCAACGGCAGCAGTAACACCGCTATCGGTAATTTAGCCCTAAATGCCAGCACCGGTACTAATAACATTGCTCTTGGTAATACCGCGGGTTTTTCACTGACAACTGGCTCCAACAACATTTCGATCGGGAACCAGGGCGTCGCAGGCGAATCCAACACCATTCGCATCGGCACAGACGGCACCCACGCTCAAACTTTCATCTCTGGTATCGCGGGAGCTACCAGCAGCGGAGGGACGGCAGTTTTTGTAAATAGCAACGGCCAGCTCGGCACTCTTACTTCCTCGCGCCGGTTCAAGCAGAACATTCAGCCGATGAAAGACTCCAGTGAGGCGCTCTTCTCCCTGCGCCCGGTTAGCTTCCAATACAAAACGGAAATCGACCCGGCCGGTTTCCCCCAGTGGGGTCTCATCGCCGAAGAAGTCGAGACCGTTAATCCGAATCTGGTCGTACGCGATGCCGAAGGACAGGTCCAGACCGTTCGCTACGAGCAGGTCAACGCCATGTTGCTCAACGAATTCCTGAAGGAGCATCAACGCGTCGAAAATCTTGCGGCCGAAAACGCCGAGATGAAGCAACAGCTCGCCGAACAACAGTCTCGGCACGAGTCGCATAACGCGCAATTGGCCGCGCTCGCCGCCAAAGACCAGGAACGCGAAGCCCGTCTCCTCCGGTTGGAACGTCAGCTCGCTTCGAAAGGGCCAGCTGCTGATAGCTCGCGCTAGGATGAAGCCGTCGCTTCTACCTCTCTCTCTCAGCCTCTTGCTGGTTTTCGCCGGCTCGGCCTATTCGAGCTCGAGGACTTCGGCGAACTACTCTGTGCCCGCTGAGATAGTCGATTCCGGCGGAGTCCGGGCACTCAGTCCGAATTACACCAATGACGGCAGCGTCGGTGCGATCGTCGGCCTTTCCACCGTCGCCTCGCCCTCCACCACCGATAAGAGCGGATACATCGCGCAGCTCACCGAGTTGGTCAGCTTCGCGGTAAACGCGGCGCCATCCACCATCAGCCAGGGCAGCACCAGCCAGCTCAGCGGGATAGCTACCCTCGACGACGCCACCACCACAGCTATCAGCGGGGACAACATCGTCTGGGCCTCGGTCCCTTACCCCTTCGCCTCGCTCAGCGTGACCGGCCTACTCACCGCGGCAAACCACGTCTACTCCAATCCGGCCGGGGCCGTCAGTGGCACCTACTTTGGCGCCACCGGTTTCACCAATGTCACCGTGACCGGGCCTTACGCCAGCTCCGTGATCCTGGATTCGTGGTTCGTGCAATACTTCGGGCCGGCGCCAAACGCCGACGCCGCGCCTGAGGCCGATGCCGATCACACCGGCCAAAGCAATCTCTTTAAATTCCTCGCCGGCTTGAACCCGATCGATGGCTCCCGTTTTACGCTCGTGCTTCAACAAGTCCCCGGCGAGCCAACCCACAAGCAGCTCATATTTCAGCCTACCGTCGCCGGCCGCACCTACACACCCCAGTTCGTCACTAACCTCCTCGGTAATCCCACATGGCAGACCGTTGCGAACTACACCCAGACCGACAATGGCGATGTCCGCACCGTCACGGACCTCAACGCTGATCCGGTAAGGGAATTCTACCGAATCGAGATCTCTCTGCCCTGACCGGCGCTCCGGAGCCCGCTGCCCGGGCCCTGCTCGCCGTCGGCGCAATCGCGGGCGCGCTCCGGGCTGGCTAATGGCGATTCATGCTGGTAAGACGAGAGCGCAACCATGCCGGAAGAACCCGCGTCCTCCCCAGAAACTCCCGCGCCCGGCCCAGGGAGGCGCTTCGGCACGGGGTTCGCCGGAGAGACGACTCGCTCCATGCCGGATGGGACACCGAATAGCGCTGGGGAATCGATTCTTCCCGGCTCGGCTGCGCCGATGGCGGAAGTCATCGGCGATTTCGAAGTGATCGGGAAGTTGGGGCAGGGCGGGATGGGCGCGGTTTATCGGGCGCGGCAAATCTCGCTCGATCGGCAGGTGGCGCTGAAGATCCTGCCAGCGCAATACGAGCAGGATGCGGAGTTCGTCGGGCGCTTCCAGCGGGAGGGGCGAGTGGCGGCGAGCCTGAGCCACGCGAACCTGGTGAAGGTCTATACGACTGGATTCGCCAGCGGATGCCACTTCATCGCCATGGAATTGATCGAGGGCGAGACGCTGGGGCAATGGCTGCGGCGCGGGGCGATCCCGGCGGCGGAAGCGTTGCGGATCACGCTCGACGTGGCGCGCGCGCTGGAGCACGGCTGGCAGCGGGCGCAGCTCATCCATCGCGATATCAAGCCGGGGAACATTTTCCTCTCGGAGCATGGCGAAGTGAAGCTGGGGGACCTGGGGTTGGCAAAGTCGCTCGGCGGGGAAACCACCGGCTTGACCCAGACTGGCTCGATGATGGGCACGCCGCATTATATCAGCCCGGAGCAGGCGCGCGGCGACAAGGACATGGATTTCCGGGCGGACATTTACAGCTTGGGTTGCACGCTCTACCAGATGCTCACCGGGCGCACGCCTTACGAGGGGCATGATCCGCTGGCCGTGATGAGCATGCACCTGAACTCACCACCGCCCGCAATTCTGAAGGTGATGCCGCAGTGTCCGATTCCGCTGGCGCGGCTGGTGGGCAAGATGTTGAAGAAGCAGAAGCGCGAGCGGCACGCGAGCTATGGGGAGTTGATCTCCGCCATTGAGAGCGTGCAGACGCTTTTCGCGCCCGCGGTGAGTCCGTTGGAGACGGTGCTGCCGGCTGATCCGGAGGCGACGATCATGGCCACAGCGACGGCGACGGCGCCTGAGGATACGCGTGCAACTGGGGTCGGTGGGCCGCGAAAGACGGGTGAGGATACCCATCCTACGGTGCGGCGTTTCAAGCTGCCACTCTACGGCGGAATTGCCGCCGGCGTGGCGGTGTTGGGAGTCGCGGCGTTTTTGCTTTGGCCGAGGGAGGAGAAGCTGACCAAGGCGCAGATATACGCGCGGGAGCATGCGGGTGAGGAGCAAAGTGCGGCGGTAGTCGCCAGCAAGAATCGCCCGCCGGACAGCATCGCAGCCCCTGCGCCGGGCAAGGAGGGATGGATAGACCTCGTCGCTTTGGTGGACCCAAAGCGGGACGGTGTCGTCGGTGAGTGGTCTCGTGGGCCGGATGGATTGAAGGTCCGAAAAGGGGGTGCGCATAAGTTGCAGATCCCCTACGAGCCTGCGGAGGAGTATGACCTTGAGATCGAGTTTTCCTTCGGAGAGGACGACTCCTATCACAGCTTCTTTGCAATCCTTTCGGCGCAGGGGCAGTCTTTCGCGTGGATGGTCGGGGCTGGGGGGAAGGCAAAGCAGATCGCCGGTTTTTCGCGATTGGACGGTAAATTGCCTGGTGAACAGACAGAAGCGTCCGCGCCGCTCGCCGCCGCTTTCGAAAAAGGCCGGCGCTATCGGAGCCGCGTGGAAGTCCGGCGTCATTCATTGCGAGGCTTGTTGGACAATGAGGAGTTGGTCCGTTGGAGCGGTGATTTCAAGAGACTGTCACTGGCCGACCCGACGGCATTTTCAGACCCATTGGCATTGGGTCTTTCGACCAGCAACTGGGCGATCACGTTTCACGAGATCAAAGTGCGGGAAGTCACTGGGACGGGGAAAGTGAGGGACGGCGCGAGTGCCACCACTGCCGCCGGAGAATCCAAGATGGCGGCTTCGCCCGCCGAGCCCTGGCAGGACGTGCTGCATGATCCCGGGAAGCTGGAACTGACCTCCAAGGTGGAGCGAACCGCGGAAGGTTTGCGCTTCACCGACAAGGGTGCAGCCAAACATCCCTCGAGTCAGGGTCCGCGGCGCGACGGCGCGGTGCGCATGCGGACGACCTTTGGCAGCTTTCGAGTGCATTTGTTCGTCCGAGCAAGCACCAGCGGCCTAGGGGTGGAGAAATACAACCTTGGGGCTAACGAGAAAACGATCAAGATTTGGCGTCTCGGGGCCGCACCCCTGGCAGAATTTCCGCTGCGCGAACCTCTCCAGCCCGGGCAGGAATACGAACTCGAGTTGCGAGTGGTGGGCAATCTCCTCACCGCGAAATTCAATGGCGAGACGCTCGGCACGGCCACTGATGAAACTTTCGCGGAAGGCTCATTTGGAGCGTGGCTCAGCGATAAGAGCGACACCGGGATGGCGCTGATCAAGTCCCTTGAAGTGCTCGATCTGGATAAGGCGAGTAGCGCGAGTGCCGCGCCGGGCGCGATCACCCCTGACACGGCTCCCAGCTTCAACGTGGGCGGCCATCGATATGCATTTGTGCGGGGTGCGTTGAGCTGGTCGGAGGCGAAGGCGAAAGCTGGGGTCATGGGTGGGCATCTTGCGACGATCACGACCGCCGAGGAGCATGCGAAAGCGCAACAGTTTCTCGCCTCGTACCTGCATCGCAGCAACGAATCCTGTTGGATCGGCGCGAGCTGCGAAGCCAAGGGCGAGCCCTGGCGGTGGGTGACGGGCGAGAGCGCGCCCTTCGACTATTGGCCCACGGACCGGCCCAACTATCTCGGCACCGCCACGGATTCTTACGCCCTCGCCTACCTCAGGAAAGATGTGAATGATATCCGGTGGGACGACGTGGGGCCAGCGGAGGGCAGCGCGAATGCGCTGAATTTGGGCTTTCTGGTGGAGTGGGATGATGCCAGCGCGGACACGAGGGGGGCGCACGTCACTGAAGCTTGGGTGCGCAAACTGGATCGTTCCGAGGACAATAACGCCGAGACAGGAACGGTGATGCAAAACGGGTGGATTGCGCGGCGTGATGCAAACAATTGGTCGAGCATCCCTCTCGGTCCCGCGATGCGTGACTGCGCGGTGCGTGCCGAGTGCAAATGGAGCACTGCCGAAACGGGCAATGGAGCCTTGAACCTTCGACAGAGCGGCACCGGAAAGTATTTTGTGGATAGGACGAAAGACACCATCCGGCTGTCGTACTACGAGACCAAGACCAAGAGTGCCAAGGTGCTTCAGGAATATCCCATAGCCGCGGCTCAGTTGGGGAAACCATTCGCCGTGGAATTGCGTGCGGTGGGGAGCACGCTGACCGTGAAACTCGACGGTCGGGAAATTATTCACACTGAAGATGACCGGGGCAGCCGCGGTGCTCCGGGGATACTTCTCGGCAGTGGCGCGTACCGGAATATCGAAGTGCTAAACTTGGATGCTCCGGCAGCGGAGAATCCCGCCCCTGCGAGCGCAGTCACCGAAACCGCTTTTGTGAACTCCCTGGGGATGAAGTTTGTCCCCGTGCCGATCAAGGGAGGGCCGACGGATGGGCAGCGGTTGCTCTTCTCGATCTGGGAGACACGGGTGCAGGACTATGAGGCGTTCGTCAAGGAGACGAAGCGCGAGTGGCCGAAGCCGGGAAATTTTGAGCAGGGCGCAACGCATCCGGCGGTGAATGTGAGCTGGGACGATGCGCAGGCATTTTGCGCATGGTTGACGGAGCATGAGCGCAAAGCGGGCCAACTCGGTTCGAGCGAGCGCTACCGATTGCCGAGCGATCACGAATGGAGTTGCGCCGCCGGCATCGGCGAACGCGAGGATGCAGCGGCGAGCCCGCATAGTAAGAATAACAAAATCGCTGACTATTCATGGGGCGAGCAATGGCCCCCGCCACCGGCGGCGGGCAATTACGCCGGCGAAGAACTCAAAACTGTGGTCGGTGCGGGCATCTACCGTTCTCTCAAAGGCGTGATCGAAGGTTGGCGCGACCCCTTCGTCAATACCGCTCCGGTCGGTTCCTTTGCGCCTGACCATTTCGGTCTGTTCGATATCAGCGGAAACGTTTGGGAATGGTGCGATGACTGGGTGGATAATACGCACGCTCAGCGCGTTCTTCGTGGGGGCTCGTGGATGAACTATGATCGCGATTCCATCCGCCTTTCGATGCGCTTTCGCAACACGACTGCCGCCTTCCATTACGGCTTTCGCGTCGTGCTGGCTCGCGAGCCGTAGGGCAGAGAATTAAGATTTAAGAATTAAGAAGAGCCGTTTCTTTTCGACTCTCATCGAATCATGTCCCACTTGCGCCTTGCGCTCATCATCACGACTGCTTTCCTCGCGCACGGCTCCGGAAGTGCCGAGACCCGTTTGAAGAACGAGAACTTCGATCGCGACCCGGGTTGGGAAGCGATCAATAACCGAATCGTTCCTGAGAGCAGAGCGACGGTCCGCCAGGACTTCGGTTACAGCGTCACGGATTTCGCGAGCAAGGCGAAGGGCGAGATCGGCGGCACCGTGTGGCGTGTGCCGCAGCCGGCCTGGTATGCGGCAAAGATTCCGCCAAAGTCGCTCGACGATCGGCTCAGCGCCAGCGGAACCTTTGCGATCCCCGCGACGGGTTCAGGTGGCGTGTGTTTTGGCTGGTTCAACTCGAACCAAGAACGAGAAACAAGCCGGCCGGTGCAGGCGCTCGGATTGCAGATTGGCGGCGCACGTGAGGGATCGTTGCTGCACGTGCGGCTGCACACGGCACAGAATCAATCGGCCGGCACGCTCATCCAACCGCCAGGCAAAAAGGCGCGCGGGACATTTCGAAACGACGGCACGCGCTACGCATGGACGCTCGAGTACGATCCGCAGGCGAATGATGGCAATGGACGCATCGTTTTTGTCGTGCGGGGCAATCTCGAGAAGCCGGAACCATTCGAGAACCAATCGTTTGTGATCGATCTGCCGGCGGGCTATCGGCAGCAGGGCGCAGTGTTTGATCGCTTCGGTTTACTCAACATCACGAAACCCGGCGGCCAACTCACAGTCTATTTCGGCGACCTGCAGCTCGACGGACACACGCTCGCTCTCACGCGCGACCCTGAGTGGGATGCAGTCGGTAATCGCGCAGCGACGGAACGCGGTGCCGGCGGGGCCAACGATTTCGGCTTCAGTGCGACGAACCACGCCGAGGGCGGAACCGGGGAACTCGGCGGGACGCTCTGGCGGACCGGGAAGTTATGGGCATACTACGCGGATCCCGTGGGCCCGCTCACGTTCGAGAATCGGCTGGAGGCGAGCGGAAGGGTGGTGCTCGAAGTCGGCGCGCCGGATTCGGGATTGCACTTCGGGTGGTTCAAGAACTGTTCGCAGGAGAAGGGACCCGAGCAGGCAGGCAGCTTTGTCGGTGTGCGGATCGCCGGACCATCGCGCATCGGGCATTATTTCGCGCCCTCATTGACGACCGCGAAAGCAACCGCGCGCACGGCCCCGAAAGCGCCGGTGTTGGTGCCGAGTCGCTCTTACGAATTCACGCTGAGCTATGACCCGGCGGCGAATAACGGCCTGGGCGCCATCAGCGTGAAGCTCGGCGGCGAGTCGGCGACCTTCGAGCTGAAGAGAGGGGACAAGGCGCAGGGCGGGGAGATGGATCGTTTTGGATTGTTCTCAATCCACAACGACGGCGGTCACGCGCCGGTGAAGGTCTGGTTTGATGATCTGAAATACACCGCGCATTGAGAGCCACGTTCACTTCTTGCGAGGGTTATCACCGGTGAAAAATTTGGAGATGCTGCGGCTGACTTTGGTGAAAGTGGAGTCGTCGGGCTTTTCTGGCCCTCGACCCGATTTTTTTCGAGATGAGGACGAGCCTACGCGAAAATCAAACCTCAGGATTTCCGGCTTGTCGGCGTCGATGGTGACTCTGTGCGGACGCGCCGCGCGGGATTCACGCTGCCGGCTGGGCCGGAGGTGATCTTCGCGATGCAACTGTACCGCTTGATGCGAACGCTGGATCAGCCAATCCTGATCACCGCCGCAGCGTGTGAACGGCTCGGGTCGGCGCTCTCAACCCGTCCTCTCACCGCAACGGAGCTTCGCGACTATCGTGGCTCCCAGCGTCTTTACACGAGCTTGTAAGTGGCGGTGGATTGCCTGGCTGAGGGGTCGCTGAGCAACAGTCGGGAAGTGGTCCCTTCGATTCGGATGAAGTGTGCAGGCGGAGACGCGGAGACGCGGATGCGCCGGTCCTGCCGGTGTTCGAGCTCTCGAGGAGACAGCGGACTCGTGACGTGAAGGTGGTGCGAAAGGGCATAGCACAGGAGAGGTGTCGGGAAAGAATCCCCGGCTCAAGCAGCCGCCTCCACGGCTTTCGGACCGTCGAGCACCCGGCGGATTTTTTGCGTGAGAGCGTTGGGGGTATAGGGCTTCTGAATATACTCCACCTCCGCTCCTTCAATCGCAGCTCGCACGATCTCGTCATCCGTGTACCCGGAGGTGAAGACCACGCGGATGTGGCCATATTTCTCCCGCATCCAAGTAACCAATTCGCGACCGCCCATGCGCGGCATGACCAGGTCGGAAAGCACGAGGTCGATCTGGTGCGCTTCACGCTGCAAGATGGTAACCGCCTCGAAACCATCCGCTGCGGCGAGCACACGGTAGCCAAAGCTCTCGAGCACCTGGACGGCCAGTTCGCGCAGGATGTCTTCATCTTCGACCACCAGAATCGTCTCGCTTCCTCGAACGGGCCCTTCGACCTCGAGGCCGTATTCGAGTTCCGATCGAGAGGAATTGGCCTTGGGAAGATAGATGAAAAAGCTCGTTCCCACCCCCACTTCACTCGCCACCGAAATCATTCCGGAGGTTTGTTTGATAATCCCGAAGCACGTGGCCAAGCCGAGGCCAGTCCCTTTTCCTGGTCCCTTGGTGGTGAAGAACGGTTCGAATATTCTCCTCATGATGTCGGGGCTCATGCCAGAACCGGTGTCGGTGATTTTGAGGAGAACAAAGTCGCCAGAAATCCCCTCCTGGATGCGCAGTGCTTCGAGGGGCGTCAAAGAGACGTTGGACAATTCGATGGTGAGTTGACCCCCTTTCGTCATGGCGTCCCTGGCATTGATGGCCATGTTCATCACGACCTGCTGCATCTGACCAGCGTCGGCCATCGTCCTCCACAGATCCGGGGCCACCTTGGTCACGAGCCGGATGTTCGTGCCGATCAAACGGCGCACCAACCCCTCGACGCCCGCCAGTTCCTGTTGAAGGTCCAGGCAGCGTGGCTGCAGGACCTGTTTGCGGCTAAAGGCCAGCAGCTGGTGAGTCAATCGGGCGGAATGTTCGCCGGCACGAACGATTTGCCCCGCATCCTCGTGGAACTGCGTTCCTTTCTCGGTTTTCCGCATGATCAACTCCGCGTAACCGATGATCGCGGTGATGGCGTTATTAAAATCGTGAGCAATGCCGCCGGCCAGCTTGCCGATCGCATCCATTTTCTGGGCGTGGCGGAGCTGATCCTCCAGTTTCCTGCGCTCGGAAATGTCGTTGAAGACGATGACACAACCATCGATTTGCTTATCGCGACCTTGCCGAATGGGAGCGACACTATGCACGATCGGCTTCTCAGAACCGTCGTGTCGGACGAGCACAGTTTGTTCGTTGAAGCTGCCGCTCTCGCCTTTCAACAATGCGGCGGCAACGCGATCCGAAAGTGCCGGCTCGTTCGCCTCGGCGCTAATGAGAAACACCTTGGAATAGGGACACCCGAGCGCCTCGGCGAAGGTCCATCCAGAGAGTTCTTCGGCCGCAGCATTGAGGAAGGTGATATTTCCTGCGGCGTCGGTCGTAATGACGGCATCCGCAATACTCGTCAACGTGGTGGAGAGCCACTGCTCGCGCTCCCGCATCTGTTTGTCGGTCTGATGTTTGTAGAGCGCCATCTCGATGCCCGCCTGGATGGCGCGTTCCTCGAACGGCTTGACGAGGAAACCGAAGGGCGCGGTTCCTTTCGCCCGCTGCAGCGTGGCCTCGTCGGAATTCGCGGTGAGGTAGAGGATGGGGACATCCTGCTGGGAATTGATCGCCGCCGCCGCTTGCACACCATCGATGCCGCCCCGCAGCTGGATATCCATGAGGATCAGATCGGGTTGGTTTTGCGCCGCCGTTTGAATCGCGGCGTCGCCCGTGCCGACGGTGGCGGGAACGTGATATCCCATGCCGCGCAGCATTGCTTGCAGGTCCTTGGCGACAATGCCTTCGTCTTCAACGACCAGTATCTGAGTCTTGTTCATAGCTTCGATTTATAGTTTTCCGGAAAGGAGATTTCGAAAGTGGTGCCGACGCCGTTCTGCAGGTGGATCGTGCCCTCGAGCTGTTCGGAGAGCGTGATGACGAGCTGCATGCCGAGGGACTCGGTGTTGCGGAAATCGAGATCCTTCGGAAAGCCCACCCCGTCATCGGAGACGCTGAGGTGCAAATGCGCGTCGTCGCTCCGTTTCATCGAGATGCGGATTTGCCCGCCAGCTTCCGGGGCGAAGGCATACTTGAAACAATTCGTGACCAGCTCGTTCACGATGAGTCCGCAGGGCACCGCCGCGTCCACGGGCAGCATGATCTTTTCGACATCGACCTCGATGCGGATGGCCGATTTCTTGCCCGCGAATCCCGCGAGCAACCCGTTGCTGAGCGTCTTGATGTAATCCTCGAAGTCGATCCGCGACAGGTCCTGCGACTGGTAGAGTTTCTCGTGGATGAGCGCCATCGAGCGCACCCGGTTGCGGCTCTCCACGAAGACCTGGAGAGCGACTGGATCCTTGATATAGCCAGACTGGAGGTTGAGCAGGCTGGAGATGACCTGCAGGTTGTTCTTCACGCGGTGATGCACTTCCTTGAGCAGCACATCCTTTTCGGAGAGCAGCCCGGTGAGGTTCTCATTGGCTTGCGTGAGGTCCTTGGTCCTTGCGGCGACGCGGCGCTCGAGTTCCTGATTCGTCCTTTCCAGGATCTCCTGCTCCCGCTTGCGCTCGCCGAGGCTGCGGCGGAGCCGCAGTTGCTCCGCGCCGGCGACACCGAGGTCGTAAACAATACTGATGAAGCCGGTGAGGGCGATGACGAGCATCGGCCCGACGATGGGACCCACGAAATTCAGCCGGTCGAACAACTGAAGCTGGGCGAAGGCCCAGCAACCGCTGATCGCGACCAGACCGCCCACCCGCCAGACCGGGGCCCGGAATGAGATGGAGGCCAACGCGCCGATGGCGCAAGCGAGCAGCCAGAGGCCGAGCGTGGCGGGTCCGGATAGCTCCCGAATGAATTCCCCGCGCAGCAGCGCGTTGATGACATTGAGCTGAAGTTCCGGCCCGGGCATCGTTCCGAACGGCGTCACGTGCTCGTCGTGCTGCCAGTTGCCGAACGCCCCCACCATGACGATCGCGCCGTCGAAGACCTTGCCGGATTGAAAATTGCGCTGCCAGTATTCCGGGACGAAAATCTCGAAGATGGAGTGCGGCGGGAACCCTTCGAGCGGCCCGGCCGTATAGCGAAAGAGGTGGCTCTCGCTGCCGGGCGGGATCGCATCCGCACGGCCGAACTTCTCCGCCGTGCGCGCCGCCAGGGAGGGGTATTGCGCTTCGCCCAGGTCGCCCGCCGCGCCGATAAATTGCGCGAAACTCGTGCGGAATTGCGCCTGCCGGACCGTCCCGTCGGCGTCCGGCCAAAAATTCACGAAGCCGACCCGATGATCCGGCGTTTTCGTCTGCGGAATGAGCGCCGGCGTGGGTAAAGTCAGGGTCGCGCCGAGGGTGCTGCGTTCGCCCGGGCTCGCCGTGATGAAATTGCTTCCGATGACGGTGTGGTCCGCATGGCGCTGAAGCGCCTCGCGAAAGGCGGCATCGTTCTCATCCTCCGCGCTGGCGGTTGGAAAATTCAAATCAAAGACGACGGCTTTTGCGCCCGCGGCCACGAGCCGATCCAGAATGTGTCCATAGACCCGGCGCGGCCACGGCCAGCGCTCGCTCATCGCCGAGAGGGCGCGTCCTTCCAGCGTGGTCCCGTCCTTGATCTCGAACAGGCCTTCCAGGTCCGTCTTGGCATCGAGATTTGTCGAGTCGATGTCGATCGCGAGGAAGATCAGTTTCGGATTGGGCGTGACCGTGCGGCCGAATCGCGCCTGAACGTCCCGCGCACCCAGTTCGGCGTGCGAAAGCGCGGAGTCGGGGTAGCGCGCCATCGCGAGACCCAGGGAGGTAACGATGGCGGCGAAGGCTGAAATAAGGATGGCGCGCCGATTGAGCATTCGTACCCCGGGTGCAAATAGCTAGAAACGTACCGCCGTAGGTTTACTTAGAGCGTGGCATCCCCCCTGCTGATCTCAGTTATGTTTAATGTGTTCACGGTATCTCTTCTCCTTCGTTTGCGTGGCGCTGGCTCTGCCGGTGGCCGGTGGTCGTGCCCAAGGGCCGAGGATCGAACAGGCCCGTCAATTCGACGCGCTCACTCCCGGCGTCGCACCCTCCGTGGAGAAGCCCGGCTTGGGCGCCGTGCCCTCCAGCCAAGTTCGCGATGCCGACAGCTTTGGGGTCCAGCAAATCCTGAAGACTGAAGAAACGCTCCGACCGTTCCGCGTTTACGCAGACATCTCCGCTTTCGTGACCAATAACGTGGCGCTCGTCCCGAAGGACCCGCTCACGGACTCCTTCCTCGTGGCCACCTTCGGTTTCGAATATCGGCGGCCGCTGCCGGGCGGGATCCAGTTCGAGACCAGCCTGCGCGTGGCGGGATTCCGCTACAATAAGTTCCACGTCCTCGATTTCAACAGTCTCGATGCCGGCGCCGGCCTCAGCTACCATGCCGAGAAGCTCGGCGGCGTGGACCTTTTCGTGCGCTACAATTTCAATCAGCTCTTGAACGCCAAAACGGACGACACGTTTTTTACCAACCACACCGTCACCGCCGGGGTACAGAAGGCAGTGCCCTTCAGCCAGGCGCACTACGCGTTTTTTGGCGTCGCCGGGCAGGTCGGCTTTGCCGATCCGAAGATTTCGGAGCGGTCGGAGCTTTCGGCCTACGCTGGCTACCACCTCCAGGCCACGCGCGACCTCGAAGTCGATCTGCTCTATCGCTACAGTTACCTTCCCTACTCGGAAATCGACCGGGCGGATCACAACCAGACCGTCTCTCTCGGTCTGCGCTACAGTTTAACACACTGGCTGAGCATCGCCGCGAGCACCTACGCCGCTTGGAATCGTTCCAACCGCGAAGTGTTCAATTACGATGTCATCAATGGGGGCGGCGCCTTGACGTTCAGCTTGCAATTCTAAGAGGGCGGGATGCGAAACAATACGTATTCGGTGGGGGAATTGGTATAGCTGTTGCTTTTATGGAAAGTATGAACCAATCAGTCGCTCTCCTCCGCGCAGCGCTCTTCGGTTTTTTGCTGCACTGTGTTCCCTCTGTCTTTGCGGGCCCGCTGCAGCAGGCCCAAGTGCATCGCATCGTCAACGATGTCCGCATCGTCCAGCCCCAAGCTGGCACCGCTCGCCCCGCGCAACTACAGGACGTGATTAAGGATGACCTCGCAGTTCGCACGGGGACGCAGTCGCGCGCAGAACTTCTCTTTCAGGACAATACCCTGACCCGGCTCGGAGCGGATTCGCTTTTTTCCTTCAAGACCGGCACCCGGGAGATGTCGCTCGATCGGGGCACCATGCTGCTGCAAGTGCCCAAGGGCTTGGGAGGGGCGAAGATTCGCACCGCGGCCGTGACCGCGGCCATCACCGGCACCACGATCATGATCGAGTATGTCCCGGGCAGCCACGTGAAGGTCCTCGTGCTGGAAGGCAGCCTTCGCCTTTCGCTCAATAAGCGTCTCGGCGAGTCGGTCATCCTCAACCCGGGCCGGATGATTATTCTCAGCGAAAAGGAAACGCGGATGCCGAAGCCGGTGTCGGTGGACCTCGCGAAGGTCGTCAAGACATCGGCCCTGGTGGATCCGGAGCAGTTCCGGGGCAAGTCGAAGACCGCCGTGGACCCGCTACCAAGCATGTCGCTCATCGAAAAAGAGATGGCCACCCAAGCCCTCGAGAAGGGCAAAGCCCACCTGACGGAAACCAATCTTCTCATCCAGGGAGACGGGACGAACGTGCTCATCGCCTCCAAGGAAACGATGTCGGCGCTCGACGCGACGCCACAAAAGGGGGGCGATTCCGCGGCTCCCCTGGCGATGGACAAGAACAGCAAACGCGTGGGGATTACGGAGCCGACCAAAACTTCTGCCATCGAGAATCCTCTTCCCACCCAGTCCAAATCCAAGTCGGGAGACGCCGGGAACCTCGTCGCGGCCACGGCTCCTCTCACACCTCCGCCGGCCGACCCCGACGCAATCGTCGTGACGGACGCCGCGTTGCCAGGGCCGGTCCAAACTCCGCCCCCCAACACGAATCCCATTCCGACCACCGTTCCCAGCACGATCTCCGCCGGGGTTCCCTACGTCATCGGCGCCGGCACCGTGATCGATACCACCAAGACCGATCCGTCCATCACCACAGGTGGCGTCACGATCGACAGCCTTTTCTTCAAGAGCAACACAACGAGCGGCTCCGCCTCCCAGTTCCTCTTCGGCACGACCTCGCTGTTCGATGGCCAGATGAATCTCGACCAGCACTACCAAGACAAGTTCTCAAACAGCGGCGTTTACAAATTCCATGACCTGGAGATCGACGGAAACCCGATCTTCCTGACCAAGGATGGCGCCAACCGCGTGGCGTGGATCAGCGAGACGGATATCAACAGCTCCAGCACACCCGGCCAGGTCACGCTTGATGGCGTCAAACGCCTCTTCCTCGGCACGGTGAACGGCTCGATCAACCTCACGGACAAGGTCGCCTTCGCCAAGACCGATGGCACGGCCTTCAATTATCTTGAGCTTTACGCCCGCAATGGCGACGTGAATTTCGGCGCGCCCGTCACGCTGAAGGACGCCGAGCTTGACATCACCGCCGAACACAACGTCGCCATCACGCCGACCGCCGTGATCTGGACGAAAGTCGCCTCCGTCACCGGGCTGGGCAATGTGGCCATGGACGGGTCGATCACCTCCGAGTTCACCCAGCTTTACGCAGGTGCGGCGCTGAACATCACAGGCTCGGTGACCGGCAAACACTTCTTCACCTTCGGCAATACCGGAGTGTTAGGCGGCAGCCTCATCCTGGACGACGCAACTCTCGAGTTCGCCTCGGATCTTACGCTCGGCTCCACTTCCACTTTCGTGGGCAAGAAGTTCACCGCCACCTCGGGCGCAGACCTTGTGCTCGCTGGCTCGGTCATCGGCAATGAGTTGAACTTCACCGCCGGGAATGCCTTCACCGCGCAGGTGGGGAGCACGCTAAAGGCGTTGACGGACCCCGGCACCGTGACGGTTGACAGCGGCGGTGCCATCACTCTTGCCGGGCAGACGATGGCCAAAAGGATCACGCTGACTGCGGGCACAGATACGAATCTCGTCGGTGCCATCACCCTCAGCGGCCCGGTGCAGTCCACGGATAAGTTCATCGCCACCGGCTCGACGATCACCCTCGCTGGACCACTCCTCGCGAAGGATCTTACGCTCACCGGCAGCGCCGCAGTGAACCTTCCGCTGGGCGGAACGATCACGTCCACCGGAAAGGCGATCCTGAGTTCCGACACGCTGGTTCGCCTGAATGGCGCCGGCACTTTCAATGAGCTGCAACTCGGGGGCAATGCCAGTGTCGAGTTTAACAGCGCCACCCAGGCGCAGAAAGTGACGACTGTCTCGGGGAGCACGGTGCGGGACATCACGATCACCGGCCCGCTGACAGTGGCTGGCGAACTAAAAGTCGATCACACCGGAAACTTCACGGTCGCCGCGGGCGCCTCGGTCACGGCCCCGTCGGCGGGCAAGTTCAACGTGACGACGACAAAGAATATCACCTTCGCCGGCCAAGTCACCGCCAAGGATATGACCCTGCAGGCGGGCGGCGACCTCGCAGTCAGCGCCCCGATCACCAGCACGGGCAACTTTAGCGCGACCTCCCGAGACGCGACGATCGGCACCACGCTCACCGCCAACCAGACCAACTTTACTCTTTCCCGCGACTTTTCGCTCGCGACCGGCGTCTCGATGACGACCACCAAAGACACGAGCATTACCTCCAGCGCGGGCAGCATCACGATCGATGGCTCCACGGTTTCCGAAAAGTTCCTCCTTTCGGCCAAGAATAACATCAGCGTGGCCGGAACGGTCCAGGCCACAGAGGCACAGCTCTCGGGCGGATCCGCGCTCGCGACCAACGTCACCGTAACCGGGCAGGTCACGGCGGGCAAGATCACCAGCGACCTCAAGAACCTCCTCACCCTCGATTCCGGCGGAGTCCTGCTCTCGACCGGCGATATCGCGCTCACCGCCCCTAAAATGGTGCTCGCCGGCAGCACGCAGGGCGGGACGGTCACCCTAACCGCCCCGAGCACTCTCACCGTGGACGGCGGCATCCAGGCCAAAGACCTGACGGTCACCGGCGGGACAGCGATTTTCAGTAGCAACGTCACGGCGATTAACGGTGTGGACATGAGCTACACTTCGAATTTCACCCAGGGCACTTCCAGCGGCTTCACTGCCGGGAAGGATATCGCCATCTCTTCCTACCAGAACATGGCCGTGTCCGGGGCGATGTCGGCGGTGAACGTGAACCTTTCCTCGCTCGGGAACGCGACCGTCAATGCGACTTCGACCGTTACCGGCGCCGCTTCCATCGACATCTCCGGGGACCAGACCATCATCAAAGGAAGCCTCGACGCCCCGACCGTCACCCTTTCCGGGACGACCAGCCTGAAGATCGATCAGAACACCGGTTATGTCTCCGCCGCCACGGTCAAGCTTTCCTCCAGCAATGGCATCGTCACCGTGGGCGCGTCTGGCGTGGGCCAGGGCGGTATCGACCTAGCGCGCCTGACCAATCTTCAGGCCTCCGGCAAGGGCGTCGTCATCGACGACGACCTCGCGACCTCCAGCGGCAAATCCACGCTCACCGCGGGCGCCACCGGCATCGATGCCACCGGCAAGTCACTGAGCGGCTTTAAGACCGTGTCGGTGGATACCGGTGACTACGTCGGCAAAGACCTTTCGTCGGATACCGTGAACATCACCAACAATGGCAGCCTCACGTTGTCCGGCGACTTCACCTCCACCGGCAAGGCCGACGTGAGCCAATCGATCGACGTGAACGGAACGATCACCGCCAAGGATATTTCCGCCGGGAACAGCATTACGGCCGATACCTTGAGCGTTGGCAAACTGGATGCGCCCAAGCTCACGGTCGGAGCCGGTGGCATTACCCGCTATGTCGACGGGAACAGCGTGATCAATGCGCCCATCATCAAAACCGCTTTTGGCATCTTCATGACGGGCACCACGGGCACCCCCACCAAGGCGCCTGGCGCCGGCGGCAGCCTGGATCTCACGACCGACGCGCTCGATATCGATGCCACGGGCAACGGCGCCAACATCGCCAATAATGCCAGCTTTGAGGGCGGCGACGCCGATCCCGCGCGCACCGACGAGGGCGGAAACGGGGGGACCTTCAAGCTGACCACCACTGGCGACGTGAACGTCAACTCGCCGATTACCGCCGACACCGGCCTCAACAGCACCACGGGAATGTTTGGCGGCAAAGGCGGCACCGTGGAACTCAATTCCTCCGGCACGATCAGCGTCAATTCCAAGATCAAGGTCTCCAGCACCGAGACCAGCAGCGATCCCACCGAGAACACCCCGCGGCGCGCCAGCAAGGATGGCGGCAACATCAAGCTGGTCAGCAAGGCCACGACCGGAACGGCGATCGCCATCAACAACAGCGCCGAGCTCGTTTCGCTCCTTGACGCAGCCAGCCCCGGCAAGGGCGGCAAGATCGAGTTTGAATCCGAGGGCGGCGCCATTTCCGTCGTCGGCGGCAAGATCAAGGCTGACCGGGGCACGGTGGACATCCGCAACAAGGGCCTCGCGGGGACCGTGACGCTCACCAACGCCAACATCCGCGGCGACGTGGTGAAAGTGGGAGCGCTCGGTGCCAACGGGCAACTCATAGTCGGCGGCGGCACCATCAGCGCCGACACCATGCTGAAGCTTTATGGGGGCAGTTCCGGCGGCCTCGTCCGCTTCACGAACAACGTGAACCTCAGCGGCGCCGGGGCGAAGATCATCGCTGGTAAGACCGTGACCATCGACAACGGCCGCACCGTCAATGTAACCGGCAGCGGCCCGGCCACCGTCTATACCGACACCGCCAACTACACCGGCTCCGGCGGCAACAACTCGACGACAGGCAAGTTTGGCGGCTCCGGTGCAACCACGCAGGCCCTGACCAACGCACTGGGCGGCAACAACGCCCCATCGTTCTAAGGAACGTCCTATTCTCGATCAGTATCCCCCTAATGCCAAAAGAATGTCTTACGCTTTGGAATCTCAAACCCTTGACCTCATGGCCGAGGATCGTCCCAAGAATCATGGAAGCACTCCAACGCAGAGAATCCTACTCCTCGATGATCTCGAGGAATTTCGGGACGTGATCAGAGATTTTCTCATTTCCCGGCGTTATGGGGTCACGGCGGTCAGCAATGGAACAGAAGGTCTTCGGGAGATCATGAAAGATACCTTTGACCTGATTATCTGCGATATGATGATGCCTCAGGTCGGCGGCGAGATGTTTTACTGGGCAGTCACGCGGGTTCGACCAGCGGCAGGATTGAGATTCATCTTTATTACGGGACATCAGAATGATCCCAAAATTCAAAGCTTCTTTCAGCGCGTGAAAGCAACCGTGCTCAGCAAACCTTTCAAACTGGAGGCGCTCAATTCGGCCATGCTTGAAGTGTCCAGCAAATTGGGCTAACGGATGGCGGGAAGTTGATGGTTGAGAATTGAGGGTAGGGAACGCGGAACGGGGGTTGCGGAACGGGGGAAGGCGGGAGACTCGGAAACTGGGAGTCTGTGCTGCGGGTGGGGGTGACGGATTGGAAATCCGTCCTACGTTTTAGCGTTTCGCTGACGCCTTGGCGGGTTTGCGGGCTTTGGCCTTGGGCCGGCGCGCGCGAGTGGGGCGGGCGCTTGGTTTCGACTTTTTCGGCTCATCGGCTTCGAGACTTCCGAGATAAGCGCGGTTGAGGGCGGGGAATTGCGCTTTCAACGTGGCAGCCATGGCTTCCTCTTCCTTGAGGATCGCCTTGCACGTGGCGGCAATCTTCGTTTCGCGCAGAGCGGTCGCGGTGAGGGTTAATGACGTGTAGCAGGCAATCTCAAAATGCTCGGTGGCGAAGTCGGCGAGGGCGTTCTTGATCACGGTATCCGTCGCGGCGCTAGTCACGAGGCCCGCGGCGAGATTGGCCACCTTGCTAATTCCCTCCCGGATGACCGGGTGACTGCCGCCCAACGAAGCAAGCGCCTTCTTCATGGCCGTGGCGTGCCGCTTCGTCTGAGCGAGATGCCTGGAGAGCGCGGCGCGCACCTTCGGCAAGCCCCTGGCATCCGCGATGTGCTTCTCCAAGCTGGAGACGATACCGACTTCCATGGCATGCGCGTCGCCCAACCATTGAATGAATTGTTCTCGTTTAGTCATACCGCTTTATCGCGGTGCGGGAAGGGGTTGGATGTTGGTATTTGCCGAAATCAAGTTACATGCACGACAGTTTCGCAGAGGCAAAAGAACGGGGTCCGAAAGTAAGTCGATCCCTTTGGCTGAATTCGGACCCTTGCAGTGTCAAGGTGGACTGAATGACCGACGTACTCCGTCTCTACGAGTCACACCATTTTCGGCAGCTTCTGCCCCTTCTTTCGGAACTTGATTGGAATCAATTCAGTCATTTCCACGTTGAGCGCACGCGCCAGCACCACCAATTCCCAGTCGGTCACATAGCGGAATTGCGATTCGATTTGCGCGAGGATTTCGCGACTGAGATCCCATCCGATTACCCCGCATTTCGCCGCCAATTGAGGCTGCGAAAGCTCGGCCTCGTTCCGAAGCCGTCGGACAGTCGGCCCAACGATGTTCTTCGGGGATGGCATTGGCGGATTTTGCCAAACGCCAAGCCATGCTCCGTTATGGTGTCATAACGAAATGAATTGACGCGTGCTGCGTCGTCATGAATTCATTGCGGACAATCAATTCGCCTGCATTTATGAAAAAAGAGGCTCCTCCTTCGGCATTTGCACTCTCCATCATTGATCTCGCAAAGGATCCATTCTGGAAGTCCGTTATTCAGATCGGCGGCGGCCTCCTTCTCGCCGTCCTCGTCGTCGGTGGCATTTTTCTGGCGTTTACGGTTGTCGGATTGCCGTTCGCCTTCGTTTTAATGCTTACCGCGCGGTCAGTTGGCCTGATCTTGAAGAAAATTTAAGCAGCGACCGCCTCTGGTTTTGCATATCTGAATATCGGAATAATCGCCTCGGCGCCCGTGGATTTCATCGCGAGAAAATCGGCGGCACGATTCCGCCAATCTCCAGCAACCGTGGCTCGCTGCTTTCGGTTATCCTGTGCCTGTTCCTGCAATTTGGGATCCGCGGCAATGTGCGCAGACTCCTCGGCTTCGCTCATGACGTCGGGTTTGAACATTCGTGCCGGATGCGGGCGCTCTACTGAGAACTTTCGATTGTCGCTCCACCAGAAAGGCTGCATCGCGCGAATCAATTCTTCGGGTTCCGCCTCGGCCAACGGGATCCGTCCCTGCACTTCCCGGCAGCGCTTTTTGGTGAATCCTGAATAGGCATATTCAAATTCCCAGCGGCTGTCGAAATTGAGGGCCTGCGCCACCTTCTCAATCGAATGACCGCAGCGCATCCACGCGGTGGCCAGCTCGCAGCGGCGGCGAATCAGAATGGCTGCCGGCGTGTGCCCGAGATAGAGGAGACAATCCCGTCGGAATTGCGCGGCGCCGCTTGGGTATTGTTCCGCAGCGCGGCGGGCTCCATCAGCCGAGATCACGAATTGTTCGAGAAAGACGCAGAGCATCCACCGGGATTGATAAAAGTGGTGTCGCAAGAAGTCCGACAGCCCGGATCGATACGTGCCGAGCAATTCGCCAATTAACGCATGGAATCGATGATTCAGGTTTTTGGGATTCGGTGCGGGTGGTGCAGAGAATCCGCGAAGCGTGATGGCGGCGGGGGCTTCCATCCATTCGTCGAGGGCGAGGTCTTCCCAAACCTCACTATTGCGCAGATGACGGGCAATGGCGCGTTCATCAAAGGTAATGATCTCGATCACCATGCTCTCCGCGTTCGGACACGGCAGGAAGGTGAGATGGCCCGCTTCGCCTCGGCCAATTAGCATCGCGTCACCGGCGCCGGCCTCGGCGCGACCGCCGTGAGCCTCAAGGAGCATCGAGCCGAGATGCACCACGAGCAAGACATGCTGATCATAGGGGCCGCGGTAGGGCCGCAATGCGGTGTCACCGATGCGCGTAATTGTCGCGGTCCGCGCGCCCGGGACTCTGGGAATGAAGTCGAATCTGAATCCAGGCATGTGTCGGGTGAGAAAGCGACGGAGCTTCATGCCGCCACGTCCCCTCCAATATCGGTCGCGCCGGGTGCCGTTGACGCGTTGACGCTGACACCTGCGGCCCAATAACGACCATCCCGCTGTATTACGACACCGCGCCGCATCGCCTCTGCCAATCGAAAGTCAATGACACCATAATTTTGGCCATGGATACCGCGCGCCAGATCGCGCTTTGTCTGCGGCCCTTTGACGAGGAGGCGTTGAACCAGCTTTTCGATCTCCTCGTCGAGTCGGGTGGGGCTGACGCGCTGGCTGCCCACCAGGCGGCCGAGGACGGCCGCCTGGTGGGCAGCATGGTCCTTGAGCAGCGTAATGGCACCGGCCATGAAATGCGCCTCCAGCACGCCCTCAGAAGTCGCATCGTCGATCAACGCGAGTGATGTGGCGATTCGCATCATCAACTCGGGCCATTGCAGGAAATAGATGCGCTGTTCGACCGGGCGTTGACGATTCGATTCCCAGCACCAATCCCGGAACTCGAGGTATCGCTTCAGTCCCTCACCATCAATCATCAACGCGGTACGTCGGCCGTATGCCCGCAGACGAAACACGTTGGCCATGAAGTTGTGCCATTCATGAATCTCGAATGCCATGAGCGCATCGGCGTCCGGACCTTGATCGGAATCGCAATCACAAAGCACAATTGAATCGAGCATGCCTGATTTTTTGATTCGAGCGTGATGCATCAGCGTCCCGACTTCTTCAATGGCACCGGTAAGGTGAATACATGCGCGATGGCCATTATCGCTGCCAGCAAATCCAATGATCGGTGATTCTGATCGCGATCGCTGAATCAGCTCGGCACAGTCCCGTAATCGATTGCTCTTCGATCCGGTCTCGGCAATCAACGAATTGGCCGTGGCGAGGTGCACGAAGTGGCCATCGAAACTGTTGCATCCGGCATCGGGGAATTGGCGCCACTCACCGCCCTCACGAATGATGCCGGGATGAAGCGTCATATTCAAATCGACGAGCTGACGATTCACCTCTTGCTGATCCTCCATGAGCTTATCGAATGCTTGAATCAACTCGGCCCGCTCCACCGCCGGCAGCTTACGAGTTTGATGCAACGAGAACTGCTGAATCGAGGTGCTTGGCTCGGGCGGCTTCTCAAAGGCTTCAATCCGCGTCGTGAGTTGATCGAGCCGTGCCGCGATCGCTGCATCGTCCATCATCAGCTTCCGTTTCTTCTCAAAGAGTTTCCGGGTGTCCGCAGTGTCCTGGGCACCGGCGGCTTCGACCATGACCTGGATCGCTCCTTTGAGCGCGGAGAGCATGGCGGCGTTCAGCATGCAGCGGCCTTCATGAATCGCTGCGAGATCAAACGCCGGGGTGCAATTGATCATATTCGGGCTGATCGCCGTGATCGAACCTCCAGCAATGGCGCCGATCGACTGCAGTAGTAATAGTGTCGCTGCTGGAGCATTGAGACCGTAGGCGCGAGCGTATTGATCGACGGCACTCCTGAGGAGGCCGGGTAATGGGAGTGATGCTGTTTGAGTCGACGTCATGATTGCAAAAGCACCTCCACCCTGACGATGAAACCAAGACTCAAGGGGATGGAGGCTCGAAAAGGATCGTAGGGACTCCATGCCTTGATGGCAAGCCTTCAGCATGGAGTGCCATACGCGATCATTTATCGCGGGGGATGACCTGCGGCCATTCGCTGACTCTATTCCACCAGTAATGGAGCCACCGCCGGTATTGATCGGGATTCGGCATCCGTTTGATCACAGCTTTGGATCCCAGCGATTTATCGGGCCAGAGGTGAAGCTTGTGTTCGACCTTTAGATCGCGAGCTATCACTTGGACGGTGCGTAATGCCTTGACCGCATATTCCTGCCACTCCTCTCGCGTCTCAAATACGTCGGTCTGCAATATCGGCTCGTGGAAGATCGTCATCGGTTCCAGCGCGGCAACCGCCTTCAAGGTTTCGTGAAGATCATTCTCATCGGATTCCGGAACGGTTGGGGCGACGACGGCAAAGATGTTCACTTCCAATTCCTTCGCCGCTTTCAATGTGGCGAGGCGTTGTGATGGTGCCGGCGATGTGGGCTCGTAAGTCTTCGCCAGATCGTCGCGCAACGTCGGCAGGCTCACGCCGAACATCAGCCGCGGCCCAAAGACCTCGAATTGATAGAAGTCCCAATCCGCCCGTGGGCTGCGGGTGAGGACACGGACGTTCAGCGTCGATTGTTCATAAATCAATTCGACGGCGCGAGAAACGTTGTATCGAAGATCACTCGTAAGTACAGGCTCCCGCGCGGGATCGGAATGACGTACGATTTGATAGGGATCGGTAGTGCCGCCGATCATGATGGACCGATGCCCGCCAGCCTTCAATTTGTGGAGCGGCATATTCTCGGCTCTTCGTAACGAAGCCATGAATCGCGCTTCATTCCATGCCCGAACGAAGTAAAAGTCGCCCCATTCAACATCGAAGTCGTTGGCGTTGCCGCCCAATGCCTCCCACGATACTGCCTTCTTGATAGCGGCGGCATCCGGCACGTGACAGACCCGACAGCGGTGATCGCTGCTGATTGCGGTGTCGTATGTCCAATCAGAGAGGCGCTTGTGGATGAGACTGATCGGCGTAATGATGGCGACATCCTGCCATTGCCCAGTTTTGCAGGCGGAGAGCAAGGGACACGAACCACACGCCGACGTTGATGGTGAGGTAGATACTGATGATGATGTTGTTATGTTCATGATTGGTGATCAGCGAGGCCAGTCGGCCCCAAAGGGATGGAGTTTGATCGGCGCGGCATTGAATTGTCCGCCGGCCCGTTTGGCCGAGGTGATGGGAAAGAACGCCGGGCATCGCTCGTCCAAAGCGTTCCGTGATATACGTGATCCAAGGCACGCCGATGATTGATGGATTCCATCAGCCGTTCCTGCCTATTGATGAAGGTGAATGAAGGCGCACGGCAATCATCATTGGGGCCATTCGCTGATACGATTCCACCAGTGGTGAATCCACTGGCGATACATCCGTGACTTCTTCATCCGCTTGATCACTGCGTCGGAGCCCAGTGCTGAATCCGGCCATAGATGGAGGCGGTGTTCGACACCCAGTTCGAGTGATAATTGATGTACGAGGCGAAGCGTATTGATGGCGTAGTTCTCCCAGGCCTTATCGGAGTTGAAGACGTCCATCTCTAAATCGAGGCCGAGTGCGGCCGCGTGCGCTTTGATGATTGCAGTGTCCTTCGCGCCGATATTCATCGGCTCATGGAAAATTGTCAGGGGTTGCAATTCACGGATGGCCTTCAGGGTCTGGCGTAAATCCTGATCATCGGATTCCGGGTAGGTCGGCGAGACAGCAACGAAGATATTGAGACCCGCCTCCTTCGCGGCGTACAAGGTCGCGAAACGCTGCATCGGTGCCGGCGCATTGGGTTCCCAAACCTTGGCGAGATCATCGCATAGGGTCGGCAGGCTCATCCCGAATATCAGTCGCGAGCCGAATTTCTTGAACAGATCGAAATCCTCGCGGGCATCGGGACTGCGCGTGAGGATGCGGACATTGAGGGTTGATCTTTCGAGAATCAATTCAAGCGCCCTGCGGACCATCAATCGCAATTGTCCGTTTAATGTAGCGGCGAGTTGATCATCGGGATGGCGAATGTCCTGATACGGATCAGTGGCGCTGGAAAACAGGATGGCGCGGTGACCGTCTGGGCTCAGTTTTTCGCGCGGTGTCCTCTCCGCCCGTTTCAAAGAATCAAGAAAAGCATCCTCATCCCAATGACGCACGAAGAGGAATTGACCCCATTGCATTACAGGATCGTCGACACCTTTGATCGACAGCTTCCACTTCAGGAACTTCATGGACGACCTCGCCACGCTGCAGAACGGACATCCATGGGCGCAGCCGACAGCGGTATTGAAGGCCCAATCGCAAAGGCTTCGGCGAAGGATGTGGCTCGGTTGAATTACGGCCGGCTGATACCATTGCCCGATAATCAATTGGCTGGCCGCTGAGCACGAGGAGACATGGCCGATAGAATCATCGTCATTCATGATCAACAGCGTCGTAAAGGCTCCGCTCTGTTCTCTGCGCTGCGACTATCGCGAGGGCAAGCCTCGCGGTCTCCGCGCCGAGACCAGGCTCCGAGTATGTACTCCTGGAATACCACCCACGCTGTGGGCGGTATTGATTTGGCGATGAAAATGACAATTGTCCGCGATCAGACCGGCGCCACATGTCGGAGGCTATCGGGGGAATGTTTGGGGTAAGTGGAGGGAATATCACGTCCAGTCCTTGCCTGGCCATGCCCAGTCCGGCAGGTCCCAACAACGGGTAAGTTGCCGACGAACCTTGTTCCGGTCCTCCTCCTCCACGGTATTCCAGCGGTAGGAGTAACGCCGATGGGTAGGCGAGTAATTCTTGTCCTTGATCCAGATCCCCAAAGCCTCCGGTGGCCATGACGGACCCCAGTCCTGCCGAAAATCATCTTCCATCGGATACTCGAAAAGTTTGAACTCCTTCGCCATCTGCAGGGCCCTGTATGCCCATTTGGGTCCGATCATGGCATGTGCTTCGGCCATGGATGCAGCCCCGTACGATGCGGCGAAGGCTGCCATTTTCAGACGAGAGAGTTTCTCCCGCGGCGTCAGGAAGCGTGGCCGTTCCAAACCGGTACGCGCAGCACCAACGGCATTGAAGAGCTTAATCCCTTCGTCTTCTTTCAACCGCCCCATTTCCACAACGCCCTTCAGGTATTTCGTGAAGTACTCAATCGTGCTCTCGACATCGTCAACAACGTCGACCTCGGCAATGAATCCCAGCCCGCGACCGGCGAGCCCGCATTGCAAAAGCCTTTGCAAGCGTTTAGCCGGTTTGGTTTTGCGTCCGCGCAGGCTGCCACGACCGTGGCTAAATTCCTGAAGATCGCGCGCAATCATTCGACCTTCTCCGCTCATGAACGGGGGACGCATGATTGGCCATTTCAGGACGGCAAGAACATGCAGATGAATTAACCAGTTTTTCGTGCGTTCAAAGAACGAGACGTATCCTTCGCAATGCGGTTTCAAGCGCTTCTCGACGACACGTGAAAGACGCTCAAGGGCGACCTTCGGATCCGTGAGCTTGGTCGTCAGCGTCACGGATGCGATGCAGTTTTCATTCGCTCCTGATATGAGTCGCTCCGCGCTCGCCATCGCCTTCTCAAAAGCCCAATAGGCCGGCGTATTACTTTGTTTTGGGGCCGGGCGTCGTATCAACAGCTGCCGCAGGTGGTTCTCGCGATCAATGGCAGCGATGGCCATCCGGGCCTGCGGTGAGAGATGGGAACCCGATCCGCCGGCAGCCGCCTTGAGTTCTGTCGTCGGGTTCGGCCTCACAGCTCAGCCCTCTTGCCCGCGGCTGAACCTTCCGCCGCGGTACCCAGCGAAACGGCACCCGTAGCACTGTGTTTCATCCACCAATCGCGGGTCTGGGGCGTGACATATTGGAGAAAGCGAAGCTTCTCGGGGGCGATGAATTTGGTGTGCGCCAAGAAAGTATCGCGAGCGTATTGCTCCCAATTTTGTTTCTTGCCCGGACCACAAACCAATTCCAGGCGGCCGGCCTCAGCGTCAGAACCGGCTGCCCGCAGCCCACCATGAGTCCGGGACATTGACTCCCCGCGGACATTGAGAACTTCGGCCCAAACGTGTTCACAGCGTTCCGCACGGATTGCGGCCGCCATGTCGGCGGCGAAGGCGTCATAGTCGATCTGCGGCAGACTTGGGCAGATCATCCCGAAGTTGCGGAATCCTTGATCCTGCAACCAGTGCAAGGATGCGAGACGCTTGGAGACTAGGGCCGTGCCGCCCTCGATGGCATTCGCCAAATGATCGTCGAGCGTGCCGGTGCTCACACCATAAATCAATCGATGCCGGTGCCGCTCTGGGATGCGCTTTGCGATCTCCGGCAGCAAATTGCTTTTCGAGAGAATCCGGATATCCCAGGCCGTCAACTCGAGGATGATCGAGCACGCGTCCGCCGTCTGCTTGGCCTGAGCGAGATTGCCAGCGGGATCGACCAGGGGAGACGTATAGATCACGCCTCGAGTTTGGAGATCAATGCCCTTCGGCTTTTTGACGGTCAGCTGCTCGCGAAGAATGTCCAACGCCGCAATTCGGACAACAACGACCTCATGGAACTTCAGCCCTTGCTTCGCGAGTTCCTTCATCAATCGAACGACCGCCGGGTGCTTGCGCACGATTGCTTCGACGTAACAGTAAGCGCATGAGAACACGCACGCACTTCCGAGCGAGAACGTGGCGACCGTGCACAACAACTTGTGAATAAATGCCGTGTCGAAATTGATGATTGTATTGACCTCGATCTCGAATACGGGTTTGCCGTGAATCGTTTGCCGCGAGATTGAGAGTTCCGGATACTCCTCGTTCATGACGGCAACTCCTTACCGCCTTGTGTATCCGCGTGCGTGGACTGTACCCGCAGCCACTCGGCTTTGAATGATGCGAGCGCCGTCTCAAGTCTCTCTAGTTGCAGGACGTCGAACTCTTCGAGACCGCTGGCAATGCTGCGACAGATTCGCGTCATGACGGCCGCTTTCGTCGGCCCCGTGCTCACCTCCGGAACCGGCTTCTCAATGGCGTCCTTGACCGTCCGGTTGATGAGAGCGCCTGTGAGATTCTTGCCGGCCTTTTCAGCGATGTTCAAGGCCCGTTGGAACGCCGCCGCGCGCGCATGGTTGTTCCTCAATCGGAGCAGCGGCCTAACGTGAGCTTCGCGTTTCGGCGCGGCCACTTTTGTGGCCAAAAACGCCGCCACTTCAGCGCACTGCAAGAGTCGATTAACGTTCGTCTTGCCCATCTCCAACTCGCAACGACAGAAACCTTCAAACGTTCGCCATTCCTCGCGGAACAGCCGCCGGTCCCGAATCTCACGGAGGATTTCGGCTTTCTTCCGCCAATCGCCCTCGCTCTTTGCCAGCCGGGTGCGATGGCGTTTGAATTCGCATTTGTCGGCGCTATTCAGGACGTGGCCGGTGGTTCCAGTCTGATGCATGGTGGGGCTTGCCCTGCCGCGCCTTTACCGCTACGATCCAAGTCAGTCACTACTCGGCTCCGCTGGCTTCGGCTGGCGGGGCTGTTTTATTTCTTCAGTTTGCGTGGCGTGTCGCCGCCTAGAATGCGCGCCCAAGCGCGGTTCACTTCCGCGGCATCGAAGAGCGTCAACTTGTGGCGCTGCACGACGGGATTCAGCCATCCGGCGACGATCATTTCTTCCCGGAGAGTTCGACTGCCGAAAATGAAATCCACCTCGTCAGGACGGAGCCCGAGCTTTTTAAGAGAGTTTGTAACCATAAGTGTCGGCTTGCACTCTCTTGAGGCCCGATGCTTGCGCATCATCATTCCTTGTGGTGACCTCATATTTTTGGACACTGGTGTCCTACGATCCATGCCCCGCCCGGCGAAGAACACTCATGTCATCCGAAAGATTCGAGAAGCTCTCAAATTGCCTCGGGATCGACTGGCCACTCTTGTGGGCGTGGGCGCCTCGCGTCTTAAGCAGATCGAATTGGACGACGACCCAATGAGCCCGGAGCTGGTTTCGAAAATTCACGAAGCCACCGGAGTCGACATCTGGGAAATCTCGAAGGGAGCCACCGGGGAGGCGTTGGCATGCTTGAGACTATCCGGAAAGCGCCCGCTAAGAATTCTCACGAAGGAACTTTGGCAGGAGTGGAGGTCGATCAGACGCAAATCAGTGTCTTTGTGCTTGAACTCAGGGACGCCATTCGACGACGACGATGATACGTTCTATGAACGATTTCTGCCCTCGATGCAGATCGCGTTTTGGATTTGGGACAAACTCAGTCCAGCGACCCGTTCGCAATGGGAGAAAAGCCGCGCGCCAGCCTCGGACATTGAATTGAGAAAGGTTGTTCTTCGCAACCTTGGCCGGCTCGTCGAAGGGGAGAGTTTCTTGAACGACTCCAAATTTCCTGGCATGACGTTATCGTCCAAGACGCAGGCATTGCGTGCTCATCATGCTTCGAACGGCGGAAAGGCGACCTCATTAAACAGGCACGTTTTGGGAGAGACGTTTCCGTCACGAACAGCGGATGACGATATTCTGCACCAAGCGGCACAGCTTGGTGAACTAAGCCGACTGCTGATGTTGGCCGCCAGCCATCAAGATCGGTCCAAGCTGTATCCGGTCTTTCGATCAGCCTTCCGTGCGATGACCAAGATTTGCAATGATTTCGACCTCGGTCAGTTCTTCGTCGAGGAGTGGGAAAAGCGTTTTACTGTGGAAGTTTTCACGAAAGGGAAGGGCATGATGCGCATGATCGATTCAGCACTTCCGGAATTACTTTTGCTCGATGTCCCTGCAATGGCATCCCGATTGTTGGGACCGCCGCCGAAAAAAAGGTCCGCTGCCCGTGGTCATCCTTCCCGACGGAAATCAAAGCAGCTGCCTGCGAATGGTTCCCGTGGCGCCTGACTCATCACGCGAACGCTTTTTCGATGTCATCATCTTTCGGCAGTAGATTGGCGTAGTGACGCTGGACCACCTCGACTCCGTCTCCCAGCCATTTGGCGATTTTGTAAATCGAGACACCTCGGGATGCGAGGAGACTCGCGAACGTGTGCCGCATCACGTGAGGCGTTACCCATGGAACTTTCTGCGCGGCCATGTATTCCTCGAATGGGCGTCGAAAATCCCAGCGGTAGCGGCTTTTGCCTTGTTCGATCCGTGGGGCCACCATGAAAGGACCCGATGAGGAAAACTCGGTTTCGAGGAACGCCTTGAAAGCATGGGTCAGCGGAATTGTCCGATCCTCCTTGTCCTTGGGTTCCCACGTCGCGGAGCGCTGCACGTGAATATGACCTGCGCGGCAATCAAACCACGCCGGCCGGGCCTGGATGATTTCCTCTTTCCGAAATCCAGCGTGAAAGCCGCAGAAAAGCACGAACTTCAATTCCGGCCGCGAACAATTTTCGAGCAGCTGGTCGACAGTCTCTTTGTCACAAAAGCGAATGCGGGCGTTCGTTCGAACTTTGGCAAGTTTCACTTTGGCCGCCGGATTCTCCCGCAGCTTTTTCTGTTCGATCAGCGAGCGAAAGAATCCCCGAAGCATCATGACGTAACTTTGGGCGGTCGATTCGGTCAGCGGACGTTCCTTTCTGGATTTCAAGGATTGGTACCACCGCTCGACGTCATGCGCCGTGATGCGTGCCGGCTCTGTTTTTCCCAGCGCATCCGCCGCGCTCAGCAGGACCGCACGACGGTTGTCGGCGGAATTGCGGCTGAAGGCTCGAGCTTCCAACTGACGCCGCACATAAGCTTCGATCTCCCGCTTTAAGGTACTTGCGCCGGCCAGCACCGGATCGGCCCGAATATCCATGGCGCGGCTGAGTGCCTCGGCCCCGTCGTCGGTTTTGAGTGCCACCCGGTATTGATGGCCCTTGTGCCGGTAGCGAAACCAAAATTGCTTGCCGCGCTGGTAAAGGCCGCTAAAGTCCGCAGCTCGCGATGAGGTTTTCATTCGTCAAAGAAGAATCGAAATTGTGCTCAAAAAACTGTGCTCGGTTGCGGGCGCATAAGAGCACATACGGGTCTATTTTAGCGAACACACAAACTCCGTCAACTCTGCATAAGAGCCTGATTTCAAGCAGTTAAGCGCGGTTAGCTCAGTGGTAGAGCACTACCTTGACACGGTAGGGGTCACAGGTTCGAACCCTGTACCGCGCATTTTCTCTGTACGCGCGAAACGGCGCAGCGCACCGATGGTCTGATACTTTCTCCATTCCGGAGATTCTTAAACCTTTCGGCCGAACGCGCCCGTCGAGCGTTAGAAGCTGACACAGGCGGAGGCCTTCAGCCGACAAAAGCGAGGGCTTTGACCAGGGTCTGATATATTGAGGGAATCGGCCCCGCCGCACCAGAGAAGTAAGACTTCGTCCGACCACAAAAAAAGACTCCAACGATATTACCCGTCGAAGCAGGCGAGTCGTTGGAGCTACAAGAAGATCGAACCGGGTGAGGGAGGTGGTCGGATGATTTCGATGACGGGATCCATGCGCGAACTGGCAAGGCGTCGTCGCAAAAATCGCTCGCCCCGGAGCAACGCAGAGGGCGATATTTCATGCAGAATGACTCCTCAATCCAACGAGGCACCTGATGGCAAGCCCACGCTCAGTTTTGAACACACCGAACTGGGGTCGTTTGTAGCGACTGGCGACATTTGGACCACGCAGATTCCGCATGGTAAAGACACTCTTGAGCTGTCGCTCGCGGGAACTGCTTCAGCGCCGTATCAGGCCCTCACCACGGCTGCTTCGGCTTTGCTTGCTCGTTTTTCGGAAGTGGAACAGTCAGCCCTGACTTTTCTCACCTCGCAGCCAGAATCTCCCAGCCGGGAGGACTTCATTTGTGAGGGGGTGGAATTGCTTCGTGAAGATTATCCGAATCATTTTTCGCTCAGCTTTATGCTTTTTGGCGATACGGGTGGTGTCTGGCGCGTGGAATTCGAGGACGGTGAACCACTCTTTCTCGCCCGGGATGATGCAACTCCATTCGACTCGCAACCGGAAGAGGGCTGAAACGATCCGTATCTCAGCGTCAAGCTTGAGGGGAGTGGAAGATGTTATGAGGCGCTGTCTGCACAGTGAAAAAGAGGGACTCTGACGATTTAATCCGTCAAACCAAGCGAGTCGTGGCCATCTGCGCATTCTGTCATTCAGGTGCTGACCTGAGCGTTGCATAGGGTATGGGCGTGCGCCGCGGTTCGCGAAGAAATCCACTTCCCACGCTCTCATCATTCGAAGAGGCTGATTGCTCCCATGAAACGCCGAGATTTCCTCCACAGTGCGATTGCCGCCGGCCTTGGTGCCGCTGCCCTCGATGAGACCGTAATCGCCGCCGATGCCACATCCAAAAGCCGGGAAGTTTACGAGCTGCGGGTCTACACTCTCAACGCCTCGAAAAAGCCGTTGCTCGATGCGTATTTGAGCAAAGCGTTCATTCCCGCACTGCATCGCTTGAGCGTCGGGCCCGCGGGCGTCTTCAGCGAAAACCTCGGTTCGGATAAATTGGCCGTTTATGTCCTGATCGTCTTCCCGTCGGCAGATCAGAGCGTCACGGTTCCCACAAAACTGGCCGCCGATAACGAGTATCAGAAAGCCGCCGCCGAATACCTGGCGGCTGTGGCCAGCGATCCTGTCTATGAGCGCATCGAGAGTTCACTTTTTGCGGCAATCGAGGGGATGTCCAAGCTGGCGAAACCGGATGTGAGCAAGCCCCGCATTCTGAACCTGCGAATTTACGAGAGCCACAACGAGCGGGCAGCCAAGAAGAAGATCGAGATGTTTAACACGCGGGAGATGCCGATCTTCCTGCGAGTGGGCCTGACGCCGGTATTCTTCGGCGAGACGATCATTGGCTCGAAGATGCCTAACTTGACTTACATGCTCGTCTTTCCTGATGACGCCGAACGTGCCGCCGCCTGGAAACGGTTTAGTGCCGACGAAGATTGGAAAAAACTGAAAGCGATTCCCGAGTATGCGGACAAGGAGATCGTTTCGCATATCACCAACAAAATCCTCACGCCGGAACCGTATTCGGAAATCTGATTCAACCATCAGGGCTGGAGGCGAAGGTGAGGAAAGGTAACCTGCACTTGGTTCATTGATGCATTGAACTCCGAAAGCAGCGCATTAGCATCCGCCCATGGAGACGATTGCCACCTTCTTAAAGCCTGAGGACGCGCATCTATTACGAATGCGTTTGGAGGCGGTGGGTATTCCGGCTTTTGTTCAGGATGAGAATCTCATTCAGATTGATTGGCTCCTCTCCAATGCGGTTGGGGGAGTGAGAGTGCAGGTTTCCGACGAAGATGTGACCGAGGCCCTGGCGTTGCTGTCGGCTGATCACGGCGTCAATTCAGCGGATCAGTAGTGCACAGGTGCAGCAATGGCAGTTTGCATCTTCTTCATGAAAGGCTGCGGGCGGTTGGTTGCTTCCTTCCCATTTACTGCTGACTGTGATTAAACGGGTGCCGAACATGGGTGTGCCTTTATTCCTCGTCGGCATCGTGCTTGGCTCGGTGTCTTTTGGAGCCGACGAATACCTGCCGTTAGCTCAAGGTAACGAGTGGACAATGGACGCCACGATTACCTCGCCGAGTGGTGAAATCACGAAGGCAACCGGTCACCGCAAGACTGGGGCCACGGAAGAGCACGACGGCAAGGTCTACTACCGGACAATGACCTGGATGGAAGGTGCTCCGTTTACAATGTCGTACACTAAGCTGCACCGAAAAGATGAGGCGGGATTCTACAGCCTGGACCCACGCCGACAAAGCCGCGAAAGAGCAGGCGGAAGTGGTCTCGCCGCTAAAGGTTGGCCAAAGTTGGGAGAGAATAGCGGGCCCTACGACTGTGAAAAATGTGGTTGTTGCGCTGGAGACGGTGACCATCAACGAAAAGACCTACGACAATTGCTTCCACATTCGTTCGACCTCAGCAGACAGTAGCGTCACTGAGGACTTTTGGGAGGCACCCAAGATTGGTAGCGTGAAGTCTGAGATACTTTACGGAAGTGGCGGCAAGATCTCGCTGACCTTACGCGAGTTCAAAGCCGGCAGGTGACGTTCAGAGGTGCAGCGACTGCACCACGAGCTCCCAGCCCGCGCCCTCTCGCTTCCGATGATTGGTGCCGAATCAAACGGCACAAAGGCGCTACTTGCTCGGTTCCGGCACCAGAAATGGCTTTTGCGAATAGGGACACATCACCCTCGCGCCGGGGGGGAGACCCTGCACGTCGATGTATCCTTTGTAAGGTTCGTAGGGACTGGTGACGAGCCCCGGTTTGCCGGGCACTAGCTTGCCGTACGGCAATTTTTCGCCGGCCTCATTCTGCTTGTTGAGCCATTGGATCGCTTCGTCCACGGCTTCGGCAAAAGCGCGATTCTTTTTTGCCTTGGCGCTGCCTCTCAGTTTTTGAAGCTCCTGCAGGAATTGCTCGCGGGCGGATTTATTGCCGGCCGCAAGAGCGGTCTGGTAGCGAGTCTTGGCCGCTGCTACCTCCGACGGCGTGTCCACGGAATAGGCGGAGGCCACGACCAAAATCACGGCAATGATTGCGATGGGGAGTTTCATGCGCGCCTAAGAATCCTTCCCTGTTGCTCCGGCAGGTAAAGGACAAAGTCGCTACGTTGATCACGGGTATCGCGCGGATCTCAAAACCGAACATTGACGTCGGTGTGCCCGCGGCGATCGTCGTCGTGGCGGTCGCGATCATGGTGCCGATGCCGATCGTCGTAGGAATGCCGATCGGAATCTCCGGAATAACGATGATGTTCAAATTCCCGCGTGACGCATCCACCGAATGCCAGGAGCGATAGCGCCAAACCAGCCATTGAAAGGGTTTTCATACCTGGTAATCGGGTTCGGTGCGTTCCTGCGCTTCTTTTTATTGCGGCCGTGGGACTTGTGAAGCGGAGCCTGAGTCGCGAACGCTGACAGGCGACACCGCCAGCCGTCTCACACTCGGCACAAAGTCCGATATTGGGTGTTGGAAGTTGGAAGTTGGAAGTTGGATGTTTATTGAATGGTATCGGATGCGTAGGTGCTTGTCTCGAAGGCGCCCATCAACGCAGGCGCGGCACTGAAGGTTCCCGCCTCCACGCCCGAGAGGGTTATTCGTCCAGTAGCGACCACGATCTTTTAAGGCGCGGAACGTACTGGTGATTCTTGTCGAAGGAGAGCAACACCCGGCTCGCGCGGCCGACGATCTGCTCGCGGTCCACGAAGCCGAAGAAGCGCGAGTCAAAGCTGTTATCCCGCGAGTCGCCCATCATGAAATACCGGCCCGGCGGCACAACGACCGGCGCAAAAGTCCTGGGTGCCGGGCGCGAAGGGAGCGCCATCATCCAATGTCCCCGCCCATCGCGATCCTCTCGGGCAATGACCGGCGCGGCATCCTCGTAGATTTCCGCGGCAAAGGGCTCCGCGTCCGTCCGCGTGTAGTCCAGCTTCCGGCCATTGACGTAGAGAACTTCGTCGCGCATCTCGACGGTATCTCCCGGCACGCCGATCACGCGCTTGACCAGCCGGATTCCATCCTTGGGTGAGAAGAAAACGACGATATCACCCGGCACCGGGTCATTCCAGGCGGCCAGTCGATGCAGGGTGAAGGGAACCTTCAAATCGTAGGCCAGCTTGTTGACGATCACGAGGTCGCCCTCGAGAATGGTCGGCTTCATCGAGCCGCTGGGCACCCAGTTGTAGTCGGCGATGGCCGACTTGAACGGGAGGAGGATCGCGGCCATGGCGGCCAAGGGCCGGATCCACTCGCGCCAGAGGTGGCGGGCGGCACGGCGAAAGCGCAGGGGAATGAGCATAGGTGCGCTGAGACAACTCCCGGCGGCATTTTGCTCAATGCGCATTCACCCCCATTTTAGCGGTGCGACGCAGGAAATCCGAATATTTGCCCCTTCGCCGCATTCGAAAGGCGGAGATTTTACTCTTTCAGCAGCGGCGGGTCCTTGCGTCGGCGGCGGAAAATGCCGCGCGCGTCCTTGAGCGAAACGCCGTCGATGAAATAGGCCACCGCAGCGTTGCCGATGGAATACGCGCCCGCGCCGGCCACGGCCCCGGAGATCGCATTGCCCCAACCGGGGAGCAATTTAACCGCGGCGCGGGCTCCTTCGCGCAGGGCGAGACCCAGGCCCACGTTGGCCCCGACCGCCGCCAGAAACTCACCGGCCAGCTTCATGCTCATTTCGCGCCCGCTGATGTGCATGATGCCCGCCACCATGGTGCCCTGGAGCGACGTGAGGATGGGAAAATCCGCGAGCGGGATGGGCTGCGCGCCGATGGCGGCGCAGATCGCGGTGAGCGACTTGACGACGACCTGCGCGATCTGGCGTTGCAAGACGCGATTGCCCGAGAGCCGCGCCATCTCGAGTTGCGCTTCGCCGGGGATTTCAAGGGCGATGAGCTCGGCGAGCCGGTCCTGGGCGGCGTCGAGCGACAGCGTGAGGGTGCCGACCATGCGCGCGCTCAACTCCGGCCGTGTATGGAGCGTGGCGTGCAGTTCCTGCCGGGCGGATTCCGCGTCTCCCGTGGCCGCGGGTAGAAGCAGACCGAGCAGCTTCGGCGGCGCGCTGCCGCTCTGGAGCGCACTACTCACGAGTTGGCCGGCGTGGTCGAGATCGGCGGCCAAGGCGGCGTCGATTTCCCCTGCGGGACGCACGAACACAAAGAGGTCCGGCGGCTCGGCGGCGAGCGCCTCGCGCAGCAGGGGCACCGAAGCCGGGCGGCGCGCATCGAGCAGGCGCAGCGTGCCGCGCCCGGACCGGCCAATCGTCTGCCAGCGTCCGTCGCTCAGGTATTCCTCGCCGGGCACCAGCACCTCGCTGTCAAAGAGCGCGGTGAGCAGCTCCGCCTTGCCCGCGCCACTCGTCCCGAGCAGAGCAATGCGCGGGGCGCGCTGGAGCAGAAAGAGCGTCTTGATCGGTGAGATCTCGCGCAGGATCGGCGCCTGCAGCCCGTGCGGGAGCCGTTGGACGAGCCGTTCGAGTTTGTCGTAGATGGAGAGGAAGGACGTGAGCATGCGGGTGTGGATGAAGATAGAATCGCCCGCCGCGAGCGCAATGACCCTTACAATGTCGCAAGGACTTGCGCGGCGTGTTCCTCGGGTTTCACCTTGCGGAAGACGGCCTTGATTTTGCCATCGGGCCCGATGACGAAAGTGCTCCGCTCAGTGCCCATGAATTTCTTGCCATACATGCTCTTCTCGACCCACACGCCGTAGGCTTCAACGAGCTTCCGGTCCTCATCGCTGAGGAGCGGGAAGGGGAGTGAATACTTTTCGATGAATTTGGTGTGGCTCGATGCGGGATCGATGCTCACGCCGAAGACTACGGCCTTCCCGGTAAAATCCTTCCACGCGTCGCGCAAGCCGCAGGCCTGCGTGGTGCAACCCGGCGTGTCGTCCTTCGGGTAAAAATAGAGGACGACCGTCTGTCCCTTGAAGTCGCTGAGGCTCACGGTCTGGCCAGCGCCATACGCGCCGCCCACTGCGGTGGTCTTAAAAGGTGGGGCTGGTTCCCCAGGGTGCAGATCTTTGTTCATGGTCGTAGGGTTGAGGAGTATGGAGCAGTTTCGCACCAGGCGAACAGTATTCCTATCGAAACTGACGGCCCTAAGCCGCGCGTTGTGGTAAAGTCCAGGCCAGGAGGCATCCCGCGCCTTTCCATCCGAATAGACCATGAGAGACCGACGCTTTGTCGCCATGCACCGGGGAGGTCCATTGGACCGAGACAGCCACATCTATCTTGCACGGTGGGCGGCAGATTGTGCCGAGCGTGTGCTGCACCTATTTACCCGGTGTAGTGTGGACGTTCGTCCGAAACGTGCGCTGGAGACAGCCCGCGCGTGGGCGAGCGGAGAGGTGAGGACAGGAGCAGCCATGAAGGCTTCGGTCGCTGCCCCATGCAGCAGCGCGGAAGGTGAGCGACAAGGCCGCAATCGCCGCGGCTCGCGCGGCAGGCCAGGCGGTCGCCACGGCGCATTTCGCAGATCATAGTATGGGAGCGTTGTTGTATGCATTGAAGGCTTTGGAGGCTGCCGGCTACGCAACGGAATCTGAGCTGGAGTTTCAGCTGGCAAAGATTCCTGAGCACCTTCGTGATCCTATCTATTCGGGCCTGGACCTTCGCATGAAGAAGCTGGGAATTGGAGGGTTTGGTGACCGCTGACCGTGAGGTACCAAACAACCGAGGGGTCGCCTGGTGTTGCTGCGAATACGGCCATTGCGATCGCTGGCGATAGGTGACGACGAAGCAATGCAGTTGATGAGATGCACGCGGGGATGGAGCGCCGCGCGAATTCCCAGCACCCATGTCATCTGGCCTCGTATGGAATCGTCTCCTTAGTTCAATTACCCTTTCCGCCGTCGCGCTCCTCGGTGGCTGCGCGAGCAAGCCAGTTGCGTCGTTTGACCGCGGCCGGCCGCTCTTCGTCCCGGAGAAGTTCTTCGCCGGCCATACCGAATCCTGGGGCATTTTCGAGACGCGCTCCGGACAGCCGATTTCAATTCTCCACACGACCACCGACGGCCACCTCGCGGCCGACGGCCTGCACTTCGAGCAGGATCTTGTTTTCGAGAGTGGCAAGAAGTCCCACCGTTCGTGGCTCGTCCGCCGCCTCGATGAGCACCATTACATCGCCACCGGCACCGGCATCGTCGGCGAGGCGCATGGCGAAGCCCACGGCAACGCGTTCCATCTGGAATTCACTCTCGATGCCTTACCGGGCAATCCGCTGGGTCATCTCCACATGTCGCAATGGATGTATCTCCAGCCCGATGGCGTCACCATGGTCAACCGCGACACACTAACCAAGGCGGGTGTCACCGTCGCCTACATCACCGAGCAATTCCGCAAGACGCGTTAGGCGGGGAGTTGGCTTGAGCAGTGCTGTTCGAGTCTTTCGTCAGAATCGACATTCTCGGTCCGCCTTGCCCCCGGCGGGCGTGGAGGAG
>JADMIO011070272.1_pt1 | contig 55449 bp, 44 predicted proteins | sample 8958161 | NCBI WGS metagenome assembly JADMIO01 (sample SAMN16585339, study PRJNA669376) | soil metagenome | isolation source: Crop rotation soil | place: USA: Cullars Rotation, Alabama | collected 2011
CCGCGACTTCAAGTCACGTGAATTCCAAGCTTCGGATCCCACTGTGCTGGAAAGGGATCATTAGTAATGGTGAGTACAATCTCGGTCGTCTGTTCTGCCAAAGAACGGCCTGTAGAATCCAGATTGATTTTGCCCTTGGTAGCGGCATTTTGAATGCCATGTCTCAACAAATGAAATATCGTGGGATTGGATGAACCCGTTGACGTCTGAGTGAATTTTCTAAGTTCGCTATTGACCTGCGACCTTAAAGAATCCCACCTTTGAAAGGAAATAAAGTTCGTTTTTAATCCAGTGAGTCGACATTTGCATTTCCTAGAAAGATTAACATATATTGCGGTACGGCTGCTGTCTCTTTTACAGTCGGTTATAGTCCTACTTATTCTTACATAAGGTGCGAGTGCGATGGAAAGAACGTGGTATGGAGTGAAAAGCGTACTCTTGTTGATTCTCACAACGATCTTCGCCTGCAAATCGGCCAGTCAATCAGAAAGCAAAATATTAAGCTCTGACGTTCAATCCGTTCAGGACGGATCCGGGCCGGCAAACGCAATTTCAGCAAGCCCGAGCACGCTCTTCGAAATCAGCTCATGCATAGCTGACGACCCGGAAATCTTCGCTGGGCTGGCGCAAGAATTGAATCGTTTGCGTACCCAAAAACGCCCTGGGGAAAATGCTAATAATTGCACAGGCTGCTCCCAAGCTCCATGCTCCATCTGTCATGCAGAAAACATGGGCGGGTTCTTCGTGCCCAACCTGAACAAGCCATGGACCGCCAGTCTCAAAGAGGTAATCCGAATCGATAGTGATCGAAACTCTGGCATGCCCTTCACATTTGCCAAAACCTATTTCACGCAGGAAAGGTCCTATTACCTGCCAATCAACAAAATTAAAATTAAGGCGGACGTAACGAGTTCAGGTCGTCCCTATGGACATCCCAACTTCATTTTACCAGCAGAATTCAACCAAGCGCTCGATGCTTTCACTGCATCGATTGCCAAAAAAGTAAATGCAGGACTCTGCAAGAAACCATGATTGCTGTCGATGGCATGGTCTGCCAATTGACATGACTTTAAACTATGGTTGCTCGAGGAGAGGATTGGAGGAATACTGGGGCGCTGTCATTTTTGGGGGATGCATACCATGCGGTCCATATCTCTTATCCAACGTTCTTTTTTTGCCCTATCCACAGTCCTGCTTCTGCCGGCTGCAGTTGCCTCGGTACAGACCAAGGGCCGTATTATGATCCTTTTGGCCAACGGTGAAACTGGATCGAAACCCGAACAGCTGTTATCCCGCAGCAGCCTTTGGGAATCCGCTCCGTCTTTTCATGTCTTTAAGATTCATGGCTATGACGTGGACCTTGTGACTCCTCAGGGCGGCAGAATCATCTTTTCCATGGATGAGGACGAGGTGGATCCCACGCCTATGGTGCATTACAGCCTACGATATGAGGGCTTCCGGGAGAAAGCAAATCACTCCCTCTCGGCAGAAAAGCTGGACCCCAAGACTTATAAGGCCGCGTTTATCGGTGGTGGCGCCGGCGCTATCCTTGGTCTTGCCAGGAATACCAAGGTCCAAAAAATCCTGGCTGAAATCTATCAAAACAACGGCGTCATTGGCAGCTGCGGCCATGGCGCTGGGCCTTTGGCATTTGTAACTTTGAAAAATGGTGATCCACTCGTTAAAGGAAAATCGCTGACAGGATTTCCGAATGAATCGGAACTGAAATCCAAATGGACGGATGGAGGCAAACAGTTACCCTTCCTTTTGGAGGAAGCCTTGCGTAAAAACGGAGCGCAATTTCAGGTAAAAGCCGATCTGAAAAACAAGTTCGACCCTATCGTGGATCAGCGATTGGTTACTGGTATGTTTTTAGGGTCGTGTGCGGCCGTTGCCAAGGAAATGGTGAACGTTCTCGATGGAATAAAATCTCCTCCGCAATAATTAGGGAACCTCGCTGTCTTGGATCTTATCCGAGACTCGTCTTGAGATAGGATAAGTGTCCAAAAAGAAAGGTTTTTCATGAAATTCATGAGCTATGTTGTGTTGGCGATATTGGCTGTTGGTTGCAGTGGCGGGGGGGGTGGCAAAAGCGATCCGGCACCTGTAACTCAACCGGCCCGCATTCTTGAATTCAGCGCTCAGGACGAGTCCATCTTCATTTTTCCGGGCGAGACGGCCACGGTAAATGTGAGATGGAAATCTGTCGATGCAGAGACCTGTGAGCTTGTCGGGCCTGCATCCATACAAGGCGTTGATACCGAAGGGATGCTTCAGTTATCCCTCACAGAAACCACAGACCTGCGGTTGACTTGCATGGGTGATGGTAGTACCGATAGCAAAAATCTACGGATTGAAGTCGGTTTCACGGTCAACCCGCCTCTGGCACCCCGCATTAAATCCTTTAGTGTCGACAACAACCAACTTTTCGTCGAAGCGGGCGAAGACGCCATGGTAAGCCTGTCCTGGAAGACGGAAAATGTCACGACCTGCGAACTTCAGGATGGCACCTCCACGAAGCCAGTCAATACCCAGGCCGAGGCGGTCAAAAGACGCATCAGTAAGACCACGGAATTTATTCTGACCTGTAATAACGAAGGTTACGACGATACCGCTTCTCTGGTGGTTGAAGTCAAACCCAGACCAGCACCGGCTGCGGAACCTAAAATCCTCAGTTTCGAGGCCGATGACAAGAATCTGGATAAGAAGGACTGGGTGGTTTTCAATTGGACCACCGAAAATGTCGAAAGTTGCAGGTTGACGAGCGATCATGGCTACAATGCAGAATTTGTCAATGTAACCAGTCAAACCATTATGGTCGAGGTGACCACCAACTTTACTCTCACCTGCAAGAATAATCGAGGCACTGCACCCGCGACATGGGATTTGACTGTGAATGTGACTCCCATCCCGGTGGGCGGATCCCCGGAGATTGCCAAATTTACAGCTGATCCTGACAAGATCGATCTGACTCCAGGCAGTAACAAATTGGTGACCTTCAATTGGCAGACGAAGAACGTTGATGGCTGTAAACTGAGTGACAATCTGAGCACGCGGGTTGATAACTTCATGCCGACCACGACGACGTTCAAACGGGCTGTCGTTAAAACGACGACCTTTACCCTCACCTGTACAAAGGCTGGCTTTCAGCCAGCAGAAAAAATAGTCGTTGTGAATGTCACACCTGTGGTCGCACCGGTCGAGCAAGCTCAGATTCTGACTTTTACTGCCACTCCTGAAGGTTTGCCCGATCGCGGTGGTGAATTGACTCTGAACTGGACTACTCAAAACGTCGATACCTGCACACTTACGGATGGTGGCAATCTGAAGAAAGACTTCGCTGCAGCCACCCGTTCAACGAAATTGTCTATCCAAAAGACTACAACGTTTATTCTGACCTGTAAAAATTTGCAGTTGGACCGAACAGTTGCAAAGGATTTGGAAGTGAAGGTGGCGGATGCCCCGATTCCGACTCCTAAGCCTGAAATCGTCTTCTTTAAAGCTGATAATAAGCAAATCAACATAGGCCCTGGCGACAGCGGCAAGGTTAAGTTGAGTTGGGAAACGAAAAATGCTGATAGTTGCACCCTGACAACGGGTAATGAGACGCCCGAAAACGTCAAAACTCATGAAAATGAGCTGGTCAAGGATGTGATTTTGCTGACCCGCTTCACCCTATCCTGTAAAAAAGCTCAGGGCGTATCCGTCACTGAATTCGTCGACGTCTTTGTCACAATCGTTGATCCGGCGCAGGAGATCTGCGAGGTCCGACAGGATGAGGTCTATTTCAAAGGCAACCAGATCTATGACGCCCCCTCAGTCTCGGATGCAAAAGCTCATCTGCAGCATTTGATCAGCGTAGGAGCCTGTACAGAGCACCGTGGTGGTATCAATGGGACGACGATTACCCTGGATAAAAAGGACGCTTTCAAACTGTCCAGGACGGGGAGCAATCTGATTGATGCTTTTGCCGAACTGGCCCAAGTCGGAGCCTTTGCCGAGCATAGAGGTGGAGTGGACGACTACGATATAACGATTGATGACGCCGAGGCCTTTCATTATGTCAATGATGGCGAACGTCTGCAAGCCTTCGTGCAGTTGACCAGAAACGGTGGATTTACCAAACATAGGGGCGCTGTTCGCGATTACGACATCACGATCGATAACAAGGACGCATTCCACATAGTGAACGTCAAGGAACGTTTGGAGGCCTATCTCAAGCTCAAGGCTGAGGGGGGCTTTGATGCGCACCGTGGGAGCGTAAGCGATTCCGATATCACCATAGATAACGTGGACGCATTCCACATAGTGAACCTCAAGGAACGTATGGACGCTTACCTGAGCCTTGCGAAATCGGGGGCTTTAACAGCCCATTCGGGCAGCGTTAGCAGTTCGTATATCCTGATCAAAAAAGAAGAAGTCTTCCGCATTCCGTCAGATAAGGATCGTTCGGAAGCATTTAAAAATCTCTATACTGCGAAAGCATTTGATAAAACCAACCGCTGCATAGTGGAAGGTCGTTCGGTTTCCAAAAACGGCACGGAAGTGCTGAAACTGAACTTTGATGGCAAAACAGCCGTGACCGAGTACATCACCCTCCTGGGTGGAACAACCTGCTTTACACCTTGAAGACATAACAAAGGTCCCCGGGGTTCATCCCCCGGGATGTCCCCGGATCATGCAGCCATGTCAAATGGCTGCATTTTCTTTATTCACTCAGAAAATCCGCCAAAGGCTTTTGAACGCCATATTGTTCGACGTTTTGCAGGTGATAGGTGTAGGCGAGATCGCTGTCGCCGCGTATGACCATCGAAATGGTGACGTATACGGGCTTCCATTCGTCTGAACAATTCATATGTTTTGGCTGGTTACCCGAAGCGAATGCAACGATTTGGGGGTTGCCATTGGAATCCTGGTCAAGAATTGACCCTTCCAGGCTTTGGGCGAAGCAGGTATTTTTACCCAACAACACCTGAGCAGTCACCTTGTAGGCCCGCGCGTTAGGATTAAATCCACCGTTCACAGGCACGACTGTTACGTTTTTCATGATAGTCGCGTTTTTCACCCAGTGGGTGGGGTGGTTGGACGCATAAGCGCTAACGGACGACAATGACAAGGCAAGTGTGGTGAAAAGGGAAAGGAAACGCATGGGGGATTCTCCAAAAATTCGTTGGGCTCTGTTCTTAGCAAAAAAGACAGCGAACTGTCCAAGTATTGTAAGACGCAGATTACGGAGTTTTGCGTCCGATCATTTTCGGGAGGCAATGGCGAGCAAAGGGCTGCCTCTGGTGCGCAATTAAGACAGTAAGGGGCGTCACCAGGCAATTTTTTCCTGCCATTTATCGCGAATTTCGACCGAAAGCATTGCTGTGAACTGCTATTTCAGGAGACCCCGTGAGCCTGCGTATCATCATCGGCATGCTCGTCAATTCGATCGCAATGGCACAAGCCGCGCAGCCTGTCGAGCCCTTAGGTTCCGATTATTCTGTGGCAGCAGGAGACTTTCGTTGGACGGATTCGACGCATTCGACCGATCTCGATCGCGACTATATGCTGGAACTTAAATTGGTCCTGGATGATCGCCAGCAAACCCCGGAACATCACTATGTGGCAGCCAGTGAATACTCGTCGTTAATGGGCATCTCGCAATGGGCCGAAGTTCGCTACCTTTGTCAAACCTATCCCCCCCGCGCGGACGACTTCATGTACCAGGTCAGTTGCATGAGATCAAAAGAACTCCCTATTCCCGAGACGGCCAGGCAAATGGAAGACATTGCGGCACTCGCCTGGAAAAAGTTCCCAAACCGGGTTATCGCCTCCGATCTCGTGATGTTTGCTGCGGGCCTGTTAAATAATAACGGCTATCTGGCGGAATCGATCCGCTTGTACAAAAAATCGTTTGAGCAACTGCCAGCTCGGGCGAAGTCGGATATCCTGTTTTCGAAGCTGACCATGGCGCATGCTTTGGCAAATCCCCTGCTGCAATCCGAATCTCAGCGCCAGGCTCTGGCTTATTATGATGAAGCGCGCAAAGAATACCAGGATATGCCTGACGACGCTTATGCTCGGAGTCAGGTTCGTTGGATCGCCTATGAAAAGGCCATTGTCCATCTGTTCCTATTTCACGAATACTCTAACGCCATCCATGAGCTGGATTTGGCCGAAGGTTATCAGCGCCTCGCCGCGGATATCAAGGTGTTCAAAGCCTATGCCCACGCGAAGAATAAACAGGAAAAAGCGGCTCGTGACGTTCTTAGGAATATCGATTGGTCGCCGGTGACCAACGAAAAACGCCTTAATTTTTTGAAATGCTATGTTGAACTCACGCAGAAGATCCTGGGTGATGATGCGTCCGTTCGCAATTGCGTCGAACTCAATAAGCCTCAGCTCGACGTCCTGCTCGACCTGACCTCGACTGTGGTGGAGTATCCGCTGAAGCCCGCCGATGAGAATGCGATCTGGCGGAATTTTTACCATTTTTTCGATAAGCAGCTTAAACCCGATATTCAAAGGTCCCTGTCTGCGGTGACGGCCACAGCGGAAGTCCAGCAGAACAAGGCGGAAAGCCGATTGAAGGATCTGCAGATCAAAAACCTGATCTTGTTTCGAAAATTCACCTATGCTCTGGTGGGTATTGCCGTGATCCTGGTGGCCGCCGTGCTCATGGCCCTTCGCTTCTGGCATAAGAGCCGTTTGCATGCCCAAACGATGAATGCGGAGAAAAATCGCCTCCAAAATATCCTGAACAACATCGAAGAGGGCATCATCAAGATTCTGCCGGGTCTAACCCTGGTTCCCGAAGACTCCCAGCATCTGAAATGGCTTCTTGATTGGTCTGATTTGTCGGCTCTGTCGATATCCAAGCTCCTCGATATCTTCGAGCTGCCGCCAGATCAATGCGAGATGTTGCGAGCCTGCTTAAACGCGGCTCTGGGTGAAGATGCTCTCGCCTGGGATTTGAATTCCTCGAATCTTCCGGCGGATATCCGCATCGCCGAACGCGACATCGTCTGTTTCTGGCAGCCGATCATCGAACAGGGGCAGGTCCAAGCGGTCCTGCTGGTCATGCATGATCGAACCGCGGTGAAAATGCTGGAACAGGATTCTCAGAAAGCCCGGGAAGCAGCGGATTCCCTCTTGAACTATGCACGGGAGATCATGTCGGGACATCCGAAAACCGCGCAGCAGTTTATCCAGGAACTGCCTCAGACGCTATCCCGCATTCAATCTCAGCTGGCACCGCTGGGAGATAGAACCTTGGCTCTCCGGCTCGCGCATACGATCAAAGGCAATGCCCGATCGCTGCGCCTCTCGCATCTGCAGGACAAAATTCATAGGTTGGAAAGCGTCATCCTGGAGAATTCCGCAGCTGACTTGAATCACATTCTGGATGAACTGTCGCAGCAGATCAGTATTTATCAAAACGCATCCCAGCAATTGATTACAGGTGCCGGATCCGATTTGACGAGCATAGTGGATGCCGTCGCCAGCTGCCGGCCGGCCCTGCTCGATATGCTTAAAAAGGCCGATATTCCCTTTCGGGGTGTTCGCATCCTTGAAGAAGTTCAGCTTGATACCGAAGAAATCAGGGCCCTCCAGGACGTGATCCTGCATGGGCTCACCAATGCCGCCGATCATGGTTTCGTCCTACCCAAACGTCGTGGTCAGAACGTTGAAGCGGCCCTGTTTGAAATCGAAGTTTCCGAACAGGACAACGATCGGCAGTTCCTGATTCGCGATAACGGTTGTGGTATTCATTATGCTTCACTGCAGAAGCTGGCGACCTCGAAAGGCTGGACTCCTACTGGTGATCAAAACTGGTCGGACTTCCTCTTTTCGGACGGCGTGAGCACGTCAGAGGAGTTGTCAGCAACCAGTGGCCGCGGCGTTGGTCTCGCGGCGATCAGGAGTGTGGCTGCGCAACTCTCAGGGCGTGTGCGTTTAGTGGACAACGACAAGGGAAAGGGAACTCTCCTGCAGCTCACATGGCCGGCGCCGAAACTTCGCGACAGCATATCCACGGGGCCGGAGGCCTGGCCTCCAGCCGTATAGCCTTAGTATTCACAATTGCGTCCACTCCCGAATGGTCGCAATCAAAATGCCTGGATTTAATGGTTTAGTCAGATAAGCATTACACCCCGCTCCCAGCGCCATTTTCTTTTCTTCCACCATGGCGGCAGCAGTCAGGGCCAGAATGGGCTTTTTGAATCCTCCGGCCCGGAGTTCTTTGGCAGCACTGTAACCGTCCATGACCGGCATTTGCATATCCATCAGCACAAAGTCGTAGTTCTTGCTTCGGGCTTTATTAAGCCCTTCGAAGCCATTATTGGCGATATCCACCTCGATATTCATTTTTCGCAGGTATTGACTAATCAAATATTGGTTATCGGGAGCGTCTTCCACCAGCAAAGCTGTTAAGTGCCGCAGCGGAAGTTCGGCCGTGAATGACGTCTGGTTCCCGGGATTCGCACGCAGTTCCTGGCTTGGGATAAGCACTTGGATCGTCGCCACAAACTGGCTGCCTTCCCCAGGTTGACTCCGGGCAATCGTGATATCACCACCCAAGGCTCTGGCCAGACGCCTCGACAAGGTCAAACCAAGCCCTGATCCACCGTACTGCCGGGTGGTGCTGCTATCAGCCTGAGTAAAGGGTTCGAAGACGCGACTGGCTTGCTCTTCGGTCATGCCGATCCCACTGTCTTTAACTTTAAAAATGATCTGTGATTTAGGCTTATCACCAGGCGCAACTCCTACCCCAAGCTCAACCGAGCCTTTCGCGGTGAATTTGTGGGCATTGCTGATGAGATTGATCAATATCTGGCGAATCCTCATTGGATCGGATTGGACGATGAGCGGCGTCCCCGGCTCGAATTGCACGGCAAAGCTCACGCCTTTCTGCCTGAAATTTTCCTGAAAAAGTTCACTGATTTCCTGGATCAATTCATCGAGGCGAAAATCGATTTGCTCCAACTCCAGGTGACCGGATTCGACTTTTGAGAGGTCCATGATGTCATCGACCAACAAGCCCAGGAGTTTGCCGTTCCTGGCTATGATTTCGAAATACTTGGACCTTACTTCCGGCTGTGTCTCCTCCTTGAGAAGATTGACGAAACCCAGGATGGCACCTAAGGGCGTCCGGATTTCGTGCGACATGTTCGCCAGGAAATTGCTTTTCACGCGATTCGAGCTTTCGGCTTGTTCCTTGGCCTCCTGCAGCTCTTTATGAATTTGCTTGTATTCGGAGATATCGACCAGACTTGCATTGAAGCCCGAAACCGATCCGTCCAGGGCCTTCTCTGGGGTATAAGTGACTCGATAGACTTTTAATTTGCCATCCGAATCCACTCCCCGAACCCATTCAAAGGTTACTGTCTCACCCCGTAAAGCCGCTTTTATGTGCGGCTCAAATTGATAATAGCTGGCCTCGCCCATGGCTTCCTTGATGGTCACTCCAATGACCGGATCAGGCGTCTCGCCGAAATGATCCAAGGAAGCTTTGCTTAAGAAGGTATGCCGTTCATTGGTATCGAAGCGAACGATGAAGAAAGGGAGGACATTCAATACACCCTCAAGTTCCGCCTTGGCTTCTTCCAGCTTGTGTTTGGCTTGCTCCAACTCCTGGCGGGCCAGGACTTCGTCGGTGACTTCATGATTCGTCCCCAGGAGGCGGCGGGCGGCTCCGGTCGAGTCAGATAAGACGCTGCCACTGGCCGCAAGCCAATGCATGCTCCCATCCTGCCAAAGGACCCGATAGCGGGTATCAAATCTACCGCGTTCCTCTATAGCTCTTGTCACAGTTCGAACGACGGAATTTCGATCGTCGGGATGAACGTGCTGCAAAAATATCGGTGTCGACCAATTGAGGATGGCCTCCTGGTATCCATAGAGACGGTCATGACTTAGTGTGCGCCATGACGTGTCGGTCGCCAGATCATGGTCCCAAATACCAATGCGAGTGGCACAGGTCGCCATTTCGAATCGCTCTTCCACCATGGCAATCTGCTTTTTGTACATTGCGGTTTGGCTTGTTTCTGTCGCTATAACAAGGGCGCCAGCGACCTCAACGAAGTTTTCCTTGACGGGTGAACAGCTAAAGCTCCAATGGGTTTCCTCAGGTTCATCACGACGCAAAAGCTTAATAAGCTGGTCGTTCTGCCAAGTGGATTCACCGCCTGCCATGACGCTTCTGACGTCATGTTCAAAAAAATCCCATAGTTCCGGCAGGGCATCCTTGCCTTTTATCCCTATTGTCGGGGGATGCTTTTTTTCACCCAGCTTTTTCTTAAAGGCGTCGTTGCAAAAGCAAATATTTTCATGCCCCCAGAACAGCAGCATGGGGTGCTTGTTAAGGAAAAGCGTTTCGAGCGTATTTTTAAGGCAACGAGACCATTCCATTGGACTGCCGAGGGGGGTGGTCTCCCAAGCAATCATCCGTGCTTCCTGGCCCAGCTCGCTGTCGCCGAAAAAGCAGAGCGGGTCGAGGTCCTTAGTGCGTAGCATTAAACACTCCGTTTTTAATTGGATGAAAATGACCAAATATTTTCATGCTCACGGAACATTGCTATCGGAGGAGATTTTAACATCCGGGAACGTAATTCTCCAGACATAGCCTGTTCCGAACCGGTGAGGAAGAAGGAGGGCCTGGCTGGAGACATAAGGGCCACGGCTAACTCCCATCATCGGAGGTTGACAGGAGTTATGCCATCCGGTTACAAGTCTCAGAGACGCCAGTGGAAAGTATGGTTTTGACCTTTCGCTACAGGCTCAAAGACGGCAATCAAAGAGTCCAGCTCAAAAAGCTCGCGGGTCAGGTGAATCTTGTCTGGAATGCCAGCAACGAAGTTATCCGTGAAAACTGGCGTCGTTCGCGAAAATACACAACAAAAGCAGACCTGAACGCCATAACCCGTGGCGCATCAAAAGAGATGGATCTCAACTCCCAGACGATCCAGGCCGTATCGTACGAAGTTTTGCTGCGGACGCAGAAAGCACAGAAGAGAATTCGCTTTCGCACGGGGCGCAGGAACCTTGGCTGGATGCCATTCAATGGCCAAACCGTAAAATACTGCGGCGACTCTATCAGTTACAACGGCTTCAAATTCCGCCTGTCGGGATCGATCCCGGCACAAAAACCGTCCTGACATCGTCTGACGGCGAAAAATTCGAGCGAGAGAACATGACGCGTGTCTACGAAGAAAAACTGGCCAGGGCGCAGCGGCACAGGAAAAAGCGTCTTGCGAAGACCATACATGCGAAGATCAAAAACAAGCGTCAGGATTGGAATCACAAGGCTTCCGATAGCCTTGCGAAGCGCTATATTACGATCTACTTTGGCGATGCTGATTCGAGTAAGCTGGCTAAAACCAGGATGGCCAAAGGCGTCCTCGATGCTGGCTGGTATCAGATATTCACCTTCCTCCAATACAAGTCCCTGAGGCGTGGAGGAATTGTGCTCAAAGTGAGCGAAAAATTCTCAACTGTCACTTGCTCGGCCTGCCTCTCGCGATGCGGACCGAGTGGACTGAGTGGGTTGAGTATAAGAGAGTGGGTCTGTCAGTGTTGTGGAGCGGTCCACGATCGCGACATCAACTCCGCCATATACATTCTCCGTTCCGGGCGTGGAACGCTGAGGGAGGAATCCATTCCGATTTCCTCCAAGGGAAGCTCCAGCTATAACGCTATCAGCGTTTGACTGGAGAGGACGTCACGCCTCGGATTCGGTTCCCTTGTCGATAAAAATCTGTTGGTGTGATTTACGTACATGCGGAATGGCTTAGGGTCAGACGTGCTCAGAATACGGTAGGAAGAACGACTCCCGCACTGCCTGCAGTCACGCGCAGGATAAGCGATTTTACGTGCACGATCTTATTCGCTTTCCACTGGCTCCGACTGCAAGCATCGAAGGAATATTCCATTGGGCCCGTCGTTGATTGCTGCTGCTTATACGAGCAAACGGTATCGTCGAAAATCAATTCGACAGTCTCGCTGGCCGCCGCATCAGCTTCGGTGAATGAACTGATGATCTGGGGGATTTTTACCTTCATCCAGCGGTTCCAGGTTTTTTGATCCACGCCTGGCCAGTCATTACCGGAACCTTTGGAAGCAAAGAGTGCAAGGCCTGGGCTCAAACGCTGGGCAGTCGCCTTGGGCGAAGCCGGGTTGACCGTTGTCGTCATCCGGAGCTGGCCTTGAGGGAGCGCGATTTCGATCTGCAGTTTGAGATAGTTCTGCAATGCCCGCTCAGCTTCGAGAATGACCTGGTAAGGGTCCTCGGGGGCTGGGAGCACGATGGGACAGGCATTGGTGCTGCCGTCGGCGCCATTGATCGCGTCCGGAGTTTTATTAGCCGCAACCCAATCCGATTCTGCGACATTGGCAAGGCGACAGCCAACCACCTCCTCGCTGGAATCGCAATAAAGGTAAGCCCCACCGATAATCGCCGGTTCGGTGGCTTTCACTTCCTCGTCATCGTCGTCGGCGGCAGGGAGTTCGCTGATCCCGTCAATCGTCGTGGTTTCGGTGCCGGGTGATTTGGCGTTCCCCCGGTCGTCGCGTGAGTTATTGCTACAAGCCATGAACAGGCTCGAACTGAGAAGCATTAGGAAAATTTTCATGCCCGATTCCCCCTTAAGGCGGCCCTTGGGGAGTTATCGGTTGAAATTTTGGTTCCTGACGGGAAGAAATTGCCTAGCCTGCTGCCCGCTGCTTTGGACGCTGGGGACGCAATATGTTAATCAAATGCAGCCCTTTCCATGGTCCCAATATACGGATCGTCGTCAGGACTCCAGCGCAGAGTGCCCCGCCAACGCCGCAAGTCACGATATCCTGCCCTGTCATATACAGATTTCGAATAGGCGTGTCGGTCCTGAGCCATTGTTCCCGGAAGCGGGACGGTTTGTGGTCGATACCATAGATTTCGCCGGCTTTGTAACGACTGAAGTGAGCGGTCGACAATGGGGTGGAGAGTTCGGCAAAATGGATTTTTCCGACGAGCTGCGGGTGAATCCTGTAAAGGGTCTGCAATAAACGCTCTTGAAGCCGCGCCTTGAAATCGTCGTAATCCTTCCCGCGTTTTTGCCAGGCGCTGCCTTCCCACTGTTTAAACCAGGCGTAAGGGGCCGGGGCCACTATTTCTATCGTACTCTTGCCTGGGAACTTACTGTCCCACTCAGGATCCTTGCTGGAAGGGAACGAAATATAAACCACTGGAAAGTCCTGATCGGGATCATCGTAAAAAGACCGGATGTTGGCATCGTGATTCTGATCGCGATAAATCCAGAGGTTGGTGGTGTCGAGGCCCAGATCCTTGCTGCTGCCTTTCAAACCGATGTAAACGCCGACATGGGCCATCGATGGGTTCACGCGCTGCAATTTTCCGGTGAAACCGTGCTTTTGCGCCAGATCCTCGGTCAGCAAATCACGCCAGGTATTGAAGACGCCGGCACTGCTTATGACGGCGCCAGCGCGAATCTCCTGGCCGCCTGCCAGACGAACGCCAACCGCCTGGTCAGCCTCGACTATGATTTGTTCCACCTCGGATCGGGTTACGATCTGTCCACCGGCTTGTTTAATCACGGGTTCAATAGTTTTAGCGATCGATGAGGACCCACCCACGGGATAGGCGGCACCGGAGAAGTAATGCTTGGCGACCATGGCATGCATGGCAAAGCTGGATTCCTTGGGTGGAACACCGTAGTCGCCCCATTGGCCCGTCAGCACCGCAATGAGCTTTTTGTTCTGCGTGAGCTTGAGGAGCACGCTCTCGGTTGTTTGGTCGGCAAAATCCAGATAGCTTCGACAGAGAGGTTTATTCAGGATGCGAGTCAACCAGTTCGGTAGAGCTTTTTCCAGGAAAAACCAGGACGCACTCCGATTGACCGCGCCGACCAACTTAAAGTACTTGTCGATCGCTGGACCTTCATCTGGAAAATAACTGAGCAACTTTTTCCGGAGTGGTTTGATACCGGAGACAAAGTCGAAACTCTCGTCACCGAGATAAATCCTGTCATAGACATCGCCCATCTGGGCCCACTGCAGTTTGCCATCCGAAATATAGTCAAAGATCCGGCGCAAAACCGAATGAGGTCGGTGAACCTCGCCTATATAATGGACGCCGACATCCCATTCGTAGCCCTTCCGAGCGTAGGTGTGAGTGAACCCACCCGCCGTATAATGCTGTTCAAGAACCAGAACCTTTTGGCCGCATTTGGCCAGGCAGGCGGCTGTCGTCAGACCACCCATACCCGATCCAATTACAATTGCATCATAGCGTTCATCGAATTTTGCTTTATGTTTTGGGATGCCGACGATCATTTTCAATCCTCGATGTTGACATTGTCAACATTTAAGTACAGAATCATGTTGCTGGTGTCAACATAATGTTGGCGCATACGACGAATGAAGTTGCAGGTAAGGTTTTCATGGCAAGGAATTATCATCACGGCGATTTGCGCCGTGCTCTTATGGAAAAAACCCTGGAGTTCGTGCAGAAGGATCAGGTTCATCTGATTGGTTTTCGCGAGTTAGCCCGTCAGCTGGATGTTTCGCGATCAGCTCCCTATCGACATTTTGCAAGTGTCGAAGCGCTTCTGGCTGCTGTCGTTGGCGAGGGTTTCGAGGTTTTTATTGAAGCTTTACGGCCGGCGACGGTTCAAAGCGGACTCACTCCCCGGGAGAAATTTTTGAATCTCGGACTTGCCTATGTTCATTTTGCCTTGGAGCATTCGGCTCACTATCGGCTGATGTTTGATCAAAAATATTATAAAAAGGACGATTTTCCGGACGTCAGCCAGCTTGCCAGTCAAGCCTTCGACCTGCTGCGGCAAACATCCAGCGCCTGCCTGCCGGAAAGTGCCAGCCCTGAGCAGCGGATCCAGTTGGCGACATTAGCTTGGTCATGCGTGCATGGCTTGTCAAAACTCTTTATCGATGGTCAATTGCATCATATCAAGGATAGGGAAAAATTTGTTCGCTACTCCTGCGAAAAGCTTTTGACTCTGGTGTAGGTTGGGGGGGATCAATGGATTTTAAGTTTGAAGAGAAAGAGGATGAAACATTCACAGGTCTGGACATCGCGGATGCTGATAAACTGGTGGAAGCCTACCACAATTGTGAATTCGTCCAATGCAACCTGCAAGGCGCGGATCTGACGAAAATCCGTTTCTCTGGCTGTTCGTTTAGCGGCTGCAATCTAAGCCTGTGCCAGCTAAAAGGCGCATCCTTCAACGAATGCCAATTCAAAGACTGCAAACTGGTTGCTCTCGACTGGTCTTCTGCAGCATCGTTGCGTTCACCAGTCTTTGATTCCTGCATTCTGGATGCGAATAATTTTTCTGAGATGCAGCTGGCCTATTGCAATTTCACCGGTAGTCGCCTCAACGACGCCCGCTTCCACGGTACCAAGCTGAAAAATGCCAATTTTTCCAGATGCGATCTGCAAGGCGCCGAATTCCACCAATGTGATTTGCGTAGCAGCGATTTTCGCCAGGCTCGGGCTTATCAGATCTCGCCCCTGCATAATCAGATCAGCAAAGCTAAGTTTTCCTGCCCCGATGCTCTGGCCTTACTTCAGGCATTTGACATCATCCTTGAATAACTCGCCCTTTACTTTTCGCGCCATTTGAGTATTAACATGGATCGATGCCAGGTGGCCGCGAACGGAGGCGGATTGTGAATATCTGCAGCAGTAGCAGTCAGCCATGACTATCGGCGTGAATTTAATATCCCCCCTCAAAACTATATTCTTGAATTAAATTGTACACAATGTATAGAAGGGAAGCCTTGGCAGTCATGCTCTGGGAAACCAGTTTGTTTGGTCGTAAAACCAAGGCTCGTTCTCAATTGGCATCAACTCAAAATTCACTTTTTTAGGATCATCCCATGAATTCTGTATCCTGGTTGAAGGCCTTGGGTCTTTCAACTCTTGCCGTTTGTTCCCTGGCCTTTGCCAACGAGTCGATCGACCCTGTGGCAAAGCTGAAAGCCCAAGGCTACACGGTCGTGCCTGTCAATACCGATCCGATCGACTTCAGTTTCTTCGAAAAGTGGTCCCCACAAAACAACCTGCCGGATGATGCTGATCAGATCAAGGAACACAATATCGAAAGTGCGCTGTGGGCAGCGATTCATGATGATGGCAGCTTCAAAATGAACAAATGGCTCGCCCATGCCAGTAGTTTTCTGACTTTCAAGAAAGATGGCGACCAGCGCTTCCCTCGATTGAATGTCGTGCAGCCCTTTGGTTGTCTGCGCTCGTTTGCTGATGGCTACTATACGCAGGTTCTGGACTGCGGCTGGCTGGAAGGTGAACAGGGTTGGCGGAATGCGAAGAACGGTCGCATCTATTCGGAAGTATTGCCGTTGACGAAGTCGGAAGATGCCGCCCTGCCGCTATCCACCAATATCAATACCTGGGTCATGCGCTATTCCATGGTTTCATTCCGCCATCTCCTGACCAATCAGGCCGAGAAAGCGATTCAGAGTCTTGAATACCAGGCCCGACTGGGAGTGGAGGGCCGGTCATCAGCCGCCTTTACTTATGGAATTATCCGTCATGATGCCAAGATCCGTGTGCTGATGCCCGATGGTCGCCTCTTGACCCCGCTGGAGCGGGCCCTGGATCTTCTGCAAAACTGTGATGACACAAGTCCCGATTTTCACAACAAGACCTGTCGCCATGCGTCCCCACTCGCACCCCACAAATTTTCCGGCATGTTGATGTCCCTGGCTGAAATCCAGGGTCGCGCGGCTGGTGTCCTGAAAAAACCCGAAGTCGATCCCAAGCAGCTGCAGCAGCAAAAAGCCGAACTCAAAGAGGCCATGGGAAAAACCCTGGAACTGCTCAAGACCACGGAAACAGAGGCAGGCTATTTCGCCAATCTTGATCCAGGCATTCGGGATTTCGCCGCAAGCCACAATGTGCAGCTGCGTCCCTGGCCTTACGGTAAACGTCGGGAAAAAATGGTGGACGAACTTCCCGGCAAAATCAGGCGCTGGCTTGGTGAGGAAGGCATTCCCCTGATCAATAATGTGGGGCTCGTTGCGCAGCCATTGCCCGACTATGCAAAGGGTGAGGCTTGCGTGAACTGCCACTATCAAGGAAACGAAACCTATGAAGCGGGCTACAAGCCGCAGTGGTAAGACTTTCATTGATGCTGCGCAAAGAAATCCTTGAAAAACAGCATGGCATCTGCTGAATGAAAAATGCCGGTGAACTTCATCGTCTGCTCCGCCGACGCTGAAGCTCTCGCCCGCATCCGCTTTTCATAATCCGCAATCGCCAGGCGGACCGAAGAGCGCTCGTCGCTCACCAGACAATCGGCCAGCTCCACGGCATCCAGCATAGCCATATTCACGCCTTCACCGGCATAGGGCGGCATCACATGCGCGGCGTCGCCAAGCAGCGTCAAATCCGGGAGAGCAGCCCAGGTCTGATCCAACGGCGCGCAGTACTGGGGCCTTGGCACAAATTTCGAGGCGTGACGGAAGAGTTCCGTCCACATCGGATCCCAGCCGGTGAACTCCCGTTGAAACCAGGCGACCACTTCGTCATTGTTCGAAAAATCAGGACCCTGATCGCGAGCCCAGGATTCGCTGGTCTTATGCCCCGTATAGAACGCAACGCTGCCGTCGCCTTTCAATATGACGAACAGAGTTTTTTCATCGGCCAGAACGCAGATTTTTCCGCCGTTCAGCATTTGATGCAATTGGGGCATGACCGTTTGCACATCATCCACTGCGCCCTCGACGATGGTCACACCTGCATAAAGCGGTTGCAAGCTCGTGACATACGATCGAAGCTTGGAATTCGCCCCATCGGCGGCCACCACGATATCGGCGCGGGCCGTGGTCCCATTTTTGAAGGAGATGACGACACCATCGCGATCACGTTCCAAATGGGAAAACTGCCGATCCCAGACGACCGTTCCATCGTGCAAACTATTCAATAGGAGCTCACGCAAGGGACCTCGATCGATTTCCGGCATCACGTCTTCGCCCGCACCTGAATCATCGAGTCGGATGTTTCCATACTGATCGACGAGGCGCAGCGTGTCCGCACCGGGTCGAAACGCGGCCTGAAAAGGTTCGATTAGACCCGCCTTGTGAATAGCCAGAAGCCCGGAATCGGCATTCAAATTCAGCGTGGCCCCCTGCACCCGGGCGGAGCGATTGACATCCCGTTCATACACCTGAACAGCAACACCTTGCATTTGCAGAAGTCGGGCCAGGGTCAGACCACCGGGACCGCCGCCGATGATGGCGACTTTTTTGTTTGTCATGAGTTTCATGCTTTTGTTCTCCGTAGAATGGAGCGGTTGATAAAGAAAGTCATCAAAAGGCAAAGCAGCATCGTGCCGATCATCACATTGCCGATGACATCAAAATTTTTCAGAGGACCATTGCCGTCTGCCACCACGATCCATCCGGCCAGCGCCGCGCCCACACCACCGGCAACCTGCTGCAGCGAAGAGCTGATGGCCATGTATGCCCCGCGATCCGCGGCTTCCGGCACCGCCGAGAGCATGGCCGACGAGGCGACCATGCGGGATGAACCCGCCAGATTCATGAAGATGCTGATGACGGCCACGGACCAGAATGGAATCAGGCTCAAGCGGGTATAGATCGCTACCACCAGCACCGCCAGCAGCGATCCGAACATAAAGACTTGGAATTTTCCGATGCGATCGCTCAAACGCCCGAGCAGAGGTGTGAAGAGGATCGCACAGGCTCCCGTGATGACATAGACCTTGGGCAGATCCATCAGCTCAACGCCCAGATTATGGACGTTGAAAGCGCTGACAAAGGGCATCAGCATGAATCCACCGATTCTTAAGAGCGCCGTAGTCGCGAAACCTTGCAAGTAAAATTTCCGCGCCACGACTTTGCCGACGTGCTTCAGCGGCGAGGGCCGGTGATCTTTGAGGTGCTGATCGATCGGCTGCAGATAAAAGACCAGCACAAAGCCGACCAGAGTCGCCACGGCCACGATCAGGAGAAAGGGCCCATGCCAGTTCCAGAAGTTCGCGAGGTAAAGGCCAAAGGGTATGCCCAGGATCTCGCTGGCCGCAAAAGCGGTTTGGATCGTTCCCATCACCCGCCCGCGTTGCTCAAAGGGGAAGAGATCCGTGACGATGGCGAGCGAAATCGAACCGATCACCCCACCAAAGAGCCCCGTGACGATCCTGGCCCAAAGCAACTCCGTATAAGTTTGCGCCAGACCGCAGAAGAGTGTCCCCAGGATAAAACCACTGTAAAAAAACAGCAGCAGTTTCTTGCGATCAAAGCGATCGGCAAAGCCCGCCGCCAGAAACCCGGACGCTCCCGCGCTGAAAGCATAGGCGGATACCACCAGACCGAACTGCGAGGGACTGATCTTCAGACTGGGCATCAGGATCGCACCGAGCGGTGACAGGAGCATGAAATCAAGCACAAGCGTGAATTGAAGGAAGGCGAGGAGCGCGACGACCAATCTTTGGTATGGGGTCATCGATGTGTTCATAGGGACATCCTTGAATGGTGAATTCCGACTACATACCTTTATCGGATAAAATATTTAAGTCAATAAATAAATTTATAAGTATATGGTATTATTATTTAAAATATAAAAATAACTTGAAGTGACTTAAATGTTTCTCAAAAATGTGCTAGGAGTGTCCGAATAGGATGCAGGAGGTGCGCATGGGGCTCCGGGAACAAAAGAAAGCAAAAACCAGAAAGATGATTTCTGATCTGGCAACCCAACTCTTTATCGAACAGGGTTTTGATAAGGTAACCGTGGCCGAAATCGCCAAGCGCGCCGAGGTTTCTGTTCCCACGCTCTTTAATTATTTCCCAAACAAGGAATCCATGGTCTTCGATGAGGATGAGAAGCGGGAAATACGCCTGATCGCGGCCGTAAGTGAACGCAAGAAAGATCAATCGATACTCGATGCGCTGCAGGAACATTTTCTCGGCACGCAGGCTATGAGGCCCGAGAACATTCCGCAGATCACTGCTTTCAATAAACTGATCGAATCATCACCGGAGCTCGTCAATTATAGCCGGCAGATGTGGCTGCGTTACGAGCAGTCACTGGCCAATCAGATTCTCAAGGAAAATAGCAAGAAAATGAGCCGCCTCGAAGCCGAGGCGGTGTCTCATTTTATTCTGGATGCCTTTTTGCGAGCGTCGCGGGCCGCGGACCCGAAAGCGGCGATCAAGGCGCTGTTCAAACTCCTTAAGGAAGGTTGGGCCTAGATCAGGCTGCCTTAGAGATATAATAACGCTCGCCAATCCTGAAGATGAACTCAAACGGCACAAATTCCGGATCCACAACCTTATCCCCTGGATGAAGGCTGATCGCCACCGATCCTTTTTCGCTTTCCATATATTCCTTCACGGCGCTCATCCCCACGCCACGACCTGAAATGTCGGTGGTCACTTCGCAGGTGCTGAAGCCGGGTTCGAAAATCAGATAGGCGATTTCCTGGAGACTGAGCCGCTGATCCCGCTTGATCAGACCCCGCTCCGTGGCCAGCTGGCGAATCGCTCGCAGGTTGAGGCCCCGACCGTCATCCTGATAACGGATCTGCAGGGATTGATCGACGATCTCGAGCTTCACGCTGATATTCCCTTCCGCCGTCTTACCCTTCGCCACCCGCTCCTGGGCGGTTTCGATGCCATGATCCATGCTGTTTCTGATGATGTGAATGAAGGAATCGCGAATCAATTGCTGGCCTTCGGTCGAGAGCTGTATGCCGCTATCGTGGATGCTGATCACAGGGAATTCCTTGTTGAGATCGCGGGCCAGCATTTCGGCGTTGGCCAGGACTTCACGGAAAATGACTTCGGCGCGGACGAAGGCCACCACTTCTATGCTTTCCCGGATGGGCTTGGTCGCCATACGGAGCTGGGTGTTGCCATGGGTCTCGGTCAGGATCAGGAGCTGGCGCAGGCGTTCGATGAAATCCATGCTGAAGCTCACCGTATCGGTGGAGCTGCGGCCCAGTTTCAATTGATTCAGCGATTGATACTGATCCAGCAATGTCTGCACCCGATTGTTATCGGCGAGCAAGGCATCCCTATCCCATGCCTGGGTATGATGCAGGACGGCTGCCAGGTTTTGCTCCGCGCCGTGGATGACGGGCGTCAATTGCTTGAGACCCAATGCCCGGGCTGAGCCCTTGATCGTGTGCATATTGATAAAGAGGATCTTAAGCACCTCGCGCTCGGCCTTCAGGTTGGCTTTGAGGAGGCGGGCGTTGTCGGCCAGGAAGCGTTGGGCCGAACCCATGAAAATTCCGAATTGGCGAGCCGAAACTTCCAGGATTTCGCCTATGCAGGCCAGTTCCCGCGAATGCTCTTCGCCTTCCATTTCCAATCTCTTCAGCGCCGTGACGTCTTTCACCGACAGCAGGAACTTCTCGATCCGCCCTTCCTTGTCGATCACCGGGTTCCAATCAAACTGCAGGAGCTGCTCCGCCGCTCCAAAATGATAGCGCAGCTCGATGGGAAGCAGATGGCAATTGGCATCGAAATTGACCGCATCCTCGCCCAGGCAGGCATTCAATGCACTCCTCACCTGGCTCGCCAGCTCCTGGTTCGCCTCCGCATGGTTGAAGATCAGTTCGATGGCATTGCGCCCGGCGATATCTGACGTTTGGAAGATGTTTTGAACCGAGGTGGAATGGGTGGCGGTGATCTCCAGATTTTGCTTCTTGATGACCAGGATACCGATCTGAATGTGACGAAGGATGGATTTGATTTCCCGGGTTTGCTCCTCCACCAGACGTTCGAGATTGAGGTTGAGGGATACGACGTTGGCATGTTCCAGGGTCAGTTCGGTATTGAGCGCTTCTATTTGGGCAAAGGCCCGCTTTTCCGTGATTCGCACTTTGTCCGCCAAAGCCAGGGACAGGAGCATGACTTCAACAACCGATCCAATGACCGTTCCCCATTCAGCGCCAAAGGCATAGGGGACATGACCGGCGAGCATGGCTATGCGGTAGTAATTGCCAACCAGCATGACCAACCAGGCTAACGTGAAAAAATAGGCTGGACGGAATCGTTTCCAGCTGCAGACGATACCACAGACAAGCACGGTGGTGGAGCTCAAAAGCGAAATGATGAGGGCGGCCTTGACTCCTAGATTGTACGAGAAAAGGGCTGCAGGAATGAATGCCACGGCAACGGCCAGCCCGAACTGGCAAAGGCGATACAACCAGGGATGACGGCCACGGAGCGAGAGGAACATCATCGTAAAGGTGAAGACGCAGGCCAACGAGGCCATTGACACCATCATGAAGCCTTCGTTCATGAACCAGGGATTGTCGGTAAAATGGGACAGCAGTCCGGAATAGCCAAGAGGCTGGGCGACCATGGTCAGGATGAAACAGACATAAGCCAAATGCGTGGGTTTGCGCAGTTGGATCCAGATGAACAAGTTATAGATGGCCATACAAAGCAGGATGCCGATCATCGTGCACAGGAAAGAGTATTCGACGGTCTTATTGTGAAAGAGTTCCCGTTCACTGAAGGCGTTAACGTTCAGCAAGGCGCTGCCTTCCGTTAGCATTCGAATCAACAGGACGGAATCCCCGGGCGGCAACTGCAGCCTGATGTTGGGTAGGCGGTAGGGTTCCATGCTCGGATCTTTGGCGGTCCGATCTCCAGCGTTGATATTCGCCAGCTTTTCACCGGTTGGTGTCAGCAGCCAGAAACTCACGAGGTCCACCTGTGAATAGCCTTGAGTCACGTAAAGGGTAAGCGGCCGATCGCTGGTATTGCGCAGGGTCAGACGGGCCCATAGCGCGGAATGGGTGAGGCCAAAGTTAGGAGTTTTACGGTCCAGGGGGGCGAATCGTGCTTGAAACTCAGGGTTGGTGAAATCCTCGGGAGTGTACCGGGATTCAGCATCATCCATATACCAGAGCAGGGAGTTGAGGCTGGTTTTGGTAAGGTCCTGGTGCAGTTCCAGTGGCTGTTGCTGGGCGAAGACGCGGGGAGCCAGGACCAGAAAGCACAACACTAAGTTAAGAGTATTCATGCAGAAGCCTCCTCTGGTAAGGAGTTTCGGACAACGAACGGGGGGGCTGAGTTAATAAATCTTAGGAACTTGACTTGATTACGTCAGGGTATGAATTTTTTCGAACGCGTTGACCGCGCATCAGGTGGACTGCCCCGCACGTCATCGCGCAAGGCAGGAGTGGGCATTTTGCATGTATGACAAAAAGTTCTGGATCCGATAGGTTGGGCTACTGCCAGCCTGGAGGAACTCTCATTAATTGAACGATTCAGTTAATACATCATTTGTCTCAAGGATGTGATTCTCCTGAATCGAGGTCGACGGACCCGCTTCCACCTTTGGGTTATCAAAGCCCAGCATTTCATCGGTCATAGCGTCGAATGCGTTGTCAACAGCGCGTTGCATTGAATAGCTGTCGTGGCGCTTGAGACCTTCGCGAGTCCACAGGCGAGTCACGACTTTGCCTGCCATAATGAGAGCCATCAGGTCTTTCTGCTCGATTTGGATTGTGACCTTCCCAGACATGTTCTGTACTCCTTGGCTAGAATGGGTAGTGGATCCGCCCAGGCCCATCTTTGGTCCTGAACGCAACTAACTTAATCAGTATCCTACTGCATCAATTTATCAAAATACAAATCGTCGACTCTGCATCTTATTATTCCTGAGTCACTGAGACTGGTTTGATTTACCAGTGGTGATATGAGCTACAGATTTTTGCGCGCAATCACAATCAAAGATGCAGCCCCAGTTGATGAAAGACAGATAGAAGAACTTGTTCAAACTTAGTTCGAGTGCTAAACAGAAGTCCTCATCGGCATTTGAGCCCCTTTTACCAGGATTTCTTGTCTAACTAGACAAGCGAGAGACGTTTTTATTAAAGGCAAACTATGAAATCGGCTTCCTTATCCTTTGGTCTTCCCTTTTTACTTTCCATGTTTACTTATGCTTGTGGAGACAATGAAACCAGCTCCCAGCTGAGTGGTTCCGCGGTGAATTGCGTGAACATCGACTCGGGTTTTTCAGCGGATTCCCGGATCGCCAGTTTAACAGTTCAAAACCGCTGCGGTTACGAGCTCGATTTTTCCGAGGCGCGTATTCAGTTTTCCGGGGCGAAGGGCCAAGGACAGACCTGGGGACAGAACCCTGAGGGTTTCAGTTGGATCGCCTGGCAAATCGATGAACAAGGGCTGTTTTATAAAAAGGCACCGGGGGAAACCTGGGTGCACGTGAATTTGCGGAACGGTGACACCCTGCGCTTGAATTTTAATGCCAGCGGTCAGCCGCAGAATCCGAGGTTATACTTGGGCGCATGGGCCAGCCCGCAACCTAAACCGGAGCCCTTGCCAAATCCGCAGCCACAACCTAAGCCGGAACCGCTCCCTAAACCAGTACCGATGCCAAAACCGGAGCCGTTGCCAAAACCAGTGCCGATGCCAAAACCTGAGCCGGAATCGCGACCCTGGTGGTCATGGCTATTTCCGTGGACGCAACCGGAGCCAAAGCCGAGACCCGAGCCTAGACCAATCCCGGAGCCAATGCCAAAACCGGAGCCTAAACCAATCCCGGAGCCTAAACCAATCCCGAATCCGCTCCCCAATCCCATGCCGTCATCTGGCAAAAAAGAAATCGTCGCCTATTATCAAAGCTGGAGCGCTGGCTGGGCTGCATCGGGGAAAACCCATAGTTTGGCCAATCTGCCTCCTTACATCACCACCGTGCTCTTATCCTTCGTGCGCCCTGAGGCTTCTTATCGCGCCGGGCAGTTTACCTGGAGCGGAACCGGTCTCGACTTTTCCACGGATTTTTCCGTGGTCCGGGAAGCGATCCAAAGTCTGAAGGCTAAAAATCCTGGTACCAAAGTCCTGCTCTCGGTCGGCGGCGCAACCTACACCAACTGGTCTCAAGCCAATGCCGGTAGCGTAGCAGCGCTGGTTCGCGATCTGGGTGCCGACGGCGCCGACGTCGACTACGAACCTACATCCGGTTCCTGTTCCTGGAGCACAGGTGGACAAGGCTGCCCGAACGATCAGGAATTTATCCGGATCATTCGTGAATTCCGCGCCGCACTCCCTCGTCCCTATATGCTGACGACGGCAGCCTGGAGCACGGGCGCGTTTGGAACCAGTAAATATCCCGAGCGGAGTTTTTCAGGCAATCTAAAGGGTTCGAACTTCGGACTTTACATCAATCCGCTGAAGGAAGCCGGGCATAACTTTGATGCCATCTACATCATGTCTTATGATGCCGGTGGTCCGTCAGCGCCTCAGGGCAACGCCACGGGCTATGATCCTAAGCTGGCCTTTGAAGCCTACCGGGAACTCTACAAGGGTCCGCTGATGCTGGGTTTGGAAGTTCCGCCCGAAGCCTGGGGCGGACATGTATCGAGCCTTGAGGAAGCCCAGGCTCGGGCTCAGTATGTTATGAACAGGGGTGGTCAGGGGATGATGATCTGGTCTTTGCAAAAGGCGGGCAATCCAACGGCTTCGGCTTTTGTTCAGACCATGTGCCGCACTCTGCGCCTGGCAGGATGTGATATAGCCTTGCCCTTCTAATTGATCCTATTCCTGTTTGTGGGCGGCAAAACAGGCTGAGTTATAGTCACTTACTGCGTTCTGTGCAGCCTTCAAGGCATCAAAAAGGCCTTTGCCTTCTTCCGTCTGATGCCAGGCTGCCGAGCACTTCAGCTTCTCAGGACCATAGGGAACGTTTTTGCAGGCTTCACCCATCGCATCCAGATGGGTTTTGAAGGCCTCGTCTTCAACTTTTTGCAGGGGTCCCAGTTTTTCCTCATCATGCAGACACAAGTAGAGCGGATCAGTCGTGTCCACGCCCAGGTCCTGCACCTGCAAAATTTTCAAATTGTCACAGATAAAGGGTGAGCTGAAGGTCACGTGCAAACGTGTTTTGTTTACACCGAAATCAATATCCTGCTGGTGAATCAAGGACACGTTCGCGGCATAAGTTTGGTTCAAAGTCCCTGGGCTGGTATTGGAAAATTCGTCAATGCGAATCGTTTTGACACTAGGGCCAACATCAAAGAGGTCGGTATAGCGAACCATCAGTTTCGCAGCCCGAGCCACGCACAGATTCAGTTCGTTCACCTGAAACGTCGGTGTTTCGATTTTGGGTGCGGCAACGATTTGATTTGCAAAAATAAGGAGATATGCGGCTAAATATTTCATGATCCGTCCTTTGTTTGAGGACAGATCATATACGAGTTGCCGTCCCGGGAAGCAAGCGTTTTCGACTAGTGGCCACTTCGGCCATGTAAAGCCAGGCTACCCGTGCCGATTTCGTCGATGGAGGCAGGGATGCCAGGTTTTGTCCAAGTTCGAGGGGCCCGCGAGCACAATCTCAAGAACATCAACGTCGAAATTCCCCGGGATTCGCTGGTGGTATTCACCGGCGTATCCGGTTCCGGCAAATCTTCATTGGCCTTTGGCACTCTCTATGCCGAAGCCCAGCGGCGTTATTTGGAGTCGGTTTCCCCCTATGCCAGGCGCTTATTCAATCAAATGTCGGTGCCGGAAGTCGACTCCATCGATGGCCTGCCACCCGCGGTAGCGCTTCAGCAGCAGCGCGGATCACCCACCACACGTTCGTCGGTCGGCACGGTCACAACCTTGTCCAATCTCCTGAGGATGCTTTATTCCAGGGCGGGAACCTATCCTCCCAAACAGCCCATGATACATGCGGAAGGTTTTTCTCCCCATACACCCGAGGGCGCCTGTCCCAAGTGTCACGGACTCGGACGCGTCTACGATGTGACGGAACAGTCGATGGTGCCCGATCCTTCGTTAAGCATCAGGGAACGGGCGATCGCCGCGTGGCCACCGGCGTGGCATGGGCAGAATCTGCGGGATATTCTCGTCACACTGGGCTATGACATCGATAAACCATGGAAGGCCTTGTCGAAGAAGGACCGCGATTGGATTCTCTTTACTGATGAGCAACCTTCGGTGCCAGTCTATGCGGGATTCGAAGCGCATGAAGTGAAACGGGCGATGAAGCGCAAGGAGGAACCGAGTTACATCGGCAATTTTTCCAGCGCTCGGCGTTACGTGCTGCATACCTTTGCGAACACCCAGAGCGCTCTCATGAAAAAGCGGGTTTCGCAGTACATGGTGAACAGCTTATGTTCCCTCTGCGAGGGCAAGCGCCTGCGCAAGGAAGCTCTGTCCGTGCGGTTCGCCGGTCGCGATATAGCGGAAGTCTCGGCCTTGCCCCTCAAAACTCTGGGGGGAATCCTGAGCGAGGCCCGTAGGGCGATCAAGGAACCCGAGCGTGCCCTGGTTGCCGAACGTATTATCGACGATGTCCAGGGGCGCCTCCAGATCCTTTTGGAATTAGGCCTTGGCTATTTGTCCTTGGAACGCAGCACACCCACTTTATCGCCCGGTGAGCTGCAACGCCTGCGTCTGGCAACCCAGGTGCATTCCAATCTCTTCGGCGTCGTGTATGTCCTGGATGAACCCTCGGCCGGTTTGCATCCTGCCGACACCGAAGCGCTCCTCCGGGCGTTGGATCGATTAAAAGCCGCTGGAAATTCGCTGTTCGTGGTGGAACATGAAATCGATGTCATCCGCCACGCGGATTGGATCGTCGATGTCGGTCCTGCTGCTGGGCAATTTGGCGGCGAAATTCTCTATAGCGGACCACTCGCTGGACTCAAGGACATCGCGACCTCCCAGACTCGGAAGCATTTCTTCAAAGCTCCCGAACCGAAACAGCGGACTCCGCGGGTGCCCAGGCATTGGCTCCAGCTCAGCGGAGTTACCCGGAACAATCTGCAAAATCTGGCGGTAGCTTTTCCCCTTGGGGTATTAACCAGTGTCACGGGTATTTCCGGCTCCGGCAAATCCAGTCTCGTGAGTCAGGTGCTGGTCGAATTAGTGAGCGAAGCTTTGGGGCTGGCGCCGCTGGAGGAGGAAGCCGTGGATGCGGAAGATCTGGAAAAGCAGGAGGTTCTCACTCTCGGCGGTCATATTCAAGGGGGCTTGCACGGCCTCAAACGCCTGGTGCGAGTGGACCAAAAGCCAATAGGCCGAACTCCTCGATCCAATTTGGCGACGTATACGGGACTCTTTGATCCGATCCGTAAAATCTTCGCCGCAGCCCCTTTGGCCAAATCCAGGCACTATGATGCCGGTCGCTTTTCCTTCAATGTCGCCAAAGGTCGTTGTGAGCACTGTGAAGGCGAAGGTTTTGTGATGGTGGAACTGCTGTTTCTTCCCAGTGTTTATGCTCCCTGTCCGACTTGTCATGGGGCGCGTTATAACGCCAAAACTTTGGAAGTGACCTGGCAGGGGAAAAACATCGCGGACGTTTTGTCCCTGACAGTTGATCAGGCGCTCCGTTTTTTTGCTGACGAACCGGCTGTGACACGTTCTTTGGAAGTTTTGCAGGAAGTCGGCCTCGGTTATCTGCGACTCGGGCAACCTGCCACTGAACTTTCCGGGGGTGAGGCCCAGCGCATTAAGCTAGCCAGTGAACTTCAGCGCGCTGGTCGTGGACCGACGCTCTATATTTTGGATGAACCGACGACCGGGCTGCATCCAGCCGATGTGGAACGGTTGATGACCCAACTGAATCGACTGGTGGATGCCGGGCATACCGTGATTGCCGTGGAACACGACATGGCCGTTGTGGCGAACAGCGATTGGGTGATCGATATGGGGCCGGGGGCAGGGGAGGATGGCGGCCGTTTGGTGGGGAGTGGTCCACCGCGGAGTCTTGCCGCGTTGAAAGAAGGATTCACAGCCCGCTATCTGGAGCGGGCGCTAATGATTTCAAACTGATAAGCCGCGTCCGACGGAATTTTTTGAGCTGCCTGCAATGTGGAGTCGGTGGTCGGTTCTTTGCTCCGACCCTTTCACGGGAGTTCAACTCGGGAGATTCATATGATCAAGACACTTGCACTGGCCGCTATCCTCATTCAGACCGTCCCCGTCTTTGCTAAGGGACATTCGCAGTCGGAAGTCATCGCCGACCTGGTCGCGCAAAATCGTGACTCCAGCTCGGCCTATGCCGTCCTCAGTCTTGGTAAGGCCAGCTCGAATCCCGATGGCTGTGAAAGAGAAACGAGAAATGCTTTCGCTATCGATAAAGGGGATACCCAATTATTTAAAGATGCGGTCGAGGCCTTTATTGCGGAAAGAGTCGTTTCATTTGAGCTCGACGGCTGTGTTGATGGGTATCCTAGAATCGTGAGAATCCTTCCGGACTAAATCTAGTCGAAGAACTGACACTTTAGAAAGCCCCGTTGACCGGAGTCAACGAGGCTTTTTCAATTGGAATCTATCGACTCAATCGATAATCGCGCCTTGGGGATAGGAATTGATCAAAGCTTGCGACTCTCATATGCTCAGAAAATTATTTCGAAGGACCTGGGCCTGGAACCTTGGAATCCGGATCCTTACTGATGGCCTCGCAGAGTTTGATGCAATCCAAGTAATCCCCACCACTTTCGTTAGAGCACCACCGGGATTCGCACTCCTCCATTTTCATATATCTATCTATATCGGCTTGAACATATTCGAGTTCGAAGATGCGCTGCACACTGAGGCCTGTGCTATCGAAGGCATTGACCTTGACAATGACATTGTAGTTTTCGTTAATCACTGCCGCAACATGGATACCAATGATCCTGTTGTTCTCATCCAGGACAGGAGCGCCAGAGAAACCTTTTTTGGTATCGTAGGTATGGAATACAATTTCAGCCAGACTGGGGTTCTGGAATAAGGGCGAGTTTGATTGTTCGATAAGCTGATTATTCTCAATCGTCAGCAGCTTGTTGCGTTCTGCCAGGGAATTGTAGAAGCCCAGGTTCTTTTCGAGCGGTCTTTCAAAGGCCACATTGCTATTCAAAACAGCGACGTCGGACTGGTTATTGATGGTCTTGACTTTCAAATCGTAGACCTTGCCGGATGCTGTCTGAAATTTGATGGACGAGATGGTTTTGCCGCTCACACAGTGGGCCGCGGTTGTCACTTCCAGGCTTCCGCTGGCGAAAGCATGGCAGTTTTGAACGCCATTGACGGTCAGAAGGCCAACGGCATCTTGCAGTCTGCTGTCGGTCTGCACTGACTTCACAACGTAGTCATTGCCAGTGATTTCTTGTTTTACGGTCGATGTGTCGTTAGCTCTTCCACAGGCGAACAAGGCGAAGGACAGGGCTGACATTGTCAAGATGTGTTTCACGATCTGCTCTCCATTTCCGCTACTTTGTCTGATTCAACAACTGATTTCTGTCTCGTGACATGACTATTGCTAATCGCGTGCCAGCGGCGGAGGCCGGGATTTCGGTAGGGAAATTGAAGCTGGAATTGAGTAGCACTGGCGATGGCTGTCACAGTTGTCAGGAATCTGAGCGACTCTGAAAAGCAGGACTCTTGAAAATATACCAAAGGTAAGAATTACCGGTTATGCAACATGTGAACGTATTTGAGCTAAGGATAGCAGTTGTTCGACCTGATCGGCTTTCAGCATGTAGGTGCTGTGGATGTACTGTTCGATTTTATCGCATTCCATACCGCCTTTTAGCAGTGTCGAGATCGCTTGAATGATGCCTTTTTTAGATTTTTCTGACATATGAGCGCCTTTCCTTCTTCGCGTCCTTCCATATATAAGACGCGATAATCAGGATTACATTGCTGCCTTCCTGAAAAAAAAGACTGGCCTAAAAAACTAGCAGGCAGATGCGGATCGCACCGCGCATTCTATCAATGAATTCCTCCCGACTCTTCAGCTCGTGTTTCCAGGTCGTCCCGCAGGCCCTCAGGATTTCTGTGACTTGCGCGTTTTGGGTTTTGTTGGCGTTGGCCGTTTCCAGGGTTATGCTGAGCGCCGACATGAATTTTTCACTGTAACCATCAAAACTTGCACCGAGCACATCCTTGCCCTGCTCGATAACGTCCCGAGCGTCCTCATGCAGAAAGCCGACATGAACGCCGAACCATTCGTCCATGGCCTTCAGGAGCTTATCTTCGAGCGGGAGGGGGAGTCCCAGGACTTTGTACACGGCTTCGAGGCGATCGCTCAAATACTTCTCGACCGAAGCCTTAAAGATCTCCTCTTTATTCTTGAAGTGAAAGTATACGCCCTGGCGCGAGATATCGGCGGCTTTGGCGATGTCATCGATTGAAGTCTTGCGAATACCAAAGCGGGCGAAGACCTTGATTGCGCAATCCAGGATCTGACATTGCTTGTCGTTCTTCATCTTGGGTCCCCCTATGCCTCCAAGGCTTATCGGACGTTTCTAGACTAATTTGACAAAAAGAACACAAAATGTAAAGTTAGTCTATGTAGCTGCCGATATGACAGTTATAAGGTAGGAGTCTGCCTTGAGGAAATTAAATTATAAATTATGGGTACTTATGTCCCTCCAGACGACACCGAATTATTCCAGTGAAACGGGCAAGTTCCATAACATTGCCCCGGAACAGGGGCTGGCTGGGGGCTTTTGGGAGATGGCAGGCGCCAGTTATCGGGTGCTGGCCGAGTCCAAAACCCGGGCACCGAAGGTCAAACTCCCCGAAATACGCCCTGACCTCGATGCGTTCACGCAGGCGGACGGGGCTTTTCGCTTTGTCTGGTTTGGCCATTCCACGCTGATGCTGCGCCTTGAGAACAAAACGATACTGGTGGATCCGGTGTTTGCCGAGACCGCGTCCCCTGTTAGCTTCCTTACCAGGCGATTTCAAGCTCCCGTCCTGCAGAAGGAAGAGCTGCCACCGATTGATGCCATCGTGATCTCGCACGATCATTACGATCATCTGGACAAGGGGCTGGCCCAATTTTTCGCCGGGACGGATACGAAATACATCGTGCCCCTGAAAGTCGGGGATGCGCTGCGGGAATGGGGCGTGCCCGCCACGCAGATCGTCGAACTGAATTGGGATCAATCCTTTGCACTCGGCGATGTGACCCTGACGGCGACCGTCGCTCATCATTTCTCGGGTCGGGGGCTATTTGATCGAATGAAAACGCTCTGGGCGTCGTGGGTTATCAAAGGCAAAACCCAGTCGATCTACTACAGCGGTGATACGGCCTACACGGATCATTTCCGCAGGATCGGCGAGCAGCATGGACCCTTCGACTTCGCCTTCATCGAGAATGGACAGTACAATGTCCTATGGCCCGACGCGCACATGCAGCCCGAGCAAAGCATACAGGCGGCGTTGGATCTGAAGGCCAAAGCTTTCATACCCGTGCATTGGGGTATGTTCGATCTTTCGCTGCACCACTGGTCAGAGCCTGTCGTGCGCAGCTCGCGCCTCGCGAGAGAGCAGGGGCTGCCTTATCTCTCGCCCCGGCTGGGCGAGCTCGTTGACAGCGGGAATATGCCGGAGTTCACGGACTGGTGGACGGCTGTGCTGGAAGAGGAGAAGCAACTCTGATCAGCGGATTCTTTTTTGAAGTAAAAGTTCGACGTTCCCTCCTGGATTTGCAAACTCCCGGACATTTTTCCTGACGATTCGCCGTGAAGGCGGATCGCATTCAATTTCGTCTGACAATGCACCGATCTTTCAATGCCGATGTTCCTTATGAGCTTGAAAGGTAATGTTGTAATGTCGAAGTCCAATAGCCTCAAGCAGGAAAGAATCTTCGTACCACGCATCGAAAGAATCGCAGAATCCCCAACACCGAAAGAATCTGAACCGAATCCGCAAGACCTCGCTCAGGAAGACAGGCGACGCAAGGTTCGTCTGCCCTATTACGAGACGTGCGGACTTGGGGTCGAATACCGGGGCGTCTACTACAAAATCAAGGACATTTCGTGCGACGGTCTGCGGATGGTCGCTGAAGACGATCAATTCGCGTTCTCCATGGAGCATTGCTACGAAGGCAAGGTCTTCATCAATTCACGGCATCTGGGCAATATCTCCTTTCAACCGGTCCATAAAGAACAGAAGGAAGGAAAAACAGAAGTCGGTGTGAACTTCAAAGGCGAAGCGTTCCCGAATGACAACATGATCGCCATCGATCCTTTTTACAACCCACTGGCTTTTTTCGAACATCCGCTGGCACTCTTCGCTAAAGTTTACTTTAAGGTGACGCATTTCAATTCGAAATACTTTATCGCGCACACCAACAATCATGACCTTCCGGTCTTCAAGATGATGAAGGCCTTCACGACCCTTCTCATCCCCGGGCAGGGGGAAATGAGCGCCGAGATGACGATCGAAGCGGTGGACTATGAGCCCAACGGCTCTCGCATACTGATAAGTTTCACCGACACGTCGATAACGAATGCGCTGGGATCGTTCTTATATGCGACCGGAGCGAGACTCGACAAGCGGCGGCTCAAAAATCTGGGTTTCCGCCAGCTGAATACGCAGGGCGAAATCGCTTTCCTGAATGCCTCAGGCGCCATGAAGGAGTCCATTTGCCAATTGCGATACCAATCGAGCAAAGAACTTGATGAGTCAGGCGTCTGGAATGAGATGGACGATCAAGCGCGGCATATAGTTGGTCTTTACCACGGCCAGGTGGTGGCTGCGACCAGGCTCATCGTCGTCGGCCATGAGCTCGCGAAATCGGAACATGTTTCCCAATACAATATCAAACTGCCCTCCTACATCATCAAAGCCGGATTCGTTGAAAGCTCGCGTACCGTAGTCCATCATGATTTCCGAGGAACCGATATCTTTATGTCAATCATGACCCACATAGGCCGGGTGGCGTTTCAGGAGAAATACCCTTATATGATCCTCTCCTGTGGCGACAATCTGGTCGAATCCTACTCCAAACTCGGTGCCAGGGTCATCGGCGAGTTCGAGCAGGACAAACAGATGTGGAAGCTTATGGTCCTGGATCTGGGGCGGGCAACGCAAGGCAAGGACATGGCTTTGACAACCTTCTCCTTCCTGTACAAACCAGCCTCCAAATGGCTCAGAAAGTATGGATATATTGAAACGGATATACTGACCGATGTGCGCATAAAGACGGCGGACGTTCTGGAACCGGTATTCAGGAAACTCAAGGCGCGGTCCCGCGGGAGAAAGAAATGATTACGAGACAGCTGGTGACGGCGAAGCAGATCAATCTGGCCAAAACACTGCTTTATCGCGTGTATGTCGAGAAAATGCGTTGGAATATCAAACCAGGGAATCCTTCCAATATCAGGCCGGTCGAATCCGAGTTCGGGACTATGCTTGAAGACAGCTTCGTCGATCGTTCGCAATGGTTCGGCATCGAGCATGACGGCATATTGATGGGGGTATGCAGGATCATGCACAGCCCCAATGTAGAATTGGAGCAGTTTACGTCCCTGCCCGCTGGGATCAAGCAGTCCAATTTTGTGGAACTGAATCGGGTCGCGATTGAACCCGGCGAAGGAGCGGAGCGCTATATGCTGAAAATGATTTACGATGTCGTCCGTTATTGTGATGATAACAATTTTGACAAAATTGTAATGGGCGTGAATTTTCCCAATCCAGGCGAGAACTATGTAAAGCTTGGCTTGCAAAAGGTCGAAGAAGGATCGTTCCGATATGACGAGGCGGAAATGAACCAGTCGCATGTTGCCTTCTTCGATCTGAAGGACAACACGACAAAACAGAGATTCTTTTCGATATGCGAGCAGTTGTTGCAATTATAATTGCACTTCTATTGAGTGCGAGGGCCTTCGGATTCACGGATAACCTCTCCGATGACTGGGAGATTCGGAATGCGGACAAGGTCGTCGCTGCTCAAAACATCAATGCTCGCTGGCACCACAAAAATCTGGCCGGTAAGGTTGTATACTCGAATTCCTTCGCTCTTGAATCGGTCGCCGACCTGACCCTCACTTTGCCAAGATCTTGGATTCCCTACAAAGTAACCATCAATGGCAAGGCGCTGAAGCCGATCAAAGGCATTGGCCAAGCCTATGCCATGCCGTTATTCAACCTGCGCGCTGCTCAGCTTAATAATGGCATGAACAAACTCGAAATCGAATTCGACTCGCCTTTATCCATGCTCGCGGGGTTCAAAGGCGGAGAGGTATTCCTGACCGAAAACGAGGAAGTTCTGCAGTCGATCGCGATCAGTAACTTCTTTGCCAATGATTATCTGCAAACCCTGGTGTATTTGAACGCCTTCGTGGGGATTTTTTGCATCTGGGTCGGTTGGATCAGCCGGGAACGCAGGAGCAGCTACTATCTATTCGGCGCGAGCCTCTTGTTCTCGGTGGGGCATCATCTGCTGGGGACCGGATTCTACCGATTTCTCCAGTTCGATCCGCAAATGGTTTATAAGATCGTACAGGGGTCGGAGGCTCTTTCCTATTTCACCCTGACGATCTTTCTAGGCAATTTTGAAGGGAAAATCCGTTGGCTGAGTTCTGGATGGTTCCGCATCCTGGTGAAGACCTACATCGGGGCCATGATCGGACTGGCATTTCTGCCCTTTGAGTATTTCGGGATTGCCACGATTTTCTCGTTCTGCTTCGTGACCCTGATGATTCCGTACTTTATGAAAGCCTATATCAAGCGAACCCTCTTCGTCGTATTCTTCCTGGCGGGTTACCTGATCTGCGTAACCTCCCTCGCTTCGGACTTTTTGCAGATGAACGTGTTCTACCTGGGTTTCGGTCTGTTCCTGGCCCAGCTGTCCGGATTGTATTTCATCGTGGAAGATTGGGTGTCGATCCTGCGGTACAATGAGAATTCCAAAATATTCCTGAGCTACTTCTTCCCGACAAGAACGATTTTCCCGAAGGTCGTCAAACTGCTGCAATCAGGGTCCGGGGTCGAGGAGACAACGAAGGCAATCACGGGCGATGGCAACGTGTTGACTGTTTTCATTGATACGATCGGGTCCGAAGCGCGTCAGGAGGAGATTTTCTGCAATCTTGACAAGCAGTCGGAGCAGCTCTTCTTCTCCGCGGCCGAGGAGCATTTTGAAAAATACGGCTTCGAAGTCATCAAGCCGGTGGGCGATATGCTGCACCTGGCCCTCAATATCCACGAAATGGCCAAAGACAGCAATTCCGAACGCAATATCATCACGCTGGCCGTGAAGGGCCTCGTGGAGTTCCTGGACGTCATCGACAATCTGAATGCCACCCTGCGCACGGCCATGTTACCCCGAATAAACCTGAAGATCGCCGCGAATTTCGGTGCCGCGAGTTATGGCCTATTCGGTTCCAGGAAGGCCCTGAAGTTTGATTTCCGTGGACCGAGCATCGATTACACCGCCCGACTTGAGTCGGCGATCAGCACCGAGACACAAAAGACTTATGGCAGGAATATTCTGGTGGTTTCCACGCGCTTGCTGAAGATGTGCAATGACCGCTCTCTGGTGGCGAAATTCGATTTGGCGCCTATCATCCTCGAAGCGAAAGGGAAACAGTATGAAGCCCATGTGTTTCTGCAGAATCCTGATTTGCGGGTTCCCTCGCTTGCTGATATCGGTTTGATGAATCCGCAGGGCGCCAACGCCAACCCATCGTTTGAAGATAAACCCAAAGCTCGAATCAAATCAGTTTCATAACAAATCGCATCATTACCTCGAATGGATGAGGTCGATAAGGCATATTCATTGGATTCTCCTTGTTTTCGGCTAATCACTTCGATATATGCTATCGATTTGAAGCTGGAAGAAAGGACATATCATGGCTCAAACGTTCTCATCATTTATCATAAAATCCGGTCTCGTCTGCAGTCTCGCCGCAATTTACACCCCCTATGCAGCTGCAGACAGCAAACTCCCCGACGAACGGACCACGATTCGTACCCACAAGGGCTTTTGTCTCGATGTCCAGGGCGGTTCCCTTGAAAATAGCGCCAAAGTCATCGTCTTTCGTTGTCACCATGGGGCCAATCAGGAATGGCTTTGGGAGGCTCTTGATGTGGATGCTAACAATGGGTTCTGGTACAGAGTTCGGAACGTGAATAGCGGCAAGTGCTTGGATGTCCAGGGAGGATCCGTGGCACCCGGTGCGTCCCTCATCCAGTTCGATTGCAAGAAGAACGCGAAGAATCAGCAGTTCTGGCTCAAGTGGTTGGTGACGGATGATGGTTTCGTGGACGGCAATATTTATTCGCGGCAGTCTGGTCTCTGTCTTGACATTAAGGGAGGCCATGATGAGCAGGGCGGACGTCTGATTCAATGGACTTGCGGGGGACCTGCGAAGGATAACCAGTATTTCCGGATGGAATCGAGGGATAACCCGGGCTGAAAGGGCGATCTGCCAAGCGTTTGGGCATGTCTTTCCAATGCGAGTCCGAACCCTTATAATATAGGTATGGGGAGGACTGCTGCATGGTACATCGCAAATCGACGTTTCGGGATTCACAGCAATTGGGCCAGGCCATTGCGTATGCGCGAGGGGAAAAAAAAGTCCCTTTGGTGATTCGTAATGCTGCCTGGCTGGATGTGTTTTCCGGCGAGTTTCGGCAGGGCGACATCGCTATCGCCGATGGCATCATCGTCGGGGTCGGCGACAGCTACGAAGCTGAACAGGTCATCGACGCGAAGGGCCTTCATGCTGTCCCTGGATTTATCGACAGTCATGTGCACATCGAAAGCAGCCTGATGACGCCCGCGCGTTTTCAGGAAGCCGCCTTGCCCCATGGAACCACCACCGCGATTTGGGATCCGCACGAGATCGCCAACGTACTCGGCATGGATGGTATTCATTGGGCTTTGAATTCCATTCAGAATCTGTTGATCGACATCCATGTGATGGTGCCGAGCTGCGTGCCCAGCACCAATGAGGAATTGGAATTCGAGTCCAGTGGCGCGACTCTGAAAGCAGCGGATGTCCAAGCGCTGGTGAATCACCCGCGGGTCCTGGGTCTGGCGGAAATGATGAATTTCCCTGGGCTTCTGCATCGCGATGCGGATGTCATGCAAAAGCTTTTGGACTTCCATGGTCTGCGTTTGGATGGGCATTGTCCGGGTCTGCAGGGCAAGGACCTCAATGCCTATGCCGTAGCCGGCATTCACAGCTGCCACGAATCGACCACGCTCAGCGAGGCCCAGGAAAAACTGACCAAAGGCATTCATGTGCTGATCCGCGAAGGATCGTGCGCGAAGGATGCAGATACTTTGCTGCCCATCCTGAATGCCTATACCTCAGCCACTGTGGGCCTTTGCAGTGATGATAGAAATCCTCTTGATATTCTGGAAGAGGGGCATATCAGTTTCATTCTGGATAAGGGATTGAAAAAAGGCCATCAACCTGCTGACCTGTTTCGCTCCGCAAGCTTTGCCACGGCGAGACTCTATGGATTGGAGGATCGCGGGGCTTTAGCGCCGGGTTACCTGGCTGACATTTGTCTGGTCGAACCGCGCAAGGGCAGCTGGACTTCAGGAGTTTCCGTGCGCCAGGTGATCAAGCGCGGTCGTCCTGTGGTGGCCAAGGAGCTCAAGACCTTTGCGTCACCGCTCCCGCAAACCAAACAGCGTAATATGAATCTGCCGACGCCGCGCCTGGGCGATTTAGCAGTGCCAGCAACTGGTAGCGAAGTCGAAGTGCGTGTGATCGAAGTGATACCGGAACAGATCCTAACGAACGCCAGAACCGCTCGGCTGGCTATTCAAAATGCTTGCGTTCAAGCTGATCCGGCGCGCGATATCCTCAAGATTTCGGTGTTGGAACGCCATCGCGGGCTGGGCTTCCATGCCTCAGCATTTGTCCAGGGCTTTGGCCTTAAATCCGGGGCCATCGCCACCAGTATCAACCATGATTCGCATAATATCATAGCCGTGGGATCCAGTGACGAGCTGATACTGGCTGCTATCAATGATCTCATTCGCATCGACGGGGGCATCGTCGTACGATCGGCAACGGGAAAAACTGCGCAATTGGCTTTGCCGATCGCAGGATTGATGACTGACAGCAGTCCCGAAGAGGTGGCCGCGCAGCTGCGAAACCTCAAAGCCCTGGCTCGCGACATTGGTTGTGTTCTGACCGAACCTTTCCTGCAGCTGTCATTTTTGGCTCTGCCGGTCATTCCAAGTTTGAAAATCACCGATCGCGGACTGATCGATGTTCAGGCGTTTAAAAAGGTGCCTGTCGTTATCGAGAGTGGTCATGGGAAGTAAACTCCTGGGGCTCTTTTTTTTAGGATTCAGCTCCAGTCTTTGTTTTGCTGATCCGATCCTGGTTTGGGTGGAAAAAGGCAAACAGCAATGGATCATGAATTTGACCGGACATCCCAGTCTCGCTCCCAAACTGCAGGCGGTCGTGGATGACGAGCTTGGCAAGGCCGCCAAATCCGAGCTGGAAATTCCCCGCAATTTATTCCCGGCTCCCTTGCCTGCCACCGATAAAATTGAGGTCCTGACCAGCAAGGGCCTTGTGCAGATGAATCTCAGCAACAGGATCTATGGTGGTATGGGCTGCGGAGATGCCTATATCTCCATTGCGCTGAAGGGAAATATTCCTAAAACAGCGGCGCCATCCGCCATCGGCATACTCTCTGGCCGATTTCCACCGACGGCGAAAGCCAAAGACATAAGACCCATAGGCCGTGAAAAGGAAAAGGCTCTGCGCGAATCGATCTGGAAGGATCTCCTGGCCAAGGACATCGGGCCTTATATAAAATCATTGACTGGCAAAGACCTGCAACTGAGTCCAGTCAAGATGGGCCTCAACATCGCCTGGATCGTTTGGATCGATGCCACGCTGCCAAAACCGAAGGACCCGGATTCCAACGATCCTATCAGCTTCGGTTTTGCGGCCCTGCTTGATGCAAAAGGTAAGGTGATTGAAGTCCTGTCGGAGCCAAGCGCGAGTTCCCTGAGAGCCAGCGGATTTTTGCCTAAAATCCTGACGGATATTGATTCGGACGGTTTTGATGAGGTCCTGGGCTCCGCCTTCACTTACGAAAGCTCTTCGGAGCGGCTGATTTCCGTCAAACAAAACAGGGTCACCAGCACTGTGCTTCATTCTGCTGGCTGCTAATTCAGTTGGGAAGATCTGCCAACCAGCGCAGGGCGGTTATTCCCGGCATGAAACAGTACTCACCGCCATGGGTGACCACGAACTGGGGCAGACCCTGGATGCGCTGCCGAACGGGGCGCCTCGGAATCGTGAAATCCCCTGATCCATCGTTGTTGCCGGAAATGGGATCCTTCTGCTGGCCGGCTGTGATAAAGTCACCATGATTCAACCAGGTCGACTGCACGAATTCAAACTGGCGTTTCAAATTCGCGCCGACAAAGACAAATATCAAACCCCGATCAACACCATCGTCCTCCAGTGAACCTGCAGCCAGGTGAGGCCCATAGACTGTTCCGCGACGAATCATACGGCGGATTTTCACCGAGGTCCCACTCTCTTCGATCGCATCGCGCGGGTTCATGCGCCGGATATGGGAACCTGGTGGTGTCTTCAGTCCCAACTTATCGTCATCGTAATAAAGGAAATCATTATTACGCGCGGAATCGGCTCCCAGCTCGGGATTATCGCTATCCGGACTGAGAGCCAGAGGAGCCCCGCTGCGCCATCGCCCCATCATCTTCGCTGCCAGCAGCTCCTCGCCCTCTGAATTTTCCGCATGTTTGCTGAGGAATTGGCGAAATTCAGCGACCCGCTGATGAAGTTTGCGAATGACCACGAAGGTTCCATTGCGACCCAGTATGTCGGGAGTCGGCATCGGGGCGAGGGAGCCCATTTCGTCGGGATAACCCAGAACGAATTCACCGGCCTTGAGCGGTGGTTCCTGGGGATTTGAACCAGGAATACCGGTCTCTTCGATCGCCGGATGACTGATGCCATCCCTGTAGCCGAAATGCTCTTTTTCATCCTCTGGCGAATAGCAGTCCTGTCGTCCCAGTACTTTGATACCCGCCATTCCGTGAAAAATTCTGGTGATGCGCTCCACGGCGTAATCGAGTTGTTCGCGATCGGGTGCCAGGCCAACGACCGCCACGTGAAAATCATTCGTGCCGAAGGGCTTTTCCCAATGTTCGGGACTGCTCGCGCCGACATCGCCGAGTTCCTGGGCCCGACCCGCCATGCCCTGCTGGAACTCGGGCGGAAAACTTTCCAGTGAACTCGGTGGTACACCCAAGGCTTTGAGTCCTTGAAAGGTCAGCGCTATGCTCACCCAGGCCTCGCCAACGGGGCTATGCAGATGGGCAGCTGAGGCGACCACCTCACTGGCCCGACCCATCAGTTGCCGACCCGTTTTCTGATCATTGATGCGCAGATAAAGATAAGTTGCTGCATAGGGAGTCGGACGCGGTCGCAAAACGCCGCTTTGAATGTCGGCCAAATTCAGCATGACGCTTACCTCTTGCGCGCAAGATTGTGCCAGAAGTGACGCAAACTCTCCGTTCCACCGAAGAGCGTGCTGAACACCGTCGAATCCACAAAGATGATTTCACCGGCCCGTTTGCCTTCGGGCAGCACCCGGACCATCGCGTTGAATTCACGGTTTCCCTCTTGAATGAAGGGATGCGGCCGACTGGTATCGATCGGCTGTTTCGCCAGGACATGAACCGATTTCGCATTGTCGCTGGTGATGGCATAGTGCGGCAGATGCTTGTGGAAATTGAAAGTCGACACGCCTTCCAGCCAACCGTGGGTATCCAATTCGTGATTGATGGAAAGGGGAGCGATCTGATTGCGCGTCCCCGCAACCACTGCAGGTCGCAAGCCGTAGCGATTCTCGACCGGGATATCGAGGGCTTTCATCAGGGCCCTGGTAAAACCGGCAAAACGCTGCTGCCGCGGTACAAGGGCATCGCCATGATGCAAATATTCCTGTTCGCGGATTTCCATATCGGTGGATGCACCGACTTCATGGTGAGCGCCGACGATCAGACAGGTCCCTTCCCGGCTCAGAAACTCGCGGATGGCCTCCACTTCCTCAGGGCCTGGTGCCTGTTCCGTCACGATATGGTCGAGACCGAATAGCAAGAGAGTGTCGGTATCAGCCAAAACCCTTTCATCGAGGGGCAGCTTCACTCCGGCTTGATCGACCCGCTGAAACACCGGAACCGCATGACCCGTGGCTTCGGTTACGGTCTGCTGGAAGGGGCTCCAGGCGCGAAAGAAGAGTTCCAAAGAACCGGCGATGCTCTGTTGGAAGGCCATGGGATCCGACCATTCCCGGCCTTCCCAATGGGGCCACTCCACGCGCCGGACTTCGGTCATAGTCGAGAAGCGGTTGTCCAGATCGGCCACGTTGCGATTGGCCTCTGCTGGAAAACTCCAGGTATTGTAGATCGTCAGGCGACGACGCCCGGAACTGTATTTCCGGGCACTATGGACCTGATTATAGGAACGAGGAGCTGGCTTCGCTGTTGACATGAGTGGACCTCTTCTGCATGTGGCGCCCCTGCAATCGGGGAAGACCGTCAAAGGCCGCATATTTATACGCGTAACTATAAGTTGGAGTGTTCATGGACATATTCATGATGGTGTCGATCGTCGCCTTGCAGCGTATGGCCATTTGCCCGATGCCCACCACTTCCGAGGCAATGTCGCCCAGGCAATGGGCGCCGATCAGCTCGCGGTTGCTTTTCAAAAATATCAATTTCAGAAGACCGCCTCGACCGGCTATGGCTCCCCGGGGAATCACATTGAATTCCGCGCGACCCACTTCATATTCAAGCCCCTGGGCCTTGCATTGCTCTTCCGTCAGGCCCGCGGCGGCGATCTCCGGCATGCCATAGACCGCTGACACAGGCGTTGGATCGACAGTACCCTCAAAAGGAATTCCAAACGCATGGCAGACCACGGCGCGACCCTGTTCCATGGCCACTGAAGCCAGGGTGGGGCGCACCACATCGCCGGCGGCATAGATGCCTTCTGCGGTCGTACGATAGTTGGCGTCCACCACAACCCGACCGCGATCATCGCAGGAGACCCCCACGCCTGACAGACCCAGACCTTCCGAGTTGGACGCGCGACCGGCTGCGAACAGCAGAGTGTCCACGGTTATCTGCTCGCCCGTGCTGAGGGTGACTTCGAGGACTTCGCCCTTGGCAGAAACACGTTGCAGGGTGCAATCGCCCACAAATTTCACGCCCCAGCTGGTAAAGAGACCCAGCATACGGTCTGCCAGTTCCCGATCCATCATCGTCAGGATGCGAGGTGATTTATCAACAATTGTAACGGGAAGGCCCATAGCATGGGCGATGGTAGCGAACTCAACGCCGACAGGGCCGGCACCGACTATGAGCATGCTCTTTGGCGGGCGACCGCGGCTCAGGATGGTATCCGTATCGCAAATTCCGGGATGCTCGAAGGGAATTTTGATGGGACGTACAGGATGGGAACCCGTGGCGATAAGGATGTGTTTCGCGTGTATCGTCCGTTCGCCGCCGTCCGGTAGGATGACCTGTATCGTCTTATCCGGTCCCAGCCGGGCATCACCTTGCAGGTATTCCACACCCCGGTCGATGATGTTGTCGTAGGTCACCTGCTGCAGGTTTTCGCAGACCACCTGGGTGCGGTTGCGGATAGCGTCCAGCACCAGTTCTGGGGGAGCCTTCATCTCCAAACCATAGACTTCCTTCTCTTGAAATCCGCTGAAGTAGAGAGCCGCTTCCCGAAGGGTTTTGGTGGGTGCGCCACCCGTGGTGGTCACTGTTCCACCTGGTCGATTCCGTTCAATGACGAGCGTGCGATAGCCAAGCGCTGCAGCCAACTCGGTAGCGCTTTCACCGGCTGGGCCTGCACCGAGGGCTACCAAATCGTAATATTCTGGTGAGGGAACGCGTTCGGTGTTCATAGCGACTCCATCCTATTGCATTTCGTCGAGGATATCTGAAAACGATTTTTTTATTTTCAAGGCTTTTAAGATTTCTTCACCGGTGACCTCGGGATAACGCGCATATTCGAAGAAGCTATCAAGCTGGTGATCCCGCACGAATTTGGCGAAAGCGGCGACATTGGTCATGCCGTCTTCGGGAAAGCCTTCCAGATGGGTGAAAATCGAGGTGCGCCCGAGCTTATTGAAGAGCATGACCGCATCTTCGGTATATTTGTCGAAATCGGTGTCGAAGATCCCGATGTACATGAATTTCGTGTCATTATCGAAGAGAATCCAACGCAGGTAGTGCAGTTTGAGAGGTTTGAGCAGTTCATCGAGATCGTATTGCAAGAGTTCGGTTTGCGTTTGGCGAATGAGTTCACCTCGACCAGGCTTGACATTGGCGAGGATGGTAAAGCCATTCGCCGGAGTTTTGGGCTTGATTGCGCCGTATTTTCCAATAGGCTGAGTACTCAAACGTTCGGATTGATGATGCGTTTCCATCAGCTTCGCCCTTTGTTTAGTTCAGTACTGTGAGATCTACCGCGAAAACGGCCATTCCCGCAATTGGGTGAGAGTGCGCATAGGCTCAGAGAACCAGTGTCATTTGAAACTTCATCGTCCACTCGGGAGCATTCTCTGGGCGAACGACATTGGCAAATGCCCCGACCATGATATTGAAGGGGACCTGGTCGCTCGGCAGAAGTTTGGTGACCTGCATACCGACCGGTACAGTCCATTTTTCACCATTCAGCGTTGCGTCGTAAGTGATGTTGTTGAGCGGAACACTCGACCAAAGATTACCCATATTGGAGGGGAAGGGCAGCCAGATCAGAGACTGGATTGGCTGATTTATTATGGGGATGCACAGACCACGACCACCCCTCCAAGACCCCCGTTATTCCCAATGTGGATACGACGCCTGCCAAGGAACCGGATAACAAGTCTGACGATACAGTACCCGACGCAAATAAAGCGATTGATAAGAAACCGGATGAGCAAGCCTTACCTAAGGAACAAATCTTTTTCCATAACGTTTTCGATGCTGAAAACGATGATCTAATAGTCTCCGATGAACCTGCTCATGGTCACCGAGCATAGGGTGGCTGGGCCGGAGAACCTGTCGATCGCTGCTGATGAAGCAGAAAGTCGAAGACGCTTTTAAGGGCTATCAGGTCAAGGTGTCAGACAGTGCCTCGACGACCCTCAATGTGACAATCAAGGACTTTGATCCTGGTATGGGTTTCCTTCGCTTCCTCTACATCGGTGGGCACAGTTATCTCACCGCGAAGATTGAGATGGATGCCAATGGCAAACGCCGGGTGTTTGAGTTGACGAAGGACGGGCAGAAGACCGGCTTCGGTACCTGGGGCGATCAAACTGAAGAGAATATCGAGTACCTCGCCGATAAATTAGCCAATGTCACGGTGAAATAATCTTGCTGGGGGAAGGTCGCGGTCACGCCGCGATCTTAATTCCTGGTTGTCCAAGCTCTAGACATCTGATTCCCTTTTAAAATTAGAGATTTCAAGCGGTTAAAATTAGGACCGCTTTTTGCTCCTAGTAAGCAAAACTCACTGAGGGATGAAGATGAAGTGCATATACTCGATTTGCTTTTCCAGCTTTTTCCTGATAAACGCAGTGGCATGTGTTCCCGATAATAAAGAAAAAGCCGATTCCAACAAAGGCTCGGCTGCAGCTGAATCTTTGCAAGGTTCGTGCGTGCAAAAGGATACCACCAACAATTCCACGATGTGCATCGAGCGCTCCAACCCGACTGCCTTCGACACTGCTGTGTGCAAGGCGCAAGATGGCGTCTGGTCCGCGAAATCCTGCGATGCTTCTCAATATATACGCCTTTGCACGCAGGAATCGATTGAAACTATTGACAACGGCGCGCCTCACTCCGTCATTTACAAATATTACTATAAGAAAGATTCCACCTTCTTCTGTGCTGGTGACGAAACTACGATCGGCTCGCCGGCCCAGGAAAGCACAACACAGCCGACACAGGAGGAACCATCCGCTGCCATACAGCTGGGCCAACAACTCTACGTGTCTAAAGGCTGCGTCAACTGCCACGGGGCGATTGCCGTGAGCGCTGTCCGCGGGCACTCGGCAGAAACGATCATTCGCGCTTCCAGCCTGACCGTCCATTCACAGACGGTATGGCCCACCGCGGAAGAGTCTCTCCCCTTACGGGACGCTCTGGCCTTGTCTCGCGACGAACTGATTTCCCTTGGACGAACGACTTACACTGACGCCTGTGCGTCCTGCCACAACACCCTCATTCAGACCACAGTCAAAACCAAAACCGCAGCAGGAATAGCGGCCGCGAAAACCCTGACGGTTCATTCTTCAACCGCCTGGCCTAACGATAAATTAACCAAAGCGCTGGTTGAGGCGTTCCAAAACCCCTGATTGAGCTGCTCCCGCGAAATTTAATAGCCAACCCAACATCGGCATTTCATAGGCCAAAATAAGAATATTTTGGCCAAAACGCCAAACGCCGATCCGTACCAAAAGTACAAGAATTCATTCGCCAGGCGAACCCATTGGAGGACAACTGTGCATCAGTATGCCGGAAGTTTTGCGTCTTTGGTCATGCTTCTGACCCTGAGCATGGGGTGTCAGTCCCTTCAGAAATCCCTGCTGGACGATGACTGTACCAGCACACGATTGACCTTCTGGGATAATGAAACAGACACGGAGTTGCCGTCGCCCCGTCTCGCCTCCGCTGAAGCTCTGAAATGGATGACAGAAAACGACGCGCAGCTGCTGGCAGCTCATACGGCCAATCCTGAATTGGATCAGACGATGGCCGGGGATTTTGATGCCATGGATTGGTCCGCGAGCAAGGCTCGCGTTTTCGTGCCGGAAATGCTGGAACGCGAGCACGATAGCCGACGCAACAACCCGCAAGTAGCCCAAACCGAAAGGCGTAAACCACTCTTCAGCAAGGCCGTCTTTGGTGTCCAAGCAACCAGTATTGGCATAGACGACTTTGGCACTCCCCAGGCTCTGGCAGCGCGCGGTCCGCTTGCCAGAAATGGTGAGCAAATGGAAACTTATGTTGTGGCGAGCGGCGACACGCTCGGCGTCATCTCCAAAAAGATTTACGGCACCAGCGGACGTTGGATGGAGCTGGCGCATTTGAACAACCTGGGCGACGGATCCTTGATATATCCAAAGGAAATTCTGTTCTACATCAAAGATACAGTCGCCTTGGGTCGGCGCTAACGGTCAATTTTGGAAGTTCAGACCAAAAGAGAAAACCTGATCCCGATAACGATAGACTTCCGACTCATCCTGATTGTAGGAGTCGATCGCGTCCACCAGCAGGTAACCAACATCCAGGCTTAATGCCTGGTTGTGCCGGTATTGCAGGCCCGTTCCATACACATAAGAACTGAGCACATGCACCTCGTCGACGTTGATGCTCTGATTGGAGCCAGCATTGTTATACATCATCCCGCCGCTCAGCAGCAGAGATGACGATACAGCGAGTTCCGCTGAACCTGCAACCGACCAGGCATTATCCCGCTCATCGGCCTTGCCAAAAGACGGATTGTTATAGACCACGGCCTTGCGATTCAAAGCCTTTTGCCAACCTTCCGATTTCACCCCTTTTTGCAGGGTGTAATTGCCATCGAGGTGCACAGCCAGTCCCTGCCAACTCCGACTCAGACCCGCATTGAGGGTCGCCGGCCGATCCTGACGGAATCGCTCACCATCGACGACCACCGGTTCCAAATCAGCAGCCTGGGCTATATCGAAGGTATCATCCCGATCGACATCGGTCCGAAATTGGAGAGGCACTGACGCTTCATAGCGCAGCGAAGCCTGCCAATCCTCGCCCAGGAAACTCAATGAAGCCAATGGAGCAAGCCCGTAGGCCTTCTGCTGATATTGAATCTGAAATTGAGAATAATCCCGGACCGGCGAAGGATGGAGCACATCATCAAAATGCAGTTTCGCCTTGACCGTCCTGGTCGCATAGACCTGTTTCACACCCAGCGCCAAAGCCAGCTGGGGATTCAAGGCATAGGCGGCGCCCAGATGCAGATTGCCTTCCAACTGCTGGGCGTCGATGGCGACTTGCGGGTTATTCACAATCGTCGCCTGGGCTCTCGGCTGATCGAGGCCCAAGGACTGATTCTGAATGCCAGTCTTCAACGTGGTATTCATTTCCTTGATATAAGAAGGCAAACCCTTATCAAAGTTCGCGGATCCACCGCTGGGATAGATCGAGGCGAAAAAACCTAAACCGTTTCCACCACAACTGCTGTGGAATTCAGGTACGACCATGGCTTTTACGGTTGTGTCATAGTTGGCATCCTGGGATCGAATATCCCACTCGCGACGCAGCGAGAGATTGCTGACATAAAAGTTGCAACCCTTCTGAACGGCGCTGGAGGCTGGATTATATAAGGCAGCATCGCCGGATGCCGCACTCGTATTCCGGGTCAGGCTGCGGACAAAGGCGGCGCTGGCCGCTTGCAGTTGTTGGGTCCAGATCGGGCTTGCCAGAAGAGAGAGGATCAGAGTCTTTTTCATGCGATGCTCCTTCCTTATTCTTTGCATTTCACGTTGAGAAGTACGAAGGGCAGATCCAAAGCCTCGCGCTTTTGATATTCGTTCACATACTCGGTGTCACCCGAAACGCGATACGCGCGCATGACCCAAGGCGTTTGAGCTTTATCAACGTCCATACGCAGCACTTCCACTGCACCTGATTTGGTGTTGGTGAAGCTGGCCTCGCAGGTTTTGGGATCAAAGGTATACGTGTAGCGCAGGTCCGGGCACCGCGTCCAACCCTGCACATTGAGGCTGAGATCCTTGCCATAACCGTAGGTCTGCCGAACCAGTTTGCCATCCTCCAGCCAATCCGCGCGCGTGGCGATCGCAATCTTCTTCTCTGTGTTCAGATCGCCGTTGGCTATGACCAGCCATGGACTGTCTTCCGTCTTTTTCTGCCGGATGAATTCCCAAGGACCTTTGATATCGTTGAGACTACACTTGTTTTCCACCTGCTGCCGCGGGAACTTGATCAGTTCAATGCCGATAAAATCCAGCAAGAGGGACGGTCTTTCCCAGCATGGGATCAGACTCAGAATGCGGCAGGCCGACAACGCGGCATAATCCAGCTCCAACGTCAGATGCAAAATGTGTTTGCCGTCCTCCTGGAAGACATATTGGTCCAGATTTTTTCGCAATGTCGTCGTGAAATAATGGTCTCTGGCGTCCAAACCATCCGGGCCGGAATAGAGCTGCTCCAGCACCTTCTGAGGCTGCTTAGGGTCCTGACTGCGCAGACTCAGGGCATAGCCAGGGATGAACTGGCCACGGCTGTCTGACTTCATGCTGCTGCTGAGGCGAATGGCATCGAAATCAGCAGAGCCAAGGTCAAAATCCACTTCCACTATCACATTTTTCTTATCCGCACCCACGACCTTCAGGTAATCCGATGAACCGGATTCGATCTGACTGATGCGAACCAAATCCTTGTCCAGTTCAAAATGATCAAACAAGCTTGGTTTGCCCTGTACGACGCGATAGAACGAGGGCTTAACAGCCAGAGTATCCGCATCGAGATCATCCTGTTCATCCTTGACGGGTTCAGGGGTGGTCTCGTTGCCTGGCTGTTCGGGCTCTGGTTTAGGGCTTTCACTCGGGTTTGGCGTCGGCACGGGTTGCGAGATGCCACCCTTCATGGATTGAAAGATGGTGTTTTTACGGTCGCACACGGCTTTGTACATGACCGTCGACTGAGCCGCGCGAATGTCCACCGTGGCTTTTTCCAGGTATACGTTGACCTTTTCGGCCGGATCGAATTTGGTCGGAATTTCAGGAATGACCGCTATGGTCCAAGGCACCTGCCCGGCAGCCAGGGTCAAATGCAGCTTGTCGGCAGCCAGTTCCGGGGTAAAGGCGATCTGCTCCACATGGGCCTGACCTTCGAGTTCGCCGGTCTGTTCATTGAGCTTGATATAGGAGTAATTGAAGAACAGCTGCTCCTTAGAGCTATCCAGACCCACCGACATCAGGTCGGAGTCGCAATAACCCAACAGATCGAGATCATCCCGATACCACTGGGCTGACGCGTCCTCGTTCAAACTCAGATAAATATGGGTATTGAGGCGCGAGGCGATGTCGATGCTCTCCACCTGCCGTTGAATGGATTTAAGTTCCCAAACGCCGAGCAGGTCGTCAACGGCAATGCCATGCACAGTTTGACCGCGATTGATCGCCGTCAGGCTCTGCTTCGCTTGCTCCGTGGTTGGTGTCTCAGCCGATCTTTTCGGACTCAGATGCTGTACCCGGCAGGATGAATCCAGGGTCAAACTCAGAGCGAACGCAAGCCCAATTAATCGATGGGTTCGCATCATAAACCTCATACTTTACAATAGGTTGTAGTATTTTTTGCGAAGCGCACAATATACCGAGGGACGGCATGAAATTAGTATGCATTCCCGAGGGAAGCAAGGGCATAAGTCTTACTTTTGAAAACTAATTCGGAGCCTTCACACTTTTTCGTAATACAAGAAAATCAAAGTTATCAATAAAAAATATCGACCGAAAAAGAAGCAAGATTTTCGGAAAATTGGCGAGGAAGCACATGCGAAGAGATGACCGACTGGAATTCAGTGAAACTCTTGTTGGCAGAATGTATAAGAACACACTGGGTTATCGATATTTTGAAGGCAAACGCTCGCAAATCGACACCCAACTGACTCAATCAGCCAGTGACGCCATCAAGCTTGAAGTCGGTGTAAGCTGTAATTTGAGCCCGGTTTCGCTCGGAATTGATTGCCTTAAGGGCAGCATCCACGGGCAGGTTAAGATCGGCTCCAACCAGGTTGGCAAAATAACACAGGGAACCTTCCAACTGTTTGCCAAGCCAGGTCCGGCGGCGGAACCGGATTGCGTCAGCGAAATGATCTATTTCCTGCATGTGACCATGCAGGATGGAAATCGCTTGACCTTCTATGGCTTTAAGTCGCTTAAGCTGAACGACATTTGCCATATCTGGCAGCAGACGACAGAGCTGCAATTTGGCATTTTTGAAGGCGAATTGGACCAGGCGGACATTTTTGAAGCAACACCCCAGGAGTTCGGGGTCTGTTCCCTGTCGCTGGTCGATCTTGCCAAAAGCATCGCCAGCTTTCGTTCCAACCACGACGATGTGCGGTCCCACCTGGTCAACTCCACCCGCTACTTGAAGCATTTTGCCATTGGCCTCGCCAAAGTATACCTGGGCAGTGCCCCCGCTCCGCAGGTGCCACCCAAATGGTCCTTCGGTGACGACAGTGTCATGAAATCCGCCGAGATCAGTTATCACAAATTTACCACCAAGGACGGCTTAAGCCTGGTCCTGACCAGGTTCTGTCGTCGTCCATCGGAAAACGTCGTGATGCTCATGCATGGCCTCACCACGTCCACGGATATGTTCATCATGCCCGAGCATACCTCCCTGGTTCAGTATCTGCTCGATCACGGTTATACCGACATTTGGTCCTTGGATTGGCGTGGAAGCCAGAGGTATCCCTACAATATGGAGCCTCATAGCTATACCCTCGACAATGTAGCTGAGTATGATATCCCGCCGGCTGTTGATGTGATTCGCAGGACGGTGGGAAATGAAAAAGCCCTCCACGTGATCGCGCACTGCGTCGGTTCCATCGGTTTTTCCTGTGCGCTGGCAGCCGGCAAAGTCAAAGGCATCACATCCTTCATCGGCAACAGTGTGTCGCTCACTCCAGCCGTCAGCAATTGGTCGAAGGTAAAGATCTATGTTGGGCCGGAAATTCTGGAGACGCTGCTTGGCTCACCTTATCTGAGTCCCCGATCAGCGAACTGGCCTGGTTTGTCGCTGGCCAAAGGCCTGGGCAAGCTGGTTTCAGTCGTCCATCGGGAAAGCAGGAGCACCGCCAGTAATTTGGTCAGTTTCATGTGGGGAGATGGCAACCCTGCGGCTTATGAACTCGACAATCTCAGCATCGAAACCTATCAGCGATTGTCCCAATTGTTTGGCGGTACGTCCTTCAACTACTATCGCCACATCCGCAAGATGTTGATCGAAGAAGCAGCGGTATCCTTCGACGGCCATACCAACTATCTGGAAAGCGCCTTGATCAATGGATTGCCGCCCACTCTGCTGCTGTCCGGGGCCAACAACAATATTTTCCCGGGCTCCAATCGCAAGACTTTCGATTGCCTTCGCTCCAACCAGTCCATTCCAGTCGAGTTCCGGGAGATAGCCGGCTACGGCCATCAGGATATTTTCATGGGCAAGAGCTGTCGCATCGATGTTTTCCCCAAGATCCTGCACTTTTTGCGTCAAAATTCCATTCATAAGGGCTTGAAAAATGTCGTTGGCGAATAAGCGGTCGGAAATGAAAGCCTTCTATGAAGTGGTCGTGATCGGCTCCGGATATGGTGGCTCGATCGCAGCCAGCCGCTTTGCCGAAAAAGGCTATGAAGTCTGCATTCTGGAACGTGGCAAGGAATACAAGGAGGGAGATTTCCCGAAAGACGGTATCCAGGCCCTGACCCAGTTTCAAAGCAACATCATGCCGTTCAAAGCGCCCAATCGACTGCTTGACATGAAGATCTATGAAGATGCGGCGGTCCTGGTCGGCAGTGGCCTCGGCGGGACTTCATTGATCAATGCCGGTGTTACCGTGCGACCAGAGCCGAAGTTGTTCGAGGATCCGCGCTGGCCCGAGGAAATACGCAAGGACTGTCATAATTTTGAAGCGATCTACCAAAAGGTTGAGCGATTTCTTGATGTCCAAATCTATCCGGGAGGCACTCCAGGGTTTCAGCATTTGCCCCGCATCAAGAAAATGGGCAAACTGGCAAATCTCACGGGCCACAAATTCAAAAGCGTTCCCGTCGCGGTGAATTTCAAAGCGGGCTTCACAAATATTGCTGGTCAGACCATGAAAGCCTGTGTGGGCTGTGGGAGTTGCATCACAGGCTGCAATTTCGGCGCCAAGAATACCCTGGACAAGAATTACCTGCCCCATGCTAAAAAACTGGGAGCCAATATTTTCACACAGATTTGTGTGAGTCATGTCAAGAAGATTGCTGACTTCGATTATGAAGTCTATTTTTGGGATGTACCGGCTTTTGTCCCGCAGGCAAAATTAAAGCCCAGCGATCTGAAAGTCGTGCGGGCTCAGCAGGTAGTCCTGGCAGCGGGTGCGATGGGATCTCCCGAAATCCTGCTGCGGTCCCGGGATATGAATAAACTGGCGTTGTCGCCGCAAATCGGCAAGGGATTCTCGCTGAATTCCGGGACGATTGCCCTTATTTATAATTCAGACTTCCCTGTGCATACGGTCGGATTTTCCAGCCGCAAGCGGCCTGATCGGCGTCTGGCCCGCGACGACCGGCGCAATTCATCCGAAGTGAAGGAAAGGCGCACGAAAGGCCGCTTCAGTATCATCAAAAAGACTTGGGAGAAGTTCCATTTTGCCAGACCCGTTGGACCGACCATCACCTCGATGATCGATTGCCGGGATATGGAGGGTGCTGAGAGTCGCGGCTTCGTCGTGGAGGATGCAGCGATTCCCGCAGCTTTGCGGCACATACTGCCCATGCTCTGGACGTTCAGTGGTTTCACGTTTGGGAAAAATCCTGGCGACCTGCCGATCAAGAAATTGATGCCTGTCCTGCGTTCACTGATGTATGGGGCGAACCGGGGCGCAACGCGCAACTCCTTCTGTCTGCTTGGCGTCGGCTTTGATAAGGCGAAAGGCGAGCTGATGCTCGACAGCCGCGATCACCAAGGGAAAGATCTCTTGAATGATCGGCTCCAACTGCACTGGCCGTCGCTAAAATACGAAACAAACTACATCGACATTCACCGTTATGTCGAACGTATGTGCCAGGAGCTTGGCGGCATTTTCGTCGACTATAAAGGGCTGGGCTTGGGTCGGCCTATTTCCGTTCACCCCCTGGGTGGCTGCAAAATGGGTGACAATTTTTCGAAGGGTGTTGTGAACGCCAAAGGGCAAGTGCTGTCCGGTGAAACCGACGATTCCGTGCACCAGGGTTTGTATGTGATGGATGCTTCCATCCTGCCCATGGCCGTAGGATCGAATCCGCTGCTGTTGATATCGACGCTGGCAGAGCGGGCCATGAATGCGGTCGCGGATAAGACTGCGCACAAGCATCTTTTTGGTTTGCCGAACACTCAAGCCGAGTCGGTCCCTGATAAAGCTGGACAAATTCAGGACCTACCCCGAAATCCTGGGAAAAAGCCGATCCCGGTCCGCAGTCTCCGTCTGATACAATCGGCTTGGGAAAAAACGAGGTCTCAGGTCGCCAACTCGGCCGTTACACCTACGCTTTATCCATTTGATGTGCTGGAAAAGAAAACCACCGATGGGGTCCAGGTCAAGATCTTTTGGTTCGGTCGCCCGCAACTTGCCGAGACCCAAGGGAACATCCTCATCGTTGGTGATTTTGGCCAGGATATGCTGATCGGGACCCAACGTGAACCGAGTGCAATGGTGCGCATTCTGCTGCAACGAGGTTTTCAAGTCGGTATTCTGGAAACCCGTTACAGTCCCAACGCAGAAAACATCCGCACGACCACGGCCTATACCTTTGATCAGATCGCCCGGCATGATATCCCTGATGCCATGGAACTCCTGAAGCCAAAGTTGAATTCGGGAGCCCCCCTCCATCTGATGGGCATAGGGCTCGGCGGTATGATCTGCTATTTTTCGGCCATTGCGGGCTTCTTGCCTCGCCTGGCGAGCCTGACAACGGTAAACCTGACCCTCTGTTTGAAATTCCGGTCCCAGGTGCTGGCCCGTCGCACGCTCTTCCAAAAAATTGAGAAAAGCCCTTTCTCGAAAGGCAGCCGCGCGCTTTACGAAAAGCATATGGAAAAGATCTTCGATCAGCAAAGACTGATCCGTTTCCATCGCCGCAAGTCCGATCAGTATACGGATCTGCCGCAGGACGTCATGCAAGCGGCCCTCGCTCACCGGATACCGACGCTGCTGATTTCGAGCAACGAAGGCCTTTACCGGCAATCGCAGAAGGAAACGTTCGCCTTTTTGGAGGCCAATAATTCTGGGGTTTATCAATTGCGGCAGTACGATGGATATTCGGAAGCTCAGCTGCTTGCTGAGAAAAATTTCGAAGAGGTGGTGCTGCCCGACTTGCAGGAGTTCTTTGAGAAATTTGAACAGCCTGCTGAGGTGAAATCAGCTGTGGCCAACGTGAAATGAACATGAAAGCAGTCATGGCATGGGTCGCTTTCACGACCTTGCTCGTGAAATCGACAGCCTATTGCGGTGAATCTGCTGACAACCGATTGGGTAAGGCCTGGGCGTTCGAAGGGACCTCAGGTTATCGATCCTTCGACGTCCGTGAGTATTCGCTTGGTCTCACTCGCTATGATAATTTCTTCTCCTATACGGGCGGCGTCAACGTCACCATGGGCAGGCTTTGGACGAACCGCGTATTCTATGGCACCAACAATAGCTGGAAGTTGGACGGACATAGCGTGTCAGGTGGCTATAAGAAATTTTTCGGTAATTCATTCTTTATCGAGGCGAGTCTGTTAGCCGAAGCTTTTCGAGCCTGGGCTCCGGCGGATCACCGATTCGAGGAACCCACGCCGGCGGAAGACTTCGGTCGGGCGCAGCGATTGGCTTTCACGATTCAATCTTTCCAGCACATTGGGATCCTAAGCTTAGAATTCCACGTGGACAAGTTGTCGCG
>JADMIO010607005.1_pt1 | contig 55445 bp, 55 predicted proteins | sample 8958161 | NCBI WGS metagenome assembly JADMIO01 (sample SAMN16585339, study PRJNA669376) | soil metagenome | isolation source: Crop rotation soil | place: USA: Cullars Rotation, Alabama | collected 2011
GCCGCGACTTCAAGTCACGTGAATTCCAAGCTTCGGATCCCACTGTGCTGGAAAGCGGCTGTCCTTTTCCAATGCCTCGACGTCTCCGAGGTCCTTATGCCGCCCTGCGGCCCGTTTGTTCTGAACGAGTGCGTCGCGGCCAAGGATTGGAACGCGAACCCCTTCGACGATTCCTTCGGATCGAGTCTCCCACGCATCGTCGAATCGCAATCCCGTCACACCGGTGAGAATGTCGACTCGATTTGGCGGCATACCGACCTGCACGACTACGTCCGGACGTGAACCGCGTTCGATGGCGTCGCGTCGATCCATACGTCGAGGTCCTGGGTCGCGCGTGGAATGCCGTGTGCGGCGAGCGCGTGGGCGCCGACGACGAGAAACTGAACGTCGTGGTCGATGAAGGCACGGAGCACGTCGTGAAAGTCGGCGTTAGGCTCGTCGGGCCGCATCGGCTCACTGGTCCACGAGACGCGTGATGACGACAGGAATCGTGGCGCGAGTGTAACTCGGGATGGGCCGGCCTGTCGCTGCCCACGCGCGGCGGCTCAGCCGCGCGAGCAACGCCAGTCGCTCATCGATGCTTCCTTCGACGTAGGCGTCTGCCGCCGCGTCGCTGGAGAGAGGGACGATGCGAACTGGAATCCGCGGTGTCCTGGTCATGTGGGAGTACCCCGAGGCGTGGCAGTGCGGTGGAATTTACGCAGACGCTCAGCGAACGTGGTGCTCCATTGAAGCCGGCCTCTAGCGAAGAGACCATTGGACGCGCCAGGATCCCGGCCGTCGCAAGGCTAGCTCGAGACACGACTCTGTAACGTAGACGTCTTCGAGAACCTCCCATTCCCAAGGCAGCCACGAAGTCGGAGCTGTGGGTCTGGTCGCAAGACACGCGCGCGGCGCGCCAACTATGGACCGCCGCCGGCAATCAGGCGTGGCCAAGGTGGTCCCCGATGGTCGCTGGCTCGCGTATCAATCGGACGAGAGCGGACAGAATGAAGTTTATGTTCGGCCCGCGAATGGCTCGGGTGCCGCCACCCGGGTGTCGAGCGCTGGCGGCGAACGTCCCCGCTGGCGCTCCGATGGTCGCGCGCTCTTCTATCGCGCCCCCGACGGCGCAGTAATGGTCGCCGCAGTGCGGTTGGGTGCGACACTCGCGCTTTCGCCCCCCGCGCCTCGCCGTCTCCGGCGCCCCCCTCAGTCGGACCATCCGCGGCTTCGAGGTGAGCGCCGACGGCGAACGGTTCCTCGGCTTCGCCCGCACAGATCCGACCGTGTTCACGCTGATGCTGGACTGGTCGGCAAAGCTTCCTCGTTAGGTTCGACGAGGCCTGGGTATTGACGCGCACCATGGCCAGGGCGACCATTGCCGCAGCCCTCGTCCAAGCGAGCCACCAATGCGCGTTCCCCTTCATAAGCTCTCCGCGATGCGCGCGAGACTGTTCATCACACTGGTCGGTGCGTCGATACTGAGCGCGGCCGCACTGACGCAGCCACCGCTTCGCGCGCAGTCTCCGCAAGCTTCTGTGTCGCGCGTCGCGTCCGACCCGGACGTGCTTGGCGCCGAGCGATTGTTCTCGGCGTGGATCGAAGGCCAGATCGCCTATCGCGGATTGCCGGGAATCGCCGTGGGCGTCGTGAGCGACCAAGATGTCGTGTGGACGAAGGGCTTTGGCTATGCCGACGTCAGCGCCAAGGTGCCAATGACGTCGACCACCAAGTTTCGCATGGCGTCGCATAGCAAGCTGTTCGCCGCGACCGCGATCATGCAGCTGCGTGAAGAGGGCAAGCTTCGCCTCGACGATCCCGTGGTGAACTACCTGCCCTGGTTCAAGGCGAAGCCTGCCGGTGATGACGACGGTACGATCACGATCGAGCAGCTGCTCTCACACAGTTCTGGAATGCAACGCGAAGCGGGCGATCACTGGACGTCGTACGAGTTTCCAACGACCGACGAGCTCCGACGACGCTATAGCGAACGTCAAGCGCCCTTCGCGCCGTCCGTGCGATGGAAGTACTCGAATTTAGCATATGCTATCGCGGGGATGCTGACCGAGCAAGTCACCGGCAAATCATGGGCAGAGTATGTCGATCTAAATATTTTCAAGCCGTTAGGCATGACCTCGTCCAGCGTGGATAAGAATGTGCCGGGGCTCGCCGTACCGTATGGGCGCCGCATGCCGGACGGAACGCGTGAGGTTCTGCCATTCGTCGACGCGCGCGGCATGGCGGCCGCAACGGGCATCACGTCGAATGTCGAGGACATGGCAAAGTTCGTCTCCGCCCAATTCCGGCGCGGCACGCGCGGTGGCAATCGCATTCTGAGCACAGGATCGCTGCGTGAGATGCACCGTGTGCGGTCGGTCGAGGAGAACTGGATGTCCGGAACGGGACTCGGCTTCGACATCAATCGCATCGACGGGCGAACCTATGTGGGGCACGGCGGCGGCTACCCGGGAAATACGACCCAGACGCTGATTCAGCTCGACGACAAGGTCGGCGTCATCGTGTTGACGAACACGAACGACTCGAATCCGTTCGATATCGCGCGCGAGCTGATGATGACCGTGGGCAAGGCGGTGGCGAAGTCCGCGGCGCCGGTGACGCTCGCCGCGGCGACGTGGGATCCGAGCTGGGCGCGCTTTGCGGGTCTCTACCGAGGACGGGGCGGTGACTCGCAGGTGGTGCTGCTCAACAATCGTCTCGTGCTCATCACGCCTAACGCGGCGAACGTCGACAATCCGATCACGCTCGAGCCGTTAGGCGACGGCCGATTTCGTTATGTCGCTCCGGGGGGCGGTGGCGTCGTGGGCGAAGTGGTGCGGTTCGTGGAGCAACCCGGGCGGCCGATGCGAATGTACACGGGCGACAGTTGGATAGACCGGGTCTCGGAACGGTAGTCGATAGCATTTTTTCGGGCGTGGGCGCGAGCGGAAGCAGGGTCGCTCCGGGGCACTATGACAATGCTGCCGGTTCGTACGCCGTTAGGCATCACGACCGGATGGCAGCATTGCCAGTAGCTGCCCCTTCGGACCCTGCGCCCGCTCGCGCTGCTGGGGCCAGCTCGCCGAGCTTGTCGTGGCACGAGTTCGCGGCTGGAGTCAAGCGCACGCTCCCTACTTCCTCGGCACCGATCAGCGGCGCGTCTCGGACCTGCGCCGGAGGCGGCTCGAGCGCTTTTCGCTCGAGCAGCTGATCCGGTTCGTCACTCGCGTCGAGGGCGATGTCGCGATTCGCGTCGAGTGGCCGGCTCGGTCAATCCTCTTCGTATAGAACTCGCGGCACGAGCGGGAGTGGGGTCCGTAGGGGCAGCTACGGCAATGCTGCCCTTGGTCGCGATGCCTAACGACTTACAAACACGGCAGCATTGTCATAGTGCCCCGCAGCGACCCTGCTCCCGCTCGTGCCCCGGGCGAGCACGTCGTGAAAGTCCGCGTTAGCTGCTGCCAACGTAGCTCGCGGCATCCCACGCCCCCAGCACCGGCTTACGTACGCGGTGTCGTGCTGGGTTGACGACCGCGTCTGGAGAGTCGTAAGATCGGGACGCCTGTCGCACCTCTATCGGCGTCGTCATACCCGTTAGGCATTCCTGTGAAAGTCACGCGGCACCTACCTTTGGTCGGCGTCGGAATCGCCGTCTGTCTGTTCGTGCTCGCGGCCAACAATTATCCGGGCGGCACGCTCCAGACCGCGGGCGCCGTTGGATACAGCTGGACGCACAACTTCATTTCGTCGCTGTTCCAGCCGCGAGCGCTGAATGGCGCGCCGAATCCGGCGCGGTTCTTTGCCATTCCCGCGATGCTATTTGTCAATGTCAGCCTAGGCTTCGCCTTCTGGGGAGTCTCGAAGAAGGCCTCATCACGCGTTGACCTGAAGACGATCGAGATCAGCGGCATTGGCGCCGCGGTCTACGGGCTTCTCGTCGCGAGCCCGATGCACGATCTGATGGTGAGTATCGGTCTCGCGTTCAGTCTCGTCGCGACCATCGCCACGACGCGCATGCTCTTCGGGATGCACCGTTGGCTGCTTTTCGGCTGGGGCGTGGTTTGTCTCGCACTGTCGTTCGTAACAGCGGGGATGTATTACGGACACGCGCTCTACGGAGCGCTGCCGGTGCTTCAGAAGGTGAGCGGAGGCGCCTCGATTGCCTGGATCTTCACGGTGTACTACTCGGTGCCACCGGCGACCAATGGCGGGCCGACCGTCGCCGGTCCAAAGAGAGCGGAGGCACGAATTCACGCTGATTAGGAAACACGCAACTCTGTGAAGAGAAGCCCCGGGTTCATCACCCGGGGCTTCCTTTGCTTCTCCGCCGCCTTCACTTCAGTCGCCGCCTTCGTCCGGATGCTTTCAGCACGCGCCGCGATCGAGCTCGCACAGCTTCCGCCGCCGCCATCAGATCGTCGACGAACGTCGCGGGGCCGAAGCGGTATTGCCCGAATTCCAATGCGAGTTACGCCGCGCGTTCGAGTAGGCGGTTACCCCGCGCTTTTCTCTTGTCCTCGTTGGATAGACCGGGTGTCGGAACGGTAGTTAGCGCGATCCGCAACGCGCCGCAGCGTTAGCGGTTCAGAATCTCGGGGGCCGCTAGGGAGACGACCCGCCGTTCTCGAGTGAGTTTCCCGTACAGGTTGCGCTAAATCGATGCTTCGCGCGATGTCCGGTGGCCGCATGATATTGAGTGCTCATTCCCCGTTCGGAGTTACTCGCGGCGGCGAACCCGGAGCGTCGCTATCGGTTGCTGGAGATGGTGCGTCGCCGGGGCGCGGAGCGTCGACTGAGTCGCCGGACTGTCAGGGCGTATGTGCACTGGATCCGTCGATTCGTGCTGCACAACGGGCGCCGTCACCCGCGAGAGCTCGGCCCCGCGCACGTGCGCGAGTTCCTCTCCTGGCTCACCGTCGAGCAACAGCTCTCCGCGTCGAGCCACAATCAGGCGCTGGCGGCGCTGACGTTCCTGTACGTCGAAGTGTTGCGCGCTCCGTTCGAGCGCATTCCCGGGGTGCTGCCGGCGAGTGGCCGGCGGCGCGAACCGGTCGTCCTCTCGCTCAGCGAAGTTGGGAAGATCGTCAGGCAGCTCGATCAGCCGGTGCGCTTATGTGTGCTGCTCATGTATGGCGGCGGCCTACGGCTGATGGAATGTCTCACACTGCGCATCAAGGACGTGGATCCCGAGCGTCGCGAGATCGTCGTGCGTGGTGGGAAGGGTGACAAGGACCGTCGCGTTCCTCTCGCGCTGAACGCGATCGGCATGTTGCGGCCACGCTTCGCCGAGCTGCAGCGCCGGTGGTATCGCGATGAGAGAGCGGGTGTGCGATCGACGGGGCTCGCGCCAGCCCTCGAGCGGAAGCTGCCTAACGCGAGTAGGGATTGGCGGTGGTCGTACGTGTTTCCCGCGACGCGAACGTTCGTCGACCGTGCTGGCACGCGCCGCCGGCATCATCTGCACGAAACGGTGGTGCAGCGAGCCGTGGTGCGCGCGGCGCGTGCGGCCGGCGTGACGAAGCGTGTGACCTGTCACGCGTTTCGTCATTCGTTCGCGACGCACCTGCTGGAGAGCGGCGCGGACATCCGGACCATCCAGGAGCTGCTCGGCCACGAGGACGTGCGGACGACGATGATCTACACACACGTGGTGAATCGTGGGGCGCTGGGGGTGCGGAGCCCGGCGGATAGTCTTTGATCTCGAGCTCGCGCGAAGCAATGGGGAATGCCAGCAACTTGGGATGGAGAAAGGGGAATCGTCGTCGGCCCCTCGGCCCATGGATGCCGAGCGTAGACATTATGCAGCTTACCGCGAGGTACTAACCTGCGGAGACGAGCAGGAACCGTGCGCGTTAAATTGCGAGGAGTGGACGCTTTGCGAGCTTCCGCGGCGGACTCCGGGAGCTCATCGATGGCGCGTCGATGCGAATTAGCGACATATTACGCGTTCAATCGCGCTGCATAATTGGCGTTAGACCTCAACACAGATCTTCATTCGGCAGGCACTGAGAAGTGTATCTATTCCTTGCAGTCGGCTGCTGGTTCATCTACTTGGCAGTTTGCGGCTTCCGCGGTAAAACCGATTGGCGTGTTCGGTTGGATTGTCGGCCGGCCGTTCAACCAGGAGGTGAAAGGGTGGAATGCTCGACTTGCGCCAATTGCCCTGCTTCTGCTTGGCGCTTTCTTGATTTACTACGGAGTATTCTTGCTTAGATGACGTCGAGCGGTCGACGTAGACAGATCGCGGCGACCTGAGGTCTAACGTGTCGCTGCAGCCGACGGGCGATCTGCGGAAGCTCGCTCCGCTCGCGTTTGTGAACTCGCCCGCAGCTGAGCTAAGGCGTTAGCCGGACGTCTAGGACTCGTCGCATGGACAACTACTACGATCCGAAGTCGAAGGAGTGGATCACCGATTGGGATCGGTATAGGGCAGTAGCGGAGCGGCCGCCATTCGCTGACCTAGATGCCTTGATCCACGCCGATCCGTACCGCGCGTGGTCTCTTCTCCTCGAGCTGCTCGCGGCAGTGCCTCCCGACACGATTCACTATGTCGGTTCCGGGCCGCTCGAGAACTTCGTCCACGCGTACGGCGCTACGTGTATCGCTCAGCTCGAGGCGGCAGCGCTATCGAACGCTCGCTTCCGCGATGCTGTCGTCGAGGTGAACTTGGAGCGGGGTCGGTTCCCTGCAGCCGTTGAGCAACGCATGCTCGCTGCCTTTGGACCGCGCTTTCAGCTTCTGGCGCCCAACGCCGGCTAACGGACGCTGAACTTGTCGAGCGAGCCATGGATTGCGCTGTGCTTCGCGCAGCGCTCTTGTTGATTCGCTCGCAGGTTAGCTCGGGCGTTAGCCGGCCACAGATTTCATGATAAATCAAGCCACGGCGCATCGAGTGTCCCTCGCCAGCCTACGCAATCACCGGTGAAAGTACACGCGCGATTGTCGTTCCTCGTCGTTACGGCGGCATGCCTGGCGTCATGCAATCGCGATATGACGCGCCGTGACGTGGCCCGAGCGTTGAGCAACGAGTTCGGCGGCCAGTTCCTCGAGCCGGTCGTTCTCACGGGGCCAGCGTCGGTCAGCTGCAAAGACCTCCCGCGCGTAGCCGCCGAGAACTTCTACGTTCGCGCGCTGCTGCGCCTAGTCCGCGACGGCGAGTTCATCCTCGTCGACTCCGCGTTTTTGTCAGACTCGACGGGCCAACGGGGAACTCACTGCGCCGCCATGATCACAGCAAAGGGGCAGCGATTTCACTGGCATGTGGAGCAGTACTACGACCTTGATGGCACGCCGAGCCGACAGGCGAGCGTCGAAGCTGGTCGAATTCACATCGAGGTCACCGGGATTGTCTCGCCAGAGCCGCACGATTCTACAACGGTGCGACGTGCGGAATGGCGGACGTGGCCAGAAATCAATGCGCTTGGAAGGGCGTTGCAGCTAAGGCGAGACACGATCGAGTTCGAAGGCGCATTCCGAAGGTACGACGATGGGTGGCACCTCATGTCGGGCTGGAAGCGAAAGCTTTAGCAGTAGATGAGCGGCCGGCTAACGTTGCGTTGAAGCTGACGAGCAACAGGGACGCTACCGTCCTCGGCATCCGTCTTAGACGGCAGAACGCCCTTCGCGCTTGGACACGGTCGCAGCTAACTTGGGGCGTTATGCCGCCACCGCCGTCGGCGTGGATTGAGGAGGATTAGCGTGGATGAAGATCTCGCTCGTGTTGAGCGCGAGTTCGACGCCGAGTTGCTCCGAGTTGGGGTCAGCATCGACGAGGTGCTCGACGAATTGACACCGGCGTGGCCGGCGGGGGCCGCGGGTGTGTTGCGCGCCGTCGGGTTCGACCTCGCCCGCGCGATGCCCGTGCTGCGGTCCCTCCCGGATGGCGCCGGCGGTGCGGCCTTCCTCGCCCGCTGCCGTAAGCATCTCATCAGCTTCGGCGGCCATCGGTTCGACTCTGACTGAGCGGCCGGCAACGAATCGTTGCAGCTGTCGGGCGCTCATAGCATTCATGTGAGCGCGCGATCAGCAACGCGACCGTTCGATCGGTATCTCGCTGCGCGGATCGCCCGCGCTGAACTCTGGCGCTATACGGCAAACACACATCGATGACCAGCAAGTCTCGTCCGGCATGCATCTACTGCGGCGGCAACGCTAAGACTCGCGATCACATTCCGCCGAAAGCGTTCTTCCCCAAGCCGCGACCGTCGGACATGCTCACCGTCCCAAGCTGCGCCGCGTGCAACAGCGGCTTTCAGCTGGACGACGAGTACGCACACATGACGCTCCTCGCGCGCGACGACATCAGTGACCGTGAGGCCGTTCAGGCACTGATCCCGCAACTGCTCCGCAGCTTAGAACGGCCAGAGGGGAAAGCTCTTCCCATTTCCATTGTGAAAACCGCCCGAGACTTTCCCATTTACACATCGGATGGCGTGGTCGCCGGAACTACGGCGGCGTATGGCATCAGCAGCACCAGGATGCATCGTTTCGCCGTCCGTATAGTTCGCGGACTATTCTTCACTGAGATGGGCTACTCGGTACCGACCAGCCACGACGTCGGCGCCGCACTGTTCCTAGAGGGGCGTCCAGCGAAGCATGCGGAGATCGGTCAATTTCTCGACGGTCGCCCGATTCAGCGGATCGGCGACGGCGTGTTCGCATACTGCTGGAATATCCATCCCGCTGATGAGCATACGACAGTCTGGATGTTCAGCTTGTACGATCGCGTTGGCTTTGGCGGTTTGACTTCTAAGCGCAATGACCCTTCTGCGCATGCCGTATAACGAACGGTGCAACTGACAGCCGATTTATTGAAGTGGTGGCGGCTGCGCCGCCACTCTTATCTGGCACGGCTGCAGCTGAGCTAAGGCGTTAGATGGCGACAAGCATCACGATGATGCATAGTGCGTAGCCCAAATGAAATATTACCTCGTTGACTACGTGCCATCGGGTCGGAACTCTAGGCCCGCTCTTCCAGACGGAACCGGATTTCTATTGCTCGCGGCGCCTGGCTTCGATCCGGGCTGGGGCGTGTTCGCTGTTGACGGTGAAGTGCCGCCATCGGACCAGGTGCGCCCAGTAGCTGCGGAACTCCGAAGTTCGTTGCAGGCTGCCGAGCAATATCCGCCTGCGATAGCTTTGGCGCGCGACACTCTCAGTAATGAGTTTGACGGCGAGCCGCCAACGGATGAGGTGTTTTGCATCCGGTACACTGCGTGCTGGAAGAGTACTTGGCCCAACAGGGCTTGGCACCGTACGTGTTCGCCAAGGCGGTCGGCGATGAGCCGGGCTATCTCACGCGAGGGCAATTCTACTGGGTACTCCGATACCTGCGTGGCTCGCAGACCGTTGCTTGGGTCTCATCAGACTATTTCGTCTACCACAATCCGGTATCCGACTTCGATCTGTCGCCAGATCAACTTGACGCACTTCTGCTTCCGTTTTCGCCCGCCATCTAACGATTGTTGCAGCTGCCGAGCGATCTTCGGACCGCTCGCTCCTATCTTACTCGCTCGCAGCTGAACTCTAGGCGTTAGCTCGCACCACGAACTTGTAAATGGGACGTTCTCGCCGAGTGTCGAAGAAGCTCCACCGGAAGTATCTCGTGGACGTGCTGTACGGCATCAGTGCCTCCTACGCGTGGCGCGCACGCCTGTACCAAGCAGGAGTCGGGACTGAGTTCGTGCTCGATGCCCGGAAACTCGATGACCTGCCGGAGGAGGTGCGCGCCGACGTACGCCGGTACGGCCTCCGATACGCCGCTGCCTGGGTCCCCCACGAGTGGACGCGTGGCTGGGCGGGGTACGAGGGCCATATCATGTTCCGGGTGCGCCCGCTCGGCTTTCCCGAGCTGGCGGAGTATTCCGCCAACAACCCGGAGACGATCTATGGCCGGCCCCACGTTGCGCTCACCAAAATGGCAGATCCCTCACGTCGCTAGCTAACGTGGCGCTGCAGTCGACGAGCGCGAAGAATTGTTGGGTTGCATGGCTGGACAGCGCTCAGGCCCGCAGATTGGTGAGTCGGCCGAATTGCCGATCGGTTGCAACTGAGCTTTGGCGTTAGACAGATGCCTATGGCCACGAGCAAACCCACATCACCGAGACGATTCCGTTTGCCGCCACAGCCGGACGACTTCATCGTTTCGGTGCGCGTCCGCCAAGTCCGTTGGCTCTCTGGACTCGTCGGTCTTGTGGCGGCGTCCATTCTGAGCTGGTTGGTGAAACACCGGTCACGTAAGGACGGATCGTAGCTACGCATGTCTAACGTTGCGTTGCTGCTGCCGAGCGCCTGCGGCATTGCGGTTGTGTGGTTGGACAACACATGCTACGGCTCACTCATTTCCGCATGGATACAGCACGCTCGCAGCAGAGCTTCGGCGTTAGGCATCACCCAGCCCTCATGGAACCACGAAACGATACGAGCGAGCAGGAACGTCTTGGCGAGGCTGTAATTCGAGCAATCGATGCTCGCGACATCCAGGATACGGTCGCGAACCTGGCCGAGGCAGGCATCGACCAACTGCTGGACGACGGTTTTCTCCGAGACGTCCCCGCCCTCGGCACGGTTCTCGGAGTTATCCGAGCAACTGGGAGCATACGAGATTTGCTGCTCGCGAAGAAGCTTGGCCGCTTTCTCTGTGAACTGCAGCGCGTCCCAACCCGCGACCGCGAAGCATTCAGGCGGTCATTGTCCTCGCCGAAGGAACAGCGCAAGGTTGGCGAGGCGCTGGTCTTATTGCTGGACCGCCTCGACGATCTTGAGAAGCCTCCGTTGGTTGCTCGTGTTTTTGCGGCCTACGTTCGCGGGCAGATCGATCAACCAACGTTTCGTTTGATGGCAATGGCCGTCGATCGGCTTCATCTTCCGCATTTGCGCGAATTGATCTCCTTTTATGAGAATGGTGGAGACGCGGCTGCTGCGGCCAAACTAGACAAAGACGTATCTCAAGCTTTAGCATTTGCTGGCGTACTGCGCGCCGAGGCAAAAGGAAACGGCGGGGGGTGGCTGGGCGCCGAGTTCGCCGGTGCCGTCCTGACATATACAGGCAATGAGCTTGGACGCCAGCTCGCCACCATCGTGGCGCGTGATGCCTAACGAACGCTCAACCTCACAAGCGATCTGCAAGTTGCGCGGGACGTGCGCCCGGCACTCTTATTGACTCGCTTGCAGGTTAACTTAGGGATAGTGAGCCTCGGCCTCTGCCGTACATTACCTCGATGCAACAACTGCTTATCGTTGAGGTTTGGAAGGAATACCACCCGTATGCCAAAGTCTTCTCGATCGATTTACTGGTCGCCGTCAGCCTGTGGGCTTTGTTGGCCGCCTTTCGGTGGGTTAGCCATTTGATCCCCGTTGAAGAAACCGCCGGCAGGATTATCGGTATCATCCATTCAGGCGGAGTCGTCTGCGTCTTTGGCGTGTTAGCAGGAACCCTGGTCTGGGATGTGATCCAGATTAAGCGAGTAAAGGTCGAGGCATGAGTGGCCTTACCCAGTTACTCAGGAACCGATTTGGCATCGGTCTACTGATATTGGTCGGTGCACTTCTAATTGGTTCGCTGCTCAGAGCAATGGGATTTGCCAACGTTCCTCTCTATTGGACCATGTTCGTCGCATCCATGGCTGGGACTCTCCTAGCGTTGGGACTTGGCGACAACATTGCTGTTATCACGGGTAAAAAGTCACCGAGCGATAGCCTGCGCCGCGTTCTATTTCTCGAGTACGAGATGGCGCTTGAACAAGCATTCGCAGCGTCGCTGAGATCACACGGCGCGGTCATCGATGCACTAGTGTTTTCCGAGGCGTCGCGACCAGGACGAATCCGCAACAACTATGATCTTGTCATTGCAGATGCAAACATCCCGTATGGCGTACTAGTTGAACTAAAGTCCGCGGTCGACACAAAGCGTCAGGTTTTTGTTGTGGCGCAGTTTCCGCGGGGCTATCCGTCCGGGGCCCCATGGTTTCGCACTGTTGAGATCATCGAGACAATTGGACCGCCGGATCTACGTCGTGAAGTCGAAGACGTACTCAGTGCGGCACCAATCTAGAGATGCTGTGACTGCCGTCTAACGAGCGTTGTAGCTGACCAGCGATTTAATGATTGCGGGTGGCTTTCCCCCCGCGCTTTTATTTAGCCGCTTGCCGTTGACCTTCGAGCGAGGAATGGGGAGCACTGCCGCTGTGCGAGCCCAAGGCGAACGAAAAAAAGTTCCAACGCAGGTTCGAGACGAAGTTCTCCGCGAATCGGGGTACAAATGCGGCAACCCAGTCTGCAGGAACATTCTGACTCTCCAGTTGCACCATATCGAGTGGGTCGCGGAAGGCGGGGGAAATGAGCCGACAAACCTTATCCCGCTCTGTGGTCACTGTCACGATCTTCATACGCAGGGTCATATCCCCGAGAGTGCCATCAGACACTGGAAGGGAATTCTTCACGCCCTGAATTCGGCGTTTAGCAAGGAGAGCATGGATTTGTTGCTCTTCCTAAATGGTGCGGAGACGGAGCAGGTTTTTTACTCCGGTGATGGACTCCTGCGCTTTGCAGGTCTTATCGCGGGCGGATTTGCAGAAGTTGTGGATTCTCACTTCGGCGTCGGTGTTCGCTACGGTAGTGGACCGCCTACGAGTCCTCCGGCGAGTACCCATCGCGTGCGTCTCACCGATAAGGGAAGAACCCTGGTAGAGGCTTGGTTGCAAGGCGACGAAGATCGATACAGGCGCGCGCTTGGCGACTCGCCCAATGCGGGTCCGCAGGTGGAATGCGCAGAGTAAGCAATGAAGCCCACCAGCTGTCTAACGTGGCGCTGAAGCCGATGGGCGATCATTTTTGAGTGGTGGCCGCTGTGCGGCCAAATTATAAGAATCGCCCGGGGCTCAGCTAAGGCGTTAGGCCGCGACAACTAACGAGATAATCGAAGATTGCCAACGGACACGCCGCTGACCACCAACGATCTGTTCTCCGGAGCACTCGACTGCGCGGTTCCACAGTCGAATCAGTTCTTTCGCGAACAACTTGCGGAGGCCGAATTAACGGAGGAGGCGTTAAAGATCTCGGAGCAAGTGATCGATTATGCTTCCGCCGTTATTGTCACGCTCAATGCAGTTCGGCCAGAACGCCGAGTCCGGGATCTCATCACGGCCGCGCTATTGAGGCGAGCGGCAATAACTGGTGAGGCGATTTGCGTCCTTCTCAGACACGGCTTGGCCGAACCGGCGTTCGCGACGCACCGGACACTTTTGGATGTTGAAATTGCCCTTAAGCTCGTTCTTCGGGACAATGACGACATCCAAGCTCGGCGATTGGCTCTGGCCTGTGTGCTTCAATACAAGGCGCACGGGCAGGACATGCTGACCAATCGCGTTGTCAGAGAGCAGCGGTTGCGACCAGCAAATCGCTTAAATGAAATAATGGCTGTGACTAAGACCTACGCGGACTTGGTTAAGGATCCTACCTTCGATGCAGTTCGTGACGCGGTGGCCGCGGATACACACTGGCACGGCTTCCAGAACATTGAGGAGGCACTAACGAGCCTCGGCCAGACGTCGGATTACTACATGACGTATGACGCCGCATCATGGTTCGTGCATGGCGTAAATGTAGAGCATGACCTAAGCGCCTCGAATGGCGATCAACCCGCCTTGCGACCGTTCGTCGAGCGTGACCCCTCCCAGATCAGAGCGATCATGGGCTTGGCGCTACTGAAACTCCTTGAGCTGGTAGCATTGTTCGTTGAGGACCGCAAGGCGGATATCGATCAGCTTCTCGGCGGCAATGGGAAAATGCGTTTCGATGACGGAACCGAAAGGGACATCGGGTCATTTATGGCCCTCACGACGCTTGTCATGAGAGAGTTCGACGTCAGAGAAAACGCACCGTTCCGCCGTCCCGCGGCCTAACGAACGCGTAAGCTGAAAAAGATCGCCATTGCACTGCGCTCTTCGCCGGCACTCTAATTTGAAACCTTTGCAGCTCACCCAGGCGTTAGACAACTAGCGACTCTTGGTGAGGGAACAGAAACGATTCATGATCACTTTTCACTTCGAGGTAAACGCGTCGTTCCTCAAGTATCCGTCGCATCCCATCACCGTGCCGAAGACTCAAGTAGACTACGCGCGAATCGACGCCGAATCGCTCGGACCCGAGTTGCGGATTGTCTGTCCGGACGGAACGCGAGTCGAGGGCGAGCTATATCACGGCACCGCAGGCTACGGACCGTACTATCAACTTCGGGTTCGGCCGGACGCTCGTGATGCGCTCGCAGCGCTACCTCACGGCACCAAACTCCGCGTAGACATCCGTCGGGACGGAACGGCCACGGAAGCGCGACTCACGCAAGTATAGTTTGCCATCTCAATCGCAGCTGCCTAACGACCGCTGAACCAGACGGGCGATTCGCTGACTGCCTCGCTTCGCTCGGCTCTTTTTTGGCTCGCCCGCAGGTTAGCTAGGGCGTTAGGGGCAACACGCATTGATGACGGGACGATCATGATCGAGAACGAGCCCGAGGCGCGTGCCGGAGCTGAGATGGCGTCGGCCAAGGGCGCCTCGATCGCTTTTCGCTCGAGCAGCTGATCCGGTTCGTCACTCGCGTCGAGGGCGATGTCGTGATCCGCGTCGAGTGGCCGGCGCGCGCAATTCTCTTCAGATGAACTAGCGGCACGAGCGGGAGCGGGGTCCGGAGGGGCAGCTATTGGCAATGCTGCCTTTGATCTCGATGCCTAACCGCCTATGAACCGGCAGCATTGTCATAGTGCCCCGGAGCGACCCGGCTCCCGCTCGCGCGCGGGCGAGCACCTCGTGAAAGTCGGCGTTAGGCTCGTCGGGCCGCATCGGCTCACTGGTCTATGGGCCGTCATAAGAGAAGCCCCGGGTTCATCACCCGGGGCTTCCTTTGCTTCTACGCCGCCTTCACTTCAGCCGGCGCAGGAGCCGGAGGTGTCGTCGGAGCAGGAAGCGTTGCTTCGATCGGCACCACCTTTCCCTTCCCGATCCGCTTGGCCGACTTCCACGCTGCCAAGATTTTCGGGTCATCCGCGGCCGCACTCTTCACCTGAGCATCCAGGAATCGCAAGACAGAGTGCGCTCGCGTTGCGGTGGCCTTGAGTCCTCCCCGTGCCGCCGCCTTCGTCCGGATGCTGTCAGCACGCGCCGCGATCGACGCTCGCACAGCATCCGCCGCCGCCACCAGATCGTTGACGAACGTCGCGGGACGGCCGTTCCCAACGAACACCTCCTGATACGGCTTTGCTGCTTCGGCCATGGCGTTCGCATTCTGCACGAGCACCGGGGCCTTCACACCCACCTTCGGCACCTGCAGCGCCGCGAAGTTCGGCACATCGCGCAGATGCGCGGCCGCGATCAACGCCACCGGCCGCATGTGGTCCTTCACGAGCTTGGCGCGCAACACCGCCTGGGCCGCCGTCAGCCCCTTGGCGTTCAGCGTGTTGTTCACCTGCTCGGCCTCGTTCACCCGCATGTCCTCCACGAGTTGATCGAGGGCCTGCCGAGCTGCCGCCGCCGTCGCGCCGAACAGCTTCGCCGCGAACGCGTCCAGGAACTGCTGGACGCGTCGCAGCATCTCGAACTTCCGAATTTGTTGCGCCTTCATAATGTCCCCCTCCCGGGCGTGAACCGTGTTGACGCCAATCGTTATGAGATCCACCCGCCTTCGTTCGCGCGAGACGAAGACTCGGGACCCGCCGCGGCCGGCGTCGTTTTGCGTTGACGTGTCCCTGTACTAGAGAGAACACCAAAACCGAAAAAACAGCTATACGGAAATGCGCACCCGTGCCGCGGAGCCCAGAGCGTCGCGGTTTTGCGGTGAAAAACCGCGGTCGTGTCGTATAAAACGGCGGTCGTGTCATGCAAAGCCGCGGTCGTGTCCTGCATTGCCGCGGTTCCCTCGCGAAGTGCGGCGGTCGCCTGTCAACTAAGTCAGGGAGCCTGCCAACATTGTCACGGTCGCGTCATGCAGAGCCGCGGTCCTCTGATGAATTGTCGCGGTCCTGTCATGAATAGCCACGGTCGTGTCATGCAGAGTCGCGGTCGTGTCCTACATTGCCGCGGTCGCGTCGTGTATTGCCGCGGTCCTGTCCTGCATTGGCGCGGTCGTGTCACACATAACCGCGGTCCACTCGTGCAGAGCGCGGGTCGCCTTCGATATTGCGCGGGTCGCCTCGAACAATGCTTGCGGCGCCTACCGTTTTTTGGCGGGCGCCTCACGAGTCGGTAATGATTGCTACCGACTCGTGAGGGGCGCGTCCGTTTTATTTTGCGTCGCCTCGTGAGTTGGACGGGTCGCCTTCGAAGTTGGAAGGGTCGCCTCCAACATTGGACCGGTTCACTTTCTTGCAGGACGGGCGGCGCCGCTTCTTGGCCGCGTGTCGCTTGTTCATGTCCTGGGCGCGATCGTACCAGTCCGGGAGATCGACGACGGTGGCAAAGTCGGCGACCGCCGTCATCGAGTCGCGCAGCTTAGCGCATGCGGCCTTTCTATGGTTGTCGTAGGTGTTGATGGTGATGCCGCGGCGGGCGGCGATCTCAGGCCGAGCCTCTTCTTGGAAGTAGGTTTCGTCGATGATTTCGCGTTCGGTTTCCGTCAGCTCCTCCATGTGCAAGAGAAGAATGTGGCGAAGCCCGTCGAGGTCGTTCTGGGCGTGCCATTCCGTGGGCGCGGCTGCGTCGTACGTGCCGCGGTCGTTCCGCGCAAAGAGGGTGTCGAACTCGCGGTCGGCGAGGTTGTGACCATCGACAACGGGCTCCGAATCGATGCCCCAATGGGAGTGGACGGAGCCTTCCGGGGGTTTGCCGTCGGTAATGCAATTGAGAGCATGATTCCGAACTGCTGCCAGGAACTTGCGCCGAAAGTGATTCGGGTTCGCCGGAAATGGCTCCGCTTCAGTCGACTTTTCGGCGTCTTGCACGAACAACAGGGCGGCGGAATGGACGACGTCCTCCACCATGTGTCTCGGCACGATGCGAGCTGCCCTGCGGCAGGCACGGTCGCGGTTGGCGACGATGCCAGCCCAGAATGCCGAGTACTGTGCCTCGCTGAGCCGCGGCACCGCGTCGGGCGGATTCACATTTTCATGCGAGTCGGCTCCGCCTTCCGCGCCGCGGAAGGCTCGAGACACTCGCGTCTCGTATGCGCACATACACTGTCTCCCCAGCTGATCAGTCGTTAGGCTGCGATGTGCTGCCGTGGACGTGGGTGACACCGAGGGGCGTGGCTCGTTCCGCGGGTGCGGCGAGCACGCCTCCGAGCGCGTGGCGCGACACCGTTCCCGTTAGGCAACGGGAATTAGGGCGCGGTACACCCGCTCTGGTTGTCTGGTGTTGTTGATCGCTGAGCGTGAGGTGTCGCAGGGGTGCAGCCCAGCTATCGGCAGCGCGGATCGGCGGGGCGGGCCCACGCTACGCGTTACCGGCCGGCGATTACCTCGCCAGACAGTGGCTGCACAGCTCTGTCCTCTCCCGCGGTGCCCACACAGTCCCGCCGATGCCCGTAGAGAGTTGCCCCTCCAATCGCTCGGAGCTCGCTCCGCATCAGTGGACCATGGCAGGTCACGGGGAGCGTCTCACACGACAGCGATCGCGCCTAACGGCGCTCGGGTCCTGCGGGGAAAGCCCTAACGATGCTGCTGTTTCGGTGCTGCGGGCGCTACGGGTCCTGCGACACAGTCACGCATGGTCGCAGCTCAATGGTCCACAAAGGGACGACGCGCAGATTTGAATGATTTGGCGCGTCAGGGCGACCGGGGTATTTAAGCCATAACGAGGCAGGCTCGCAGTGTCAAGACGGGGCCGGCGTCCGCTGAGGCTTTGATGTGGAGTGGTTGGATCCAGAAACGCCCAGATCTACCTACTGCCCGACGAGGACGCGCAGCGTCGATCACGCGATCGGATCGAAGAACGTCGCGCCAGCAAAGCTGTCCATCTGACGCACCTCGTCCCCGGCCAGGCGAACCCGAAGCGGCTTCCCGCGGTAGCGACGCTCGATGCTGCGAGGGGTGAGCGGAAAGCGCACGGTGATCGTTCCCACGGACGGCTCTTCGATGTAGAGGTATCCGTTGACGAGCTGCGGCAACGCCCGCGCGCCATGCACCTCGATATCCGCGCGTGAGAGCCACGACGGAACTCTCACGCGCACCGGCGCGTGTCTCTTGAGATTCAGGACGAGCGAATCGTGCGTGTAGGGGGAGTGAATCTCGATGTCGCGGGTGCTGTGATCGAAGAGCAGATTGACTTGGTGACCCTGATCGCCCGAAGCGGGCGACATCCTCGAATGCGCGGCACAACGCGAGAATGACGTCGCCGACGATATCGGTGTTGAACGTGATTCGGTCGTCACCTTCGGGCTGGTGACCAGCTTTCCTGCGCGGTACACGGCGCAATCCACGGAGGTGGCCGTTGCGAGCACCGGACGCTAACGCAACTAGTATCGTCACGCGCAGGAGACCCGAGATTCGCCACCTTCCTACAGCCTATCGTGCCGCGGTATCGAAGTTGAGACGCGGCAGGGGCAGGTGCTGGCGGAGATCGAGCAGCTTCGCCCAGTGATTACGATGCCCGACGAACAAGTTGCACGTGGACGAAAACCCGGTCTCGTCTTGATACCATGCCCAATCGCGCTCGTTATGAACCGATGCTTTACCTAAGGTCTCGAAAATGTTTCGCGGCTTGTCCTCTTTCAAAAATCGCTGCAGCGTGCCGAGGAATGCATTCCATTCGCGGAGGCAACGAGTCACGTCATCGAGAACCAAGTCGAGAACGCCGACGAACGATCTCACCGTGCCAATGGCTGCATCCAATTCGGCCTTGTACGCAGCATTGCGCTGCGCATCGAAGAACAGCGCACGCGCGTCCGTACTGGGCAGGCTGTCCGGCACCGGGCTACTCGCATCGATGGCGCTGTTCATGGATTTGATGAAGGCATCCATCGCCTCCTGAATTGTTCGGAGTTGGTCGCGCATATCGCCGTACTTCGATTCGGCGCGAAGCGCGTTGAACAGAACCAGCGCATGCATGCTGTGAAAGTTGAGCGCCAGGCTCGGCATGCTGAACGCCACCATCACGCCCTGTGCCGGAAGAGCCTCGAGTGGCGTTGCCTCGGTGATTATCGAGAGCAAGCCTGGGACGTCACCGGCCTTCCGCGCTGCCATACCACCGAGAAACGCGACTGCCTTGTACATCCCGCGGAATACGAGCTGCCCCGTGTCCATGGTTGGCCTCCGCTAGCGGAAGTGACACATCGAACCGGTCTCGAATGGATCCCTAGAGTACGGGAGCCAAGTTCCGGAAGCAAGACGATGCTCGCCAGCTCCCGCGGTGGCCCCAGAGCACCACGCGACGTGAACTCGACGGCCCCAAAGCCGCGGAGCAGTCTGCGCCTCTCTGGTGCCTTCGTCCACTGACCTAACGGGTGCGCGTTGTTCATTGTCGCCGCTTCGTCGCACACAAACGTGACTCCGTGACCAGACAGCTCGCGATAGGCAAGATCGATGAGGGTGGCCGGCTCAGGAGCTTCCACTGCATCGCTGCTCGCTCCACGCGAGTAGCGCGTCGAGTGCGGGACAAAGCGACTGTCCCCACTGAGTGAGTTGATACTCAACCTTCGGAGGAACCTGGGCGTGGACGACGCGCGTCAGCACGCCGTCGCGCTGGAGCTGCCTCAGTTGCTGCGCTAACACCTTCTGTGTCACGCCGGGGATGGCCTGCTCCAGCTGCGAGAACCGCATCACTCTTCCTCCGAATAGCTGAAACAGAATCTCCAGCTTCCATCGGCCCTCGAAGACAGCGATGGCCTGCTCGACACCGGCTGCGGCGCTGTCTGGCGTGTATGCCTGCTTACTCATTGGTAAGTCCCCCACAATGCGGTGCGTTCTTGTCGGCGGCGGCGGTGTCCGGTATCCATTCGTGAAACGGAGGAAGCATGGAGTTGACGCTCCCAAAACCCATCGAGGACTACTTTGCCGCCGACCGGCGTGACGCCGATGCTCTCGCCTTGTGCTTCACCGATCGCGCCGTGGTTACAGATGAGTCGCGCACTTGGATCGGACGCGCCGCGATCAAACAATGGAAGGAGTCGACCACGAGTCGATATCGCTACACGAGCAAGCCGATCGCCTCGGAAGCCAAGGATGGCAAGATCATAGTCGTTAGCCGCCTAACGGGTGACTTCCCGGGGAGGCCCGCGGACCTACGGTACGTCTTCGAGCTCGATGGAGACAAGATATCGTCCCTGGATATCAAGCCGTGAGCTTCGCATCGCAGCGCCGCGCGCAACGCGCTGAGCGCTTGGCCCTACTCGAGCAGTCTCTCGAAAGAAACTCAGGGAGCATTTGAGGGCGTATTCGCTAGATGTGCTGAGATAGGAGAATCGGCGGACAAGCGAGCCCCGGGTATGTCGTTAGGCGCTCAGTGATGATGCCTTTGTACTGGTCGAGCTTTGTCGCCGCGTGGGGCGGAATGCCGGACGGACGGCGCATCGACATCGCGGGCAAGCTGATTGGTCGCGATCCAGTGATAGATGACACGGCGGCTCACACCCAGCCGCTGCGCGGAGGGTGCGCCTGACTGCAGGGGCGAACAGAGGCTATCTGGTTCCGGCAAGCTGCGCGCGTAATCGAGGAATCCAGTTCGTAATAACCTCCAGGCGCACCTGAGCGTCGCTACGCTGCAACATGAGAAAGTGTTTTGCATCGGGAGCGACATCGAAAACGCCACCTTCTCGTAATTTGACCACCCTTCTGCGACGAGTCACCTCGAGTGCACCATCCGTGCGCGCCAAGTCGGCGACGAGGATTGAGCTCGGACCAATCGCTCCAACCTCATAGTTGGAAGCCGTCGCAGCGTCGAGGTGACGGTAGAAAACCTGCTTTCCGTTGCGCGACCACAGCGGCGAGTCGCCGCCGTCGGACGAGATCTGCACAGCTGCTCCTTCAGCCCGGAAGGGACGCGCGTAGACGTTCGGTTTCTCTCCATCGCTGAACACGTACGCGAGCCATCGGCCGTCCGGTGAGACTCGTGCATTACACTGAAGCGTGAGCCGCGAGCTCCCGTCGAGACGCTCGGGAGGTCCTCCAAGAATCGACAAATAATCGATCTCGATGCCAGCAGCTCCACCTACACAGTACACGACACCCCTCCCGTCCGGTGTCGTGCTCAAGCTAAAAATCGCCCGTCCATCATCACTCAGCTCCAGGAGTTTTTCCGCGGGTCGCGTGCCGTCCGCCAGCTGGCGCCAGATACTTGGTCGCTTGTGTTCCACACTCGCAAATACGAGAGCACGGCCATCGCGTGTCCACTCGGGAAGGCCGACGTTGCCAATCGAGGTGACGCGCGTGAAGGTGCGACTGCGAACATCGAACGTCCAAATTTCCGCGGTCGTGGTGTCGGCGCGGTGTGTGATGACGCGGGCAGCGATGCGTCGGCCGTCCGGTGAGAATGTCGGCCGTCCACCGCCTTGCATTGGTCCGAAATCACGCTCATCGTCCATCAGCTCATGCCCATTACCGCTCGAGTCGACAAGCAGAAAGCGTTGCGTGAATGCACCGCGCTTGAAGACGAGCGTTCCCGTGCGTGACAAGGCGACCGTCGGCAAGTCCGGCCAATCTGTGACGCCCGTGCCTTCGATGACGCGCGTGGGTTCGCCAGTAATGCGGCGGCGATGCGCATCGAACGGAGCAGCCATGATGTTTCCGGCGGCATCAAGATAGAGAATCTTGTCGTCGACGACTCCGAAAGGCTGTACAGCCAGCAAGGACGTGCGCGTGTACCTGCCCGTAGTGAGTGAACCGATGGAGAGGAAATCGTCTTCGGTGAAGCCAGGACCCCAATCCACGAATAGAAGCGTTTCCCCATCGGCAGCAACGAATGGCCGCCCGTGCTCCCATTCTTTTGGCCGCGTGACAGCTAGCGGCTTTCCGCCGGCGATCGAGACGCGGGCGACACCCCGATCCGCGGTGACCGCATCCCCTATGAGGATCGTGCGATCATTTTCCCACGTTGAACCCGACCACGCGAACACTGTATCGGCAATCGCGTACGATGCGCTACCGTCGACCGCAGCTCTGAGCAGCTTCCCGCCAAAGGTGATGATGCTGAGCCATCTGCCATCGGGTGAGAAAGCGATCTGTCCGGCGCCACTCGATCCGGGCAACGTCAGGGCACTCTCTTCAGCGAGAGAGCGCAAGTACACATGCGAGCTCGAGTCCGATCGCGCGACGAATGCGACGATCTTGCCGTCCGGTGAGATCGCCAAGTCACCGATTCGCTCGCGTGTGTCGCCGGAGGTCGGCGGCAGGATCTGAAAACTGACGCTTTCAGGATCTCGCGAGGAACCCGTCGATCGAGAGAACGCGAATTTTTCTATTGCAGCGCCCGCCGCGAGCGTGGCAATGAGCGCCGCGCCCAACGCTGGAGAGACGTAAGCCCACCTAACGACTGATCGTTTGGGTGCGTCTGCATCTTTCGCCGGCCGGGGCACTACGTGCTTCGCCTCGCGCAGCGAAATCATGACCTCTTCGGCGTCATGGACACGATCGCTCGCCGCCTTCTCGAGGCAGTGCATAACTAACGACGCCAGCCAATCGGGCGTCGCAGGCCGCAGTTTACCGATCGCCTCGGGCTGTTCGATCGCATGAGCAGCCATCAGCTGCTGCGCGGACTCGCCCGGAAACACGGGCCGGCCGGCCAGCATCTCGTATGCGACTCCACCGAGCGCATACAGATCGACGCGGTGATCCGCTGCTGGATCGCCAGACGCTTGTTCGGGCGCCATGTATCGCGGTGTCCCGATCGCGAGGCCGTGGTGTGTGAGAGCCGCCTGAGGCGTTTGGGTCGCGGCATCCGACATGGAGGCGCTCAATGCCTTTGCGATTCCAAAATCTGCCACAACCGCACCGCCATCGCAGAGGAGGATGTTCTCAGGCTTTATATCACGGTGGACGACGCCGTGGCGATGGGCATGCCCGAGCGCACTTGCGACGTCTCCGATGATGCGCACGACGTCGTCGATCGGCAGTCGGCCTTCGGACCGGAGGCGCTGTCGCAAGCTTTCTCCCTCAACAAAGGGCATCGTATAGAAGAGCAGCCCGTCAGCGGTGCCGGCACTCAAAAGGGGGACAACGTGCGGATGTTGCAACCGGGCTGCAAACTGAATCTCGCGCTCGAAGCGTCTGACGCTGATCTCCTCACGGATCTCGGCATTGAGCAGTTTTATAACGACCTTGCGTTGGAACGCGGTCTCCTCGGCGACATACACCCGCGACATGCCGCCTCCACCGAGCTCACGATCGATGCGGTAGGCGTTCCCGAGTGCCGCCTGAAGACGATGGCGAGTGGCGGGGAGCGACTCGGAGACGCCCGCGTAAGTCGCGGCGTCCCCCCCTGCCGCGAACAGCACGGCGGCGGGCCGCTCGAGGAAGTCCCCGGTGCGAACGGCGACCAGTTCCTCGACCTCGCGTTGGAGGCTCACGTCGCCGTGACAGGCGTCAGTGACGAACGTGGCACGCGCCTCCGGCGGCTGTGCGAGCGCGTTGCGCACGACCGCGTCGACTTCACGCCACCGCTCAGGCGTCATCGACGCAGCAAGCTTCGCCTCCGCAGGCGTCCTGGGAGGCATCAACGCTCCAGCTCACGCCGCAGCCACCGCCTCGCCACGGCCCATTCCCTGTCGATCGTCGACGGCGATACGCCTAACGCCTGCGCTGTTTCCGCGACGGTCAGGCCCGCGAAGTAGCGGAGCTCCACCAGGCGCACCTTCAGCGGATCCAGCGTCGTTAGGCGTCCAAGCGCCTCGTCGAGGGCGAGGACATCGACGTCGTTGGCCTCGGCGCGCTCTGCGGCCGAACCGCCCTCCGAGAGCGTGACGTGATGTGCGCCGCCCCCCCGCTTTGCTGACCGTCGTGCCCGCGCATGGTCGACCAGTACACGGCGCATCACCTGCGCAGCAACCGCGAAGAATTGGGTGCGGCTCTCCCACTGGGCGCGGCGCTGCTCGACCAGCCGCAAGAATGCCTCGTGGACGAGTGCGGTCGGTTGGAGCGTGTGCCCCACGCTCTCGTCCCGAAGCGCACGTCGAGCCTGCTCGCGGAGCTCGCCGTAGACGATCGGGATCAGCGCGTCGAATGCCGCGGGATCGCCGGTACCCCACGCGAGCAGCAGCTGGGTGATACTGGGCGCCGCAGTCTGCGGCCACATGTCATCCGTCTCCGGGACGAGCCCCTCGCGCTGCGACTGGCTCAGTCGCCTCTGCGGGGACGGAGTCGATCGCTCGCCGACGATAGCTCCGATCACCGGCGGAGGTCAAGCATGCTGACGTCGTTCGCACCTCCTTTCCGCGCTTCTAGAGCGCCGTGATGTGCGCTTCCTCAACCTTCAGGCCGGAGGATTCCATGACTACGCTGTCGCACCGTGCAATTCGCTCGTTCTTGCCGATCGCCGTCGCATCCATCGCGGCGTGCACCGATCGCGTCGTCGAACCGGGGGCCGCGCCACGTCTGCAACCGAGCGCCGACGCGATCAAGTTCTGGGAGGCCAGCGCCACCGTGCGCTGGAACGAGATCGCCCGTGATCAAACGCTCACACATGTGCTCAGCCAGCAGTTCGGTAGCCGAAGCTTTGCCTATCTGTCACTCGCGCAGTACAACGCAGCCGTCGCAGCCGAGCATGCCAAGACGGAGGGCGATCACGCGTCGGTGTCGGCCGCAATCGCCGGAGCCTCGGCCGCGGTTCTCAGTTCTTTCTACCCTGACCAGGCAGCTCATTTCGATGCGCAGGTCGCCGTGCAGGAGGCAGGGGATCCATGGCCCGGTGAAAACCACGAGGACTTTGCAGCCGGCGAAGCCGTGGGCCGCGCCGTAGGTGCCGCGGTCGTCGCTAGCGCCGCAACGGACCGGTTCACGAGCTCGGTGGCTGGCGTCGTCATCCCCGTCTGCCCGGGCTGCTGGGTTAGTGCTCCCGGCGTCGCCCCGATATTTCCACGCCTCGCTGAGATGCGCCCGTTCTTCTTGGCCACGTCAAACCAGTTTCGCCCTGGGCCGCCGCCCGCCTTCGGCTCATCCGATTTCGTCGCGGCGCTCGCCGAAGTGCGGTTCTACTCCGACAACCGCACGCCGTATGAAGACTCGCTCGCGAAGTTCTGGGCGAAGCCTGGTGGATTCGCTGTTGCGGCTTCGTACGCCAACCAGATCGCGACGACGGAAATCAGCAAGTTTCATCTGGACGACATACGCGCCGCGCATGTCCTCGCGGTCATGAACATGGCGGCGATGGACGCGTTCATCGCGTCGCACGATGCGAAGTACACGTATTGGACGATCCGCCCGCCACAAGCCGATCCGGGTATTGTGCCGGACATCCCGATGCCGAACCACCCGTCGTATCCCTCGAATCACGCCTCTGTGACTGGTGCCGCGATGGCAGTCCTTGCGGCGCTGTTCCCCAGCGATGCCGACTATCTGAACGGACTCGCCGATCAGGCCGCGATCTCGCGGATTTATGGCGGCATTCATTACCGATTCGACATGGATGCGGGACTCACGTTAGGACGCACCGTTGCGAGCCACGCGCTGCACCACGATGTGAACGGCCACGACGCTTATGTGTTGAAGTGAGCCGAAGACCACCCAGGGGCGCAGCACCGAGCTGCGCCCCTGCGCCTCACCCTTCACTTCGATTGCAAGGCATTTGCAGGATTCAGCCGCGCCGCACGAGTCGCGGGAATCGTCGTGACGCCTCGATCCGCGGCCTGACGTCGAAAGAACGCGTCGCAGTCCTTTACTATTTTTTGCTACTTTAGCCACGGAAGTCAGGTTTTATCAGATTCCTATTTCACCTACTTTAGGCGCGTACGGCGCCCGCGCGCGTACACGTACTGAAACCCCCGCCGAACCGCTGCCGGCACTGGCACTGGCGGCTTCCACTATCCTTCCCCGTTGAGGCGATGACGCCGAAATCTCTTCTCCGCGTCGGTGCTCTGTGCGGTGTGCTGGCCGTTTCGCTTGCGAGCCTGCGATCGGCTCCGACTCCAGCCTGCGCGCCGCTCGCGTCGACTGTTTTTCGCTCTGATTCAGGACGCGTTCGTATGGCGCCGGGCGCGCTCTTTCAAGCGCTCACCGACACCGCGACGACGAACCTGTCGCGGCTCGAGATGCACATCACGACGCTCCCGCCCGGCACGGCGCCGCACGCGCCACACCGACACGCGCACGAGGAGCTCATGATCCTCCAGCGCGGCACGCTCGATGTCTTGCAGAATGGCGTCACCCGCCACGCGCGTGCGGGCGACGTGATCTTCGAGGCATCGAACGAGCTGCACGGGCTTCGAAACGCGGGGCCGGATTCCGCGACCTACCTGGTGATTCGCTTCGATCCGCACGACCTGGTGGAGTCGGACACCGCGCGCTGCGTCGCCCGTCGTTAGGCTAGTCACCGTGAATCGCGAGGATTCACGGACCGAGCAACGACGCCAACAGTGCTTCGCGAAAGCTCCGAGTCTGCGGATCGTAGACGCCGAATCCCGACGCCAGCTCCCAGTAGGCCCACGTCATACCGTGCGACTCGATCGCGTCGCGCATCGTACGATTGAAGGCGACGCGCGACGGTTCGTCCGCCTTGCTGTACGCGCCGAATTCCCCGACATACACCGGATAATGCGTCGTCGCCGCCCATGATCTGGTGACATCCAACGGCGCGGTCATATCCGCCACCTGCGACGCAGTGCAGCAGCTGACGCCAACCGGCAGCACCGGCGTCACCCACTCCGCTCCTTGGTGAGTGAACGTGAACGGCGCGTAGTTGTGCACGGTGATGATGAGATTCGAGTCGTTAGGCACCCGGAGCAGCCGCAGGTCGCTGGCGTTATTCCAGGAGGTTGGACCGATGACGACGACGCGACCAGGATTCGTCTTCCGCACCACACCCAACGCGCGCGCCGCAAGCTCGTTCCACGCCTCGCCATTCAACCGGCCGTGAGGCTCGTTATAGAGCTCGAAAACGAGATGCTGATCTCGCCCCTGAAAGCGCGCCGCGATCTGTTCCCACAACATCACGAAGCGCACGTTCAGAGCCGCATCGGCGACGGGCAATTCGCCGGTGTCCAGCTTGTCCCCGTCCAGCTGCCGATAATGGTGCATGTCGAGCACGACGACCAAGCCCATTCCGAGCAGCTTTTGTGTGATCGAATCGACGTGCGCCATGAATCCCGCATCGATCTTGAACGGCGCCTGCGTGCCGGCGTGATTGCTCCAGCGCACCGGCAGCCTCACCGACTTGAACCCGACTGAAGCAGCCTTCTCGATGAAATCGTCGGTCACCGAGAGTCCCCACGCTCCCTCGGTCGGCGCTTCGAGCATGTTGCCGAAGTTCACACCTCGGCCGAGCGCTGCCGCGGTGGCGACCGCCGCGGCGGATGCACCAGGCGTCGCATCGTTGCGGAGAGGCGGATAGTTATTGATGTCGTGAACGCCCGCCGTCGTCGATGGCCCCATGGCACCGGCGCCGGCACAGCCACCCACGACGAGGAGAAGCGCGGCAAGCGTCGCCGCACACGCGTCAAGAATCCACCAGAGCATGGACGTATAATGATTCGTCAGCCCGCCGGGGAGTCGCAGCTCGCTCTACTCACGAAGGGAGAACCACATTCGCGTGCCGCGCCGTATCGTCTCCGACCCCATCACGAACATGTGGCGCCTGACGGTGCAACCATCCGCGGAGTCCCTCCAGTACGGAAGCAACTCCGCAAGGCGCCCGGCGCCCTCGGCAAAGCGGTTGGATGCGCTCCGGACCGATCGAGGCCAGTCGACTTCAGAGGGCCTGCGCCATACTTTAGCGTTTACAACCGGGACACGGAGCTTGAGATGCGCCCGTATCGACTGCTTCTCGTAGCACTCCCGATGCTCGTCGGATGCGCCACACGAACCGCTCCACCTTCGGTTCTGCCGGCAGGAGCTGCCGCGGCGGTAAGTCCAGTGCGAGCAAACCCCCTCATCGCGCGGAGCACTCTCGAGTTTCAGGCACCCGCGTTCGACAAAATCCGCGATGCCGATTACCGGCCGGCGTTCGACAGCGGCATGCGCGAGCAGCGCGCGGAAATCGAGGCGATTTCGAATCGATCCGAACCGCCGACGTTTCAGAACACCATCGTCGCGATGGAGCGAAGTGGCCAGCTCCTCAATCGCACGCAGTATGTGTTTTTCCCGCTGGTGTCTGCGAATACCGACGACACGCTGCAAAACATCATGTCGACGGAGTTTCCGAAGCTCTCGGCGCATTGGGATGAGATTTTGCTCAATGACAAGCTTTTTCACCGCATCGAGTCTGTCTACTCCCGACGCGAGCAGCTTGGTCTGACGCCGGAGGAGAACCGGCTTGTCGAGTTGTACTACCGGGACTTCGTTCGCGCGGGAGCGCGACTCGACGATAAGGGCAAGACGCAGCTGAAAGCACTCAATCAGGAGGAAGCGAAGCTCATCGCCGACTATCAGACCAAATTGCTCAATGCGACCAACGCGGCCGGAGTGGTCGTCGATGATCGCGTGCAACTCGATGGCCTTTCCGACCTCGAGATCTCTGCGGCCGCCGAAGCCGCAAGGGCGCGCGGCCTACAAGGGAAATGGCTGCTGCCGCTCCAGAACACGACGCAACAACCGGCGCAGCGGCATCTTCGTAATCGCGCGTTGCGCCAACGCCTCTACCTCGCGTCGACGGAGCGGGCGGAGCGCGCCGACAGCAACGACACACGCGAGCTCGTTGCGCGCATGGCGCGTATTCGCGCCGAGCGCGCTGCACTCCTCGGCTATCCGAGCCACGCCGCTTTCGTCCTGGAGACTCAAATGGCGCATACGCCGGAGACGGAGCTCAACCTCCTCACTGGCATCGTTGGACCAGCGATTGCTCGCGCCAAGGAGGAACAGGCGGGAATGCAGGCGCTCATCGACGAGGAGCACGGCGGATTCAAGCTCGAGCCCTGGGATTGGCAATACTATGCCGAACGCGTGCGACTCGCGAAGTACGCGCTCGACGATCAGCAGCTCAAGCCTTACCTCGAGCTGAATCGCGTGCTGGAAGACGGCGTGTTCTTCGCCGCGAACCAGCTATACGGCATCACCTTTCGCGAGCGTCACGACCTGCCCGTGTACCATCCTGATGTTCGCGTTTTCGAGATCCTGGACGCGAGCGGCGCTCCGTTAGCGCTTTTCTACGGTGACTTCTTCAAGCGCGACAACAAGAACGGCGGGGCCTGGACTAATGGTTTCGTTCAGCCGGCTGGGCTATTGGGCACCAAGGCCGTGGTCACGAACGTCGCGAACTTCAGCAAGCCCGCCCCTGGCCAACCAGCGCTGCTGACCTTCGACGATGTGATCACACTCTTTCATGAGTTCGGCCACGCGCTGCATGCCATCTTCGCCGACGTCAAATACCCTTACCTGTTAGGCGCGACACCGGATTTCGGCGAGTTCCCGTCGCAGATCAACGAGCACTGGGCCTTCGAGCCGCACGTTCTGGCGCATTACGCGAGAGATTATCAGACGGGCGCGCCGATGCCCGATTCGCTCGTCGCGCGGTTTCAACGCGCGCGCACGTTCAATCAGGGATTTGCGATGACGGAGCATGTTCAAGCGTCGCTGCTCGACCTCGCGTGGCATATGCTCCCCAAGGGCGCGCCGCTTCAGGATGTCGACGCCTTCGAGGCCTCGACACTCCGCGGCTACCATTTCGACCAGGTTCAGGTGCCGCCGCGGTATCGCACCAGCTACTTCGCCCATATATGGAACATCGGCTACGCCGCCAACTACGGCTCGTACACCTGGGCCGAGGTGCTCGATCACGACGCGTATGCCTGGTTCGAGGAGCACGGCGGCCTAACGAGAGCCAACGGGCAACGGTTCCGTGAGCTCATCCTGGCTCGTCAAAACACGATGGACCTCGCGTCGATCTATCGCGAGTTTCGCGGCCGCGAGCCGAGCGTGGAAGCGCTCCTTCGGAACCGAGGATTGAAGTAGTAGGCCAACACGGGAGCGGCCGATGCGAGTCTCCAATCATCACGCGCTACTGGTCCTCCTGGCCGCAGCCGCGATCTCGTGCGGCGGCGCGACTACGCCGACCGAGAACGCACCTAGTAGTTCTAGCCCGCCGCCCGATGGCGGCGGTGTTCCAATTACCACCTTCATCTCGGCTCCTTCCGCAGGTTGCCCGGCCGTTCACTCGAAGTCAGTGCTCGTCGACCCGTCGCACGACGGCGGCGTGTGGTGGTTCCCACAGGCGGCAGCGACTCCCGAGGGATTCAATCCGAACGACGCGCACCAGGGTCGCGCACTCGCGCAATACCTCCGGGCGCAAGGATATACCGTCACGGAGCTAGGCCGCGGCGCGACGCTACCGACCGACAGCATGCGGACGTACGCGACGGTCGTTCGCGCAGGCTACTACTACGACTCCTCGCACCCTGGCTATTCAGCCGCGGATATCGCCGCATATAGAGCCTATTTGAATTGCCCGCGCACCCTCGTATTGCTCAGCGAGTTCCTACCCGAGGGACGCCGCGACGTGCTCGCCGACTCGCTCGGCATTCGGCTCACCGGCAACATTACCAGCACGATAACGGATTTCACGCGACACGAGCTGACGACAGGTGTCAGCGCGGTGCCATTCATTGCCGGCTCGTTTCTGGAGAGCGGCTCCGACGCCGCGATTCAGGTCTTGGGACGGCTGCCGACGGGTGAGAGTGTGATGGGCGTGCTGGTAAAGGGCGACGGAAAAGTCTTCTTCATCGGCGACACGAACGGCATGCAGGAAGTGCCACAGCCATTGGTGCAGAACCTCGTCTCTTGGGGCTTCAGGTAGCGAAGAACGAGCGGCACGAGCGGGAGCGGGGTCCGGAGAGGCAGCTATTGGCAATGCTGCCCTCCGGTCGTGGTGCCTAACGTCTTACGAACACGGCAGCATTGTCATAGTGCCCCGGAGCGACCGTGCTCCCGCTCGCGCCCGGGCGCGCACCGCAATGTGCCAATCCCTTCTCCACCGCCGGCGCTATTCGGGACGGTCCGATTGCAGCCGCTCATGGGATGGTCAACTGGGTGTACACGTCGGCGCCGAATGGCCTGAGTCCGCGTTGGCCGGGTAGCCCAGATGTGGCAGCGCGAAGATGTCCTCGATGCTCCGGAGCATCGAGTAATGATTGTACGGCGCGTCGGAGACCGTGCCGGGCGCGATGAATGGCGACAGCAACACCGCACCGATCCGACCGCCTCCGGGACCATTCCAACCCGGACTCTTCGTGTTGGGACCGGTTGGCTCGTCGCAGCATGCCGTCGCGTCGAGACCGATCGACTCGTCGAACGTGACGATCAGGAGTCCGTTCGATCGAAACGCCGGCGAGCTCGTTATGATCGGCACCCAGTGGCGGAGAAACAGGTCGGCCGAGACGAGGCCGCCCGGCTCGCCGCCGACACAGGGCCGGTCGTGTCCATCGTGGCAGAGATTCGGCGAAATGAACGCGTAGTTCGGTGATCGATCGACCGACGCGAGGTCGCGTTCGAGGTCGGTGAGCGGCACCACGTTTTGTGCGCACGACGCCGAGTCGATGATCGCGTGAAAGTAAACGAACGGGTCGTGCTTGGCGGCGTATTGATCGTTAGGCGCTGCTCGCTCCGTTGGGTCGAGCGCGCCGAGTGGTGGATGACCACATCGGGCGGGTTCGCGCTCGGGGTCCTTCCCCATGTCCTCCATGTAGGCCTTCCACGTGTGGTGGCTCGCCGCCAACTGATTGGCGATCGTCCGCACGTGCGTTGGATAGACGCAGCCTTTCCCGATCGGCTGGCCGTCGGGCGCGATGCCTGTCTCGACGAAGTCGTCAAAGTGGGGGCAGTCCGACTGGGTCTCGACCGTCGGCGAGACGCCGCTGATCATGGCGATGTAATTATCGAGACTGAAATGGCCGGTGCCGTAGTACTGCCGGAGCAGCGCACCCTGCTTGACCATGGTGTCGGCGAGATACGGCGCGTCCGTGCCAGCGCGAAAGGTCGTGTCGTAGCCCTTGTTCTCCAGCACGATGATGAACACGTGCTGGATTGCGGGCTGGCGGTTGTGCTGGAAGATAGCGCAGCCCGCGAGCGAGAAGACGACGGAGCCGGAGAGAAGGAGTCGGAGAGTCTTCATGGGTTTGTGAGTAATTCGCTGTGTCACCTGGGGCAGTAGCGAAGGTACATGCACGTTCGGAGTGCCCCCGTCAATGGTGCCGGCGGCCTGGCGCCACGTCGTGCTGCAGACTCAGCGAATGAACGGCCTCCTATGCCTAACGGTCGCCGTCGTCGACGGCGATTGGATGACCCGGAGCGATGGGGCTGACAGCGTTCATTCGCTTCGCATCACCAACGCGGGATCGGTATGCAGCGCACGCCGCGCCCCAATGAAGCTGGCAATCAGCGCCACGACCCCGAGGACGCCGGCGATCGACAGGTAGGTCAACGGGTCACCAGGCCCGATACCAAACAGCAACGACGAGAGCACTCGTGCAACACCGAGCGTGACGAAACCACCAATGAGCACTCCGGCTACCGTAACACGAATGCCGGCACGGAGCACCAGCGCGAGCACATCGTGGCTGTCGGCTCCGAGTGCGCTTCGAATCGCGAACTCACGCGCGCGTTGCGCAACGGAATACGCGATGTTGCCATACAGACCAACGACGGCCAGCACCAGCGCCGCGCCGGCAAAGAGCGACAGCATCGTCAGAACGAATCGCCGCCGTGCAACCGCACGCGACTCCGCGATGCCGTCGGCGAGGACGCCTATGCCCGAAATGGGCACTGTCGCATCGATCGCCGGAACCGCCTTTCGCATCGGGCCGATCAAAGATGCGGCGTCGCCGGTGGCACTTCGTACAAAGACACTCATTCGATTCGCCGGCCCTTGCAGATGCGAATAGTAGATCGTCGGCCGGCGGCCTTCATCCAAGCCGTCGGTGGCCACGTCGCCGACGACGCCCACAATCGTCCACGCACTATCCTCCCAATGGTCGAATCGAAGCCGCCGTCCCACAGCGTGCCCGGAGCCGAACAAGCGCTTCGCCAATGCATGGCTGATGACGACGGCGTAGGGAGAGCGCAGGTTGTCTTCCGCGCTCACCGCGCGGCCTTCGACGATCGGGATACGAAGCGCTGAGAAGTAGTCGCCCGCCACGGCGCGCGTCAGTGCTTGAAGCGTTGTCGCCGCGCGCTGCGGCGTGCTGCCGTCGACGTGAAACTCGTTCGTTCCACCGCCCTGTAGCGGCGCACTGGAGATCGCGCCAACGGCTGCAACACCGGGCAAGGACCGCAAGCGCTCGATCAGCGCCTCGAAGAATTGCGCCTGACGATTCCGATCTCGATAGCTCGGCCCCGAGAGCGGAACGCGGACGACCGCGACACCTTCGGCCGTGAAGCCAGGGTCGAGTGTCAGCAGCGCCGAGAGACTTCGACCGATGAGTCCCGCGCTCACCAGAAGCAATAGTGTGAGTGCCACCTCGCCGACAACGAGGACGTCGCGCGCACGTCGCTGCGCGCGCGTCGACCCGGTGCGGGCTTCCGTCCTGAGAGCAAGCGATTGCCGAATCGCGACGGCGGCTGGTGCAACCCCGAACAGCACTCCCGTGAGCAGCGCGAGCGCGATGGTGAATGCGACGACTCGTCCGTCTGGAGACGTATCGCGTATGGCGGGCATTTGATTCACGATCTCTCCCGGCATCATCGCGATGACGGCGTCGATGCCGAGAGCGCCGAGGCCTGCCCCGAGCAAAGTACCAGCGACGGACAACAGCAGACTCTCAGTGATCAGCTGCCGCACTATTCTGCGCCGCGAAGCTCCGACGGCCAAACGGACGGCGAGCTCGCGACCGCGCTCGATAGTTCGCACGAGTAGAAGATTCGCAACATTGGCGCACGCGATCAGTAACAAGACACCGACCGCGCCAAGCAGCACGAGCAGCGCACCGCTGTTCTGGCCATTGATCGAGTCGCGGAGCGGAATGACGGTGGCGTCCCGCTCTGCGTTCGTCGCCGGATACTCGACGGAGAGGGTCCGCATGAGGTTGTCGATGCGCAACTGTGCGGCCTGCACGGTGACACCATCGCGCAGCCTCGCGATGACTTCGATCCAGTGATTGAAGCGCTGTCCTCGAGTCGTCGCGTCACGTCCAAGCGGCAACCAGACGTCGAGGTCGTCCGCTGTCGGAAAGCTCGCTGGCAGTACGCCGCGGACCTCGTGCGGCTGCCCATCGATGCTCACCGTCTTGCCGACGATGTGCTCATCCTTGTTGAAATGGCGACTCCAGAAACCATAGCTCACGACCACCGCCAGAGCGCCGTTAGGCTGGTCGTCATCTCGTTCGAAGAAACGCCCGAGCAGTGGCGAAAAGCCAAGCATGCGAAAGTAGCCGGACGTAACCCGTGCACCGCGGACGATCTCGGCGCCCCGCGAATCGGTGACGGTCACGTTCGTTCCGTCCAACCCTTCGACCGCGGCAAAGACGTCGCGTTGGTTACGCCAATCGATAAACTCGGGGTAGGACGCCCGAAGTCGACGCGAGGGATCCGACTGCTGCGTCTCCCAGATCGTGACCAGGCGGTCCGCCGCACGGTAAGGCAACGGGCGAAGCAGGACTGCGTTGACGAGGCTGAAGATCGCGACGCTCGCGCCAGTGCCGATCGACAGCGTGAGAAGGACGATGGCAGTGAATCCTGGCCGGCGGCGACAGGCCCGTACCGCGAATGCCGCATCCCTCGAGACTTCGCCAAAGAAGGTGCCGAGTGACTCAGTCATGTGCCGACTCGCTCAACGTGAAGATGATGCGTCGGACCATTACCCGAGGAACATGCGTGCCACCGCACGACGAGCGCTAATCGGTAGGAAGTCTTGCAGTTGTCCGCGAGGTTATCCATTCTGCGATGTCCGACTCCGCGACTGAGTGTTCGAAAACGAACGTCGCGATTACGGCGGCTTCCTGTCAGAGGCGCTTCTACCTAACGAGGAGTTGCAGCTGACGGCACAACAAGGCAGTTTGGTAGCGTGAGGACAGTTGCATGCCGCAGCTGAACTCCGGGTGTTAGACTGGCCATTCGATGTCTCCAAAACGCAAGCTCGATCGGACGCTGTCTGAAGGTCCCGTCTCGATGAACAAGTACAGTCGATGGAGAGAGGCCGTGGTGGAGCTGCTGGGTGCCCGTTTGGGATCTCAGCTGCTCGATGTCGAGAATGTCGCGGCGACAGTAGTTGGGATGTTCGACGCGGGGGCCACAAACGCCGAAGTGGCCGCCTTCATACGCTCAGAAGAGAGCCATGGGAACCGCCCGGTATTAACCGACGATGAACGCCTCGCACTCGTCCGGGATCTTCTCCAGGCTGCCGCCGCCGACTGATTACCGTCGCCTCATACGTTGAACCGGATGCTCAGGATGTCACCGTCCTCCACTATGTAGTCCTTTCCTTCGACCTTCAACTGGCCGGCGTCGCGCGCTGCGTGTTCTGACCCGTAACGCATGAACTGATCGAAGGGCGTCACCTCCGCGCGAATGAAGCCGCGCTCGAGATCCGAATGGATTCGGCCGGCAGCCTGCCGCGCGCGAGTACCTCGCCGGATCGGCCACGCGCGGACCTCGTCCTCGCCAACCGTGAGAAACGAAATCAGATCGAGCAACCCGTACGCCGTCCGAATGAACCGCGACAGCGTCGGCTCGCTGAGGCCAAGGTCTGCGAGAAACGCCGCCTGGTCCGCCGCGTCCATCGCCGCGATTTCAGCTTCGACGCTGGCTGACAAAACCATGCCCGCGGCGCGCTGCGTCGCGAGCCTGCGCGCGATGGAAGGCGGCATTGGCTGAGCGACCTCCTGCTCGCTCTGATTGAGCGCCACCAACAAGGGCCGGTCAGTGACCAGCCCGTATCCTTTCAGGAGATCGCGATTGAGCGACTGCGTCGGAATGCAGCGGATCGGTAGCTCCTGCTCGAGCATCCCCTTCATGTTCTGGAACGCGGCAACTTCCATTGGATCGAGCTTCTCCTTTCGGGCGCGGTCGAGCCGTCGCTCGACGATGCCTAGATCCGCAAGCAAGCATTCGGTGAGAAAGGCCTGAAGATCGGCGTCGGGATCAGGCGCCCGCTCCAGTGCGGGATTCGAAAAGGCGCGCAACACGAGGCATAGAACGTCCTGATCGCGGATCCGCTCGAGCGCCTTGCCCGAAAGTCCCTTGCTTTCTGCGCCGTGCTCGCCGGGGATGTCGCTGAAGACGATCTCGGCGTACGTCGTCTTTTTCGGCTTGAAGATCCGGCTCAACGCGTCGATGCGATCGTCCGGTACTTTGACGGCGCCGAGGTGCACCTCGCCACCGAAACCGGTTGGCACATTGAGTCGAGTCAACGTGTTGAAGACGGTTGTCTTGCCGGAGCCGGCGAATCCGACGAGGCCCACCTTCATCGAACACCTCTCTCTGAATGATATACTTCTTAAAAGAAGCCGGACCTAATGCTTTTCGCGCCGCCGATGGCGGACACCGCCGCGTGAAGCGCTGCGATCGATAGGTCATCGCCTCGCCGCGGCGGCCAGCCGCTCCTCAACCTCGTGCGCCCAGCCAAACACGAGTCTTGGCGCGGCGCCGCTCGCAATCGTCTTCGTCATGATGAAGTGCTTTCCGTCAGGCATCACGTCGTAGGTCGTCTCTGTGGCGACCGGTGCGTCTGTGGTGAACAGTGTGTCTCGGCGCTCTACGACGAGGTCGGCGGACGTCCTGATCGTCGCGGCCATCAGCGCCACACCATTTCGGTAGAAGAGCTCGCGGCCATTGCGGTTCCACACGGAGGACCTTCACCACCACTCGGCGCCCGAGCTGCGTATCCTCCGCGACGAACACGTGCGACATCCCACCACCACCGAGCTCACGCTGCAGGAGGTAGGAGCCGACCAGGTGCTCTTGGAGTTGCTCGCGCAAGTTAGTCGCCACTCGACCCTCGCCGTGCGGATCGCACCAAAATACCGGCCTGACGAGCGGAGGCTAGGTGGCGACCAGCGAACCAATATTGCTCTCGCCCAGGGAGCCGGCCTGATAATGCGGAGAGCTAGTCCAAAGCGTAAAGAATTGCTAATCTTTTTCTGACGAAGACGATGCCGATGGATAGGCGTTAGGCTCCCGCCTAACAGTCGATCTTGCGGATGCCGCATCTGGAGTGGCCAAATGAGAAGCGTTCTTGGAGTCTTCGTTCTCCTCTGCTAGCGTCGTCGCTCTTCTGGTCCAAGTCGAGCCTCGGGCGCCCACACGCGTGGCACCTCGGTCATTTGACGTATGGCCGGCCAGCCGCGCGACCACGACATTGCCTGCCGGCTCCCCGCTCCGCGGCCTCCCGCGCCGACAACCTGTTACCCGCTCTCCCCCGATGCGCCATCCGCTCACGCTCGCCATCTTCGCGCTCCTCGCCTCAGCGCCGGTCCTCGCGGCACAGCAGTACGAGATCCTCCCCGGCACCCGGGTGCGTGTGGTCGCGCCGGGCCGATTCCCGGTGCGAGTCGAAGGACATCTCATCGAGCCTTACTCCGGCGATGCGGGCACGCTCGTCATCGCCACCTCGGGCGGCTCGGTGCGCGTCCCGTCGACATCGGTTGCGCAGCTGGAGCTCTATCAGGGACGGAGTCGAGGGCGCGGCGCACTGCGCGGATTCCTCATCGGCGCGCCCCTCGGCATCGCATTCGCCCTCGCCACCAAGAACGACCGCAATCAGGGCGCGTCCAGTAGCAGCGACTCGATCAGCGTGAGCACCTACGCCGCGGGCGGGGTCGTGGTCTTCGGAGGCATCGGCGCGCTGATCGGCGGCGCAATCGGGGTCGAGCGCTGGATTCCGGTCGCCGGACCGTCGCGCGTGTCCGTCGTCCCCTTACGCAGGGGTGTGCGAGCGGGGTTGGTCTATTCCCTGCGTTGAGGGCGCGCCGTTAGGCACGTCGCCGAGATATTCCGCCAGTTCGTATCGATAGTCGCTCATCGCGGCGAGGATCTCGAAGTTCTCGGAGACGGCGTTGTCGTCATCGGCAAACCGGTGCCGCCGTTCATGCAGGACATTCTGGCGGCAGACGGGCTGGTGGGATGTCTGCGCCTCCCGGGGCGGACTTGAAGCGGCCGATCAGCGGCGCGAGCGGGAGCAGGGTCGCTCCGGGGCACTATGACAATGCTGCCGGTTCGTACGCCGTTAGGCATCGCGACCGAGGGCAGCATTGCCAGTAGCTGCCCCTCCGGACCCTCCTCCCGCTCGCGCTTCTGGGGCGTTACGCCGACCACTGCAAGCGCGTGCTCCTCGTCGAACGATCAGGGTACGGTCGCCGACCAGCATTCGCGCAATACTGGATCCTGTGAAGACGGAGGATCCAATCCCCGCGCTCAAGCGCCAGCTCGCCGAGCTTGTCGTCGCACGAGTTCGCGGCTGGAGTCAGGCGCACGCGGCCTGCTTTCTCGGCACCCATCAGCGGCGCGTCTCGGACCTGCGGCAGGGGCGGCTCGGCCGCTTTTCGCTCGAGCAGTTGATCCGGTTCGTGACTCGCGTCGACGGCGATGTCGTGATCCGCGTCGAGTGGCCAGCTCGTTCAATCCTCTTCAGATAGAACGAGCGGCACGAGCGGGAGCGGGGTCCGGAGGGGCAGCTACTGGCAATGCTGCCCTCCACTCGCGATGCCTAACGGCTTACGAACACGGCAGCATTGTCATAGTGCCCCGAAGCGACCCCGCTCGCGCTCGTGCCCGGGGCCTCGAGCCCAAGCCAGGCGAAGACAGAGCTGACGCCAGCTTGGACGAACGAGTCCGACAGTTCTCCCACTATATGTGTACACGTCGCGTACAACCTGGCGTTGACGTCACGAAGACGGGCGACCTATTTGTCCAGGTCCTCCACAGACGGCCCCATGAGCCAATCCGTCCGCTTGCTCGTGCTCGCCGGCGTCGCGATCCTGTCGGCGAACACCACCGGCGCGCAGACGCCTCGCCGAGCATTTCCGCCACCGTCGCCGGACGTCACGGCTAACTCGAACGTGCGGTTCGGCACCGACGGCGCGGTGCCTCTCGCGATGGACCTCTACCAATTGCCGCGCGTTGTCGGTCGCACGCGCCCGGCTCTGATCTTCTTCAACCGCGGGAGCGGCGCGGATCGCCAGTGGGAGTTCTACGTCGCCTGGGCGCGCACCGTCGCGTCGCGCGAGATGGTCGGCATCATCCCCGATCTTCGCGACGGAAAGCAAGCGAACGACTTTCAGGCGCTCGTCGACTACCTCACGCGCCATGGGACGGAGCTCGGTGTCGATACGGCGGCGATCGCGGTCTACGCCGCCTCCGGCAACGTATACACGGCGTTGCCCCTTCTCGAAGATCCGCGCCAGACGGCGATCAAGGGCGCGGTGATTTACTACGGCACCGCGCCGGTCACGACGTTTCGGCGCGATCTGCCGTTACTGTACGTGAGAGCAGGACTGGACCGGCCCGACGTGAATCGCGAGATCGCCGAACTCGCGGCGAGCGCGCTGGCGCAGAACGTACCGGTGACGGTGCTCAACCACACGACCGGCTACCACGGCTTCGAGGAGCTCAACGACGACGACGCAACGCACGACGTCATCGCGCGCACCATCGAATTCGTTAGGCATGTGACGTCGAGCGGCTATCGTGCGGCGCTCGCCGCCGGGCTGCGCGAGGCCGATGCGGCGGCAAGCATTCAGACGGGCGATTTTCGTCAGGCCGCTTCCATTTACGCGGAGCTGACCCGGCTGCGCCCGAACGATGCGCGTCTTGGTCTCTCATACGGTGAAGCGTTGCTCGGCGATCATCAGTACGCCGCGGCATGCGCACTGTTCGATTCGCTCAAAGGAAAGGGATTGGGTTATCGCGACCTCGGTGTACCGGCGTCACGTGCGTGCGCGCAGGCGGGGAATGCGGATGCCGCCGTCGCGTGGATCGCGAGCATTCCGGAGCGCTTTCGGCCGGCGAGCCTCGCCAGCGATCCGGCGTTCGTGTCGATTCAGGCGCGGCCGGATTTCCGCGTTTTGTTTCCGCAGCGCTGAAAGCCCTGCCCATCGGCCAGAGACACCGTGAGATTCGAACCCGCGGTCCGCCACTGTTTGTGATACGGAAGCCTTTGGCAGTGCCATCGACTCCCTCAGTTGCCTCGCACTTCACGAAGTCGAGTGCCCCAGTCCGGGCGACGTATGACGCCGTGCTGCGTGCGGCCCAGGCACTGGGTCCCGTTCGCGAAGAAGCGAAGAAAACGTCGATTCACCTCGTTCGGTCATCGGCGTTTGCCGGAGTGGCCACACGAAGTACGAGCTTGATCCTCACGCTCAAGGCCTCCAGCAAGGTGACAAGCTCCCGCGTCCGACGCGCGGAGCAGACCTCGGCCAACCGCTGGCATCTGGAGATCCCGCTGGCAACACCGGCGGATGTCGATGCGGAGTTACGCGCGTGGCTCAAGCAGGCGTACGAACTGGCATAGCGGGACCCGGATCTTCCCCGGTGCGTTCGTTCCCCTTCTTAGTCGCCCCGCATCGCGATGAGGGGACTCGTGCTCGCCGCGCTCGACGCGGAGCGATAGCTCGCCAGCGCCGCTGCCGCCGCGAGGACCACTGGAACAAACGCCAGCGCTCCGACATCCGTTGCGGCGGTTTGGAAGAGCAGGCTCCGAATGAGCTTCACCGCGGCAAACGCCCCTGCCCCACCAAGCACCGTCCCCGCCGCGACGAGCGCCAGCGCATGTTGCGCAACGAGCATGATCACCCGCCGGCGCGACGCGCCTAACGCGATCCGCACACCCAGCTCGTGCCGGCGCAGCGCCACGTTGTAGGCGATGGTGCCATAGAGGCCAAGCGTCGCGAGCAGCAGCGCGCAGGCGGCGAAGCCGGTGATCACGTAGGTCACGAAGCGGCGTTGGGCATCGATGGCGTCGACGCCAGTCGCCGTGACGGACGGCTTGCCGAAGAAATTCAATGCCGGGTCCACGCCACGAATGGCGCGATCGACGGCGGCGACGGCCTTGGTCGCATCTCTGGCCCGGACGACGAAGCGCATCCATGGCCAGACCTCGAGCGTGTACGGCAGATAGAGCTGTGGTGGCGGATCTTCCGTGGGGCCGTACTCGTGGACGTCGGCGAGCACGCCGACTACGGGAAGCGTGATCGGCTGGCCGAAGTCGGCGCGCGCCTGGGACGCGCGACGCACCGTGAGACGCCTGCCTAACGCGGACTGGTCCGGCCAGAGAGCGCGGCCGAGCTTCTCGTTGACGACGAATCCGACCGCGGCCCGCATGTCGTCCTCCGTAAACCACCGCCCCGCGCGCATTGGAATGCGCAACGTCTCCCGATACTCGGCCGACACCGGATGATAGACGACGGATTCGAGTGAGCGATCGGGAGACTCGCCGGCGGTCTCGATCTTCACGGGAAGCAATGCGCCTCCGGCGGTCCCGGCAGACTGTACCCCCGGTACCGCAGCCACCGCGTCGACGATCCGCCGATACAGCGCGGCGGCTTCCGCCGGAGACTCGTAGCGGTGCTTCGGCGGTGCAATGGCGAACTCGATCGTGTCCCGCGGATCGTAGCCTAACGGCACCTGGGTCATGCGGCGGAAGCTCTGGAGCAGGAGCCCGGCATTCATGAGCAGGGTGACGGCGAGCGCGAACTGCAGCGACACGAGTGCACTGCGCGCCCAGCGATCGCGCGCTCCGGTACTCCCCATAGCCGTGACCCGGAGCCGATTGGCGAGTGGGAGACGCCTCGCTTGCAGCGCCGGCAGGAGCCCGATGAGAACGGCGCTCGCGGCGGCGGCGCCTAACGCGAACGCAAAGCCTCGGGCGTCGACGGAGAGATCGGAAGCGAACGGGAGACGCCAGCCCATCGCGCTCCGCACGTATGCCACCAACAAGACGGCGAGCCACAAGCCGAGGGCGCCACCGGAGAGCGCGAGCAGTAGCGCTTCCGTGAGCGGCGTGCGCGCGAGCCGCCACGGGCCGGCGCCCAAGGCTGAGCGTACGGCCAGCTCCCGCACTCGCGCGCTCGCCCGCACGAGGAAGAGGTTCATCACATTCGCGCACGCGAGCAGCAGGACGAGCGCGACCGCGGCCGAGATGACGAGCAAGGCCCGCGGCAGATCGCCGAAGAGCTCATCGGTGATCGACTGCAGACCAACCGCCGTCCAGTGGGCCTGCTCCACGGGGTACTCCGTCGCGAGACGGTGCGCGATGGTTTGCATCACGGCGGCCGCGCGCGCGGAATCGACGCCAGTGCGCAGCCGCAGCACGGCGCGACTGTCGACATGCAAGCCACGGAGGCTGAGCGCCGCGTGCGTCGCCTCGAAGACAGTGATCGGCTGCCATATCGATGGCCCGAACCAGCCGTTAGGCCCCGCGAAGTTCGGATACGCAAACGCGCGTGGCATCACGCCGATGATCGTCGTCGGCGTACTGTCGACGGCGATCGATTTGCCGAGCATGGAACGATCGCCGCCCAACTGCGACATGAAGTAGTCGTACGAGACCACCGCGACCGCTGGTGCGCCGGGGCGCTCGTCGTCAGGCAGGAAGGTGCGACCGAGCAGTGGTCGCGTCCCCATCAGCGAGAAGAAGCCGGCGCTCACGTACGCGTCGGCTTTGCGCTCGGTCTCGCTTCCGATCATCACGCCATCGCCGCGGACGTACGCTAAACCCGCGATCGCGCTCGATGCGACGGCGCTCTGTGCCTGCCAGTCGCGAAAGGTCGGATAGGACGGTACGCGGTATTCACCGACGTCGCTTCGTTCGTAGATCGTCTTGAGGCGGTCGGGCTCGCGATAGGGAAGCCCGCGCAGAAGGAGCGTATCGAGAACGCTGAACATCGCGGTGGTGCTGCCGATGCCGAGCGCCAGCGTGAGAACGGCGACGATGGTGAAAGCCGGCGAACGTAGCAGCGTTCGGACCGCGTACCGCAGCTCGCCGATCGAGATGTCGCGTGCGTTTGCCATGGATGCGTTCGGGCGGATCCACGACAAGACTAGCGGACACCGTGCGCAAGTTTGTCAGAGAAGTGTGGTAAGTGGAAATGTGGCCGACGTTCTTCCTGGCAGCGGTCGAGAGAGCCGGCGCGACTGCCAGGCTTCCAGGCCGCGACCGCGCCTGCCAAATATCAATGTGTGTTCGACTCACTCATCTGCTACAGACTCGGGGTATTACGATGCTCATGACACGGCTCTCCACGTCAGCGATCCTCACGACAATCGCATTCGCGCTCGGCTGCTCCACACGCGATACGGCAAACAGCTCCGTCGCGCGCGACTCGGCCGCAACTCCTTCTTCAGGCGCTTCCGGCGGCTCGACCGGAGCTGGCGCAGCGGCCGACACCGTCGTGCGCGGAAACCTCACGAGCGTGAGCGATAGCACGCTCACCCTGTCGACGGCAGGTGGTTCCGTGCGAGTTGCGGTGGCGCCACCGATCAAGGTCTACGTTCGTCAGCCAGGCGACCTCTCTCGGGTGACCGATCACTCATTCGTCGGCGTCACATCGGTATCCACGCCGGACGGGACACAGCGCGCGACGGAGATTCACGTCTTTCCCGAAGAGCTCCGCGGCCTTGGCGAGGGCAGTCGGCCGATGGCGGCGGAATCGGGGGGAAGTCGGAGCACGATGACCAATGGCAGTGTTGCGAATTCGCGAATGACCAACGGTGCGGCACGCATGACAAATGGCACGAGCAACGGTGCCACCGGAGGCACCATGACCGTTGCGTACAGCGGCGGCTCTCAGACGATCACCGTTCCCGCTGGTGTCTCGGTGACGGTCATTGCACCGACATCGACGAAGCTGACGCCCGGGACGAGCGTCATCATTCCTGCCAGCAAGCAGCCCGACGGCAGCCTGAGAACCTCGCTCGTGATGCTTGCCGCGTCACCGCAACCCGCGAAGTAGCGGATCAGGTGGAGCTCGACGCGGGCACGCTCCGATGCCTTCGCATGTGCGGACCTAACGAGAGAGCCGCCTCCGGTGCCCCGACGAGGAAGGCAACAAAGCACATCGCGAGCACGAGATGATCGAGCGAGGCACCGAAGTACTGCCAGGGTGCGGCGTGCGCTCCCGGATAGTTCGATGAAAAGAGCAGCGCGAGCATGTACACCAGTCCGAAGGCGCTCGCTACATGCACGAAGATTCCACTCGCGAGCGATACACCAATGGCAAGCTCACCGTAAGCGACAAGGAAAGCGATCGCTGTCTTGTGCGGCAAAACGAAGCCCGTCAGGACCGGCACCATGAAGGGATAGGCTCCTCCCGAAATGAACCTGTTGATCCAACCCTCGAAGCCGCCACCGAGCGTGAACTGAGTACCGAAAACCTTGTACTCGCCAAAGAAAAGAAAGAGAATGGCGACGCCGATGCGGAGCAGAGCCAGTGCGCGAGTATTGCGATCGGGTGTCATAGAAAGTTCGCCGCTAGCGCGGTAGAACTCGGTACCATTCATCGTCGTCGCCCTCGTGCATGTACGCAGAGCGATGGGCGCTCCCGCATCCAAACAACGGGAGCGACGAAGTCTCGTGGCGATCCAGAACGAGGGTACGCGTGTTCATTGTCGCCGCGCGATCTTCGGCGAATGCGAGAATGCCGAGTGCCTCGTTCGACAAAAGCCTATCGGCGCCCGTCACACAAAAGCTTACGACGAGCGCCGAGCCATAAGCCTCCGGGATACTAGCCGTGATGCCTGCATCTTTGTACAGCCGCAGAATACGCACCGTTTTCCCGGAGGGGAGTCTCGCTTCGTGACCAACGCAACTCGATAGCAACAGGGATGACCCGTTTGCCAGCATGAAACTGATGACAAGGCCCCGAGCACGTTTGTGCAATCGACTCGGGGCGCCGATGCGTGTTGTTATCTTCTTGCGAATCAGCCTAATGGTCACGTCCGTCCCGTCGTGCCGATAGCCGTCTAATGACTTGATTGCTGGCAGAGTACTGACGACACTCTGGGCGGATCCGAGACCCAGAAGATTACTCACATAACCGCTTTCATAGTGCAGACCGCGTGATCTCCCGGGTTCCTTGACTCAACGGATGTGAGCAATGTCGCACCCAGCCTCGAGCTCACGGGTCATCTCGACCATCGTCGGCCGAAAACCCGCGCTCGTGAAGAGACTTCGCGCCGATTCGTTCTGCTGGGCCGTCGATAGCACCACCTGTGACGAGCCCCTCGCGCGGAGCGCGTCGACAGTCGCATTCAACAACTGCCGCCCAATGCCAAGCCCACGGAAGTCCGGTTCCACAATGATGTCCTGAATGACGCCAGCCGGTCCGCGTAGCGCCATGTAGTCGTAGCCTTCGATCGTCGCGTACGCGTAACCGACCACATCCTCATGATCGTCGGCGACGAGAACAATCACGCTCGGATCGGCGAGCTGCTTGACGAGGAACGCCGCGTAATCAGCAGGTGTGCGATCACGCGTCGGAAGAAACCGCCGTTCGTCGAAGGCGTGGTGCTCCTCCACGAGCAACGCGCCGAGTCGGCCAAGCCGGGGCAGGTCGGCGCTCGTCGCGCGTCGGATCGTAATTGCGGTCGGTGCCAGTGTTGTCGACATAGGAGTCTCGTCAGGAGTTTGTTTCGCCCGTCGTGACAAGTAATCAATCGGCCGAGGGCTCTCCGATCTACGAGACACCGCTGCATGGGCCATGAAGAATTGCTTCACAATCGGCGTCCCTGATTGCCTCAGACGCAGTCGGTAGCCGCCGCCTCAGACAGTCGATGTACTTGACGCGCCCTCCTGGCCCGTTAAGGGTTACTTCACAATGTCCGAAGACCTCAATGCCATGGCGGTGTTCGTCGCCGTCGCCGAAGCGAAGGGCTTCCGCGCGGCGGGCGATCGCATTGGCGTGAGCGCGTCTGCGGTGAGCCAGTCGATTCGCAAGCTCGAGGAGCAACTCGGCGTCGTCCTCGTGCAACGGACGACACGCAGCGTCCACCTCACCGAAGCCGGCGAACGTCTCCTCGCTTCGGTGCAGCCAGCACTCCAGGAAGTCCGCTCAGCCGTTGCCGCGATTGGAGAGCTCACGAATGAGCCACGAGGCCTGCTCCGGCTCGTCGTGTCCTATGGCGCGGAGCGGTTCCTCCGCGACGAGGTCCTCACCGAGTTCCTCACCACGCACGGTCACATCCAGCTGGACATCGCGGTGACGAATGAAATCCGCGACATCGTGGCGAGCGGCTATGATGCCGGCGTTCATCTGGGCGAAGTGATCGATCGAGACATGATCGCCGTGCCCGTGTCCGGCGACCTCCGTCTCGTCGTCGCCGGTGCGCCGTCCTACTTCGCGCGACATCCCAAGCCGAGGCATCCGCGCGACCTGGTGGAGCACGAGTGCCTGAATTGGCATGCAACACCCGATGCGCCGCCCTACCGTTGGGAGTTCACTGAGAATGGCCGCGATTTCTCCGTCGCCGTTCCGACGCGCGTTCTCACGACCGACCCCGGGCTCCTCGTTAGGCTCGCCGTGACCGGGGTGGGGATCGCGATGCTTTTCGAGAGTCAAGTACAGGAGCAGCTCGCGCGACGTGAGCTCGTGGCGGTGCTCGAAGAGTTCTCGACGCCCTTCCCTGGTTTCTATTTGCACTATCCGCAGCGGCGCCATGCGTCGCCCGCACTCCGCGCGTTCGTCGATTTCATCCGCGGCGCCCGCTCGACTAACCGCCGGGCTCCCGGATATCGTAGAGGAGGGCGGCGTCGTTAGTCATGGCGTGAGCAGCGTTTCGATCGCGATCCGAGCCCGGACTTCGACAATTTTAATCAGCAGACGACTGCGACTCTCGACCGATGAATTGCAGCGAGGTGCAACGTGAAAGAACCGAGCGATCGTTTTGCCGGCTCTCGCATTCGCGCGAAGGCGCTCGAGCACGCGCGAACCGCGGAAGTAGGCAATCACTACCGACTGAAGTTTCCTGCGGGGGAGTATGCCGCCGTCCTCACGCTACTCTCGGAAATGGTGGCGCAAGGGGCCGTGCTCACAGATGAGGCGGACCGTCAGTACGTGGCGTTCGTGTGCCGCGCGACCTCATCGCTGATCGACCGGGCCGGGATCATTGGTCCCAGCTCTCTGTTCGATACGCGGAGTTGAGGCGGGTGACTCCGTAAGCGCGCCACGGCACTGCTAATGCCGGAGTGGCCCTAGCTCTCAGAGCGAGAGCACTCACAGCACGGAAAAGGAGCGGCATGACCAAGAACGAGGGAAGGCAACAGCCACCGATGACGGACGACAGCCGGCTCGACTTTTATCGCAAGGAGATTGCGGCCGTCGCGCTCGAACTCGGCACCCTGGTCACTGCGGCATACAGGGAAGGCCTAGAGGTGCAATTCACCTTGTCGGAGAATCGAGCGCCAGGCCGCTCTTATCCGTTGCCGGTATTGCAGATTGTGGTGAACCAACGCCCCGATGCCTGACAATCCGGTGTCTGGTCCGCGACTGGAGCTCGTCGGACACTGATGGGTGCGGTGCGCGTCGTCAGAGTCCACGTTGCCGCCTCGGCATTCAGTTTTCTAGATACTCAACCGACACGGGAACAACACGAATGAGCGTCATGGATGTGAATGCCATCCTCGGCGTGCTGCCGCACCGCTACCCCTTTCTCTTGGTCGACGAGGTCCTCGAGCTGGAGCGTGGGACGCGCATCGTCGCGGTCAAGAGTGTTTCCGCTAACGAGCCTTTCTTCGTGAATCCCGCCGCGGGGCGCTGGACTGTCCCGGGCCTTCTCATCGTCGAGGCACTGGCGCAGGCAGGTGCGATTCTCCTTCTCGCCGAGCAGCCGCCCGGGTCGAATCGTGTGGCGTATTTCGCCTCGCTCGAGAACGTACACTGGCCTGCGGCGGTGTGTCCGGGCGATCAGATACGCCTGGAGGTCAGCGCCGCGCGGCAACGGGGCCGACTGCACAAGGTTCACGGGCGTGCGATGGTCGGCGACACAGTTGTCTGTGAGGCGGATTTGGGTGCAGTCGTGATCGACCGATGAAGCACCGCGAGAGCAACACGGGGCAATTCCCGACGGTGGTTTTTTCGCGGGCAGCACGCGTGTGACGCGCGCTACACTCGTTCTGTCGCAAAAATCATGGCGGTCTCGCGACCGGGATCATCGCGAAATGCAAGGGCGGCCGCAATATTGACCCCACTCGCTCGACGCGGCGCGGGATGCGACCGGCTGGGCGGCAATGCGCATACCTCAATTAGCAGACGCTCAACGCTCGCGTCGGACCGTCGATGGCCGATGCGCGGAGGTTACGGGTCATGCGCTCTATCCGTCGGGTCCACTCGGCCGCTGTCTTTGCCGCGGTCACTCTGATCGGCGTCGCCGCCTGCAGCAGCGATCTCGGGCCACACATTCCCCAAGTCGCGCGGGTCGTTGTTCGCCCGATGAACGACACCATTCAGTTGGGACAGAAACTCGAGTACTACGCCGTCGCGTACGATTCGGGCGGCATGCCGATGTCCAACAGGACGTTCACCTGGACGTCGTCACACGCGCGGGTGGCAACCATCGACGCGGCGAATCCGACCGATAGTGCACAGGCGACGGGCGACTCCGCGGGTCAGACCAAGATCGTCGCAACCACGGGGGGAGTCACCAGCGACTCTGCCACCCTCGTCGTCGTTGCCACGCCGCAGCAGGGGACGAGCGACACGGTCAGCACGGTCATCGACTGCAACGGCATTCGTCGGCGCGTGTGGGGGTGGGTCCTCCACGTTGTGTTCTCGTACGGCAACAGCGCGGCCGGACAGGATACCTCGAAGGACAACGTTGCTGCCTCGTTTGCAGTGCAGGATGAGGGCGATGTAACCGTGCGGCTCACTCGCATCCTCGGCGATCCTGGAGCGGGAAACTGGGGAGACGACCATTCGCCGGCGGCCATGGATGGCCAGTTGAGCGAGCTGTCACAGTATACCTGGAGCAAACCATTCGACTTCCTGTCTGGCTCAGTACGGGGGAGCGGGAAGCCATTTGCCGATCCAGGGAACGGCGCGGCTTGGGTTACCATCGACACGAGGCCCAACGCCTGCACGTACCAGTTCTTCCTGTACGGCGCGGAGGTCGTCGGCACGGACGAATCCGGCGATGCGATGACTCCCTCCCCCGGACAGTTGTACTCGGCGGTTTTCTCGATGGTGCCGGGCAGCCCTGCCGACACTGCCCTGACTTTCAGCGGCAGCGGTGAGTTCGCTGCATACCATCGCGACCTCGTGCCAGGGGCCGCGGGAACGCCGCCGCTTTCGGGCTCGTTCCTCCTCGAGGACCCGGCCAGCTTCTGGATGTACGTCAGCGGCCTGGTGCATGATGGCGAGTTCGGTGCCGCCAAGGTGAGTTGGCGCCTGACTGCGATCGAGCGAAAGCCACAGCCGTGACGCTGACGAGCGACTCGTAAAGCGGAGATCCGAACAGCGCCGCCCCAAGGCACGAGCACCGATAGCAGGACTGCCACTCAGCGGTATACGACGAGGAGCGACACGGTCATCGAGGAGGACGTCATGCCGACAGCGGTCGAGCGAGTCAACGAGCACACCTTCTACAGCTTCGTGCGTGCTGCCGTGAAGTTCAAACCGTTTCCGGACACGCGGAAGCTGATCGAGCAGATCATGCCCTACTACCCGAAGGGCTGCATCTGCATCGCCGGGTATCTCGACGACGAAGATCAGTTCTGGAAGGTGAACTATCACTGGGAGCTCCTTGTAAAGATGCTCAACAAGGCGCTCACGCGTCTTCAGGGCAGCGAGGCCGCGCAGACCCGCATCATCCTCATGGAGATGATGCGCAACCCACCGTCGCCCGCACACGGCTACGCCGACAGCAAGGTAGTTGGCGAACCGCACGACACGAGCTCACACGACATGATCGTGGCGCGTTGGCAGACGATGAAAGTATGCAAGCAGCAGTTCCGTCTCATCATCGATTCGGCAAAGCTCACCTCGACGATGCCGCCGTCGACTCCCTGGGATCTCGCCGTTGCACCGGTCGCGCACCCCGGCACGAGCAAGCACGGCACCGGCTACGCCGTCGACATTCAAGGTCACGGCATGAACCACGTCATCAAGCAGATCAGCACATCCCTCGGCGCAACGCTGGTCTTCGACGAGAAGTCGCACGTTCACGTCGAATTCGCCAACTTCGGGAAAGTGCCTCTCAGAGCGGATTGACCAATTGCGAGTGCCAGCAACAGGAGAGAAGACCATGACCCTTTCACTCCACGACCACCTATCCGAGGCGGGCGTCGACAAGTGGATAGCGGAGATCGGCTGCACGAACGCGCCCATCCCACGGGAGAACATCAAGACGGCCCTCGCGTTTTTCTCGCGCGACATGCCGCGCTTGCCGATCGACCAAGCAGTAGGCTTTCTCGCCGCGATGGATCTATCGCGACCAGTTCGAGAAGTCACCCTTCGCCCAGGCGACCGGTTGCTGGGATTCCGCACCGAGTCAGAGTCACCCTTCAAACTCTTCTTCGCCCGCCGCGGCGCCTCGGCCGAGCAATCCGGCATCAATACCGCTCGTCGCGGGCCGGTGCATTTCGTGGTCCGACAAGAAGTTCGGGCGCTGGAGTCATTCACGACTGGCGCGAAGGACTTCTGGACGGCAATGGTGCCCGGTCAGGCGTTAGGCTTCGCGATTCGGGCGCTGCGGGCGCAGCGATCAGAGGATCGGGAGTTTGCGGCGATCGTCATGGGGGGCGGCCAACAGCTCATCGTCCCCGAGTCGTACAGCAGCCTTCTCGTCGAGCAGCGTTAGGCGGTCAAGCGGTGAATTCGTACAGGAGGCGACGAAAACCCCGCCGACCTTACGGCCAAAAAAGCCAAGAAGTTAGACGGACGGGGTGGGATTCGAACCCACGGTACCTTTTGACGTACACGAGCTTTCCAGGCGTTCTCGTTAGGCCAATGATTCGGGGGAAAGGAGCGCAAGTTGCCACACTTGGTGCGCCGCCGGGCAGCGCGACGACGAGGGAGCTGACTAGAGCACCGTGGCCTGTTTGGTTGCACCACGCTCGGGATCGAGCAGCTCCTGAAGCCGGTTGATTTCGCCAGGTTTGACGAAATACTCATCAAAGCCCGCGGCGAGACACTCCTCGCGGATGCTCGCCGTCGCGAACCCACTCATGGCAAGCAAAAAAAGACGGTCGGGCGGAAACCGATGACGGAGGCGGCGACCGAGCTCGATCCCGCTCACGCCGTTCAGTGCGAGGTCGAGAATGCCAAAATCCGGATGAAAAGTCTCGGCCAGTGCTTCGGCACTCGAAGCATCCGTCGCGATGACAACCTCGTGACCCAAGGCGCGGACGAAGCGCCCGAGTGAGATGGCCACTTCCTCATGATCGTCGACGATCAACACCTTTCGAGGGTGTCGGCTTCCGACCGTCGCGGGTTCCGCACTCGCAGGCTCTTTCTTCTGCGGAGGCGCCGCGGCCGTCGCGAGAACGGGGAGCCAAACGACAAACTCGCTTCCCTTCCCGAGTCCCGCGCTATGCGCTTCGATGTGCCCGCCGTGCAGCTCGACGACGCGACGCGTGAGATTCAGCCCGAGTCCCAGTCCGCCACCACGTCTCGCGAACGCATCCTGCGCCTGCACGAACGGCTCGAAGATGCGTCCGAGGTCTTCGCGCGCGATGCCGATGCCGTTGTCGCGAACACTTATCACCGCGCCTTCGCCTCGCCGCTCGAACGTCAGCGTAATCTGCCCGCCCGGTTCGGTGTACTTCCCTGCGTTCTCGAGGACGTTCGTGATCGCCTGATTGAGCCGGCCGGCATCGCCGCTGACGAACACCGGAGACGCGGGCAGCAGCCGGGACAGCGTGTGACCCCGGCTCTTGATGTACGGCTCGGCCGCCCGGACCGCGGCGCGCACCACATCGAGCAAATCGATGCGATCGTGTTGAACCTCCATCAGACCCCTGTTGATGCGCGCGACGTCCAGCAGCTCGTCGACGAACCGCACGAGCCGTCGAGTCTCCGTCTCGATCGTGTCGAGGAGCTCCGCTGCCGGCGCATCCGGGCGGGCGCGCTTGAGCAGATACACGGCATGGGTGATGGGCGTGAGCGGATGGCGGAGCTCGTGGCCGAGGAGCGCGAGGAAATCGTCCTTCCGCGCATTCGTTGCCGCGAGATCCGCCTCCCTGTTCACGCGGTTCGTGACATCCTCGAACGAGAGGAGCAGCAGCTCGGCACGCTCGGCGTCGCCCGGCAGCTTCCGCGCGGTCAGCGACATCACGCGTCGTCCGTGACCGGGAAGCTCGAGCGCGACCTCCCACCCTTCCATGGTATGCTCACCGCGCAACACGCGCCGCAGCCGCTGGGGTAGCTCGGGCATCTTCCAGCGTGCACCGTCGACGTCGCGAAGAAGATGACCTTCGGCCTCCTCGCGCGGAATACCCAGCTCCGAAACGAAGGCGGGGTTCACGCGGAGAATTCGCTGCGTGTTGTCCAGCACGGCCAGTGGCTCGTGCACGGTATCGATGATGATGTCGGCGTACGAGCGCGCGCGCTCGGCCACGATACGTGTCTCGTCCAGCCGCGTGTTGAGGTCCGCGAGCTCCTGGTTGCGGTGGCGAAGCTCGTCGATGGTCGTCGTCAGCTCCTCGTTCGCCGACTGCAGCTCTTCCTTCGATGTTTCGAGCTCCTCATTCGTCGTCTGGAACTCTTCGTTCGACGACAACATCTCCTCGTGCGCCGCTCTCAGCTCTTCCTGAATCTCCGAATGCTCCTCGATGGCCGAGCGCAGATAGGCACGCAAGCTCCCCAGGTCGCGTTCCAGCTCGATGAGGTGGCGATCCTTCTCGGATTCCGAAGGTGCGGAGATCGATGCAGGCAGCTGGTTGCCGGTTCGAAGCCGTGAGGCGTCCTCGAAGAGAATGAGAAAGAATTGCGCGTTCGGCGCGCCGGAGAGAGGGATGATTTCGATGCCGGCCTCGCGTCCATCACTCAATGGCACTTCGCGACGCGAGGGGGCGCCGCTGTTACGAGTTTCCTCAATAGCGGCCTTGATGTGGACGACGAGCTCGGGGCGGACAACGCGCCGCAGATCGAAGCTCGGCACGCCCGCGGCCGGCTCGAGATATGGGCCGGTGTCACCGCGAAACTGCAGAATCGTGTACGCGTGATTGATCAACACGCTGGCGGGCGCGAACCGGCCGAGCAGCAGTCGATCGGCTTCGCGCACCGCGGACTCCGAGTCGCTGAGCGTTGCACCGTCGCTCATTCGCGCGGGAAGCTTCGCGGCATCGGCGAAATCGGCGAGCGGGGCAGCATTCGCATCGCTGCCGTTAGGCAACCGCCGGTAGGCCCGATATCGCTTGTCTACCTGCTCGAAGAGATCGGTAGACGGGCCGATCGTCTCCGCGGGGCCAAACAACAACATGCCTTCGGGGCGGAGTGCGTAATGAAACATCTTCAGCACTCGCTGCTGAATCGTGTTGTCCAGGTAGATGAACAGATTGCGGCAGCTGATGAGATCCAGTCGCGAGAACGGTGGATCGCGCGTGACATCCTGCCGCGCGAAGAGACAGAGGGCGCGGACCTCTTTGACGACGCGATACTCCTCGTTCTCCCTGACGAAGAACCGCTCGACACGCTCCGGCGAGACGTCATGAAAGGCGCTCGCCGGGTACGATCCCGCGCGCGCTTTCTCGATCGACATGTCGCTGACGTCTGTCCCGAACACCTGGATCCTTCGTAACGATGCAGCGTCTCCGAGGTATTCGAGCAGCGCGATGGTGATGGAGTACACCTCCTCCCCAGTGGCGCAGCCAGGTACCCAGAGGCGAATTGGCTGTCTCGGCGAGCGGCCCTCGAGCAACGCCGGAAAAACGAAGCTGCGCAACACGTCGAAGGAATCTGGATCCCGGAAGAATGCGGTCACGCGAATGAGAAAGTCCTGATAGAGGGCCGCCAATTCGGCCGGGTCGTTGTCGAGTACCGCGCGGTATTCGTCGAGGCTCTCCATGCGCCGGAGCGCCATGCGTCGCTCGAGTCGGCGCCAGATCGTCGTTCGCTTGTAGTGACTGAAGTCCACGCCGTGCGCGGCCTTCACGCGCTGAAAGATATGCCGCAGCGATTTCTCCTCAGTGCTCGCGCCATTCCCCATGACGGTTTTCTGCACAGGCTGTGGCGCTCCCGGCGAGAGTTGGCTGAGACGCACGAGCTCCTTCGCGATCTCCCTCGGTCTCAGCACGAAATCGACACAGTCAGTGCCGATCGCGTTCCCCGGCATCTCCGGGAAGTTCGCCGACGCTGGTGTCTGCGCAAAGGTAATCCCGCCGGCCTGCCTAACGGCTTGAACGCCGCGCGAGCCGTCGGCGCCGCCGCCCGACAGAACGACGGCGATCGCGCTCTCGCCGCACGCGCTGGCGAGCGACGTGAAGAGCAAATCGATTGGCAGCGATCGGTCGACCGCGTGTGACCGCGGCGTCAACTCGATTCGCCCGGCGCGAATCGTTAGGATCGCGTCCGCCGGAGTCACGTAGACGTGGTCGCGCTCCACCGGTTCGTTCGCCATGGCGACGGACACGGGAATGGCTGTCTTCGTCTCGAGAATCTCGGCGAGCAGGCTCTCGTGTCTCGGATCGAGATGTTGAACGACGACGAACGCCATGCCGGTGACGGGCGGGAGCGCGCCGAGCAGCTCGCTCACGGCTTCGAGACCTCCCGCCGAGGCGCCGATGCCAACTACGGTCAGCGCGGAGAAGTCCATGCCACTCTCCCTCAGCGAGCATTCACGCGGGCGCGTCCTGGCGACGCGCACGCTTCCGGCCGCCGCCCTTCACCATTCGAACATAGCGTGTACAGAACCCCGTGCTAGGACAAGGCATCAAGATTTAGAACAGGCTTTCACCGTTCGCGCATTGGCCCTTCGTCCAATGAACGGCGACGCGGTGGGAGAGAAAGAATGCAGCACGCTTCGAGGTCAACGTTCTCAATGGCGGGGTCGGCTGGAGCTCTTGCAGCACTGCCCGTTGACCGGCGAATGGATCTTCCCCGCCCTTCAGGATCCATCCAAGCCGATGCCGCGCGAAACAGCGCACAAGATGTGGAAACGGCTCGCGAGTGCGGCGAAGTTGCCTGTCGGCCAGCGGCTTGGCTGGCATTCGTTCCGTCGGGCATTCTCGAACCGGCTGCATCGGAGCGGTGCACCGTTCCGCGACTTGCAGGACCTCGGCGGTTGGAAGAGTCCCAAAACCCTCCTGGAGGTCTATCTGTTGTCCGACGAGGAAGCGCAGCGACGGGCGCTCGAGGGTGCGGAGTCTGAACAATCCAGACGGTGAATCCAGACGCCTAACGAGCACGCTTCTGGAGACGACAAACCCCGCCGACCTTACGGCCAGACGGGGCAAGGACTTAGAACGGACGGGGTGGGATTCGAACCCACGGTACGCTTTTGACGTACACAAGCTTTCCAGGGCTGGGGTGCCTAACAGTGATTGCCTGCGGCGGG
>JADMIO011827007.1_pt1 | contig 55437 bp, 57 predicted proteins | sample 8958161 | NCBI WGS metagenome assembly JADMIO01 (sample SAMN16585339, study PRJNA669376) | soil metagenome | isolation source: Crop rotation soil | place: USA: Cullars Rotation, Alabama | collected 2011
CCGCGACAACTTGTCCACGTGGAATTCTAAGCTTAGGATCCCAATGTGCTGGAAAGGGATTTCCTAGCTAAGATGCCAGTAAAAAGGATCTGGCTATTTGACGACGATGACTACGTCGTGAAAAACTCGTTTCGCTCGCCCGGAAGCTCTGCCAACTCGGATTTTCAAAAGGACAAGGTGGATCTTTATATCGAGCGATATTCGACTTTCCGGATGGAGGTTGTCGGCGAAAAGGCGCGTATTAGTCGCGACAACCCGGCACGCGTTGGCGATTGCGATTTCCTGTTCGTCTGCGTGGACAAAGGCAGCAGCCGGGCTGAGGTCGCAGCGCTGCTTAGGGATCTCGGCAAACCATTCATTGATGTTGGCATGGGTCTGAATCATAGTGAGCGCGGATTAGGCGGGGGCATCCGCGCAACCATGGTTAACGACGCTACGGCGGCACGCGTCGCAGCCGACCATTGCCTGCCGACGGTCGACGATGAAGACGATCCTTATCAAACGAATGTCCAGATTGCGGAGCTGAATGCCCTAAACGCGGCAATGGCTATGATAATGTTTAAGAAGAGTTTTGGTTTTTACGATGACCAGGAGCCGGCCTTCCAGTTGCTGCTCAAGCTTGGCCGCCTTAAACTTTTCAATCAGGCAATTTAAGATGAGCGGTCCGTCGTCATTAACATTCGTCACCTGCGAACGTTTCCCGAGCAGTCCTGAACCAGGCATTTTCTACTATAGTGAAGATTTCCGATCGTCCCTTCATCTCTGCGCTTGCGGATGCGGTTCCCATGTTGTCCTTCCGATCAAGCCAGCAGGATGGGCATTAGCCCACACAGCCGACGGCTTTTCATTAAGCCCATCGGTGGGCAATCGAGAGTTCGAATGCCGTTCGCACTATTTGCTCAAGCGCGGTCAAATCATCTGGCTTCCCCCCATGTCGGACGGAGAGGCAGCGGCAAGTCGCGCCCGGGATGCGGACCATATAAGCCGAGTTTACCGCCGCTCACGCTGGCGCCGCATCATCGATTGGCTTCGAAGTATATTCGGCAAGCGCAGTTAGCGAGTGTAGCACCGCCGCCATCGACGGACGCACCAGCTGGAGCACCTAGGGCATGTGGGTTGACGAGCTGAATCACACCACCTAACTAGCCAACCAGGCGATGCCTGTTAGGTTCACCGTATGGGGGCCGAACTTAAAAGCCGGGGCTCACGCCTCGGCTTTTTTGCTTTTAAGATCGAAGCAGTAATACTTGACTCCCATCGCTTTGATGGCTTCGGCGTCCCCGCCAAGTGCGAAGTTCATGACACGCTGCTCGTCGCGCAGTTCGCGCCATAAGTCGAACTTCTTGTCATACTTGCCTCGCGCAATCGCGTAGACATAGCTGTCGGCGATCTGCAGCAGCTTATTCGACTTGGGCTTGTATTCGATAGTCGAAAGGATCTCCGCGAAAGACTCCGCCGGAAGCGGTGCGTATTTTTCAGAATTGGCTGCGTCGAAAGCCAATCCATTTGCTTTTAGGTTTTCGAAATAGCCCACCACGGTCTCGTTCAAGGACGGGTCGCTCTCGAAGACGATGCGTAGCTTGCGCCCCCGTGATTGGGCATATTTCACGGCCCGTTCAACGGCGATATCGAAAGCACTTCGGCAGAGCAGCCATCGATCGTTGGCGTGCTTTTCCAGATAACCGCGCGCGACATAGCCCGGCCTATCTATTACGCATGCCAAGCCAACCGCGGGAACAGACGACAAGAATGTCCGGTAATCCGCCCAGAAATCTGACCGTTGTTTTTGAGATGCTCGTCCTAGCCAAGAAAAACGTTTCGTCTCGCTGAGCATGTCGGTGATATGAAATGGATCACCGACGACCCATTTGTCCGCAACCGCTTGCCTAAGCTGTTTAGCGGTTAGCTCGTCTTCGCGGTCTATTAGGTAGCCACCGAATGCGAACCAGTCCCGACCAACTCTGCTTTGATCTGACTTTTTGTCCGGGTGCCGATTTCCGGTCTCGTCCATGTAGAAAGTCATCTCTGCCATTGATCCCAGTAGCCGGAACAGAACTTTCGCGACAACCGCCGTGTCACGTAGATACGCCGTAGCGAGCCCGTCCGCTCAACTAGCTTCGGATCAGCTCTACAATTTCAGCGTCCAGCGCCTCGGCAATGCGCGCAAGCACCAGTACGCTGGGGTTGCGCCGACCTCTTTCGATCCGCCGATGTAAGTAAGGTCCAGCCGCGCCTCGAAGGCCAGCTGTTCTTCCGTTAGGCCTCTGTCTTTACGCAGCCGTCGGACATTACAGCCGACGATCCACCGGCTGATTGGCCGCTTGACTCAAATCTCACCTCCGACTTTGTTCGTTGTGCTCGGTCTGATTTTCGGGGGGAGAGCGGCCATGCGGCTGCCGGGCTTGTATGCGTTAATTGCGTCGACCTTGGTTGTATTGCCTGCACCTCATGCTGCGGCCCATCCTGGCGGGCTGAATGCGAGCGGCTGCCACAATAACCGAAGGACCGGCGACTATCACTGTCATCGGGGTGGCACGTCGCAGCCGCAGAACGCATCAAGATTCGCCAGGGTCTCATCCGTCTCGGGGATCGCATTTCGCAATTGCGCTGCGGCTAGGGCCGCCGGAGCAGCGCCAGTTCGCGCGGGCGACCCCGGGTACGGGCGGCACCTTGATCGAGATGGCGATGGGGTCGCCTGCGAATGATACTGCTGCTGATCGCTGCGGTGGCTGCGCCGCCTCCAACCCCGCCTTCAAGCATTAGTCTTCAGCGGGTTGAAGCTCGACTATTCTATGAGGAAATCGGCCGTCTCTCGGACGACCTGCTGGCGCGCGGAAAACCATTTGAAGGCTGGAACACTATCATTGGTGAAGGCGGAGCCGAAGAGGCCGCGAACGACATGCTGGTCACCGTGCGGCTGGAAGCCAATAGTCGCGCAACCAAGCCCCAAATGTACGTTACCGCCCCTGTTGAGGTGATCATTCGCAACAGTCGAGGCAAGACGCTCACGTCCCGCACCTGGAGCTCGTTTCTCACCTCGGGCAAGGGTGTCATCGTCTTGCCGCTTTGGGTCAGGAACGTTGGATGTGCCGGTCATCTGGCCATTACGGCCCGCTACAACGGCGCCTCCAAGGTTGGCCACCTCGACTTCGCGTGTGGCGAATAGGCAATGCGTTTTGTGACCAAGTTCTTGATCGCGACGGTCGGATCGAACCTGTTGCCGCCGGGCAAGGCGCCCGCGCAAGTCATCGTGGCGGGCAGCTCTTTTCAGTGCACCCCGGTCGCGGTCTGGGATGGCGACGGACCGATCTGGTGCGCAGAAGGGCCGAAGGTTCGTATTGCGGGCGTGGCCGCCCGCGAGATCGACGAAAGCTGCCGGCCTGCCCAGCCCTGCCCGCGAGTCAGCGGCAAAGACGCTCGCGATCGACTAGTCCGCATTTTTGGAGGATCCCAAGGGACCCGGCGAGAAGGTCACGTGCTCGTGCGAAGCTCGGCAATGACGTGCAGAAGTGAGGGGTCTGCCGGCGGCTCAAGAACGGCCGCCTGGTGCCAATCTAAGGACGTGGGCGATCTTTCATGTTCCGTAGTAGGAGCAGGCGGCGCCGTGAGGTGGCCGAAATATTGGCGGGAGCATCAGTGTTGAACCGCCGGCGCACCGTCGCCGCCCTGTGGCTCTACCAAGCTGTATCTATCGCGACCTTCTCGTTTCTCACGTTCTTCGACGGCTACGATTACAACCGTTGGAACTGGATCGTCGCCATCCCTGTCAACGTCTTCATGGGTGAGATCTGGCCGATTTATTGGCTAATCCTTAGGCCACTCTTTGCCTGAGACCGTCCGCCGACGTTCTTCTCACGGGCGTATGCAAACAAACATGCGGCGAACGCCCGTCGCGACTGAGCTGCAAGTTGTGCCGAGTGCCTGTCGTGCACCTGCCGCCTGATTGGGCGCCGTCCAACTTCGGTTAGGAGATAATTCGCACCTGCGATTTAAAAGTAACCGAGAAACCATCGCACAGGCTCTACGATGAAGATTGCAATTGCGGCTGCTCTGTCGTTGGCCTCAGCGCCCCTGCATGCAGCTCCCGATCCGACGGACGTTACGTTCTACAGCAAAGTGTCGCACACTTTCCGCGACGGCGAGCTCGCCGGCTGCTCCGCGACTTTCGACGTTCTGCATCGGGATAGTGAATATCAGCGGGGCGAGTACGTTCACGTATCCGGATCACTCACCTACTGGGTGATCAGCGGCGCGCCGTATTTCAACCTGAAGCTCGGGGTGCGACCGAAACCCGATACCAATGAGACGTTCGTTGGCCCCGCTGAAGCGTTCCTGATCCGAGGAACGACGACGAACAAGGCAAATGCGATCACGCCGCTCAACGCTGAAAGCTCAGGCTTTAGGATGTTCCCATTTCATGGTCAGTATCCGACGAGCACAATTGCGCTCACGTTTGTCGACAAGGGCAAGCTCAGCTTCGGCTACGCGATGGAGCCCCATGGGATGCTGTCGATTGTCGAGGCCGACCTCAAGATCGCCAGCGTCGATGCGGATCGCGGAGGCGCGATCAAGGCAGCTCCGGAAGCACCCGGCAAATGGTTCGAATGCGTCGCGGACGTGACCAAGCTAGCCGTCTCGAAAATAAAGAAGCAGCGCTGACCTTCGCTGGCGACCTCGTATAGCGAACATCGACCGCGGAGTATTAGTGTGGATCGCAAATTCCTGTTCGTAAGCCGTTTGTTTCTCGTATCAACCGGTACGCTTCTTGGTCCCGTCCCGCCTGCGTTCGCTGCCACGCAAGCCCAGGTCGACCGAGCAGATCAGATCGCAAAATACGGCATGCATTTAGCTGTGTGCGAGAAGCTCGGGATAAAGCTCGCGCCCAACGCGATTGACCGGATGACCGAACTTGCACGGGAAGAGGCCGCCAGGTGGCCCCTTCCGAAAGACGAGAGCGAGGCGCTGCTCGAAGCGGCGGTCGCCCGGCAAGGAAAAATGCTGCGAGTGGATCTCGACACAGCAGCTGCCAAAACCGACAGCGAAGCAGAGCTCCGTCGCCTCAGCCACGTGCTTGCGGACCTCGGGACCGACTGTCCGGCTATGCTGCGCGACCCGATCTATTCGCAGGTTCTAAGCGCTCCGGCAGGTTTCGACCTAGCGTCTGCTGCCAAGGACGCGGCCGACGCCCTGCTTGCGGATGGTGGGCTGGCCTCTTGGCAAACTCCTGAGATCCAGGCTCGCGGCGATCTCATGATGCTCGCCGGGGTTTGTCGCGCACAGGTCGGTGCAACACGATCGGACGCGATCGTCGCCAAATACGGCCGGTCGGATGATAGCCGCGAAAGAAGTTACTACCTTCGCAGTTTCGATGCCGGGTTGAGCGACACTGAATTACAATTCAACAAAACTCAGTGCGACCGGGCCATCCGCGCCAACGAATTAAAGGCAGCGCCCAAGCGGTGATACCCATGGCGAGTCAGTAGGCGGAGCGTCACCCGAAGCACCTCTGCGAGGACATCAGGTAACGTTGCCTTAGGGCGTTGAGCGGTAAATCGCGATCCATGCGCCTCAAAGCCTTTATCGCTGCAGTGTTCGCGATCGTCGTGGAGTGTCCTGCGCAAGCCGGAGATCCGATCGCGCCCGTCCATCCTGGAGCAAGCGCAACGAAGACGCGCGAGATCCTGGGGTTCACCCTGGGCATGCCCATTCGGGAAGCGATGACGCGCTTCACTACCACCTACGCTCAAGGCAATCAGATCCAAGGTAAGCTCGACGGCATCGACTTAACCTTCGAGGTTTGTCCTTCCGGGGCAATCTACTTCATCCAATCCGAGCAGCCGCTGGGTCGCTTCATCGTAGACCAACAGTTCCTGCAAACACTTGGTGCGAAGCTTTTCGCCAAATACGGCAAGGGCCAAGGGTCGCCAGACAACCTGTCGTGGGCGCTGACCGAACCAGTGCGTTACACGACCGGCGAGGTGTGGCCGTTCACGTCAAATTGGATGAGCGCCTTGCTGACGGAAGACGGCGGCCAAGTGTCGTTGGAGTTGAAGATGCTCGATTTCCGCATCTGTTGGGCCGAAGCTGAAAAGGCCAATCGGAAGCCGCGCGACGTAGCTACGCAGGCGTTGAAGCTCTAAGCTTTTGAAACGATTGACGCGTGGACCTCGACGCTAGCTTTTTCGGTTGTTGTTCAACGTGCCGACGATGAGGACAGCCCACATTCCAACGAACGCGATCAACCCAGATATTACGCCGATCGACCAGAGGATAGGAATGCCGATAAAGGCGACCAGGAGCATGCCCTGGACATATTCCTTGCTGAGTTCATGCATGCGGGAGGCTCTCTAAAGTCGGCCACCCTGCTTAGCGCTCAACCCTTACCAAAACAGCAAAGCGGCCCCCCGCGTGCGAGGACAGCAGATCAATGAAAAAGGAGCAGGAGGAGCAAGACCGCGACACAACAGAAGCCGACCACTCGACCCATGTTCGGCGGCGGTGGCTGCACGGGCTGCGCTGAAGCTCGACGCCGCAAGTCGTTCACTGCTGATGGGGCAGGTCTCACATTCCTAGCCTCGCGGCTCGTAGCTGATCCGAGTAGCCGCGCTTTTTGTTCCTTTAGCTCGTCGTCAGTAAGCACTCCGCGATCGCGAAGATCGGCCAGCCGACCCAGCTCCTCGGAGACATTCGCAGATGGAGCAACGGGAGCTGATGAGGAAGAATTGCGATTGCCTGCATTCGCCACTCGGTCTTCAACGACGTCGCGCAGCTGCCGAAAGTCGTTCGCAGCCTCCTTCGTGAAGAGAACGGTGTTTTCATCAGTAGTCGCGTCCCAGACGCCGCCGCGACTTTCAATGCCGCCGGCAATTCCGAATTGAATATAGCCGGTCGTGAACCCAGCTTCTTTGAATTGCACGGACCGAATGCTCGCGTAGGGGACCCGCTTCTCGCCCTTAAGTCCTTGCGTCAAAAAGCTGCCCAAACCCTTGCGGCGAATTACCAGCACATTCTCCAGCAACTCGACGGTTCCGCCGTTACGCCCGTCAAATAACACGCCGTCCTCCCCTGTTCGGTAGGCCTCATATGAACGGATTAGCTTAACGGAACCTCAGCGGCAGCCAGTTCGCAACTGCATCCCGACTCGTAAGCGCCTCAAAGACTCGCGCCGGTGATGCCTGGATGCTGCGATCCGCCCGATCGGTTCTGCGCTCATCTGAGGTCATGCGCGCTCGAACACCTGCGACAGGTCGTCCTTCCACGGGCCGCCTTTCTCGGACATGCGGCCCTTACTGACGAGGCGGTCGCCATCGGCGGTGATCGTCGTGGACTGGGCGAATTCGGGATTGTCATGTTTCCAAGTGACGGTGCGGTCAACGACACTCACTTCCATCAGACGTGAAGTGCCACGTTCGTCAAAGTAGATCATCGTGAAAGCGCCCTTCGCGTCGTCGCTCCCGATGATTGCAACTCCATCGGGAAACTTGGGCTCATGGACCTCCTGGCGCATGATCAGGAAAGCTCCACCTTCATGCCAAGCGAACGACGTACGGCCGGGCAACTTCCTGCCCTCGACCATCGGGTGCGTGCCGACTGTCCTCCATTCGCCGCTCAGAAACTCCAGGGGGTCTAGGGCCGGATTTCGGGTCAGCGCATTAGATGCAATTTGGACTGTCCGAGCCATGCGTAAACAACCGTGCCAGACGGTATCATGTTCCGAGTTTCCTCGTGTGGCCTTGAGCCCAGTGTCATGATGCTGGTCAAGAAGTCTTGGCGGTTTACCTCGACCTTACATCGACCCAGCGCCGGCGCGGGCCACCGCGCGCGACCCGACCGACCGGGAGGCCACAGCGAAGGGGACCGCGCTTTTCCTGCCCGCAAGGTTCTGGTCTCGGAGCGCGCCTCCTGCGACAAGCGGTGCCTGATTGAGATGTTCGCTAAACTCGTTGCGGAATTGGATGAGCTGCTCTTCCGCGCCTGGCGTCAGATATCCCGCGACCATGAACAGCATCGGCGCCACCCTTGTTTGCAGCGGTGATTAGCAGATTTGGGGCGGCGCCTCCACGACACCGCGCTAATGGCAGGAATGGGTCGAAAGCTGCCACTTCAGAGCGATGCTGCTCCGAAACATGGGCGTCACCCCTGCGTTCACTGGATATGCACTTCGCTTCGTTCGCTGACGTGGATGCCGAGGCACTCGGCAGCACCTTAAGATTCGCGGTGGCGGGCGACGGGCCGCCTCTGCTCCTTCTCCACGGCTTTCCGCAGACGCACATGATGTGGCGAGGTGTCGCCCCGAGATTGGCAGGGCGATTTAAGGTGCATTGCGCCGATTTGCCCGGCCAGGGTCAAAGCGGGTTCGCCGGCAACGGCGAGCCCGAGCCGTACAGCAAACGCCATATGGCAAGGGCGCTCGTCGCCGCCATGGCCACCCTGGGCCACGTCCGTTTCGCTGCTGCGGGCCATGACCGCGGCGGCCGGGTGGCGTTTCGCATGGCGCTCGATCATCCCGACGCCGTCAGGTCGCTCGCAGTGTGCGATGTCATCCCGATGCTGGACGCACTGGAGCGGGCCGACGACCGGACCTTGTTGTCCTTCTGGCCATGGTCGCTGATGTCGCAGCCCGAGCCGTTGCCCGAGCGGCTTGTCAGATCATGCCCCGAGGCCGTTATCGATGACAGCGCGACACAGTGGGGAAGCCCTCCCGACGCGTTTCCAGCCGATATTCGTGCGGCTTATGCCGATGCGCTGCGCGACCCACAGCGCGTCCATGCAGTGTGCGAAGAGTTCAGGGCGGCCGCCAGGTTTGACCGCGAGCATGACCGCGCCGATCGTGAGACCGGGCGGACGATCGATGTTCCGATGCTAGTCCTCTGGGATGAGGACGGCGCTCTCTCGCGCTGGTATTGCGACGAAGGAGGTCCACTGGAAATCTGGCGGAAATGGGCACCCCGGGTGGAAGGAGAAGCCGTGGCGGGCGGACACTTTTCCCCGAGAGCCAGCCCGAACAGACAGCGGCGCGCCTGCTCGACTTCTTCGAGACGCACTAATCGGCGGCTCGCGCCCGCGCCCTTGCGCAAAGCTGCCTTCCAGAGGATCGCACTTTTTCAAGAACCATCAGTTCCAAGATGCAGCGGGTTGCACCTGCGAGTTTTCGAGCGCTTAGCTAAGTTTCACGCGCCCATGTGATGGCCGGGGTTGTCTTTGCGCGCCTAAGCGGCCTTGATGGATAAAGTTTGACGCAATTTGGATGTGAAGTGACTGCGCCGAAACCCGATCAGAGCCAAACTCCCCCGGTGGCGCGCCTCAGCCGGCGCCAGGAAGAATGCCTGGTCGGCATCCTTGAACTGAAGTCGGCAAAGGAGATCGCCCGCGATCTCGGCATTAGCGCCCATGCCGTCGAGAAGCATCTCAGGGTCGCCCGAGAAAAACTCGGCGTGTCCACCAGCGCCGAGGCAGCACGGATCTTCGCGCGCCTCAAGGGTAGTGATTCTCCGCCATCCGGGATTTCGGACCTCGTTCATGGCGGCAGCAATGCGCATCAGGGTCCTGTCCTCGGACCGGCCGGTCACCCGAGCCCGGTTCGGCTCGAGGACACCATTGGAGCCCTGTTTCTCGACCAGCCACTGACCCCTGCTCAAACACTGCTGACCATCTTCGCAGTATCCCTCGGCTCGATCGTGGGACTGCTGCTCCTGGTGGCTTGCGCGCAAGGGATACGAAGCTTGGTGTCGGGCTGACCGGGCTCCTCGTCAAAGAGGAACCCGACGATGCTCAATACCCGTCTCACCGCCGCCCGCCGGATCGCCAACGCCCTGATGCCAACCGAAGCCGATATCGAAACCGCGATCGCCAGCACGTCCCGCCTGATCGGCACTATCGCGGAAGCGCGCGCCGCAACCGGCCTTCCAGTCGCGATGGGTCAGGACAGCCTCGACGCGCTGAGCACGACGCTCTCGACTTTGGTCACTGCTCGCGCGCAGATTGGCGCTGCCCATGCGGCGCTTGCTAAGGATCGCGTCGATGCCGGCCTCCAAGCCTATGGAATGGGCGACGTCGGCGAGTGCCCGCCCGTGGCCGGCGCTCTTCGTGCCGTCGACGATCTGCGCTCCGCGGCTTGATCCTGAAGAAGCTCGAGCCGGTCGGCAACGCACGAGGGGGACAATAATGAGAGTCGAAATCTACCTCATCCTGCTCGTGCTAGCGACCGGATCGGCGCTCGTCCTCGGCAAGACCGGAGAGAAATGGGTCGCCGGCACCGTCCTTGCCGGCAACCTGTTGACGATGGCCCTCGAGCATAGGCTCGGCGGGAGCTTTGGGTCGGTGCAGCTGAGCTACTTAGGGCTCGACGCGATCCTCGCCGCGATTTTATGCGCAATCGCGGTTCGATACCCCTCCTGGGTCGCGATCTGCGTTGCTGCATTTCAGATCAATGGAACGCTCGGCCATTTGGTCCGGCTGCTCGTTACTGACACCATTCCGTTCAGCTATGCCTTCTTGTTGAGGGTCTGGGCCTGGCCAATGGTCTTCACGTTGTTGGCCTCGCGGTTCCTGCCAAAGATGCAAACGCCGCTTCTGGCGCGCGATTGGCCGCATCTCGTAGCGCGCCCATGACCTGACCAACATCGGGAAAAGATCTCCCTCTCATTCGATCATCCCAAGCTTAACCGCCTGCTCGGAGGCTAAGACGGTGAAATTCCTTGATACGATCTTACGAAAAGGCCCCTGCTGCCCGTGACGCGGATCCTGCACTCCCGCTCAACCGGGAGACGGCTTTCGATCCCCACCAACTTCAGCTGCCGGGGGTGTCCAACGCCGCGAACGATGAGCTTGAGTGGGAAAGTCCGGTCAAAGTCTTGACCAACTACCTAAGCGCCGTTGGCGTTAGCGACCCGCCGCGCGCCGCGCGCTCGCTGCTTACGGAGTTCCGATCGCTGTCTGACCTGCTCGGGGCGTCGTGGTGGAGGCTGCGTTGGGTGGCCGGCAAACGTCTCGCCGACATCATTCATGCAAGCCGGAGCCTGATGCGTGCGAAATTGCTCGAGCAGGTGAAAGAAGGGCCCGTTGTTGCGCGAGGCTCGGCGCTCATCGATTTCCTCCAGCACGAAATCGGTTTTCTCGACCATGAGCGGCTCATCGCCCTTTACGTCGATGGCAATTGCCGGCTGATGCGGATCGAAACGATTGGCGACGGCACGGTTGGCGAAGTGCCGATCAACGTCCGTAAGGTTGTTAGCAGCGGATTATTTGCGGGAGCGACTGGTTTCCTGCTCGTCCATAATCACCCCTCGGGGATACCCGAGCCAAGCAAGGCGGATCTCGACGTCACCTCGCGACTTCGTGACCTTGGCAAGCAAGTCGAACTCCATCTGCTCGATCATTTGATCATCGCGCGCGGGCGCTTCGGCAGCATCGAGGATTTCTGGCGCGAGGCGCAATGGCTTGATAGCGATGTTCGCTAAGGGGGAAACTTCGGTTGCATCGCGGCCCCTCATTCTCCAAGAGGTCTTCATCAGCGGTGCCGAATCAATAGGGGACGGGCGCTGCTCGGTTGCGCCCGTTTCCCTCACCGCCGGCCTCTTCCCAGCCCCAGGCATATGCCGCCGATGTCGCACACTTCCGTGAGCGAGCGAACCCACGATCGCTCTTGATGGCGCCTTCATGCTTCGCAAACACCCACGCGAGAGTGACAAGCCGAAATAATCAGGCTTTAGTTGCTGACGAAAGCGGGGAAGCAATCGGTGCCAAAATCGGATCAGCGGCGCGCGGTATCGGGAGCGATCGTTGTCGCGGTAGTGACTATGCCGCTACTCTATACGATCTACATGACGATCGGCTTTTGGGGAGGCGTGGCCGCGACGCACATTCCTCCATATATTCTTGGAGCCGTGAATCTCTTACTGCCGATCTTGGCCGGCACCCTATGGTTTAGGCTCAAGATTGTCCGATCAATGTCGCACGCCGAGCGGCTTATATTCGCGCTTTGCGTAACCCTCGCAAATATCATCGTTACTGCAGTCGTCGCTTATATAACGTCGATGGCCGTTCCATTGAGCGCGCCATTCTTCCTCCAAGCGCTGTTATTCATGTTCCTGCATTTCGTCGTTGCCTATGGCTTTGGGTGGCTGATTACACGAAATTACGGCGACCGGTCGGAGACCCCTTAGCTGGCAGCTCGCCGACCCCCGGCAGCGCTTCAAGCGGTCCGAGGCGTAAATCCTCGCCCGTAGCGGGTGCAATCGCGAAAACCCTCAGGCCACAGCCGCTAGATCACCGCAAGCGATCCCACCTCGGCGAAATATTGTCGCAGGGAACGGCTCGTCTCCGGGGCAAGCTCGACGAATACCCGGCGACCGTCGTGGGGATCGGACCGCCGCAGGAAAAGCCCTTGCCCGACCAACGTCTTCAGCCAGCGGAGTGCCGTGGTCGACGGCACGGACGCAGCAATGCAGAGGCTCGAGACCGCCACCCGCAGTTGGGCAATTTCCGCCTGCAACAGATCAAGCATCATGTCCCACGCAGGGTCGGCGAACAGATCTTCTGGAAAGTAGCGGGCGCGCAGGCGCCGGGCTTGGATGACCCTTCGAATCTCGCTGACGCTCAGTTCGGGAAGGTCAGGTCGCGGGATCAAGCCGCCCGGCGCCGCCGCCGGGGACGTCGATGACAGCCGGGCCAGCGTCGCTGCTATCCGGCTAACCTCATCGCCGAGTTGCCGGAGCCGCTCAGCACTTCGGTCGCGACCGGCGTCGGAGACTTGCAGTGGGCGTCGATGCCATGCCCGAGCCAGCCCAAGCGCGGTGGCGCGAGCTGCATCGTCGGCATCAACGATGAGTTCAACGCCTTGCTCCTCGACATGTGCCACGACGCAATCGAGCAATGGTGCCGTCAGCGAGACTACCGCCGCGCAGCGGCCATCCCGAACTAGCGCGTTGACCTTCCTCAGCACCTCATACATGGGCGGGCCCAAGTCTCGATCGAGTTCGACCCAGCAGGCTTCGAGCGCGCCTTGGTCCGACAAACGCCGGAGAGCTTCCTCGATTCGAACCTTGGGGCCGATTCTCAGGCCAGAAGACCTCGCGCCCCACGCGGCTCGGCCCATAGCCTGGTCGCTGGTCGCGCAAAGCATGATTGGCGCTAGACTGGAATAATCTTGTTTGACGGTGTCGGTCGCGAATGCGCGCATATGCATTGCCCTAATGGAGGAGCCGGCCGAGCAAGGGACGTGATAAGCGGCAGACTGGACGAAAGTCAGTCCCTTCTTGGTCCATTATGGACCTTTAAGGGAAAGACTCTGAGGCTGTTCTTCCATTAACATGGCTGTTGCTAAGGGGGCAGGTAGTGCGGTGTGAGGAAGATCAGCGAAAGCTGCGCTTGCGGCACCTCGAAGATGTTATTGAGGCTCTCGACAAGGCTGCCTGCCTTCTTGTTTCGCTCGACTTTAGCGAAGAACAAATCGCGATCGCGCTTGACCTCCATGTGCGGATCCTTGCCGCGCGCGCCGAGGCCAATGCGCTCAAGCTCTCGGGATCGGGCCGCGATCGGCAGAAAACCACACCCGAACGAACCGTTATAAGCCTTTGGCCGGATTGCGCGCCGCCGTCGACTGCCGGTTAGGCTCACCCTAAACCCCGGAGCGAGGCGGCGTCATGGGCAGGATCAGCCTGGCGTATTAGGCACCCCGCCGGACGCCGCCCCACGCCCGCTGCTCCCGGCGATGGTCAGCGCGACAACGATCAGGCCAAACCATAATAGGAACGGAAGGAGCTCGCCTCGAACTGCCTCGGCCCTGGGCGGAGGCGCGGCCTGTGCCGCAGCAAGAGCGTCAGCTTGGACGATCGGCGCGGTTGCGGGGCTCAGCGCCGACAACATCAGCCATGCGTCGGGCTGCTGCGGCCGAACGGTCTGTGCGGCCATCGCCTGAGAAGCGGGCGGCGCAGCAGCCGCGATCGCCGTCGTGCTCGCCACCACCGAGGCCGAGGCGGCGATTGCCGTGACAATCTTCAGCGCGTGACGCATGATTAAGCTCCTGTTGGCCCGATCGCGGATGGGTCTAGCTGCCGCTCCCCATAATACAAGAAGTCTGCCGGATTTGGAGTTAAAAAAGTCCGCGCTGAATATTCACGTTGTCGCTCATTCGACAACGAAGGAAGTCACCACCATCCGTGCCCGACCGGTCGCGTAAACTCCGTGACCGTAGCCGTCACCGCCCCCGAAGGTGAAACCGATCCGGCCCGCGCCCGCTTTGGCCTGAGCAAATTCCGCCGAGTGATCGTTTGCGGCCCAAGTGTAGACCGACGTCCAGTTGCTATCGAGCGGAATGTTGACCTCGAAGTCGCCGGCGACGATCGGCCACGGCGAGTTGAAGGTCGCGAACCACCTCCCGCCTTCCCGCTGCCAGTCGTCATTGGCCATCTGGATGTACATGGTCGGGCCTTGCCCGAGGAGTTCGGCGCAGCATTTGGGAAGAAACTTAACGCCAGGGTCCGCCTCGATCCGATAGCGCATGACGATCCGGCTCTTCCCAGCAAGCGAGCCGTACGGATACGTGATGTAATTGACGTGGCCGCCGGCAATGGGAAAGTCGAACGCCCATCCGTCATTGGTCTGAACCGGACGCAGCGGAACGCCGGCCGAGTAATTTTGGCCGCCAATGACCGGCCCGATTTCCCAGTTCGACGCCACCATCAGCGGCGAGACCATCGGATCGCCGGTCCCTGTGCCAGGCGCTGGCGACGGTGATGGCGCGGGTGGGATAACGACCGGAGGAGCAGGAGCCGGTGTCACCGGAGCCGGAGCAGGCGCGCTGCCGCCCCCTCCTCCGCCACCGCCGCAGCTGCTCAATGCGAGCGCCAGCACGGATAGTCCTAATCCCCGGTTCCCCACGCTCGCGAGGATAAGGAGAGGCTTCGTCGCGCTCGATCTCAATCGCGTTCAAATCGGTTCTAACTCATTAAGAACACGGACAATTCAGTTGGTAATGGATCGAAATGCGAGCAGTTTGTTCGTGTCGTAGATCCCAGCTTCTGAGCCGAATTGGATCGGACTTTTACCTTATGTTCGACGCTCCCATTCTAATCCTGTTGCGGGCGTCGCCGATGGCCTCGCCATTGCTGTTGAATATGCGAGGCAGGATGTCAGGGCCAATTCGATCACGTCTGACCGATTATTTCGGCGCTGACCTATCGACGCCATCCGGCCGCGCCGTGATCGAAGAGCGCTACTGGTCGCTTCGCCGGCAAGTTCCGATCGTTTACCTGCTCGGCCTAGTAAATCTCTCAGCAATGGAGTTCGCAACGACGGGGCGACTGGTCCCCGGGCCAAATCTTCCAACATTCATTGGAGCCTGCGGCATCCTGCGCATGACCCAATGGTTTAGGACGACGCGCGCAGTCAGTCATCATCAGATGGTTGCGCGAATGAAGCAGACTGTCTGGTTCGCTGCGATTGTCTGCCTCGCAGTCTGCGTCCGCTCGCTCTACTTGCTGCAAACCGGCGATTCCACCTCGCACATGGCGGTAATGCTCTTCAGCGGCCTTACTGCGATCGGTGTCGCGTATGGCCTGACCGCCCTGCCCGCCGCCGGGCGTATCCCGCTCGTCCTGATCATCGTCCCGATTGCACTCGCCGCGCTATATTCCAGCGAGCCCCAGTTCGCTGGCGCGGCATTCGGCCTGGTCGTCGTCGGGGCGCTCACCATGCGATTGCTGAATGCCCATAGCCGCCATTTCACGGATGTGGTGAAGTCGCGGTCCGCAGTGGCCGGAGAGCAGGAACGGGTGGAGCTTGCGCACCAGGAAGCGATGGTGGCGGCAACGACGGACTTCCTAACCGGTCTTCCTAACCGGCGGGCGTTCGTTGCCGCGCTTGAGGATGCGCTTGGCAGAGATACCGCCCGGACATCTTTTGCGGTCGGGGTTCTCGATCTCAATCGCTTCAAGATGGTGAACGACACGTTCGGCCACGCGGTCGGCGATCTGTTGCTTCGCGAGGCGGCCGAGCGGCTGGTCAAGGCGGTCGGCAACCGGGGTCTCGTCGCTCGTCTCGGCGGCGACGAGTTCGGCGTTCTTCTGCCCGACGTTCGGCGGCCCCGTGATGCCGAGAGTATCGGCCGCGATATCTTGCGGCAAATTAACGGACCGGTGCTCTTGGAGGGAAGGCAACTTGCGATTTCCGCATGTTGCGGGCTCGCCATCGCCGATCCCGGAAGCGACAAATCCCCCTCGCGGATCATGGCCGACGCGGATCTTGCATTATACCAGACCAAGGGAAGTCCAACGAGCACCGCCGCAGTGTTCGAGCGGCGAATGGAAGCCCCGCGGCGCCGGCGAACGCAAATCGAGAGCGCGTTGCTCGCGCCGAACGTCCGTGAGCATTTTCACCTCGTTTTCCAGCCGATCTTCGAACTAAGGACGGGAACGGTCATTGCGTACGAGGCGCTCGCCCGCTGGACGGACCCGGTTCTTGGCCCAATCCCGCCATCGGAATTTGTGCCGATAGCCGAGCATTTGAACCTCATCGGGATGATCAATGAGCAGTTGATGGGGTCTGCTTTCACCGAGGCCATGCAGTGGCCCGCCGAAACCAAGCTTTCCTTCAATCTCAGCGCCATTCAGTTGTGCACGGCGGGGTCTGCCCGCACCGTCGTCAAAGCCTTGCATCGCGCGGGGCTTCAGCCCAAACGGCTGCAGGTCGAGGTCACGGAAACTGCATTGCTCGCCGATTTCGAACGGGCCCGCGCCAACCTTACGGAATTGCGCAATGCCGGCGCCACCATCGTCCTCGACGACTTTGGCGCGGGCTTCGCTTCGATCGGCTATCTTCGCGAGCTGCGCTTCGACCAAATCAAACTTGATGGTGGGCTGGTCACTGCGGCGCAGCACAGCGCTGACGGAAAGCGCCTCCTCCGCGCGGTGGTTGGCCTGTGCGAGATACTGGGCGTCTCGACGGTTGCCGAGCATGTCGAGAGCGCGCGCGTTCTTCGACTTGTTACCGACCTCGGCTGCCACGCTGGCCAAGGATTCTGGTTGATGCCCCCTGTTTCGGCGGCGGCGATCTCAAGCTGCGGACAACAAGCACCGCAATTTGGCTTGGAGACGAAGGAGGCCGCTTGATGCAGAGCTCGCGCCTCCCTGCCAGGCTATGAAAAAGCGCTCGGGTCGGCTGTCATACGCGTCCCGTGCGCAGCGGGGAGCTGGACATCAATTTTTCGCACACGCGCGGCACACAATTCCCACGGATGGCTCACCGCAAAACTCGCAGCGGCGAGTAGCTGAGGGCCCTTTGATCGTCTCACGAAAGTGCGGATCCGCGAGCCACTTGATGACGAGCGCGAACGGGATAGCGAGGCAGATTCCGAGAATTAAGAACCACAACGACACGCGATACGCTCCCAATACACAACAGTGGGAAATGGCTTGCGGGGAAGCTCGTGACCTGTCCGCTCGATGTCCGCAGTGGGCGGGGTAGTAGATGTCCGGAGCACTAGACACCCAAGTTTCCGAGTGTGAGATGTAGAGTTTTGGTCGGAGCGACGCAGCGCTGGATGTACAGTCGAGGGCCCAAACGCAGACCAATTGATCCTGTACTCACAAGAATAGAACGATTGTCCTTCGTGACTTATCGACAGCTGCATAGCCAAACGCTACGTCGGTCGTGGCGAATGGGCAAATAACAGAAAAACAATGAACGTCAGTCGCAAGTCTGAGGACGGGTAGTTTACCATGCGCGCACCGTACCTTCGAGAACGCGTCGATAAGGCGACGCTTGAAGAGCTTTATTGGAACCAGCGCCTAACAGCGGTGCAGATAGCTAAACGCTATGGGACCAGTTATCCGAATGTCCTCGCTTTGATGGCAAGGTACGGCATTCCGCGCCGACCCCCGGGCAAAAATGTCCTCTGAACCGGGAGTACCGTTTCAACGCTCCAGGAAGTTCCGCAAAATTCACGACAGCCCAACGTTCGCGGGCGAGCATGTCCTGCGGCCGTAGGGAGCGCTAACCCCCGAACTTGCCCCTGAGGGTGAACCAATCTGCTTCGCCTTATCGCGCACTAGAAGCATGCGCTTCGAGAAGGACCCGACATAGAAGGCGTCGTCGGCGAATTGATGGTGCGACGCTTCCAGGTGCGCCCCGTCATTCCGGAACTTGCCATCATGATCGTCCACGACGATCACCGCACCGGTGCGCTTCGCTTAAGCGCTGAGTGACGCCCCGGGCGGGGTAAGCGACATCCCGGGCGGAAATAGCCCATCCAACTCCGCAAAGGCGATGTGCGCTGCTTGCCATCCGCATTGGGCTTGCCCATTGCAGGGAGGCGATTGCCCGTGGGAAGGACAGGCGTGCTCAATTCCCTTGTTCAACTACCATCGAAGGCTCTGCGCCTCGCCTGGCGCCAGCTCGCGTTCGAAGCCGCGCCCTTGGCCGGCGGCAAGCGAGCCTATGCGATCCATCCGGGCTACGTTCACCGCAACCGCGCCGAATATTTCGACGATACGGAAAATAGCGACGAGTGGCAGCGTGAAGTCTATGAGGTTGCCCGCGACCTCATGCGCGAACGCGGCTGGCGCACCGTCAACGACGTCGGATGCGGCAGCGGCTTCAAACTCGTTCACATTCTTGGCGAATTTGAGACGACCGGCATCGACCTGCCGGAAACGATCGCACGCGTCCGCCGCCGGTATCCGGACCGCTGCTGGCTCGAGGGCTCCTTCGACGCGCTCGACGTGCCCGCGGCCGACCTCGTCATTTGTTCGGACGTCATCGAACATGTCGAGGATCCGGACGCCTTGATGCAATTCCTAGCTCGGTGCACGAGGGACTATGCGATCATTTCAACGCCGGACCGGGACTTAGTCTACGGCTGGCGCAACGGCCACCGCTTCGGACCGCCCGAAAATCCCTGTCATTTACGCGAGTGGAACATGCGCGAATTCGCCGATTATGTGCGACGGTTTTTCAAAATCGAGCGCCACTTCATCAGCAATAAGCAAGACGCAACGCAATGCATCGTTGCGCGCGTGCCGCGCTGACGGGCCGCAACCGGCTTCACTGCCCGAGCTTCCCGGCTTAGGACCGCCCTCTTAGCCGCATGAGCGAGATCCGATCCAAGGGCCAAATTTTGCGGGCAACCGGGATTATTGGCGGGTCGTCGCTGGTCAATATCGCGGCAGGCGCGATCCGCGTTAAGATCGTCGCGGTTGCGCTAGGCGCGAGCGGCGTCGGCCAGATCGGCGTGCTCGTCAATCTCGTCAACACCGCAGCCGCCGCCTCGGCCTGGGGGATCTCCAATAGCGGGGCGCGCGCGCTAGCAGGCGCCGCTAGCGAGGATGAGACGAATGTCGCCTGGCGCGCCCTCAGCATCGCAAGCGTCGCGCTTGGAGGACTGGGAGCGGCGCTCATTTTCCTGTTTCGGCTCGATCTTGCGCAATGGCTATTCGGAACCCCAGAAAATTCCGCGCTGATCGGCTGGACGGCCGTTGCAGTTGGTCTGTCGGTTATCGCCTTGGCGCAGAACGGGCTGCTAACGGGGCTCAAGCGGGTCGGGGATCTGGCCCTGCTCAGCGCCACGTCAGCGCTGCTGACGATGTTCATCGCAGCGCCCCTCGTGCTCATTCTTCGCGAGCGGGCGATCGTTCCTTATGTGTTGCTCGGTCCCGTCGTCACCGCCGCGGTCGGGACGTTCTTGATCGGGCGTCTGCGCCGGCCGGGTCGAGCCTCGCGCCGGGCGGTCGTCAAACAGTGGCGCCAGATGGCAAGCCTTGGCGCGGCCCTGACGGCGGCAAGTGTTGCAATCCTCTGCGGTCAGCTCGCGATGCGGGTCGCCGTGCAACGCAGCCTCGGCCTTGAGGGCGTCGGTTATTTCCAGGCAAACCTTGCTCTTTCCGTCAATTATATCGGCCTTGCGCTGGGAGCGCTCTCGACCGACTATTTTCCGCGCTTGGTCCCGCACGTCGGCAAGCCGTCGGCCCTTCGTGACCTCATCAACGGCCAGGCCTTCGTCTCGCTTCTCCTCGCAGCGCCCCTGATCGTCCTTGCGATCGGCTTTGCGCCGCTTGTGATGGCGCTGCTTTACGCCCCGTCGTTCGCGCCGGCAGCTCATATGTTGCCCTGGCAGATGCTTGGCGATCTCATGAGGATTGCAGCCTGGCCGCTAAGCTTTGTTCTGCTTGCGTCCGGCCGGGGCCCGACCTTCGCTTCGAATGAGGCGGCGGCGGCAGCGGCCGGCGTCGTCATGACGTTCCTGCTCGTCCCCCGTTTCGGGATCGCCGGCGCGGGCATGGCTTATCTTGCAATGAATCTTTTCTATCTACTCGCGCTAAGCCTGCTCGTCAGTCGGCATGCCGGTTGGCCGTGGGAGGCGAGAACGGTGAGGTGCTGGCTGGCGGCGATCGCCTGCGCAATTGCGGCAATGCTGCTCGCTAGATGGAAATACGTTGGCGGCATGGCAGGCTCGCTCGCGGCCGCGGCCTGGCTTGGCATCGCCGCGTGGAAGCACCTCCACGACGCCCTTCCGCCACGCCTTCGCAAGTTATTCGGGCTCGATCGCGGCAACAAGCGCAATGCCGATGGCTGAGGAAAGGGTGGCGCGCCCGTCGGGCCGCAGCGGTCCGGAGGCTCGCATGAAGGTCATGCTGCTTACCGAAACGCTCTCCGTCGGTGGTGCCGAGACCTTCGTCGTACGCCTCGCTAACGCACTCGCCGGACAAATGGACGTAATCCTCGTGACGATGCACGGCGAGATGGTCCATCCAGCAGTGCGCCACAAACTTTCGGGGCATGTTGCCTGCGAGGAAATTCGGCTCCCCCTCAAAGCCATGTTGTGGAAGGCCGCGTCCCTCGTCCGGAAGCTTGGAATTGACTGGTCACCGGTCGATCAACTGATCGCTGCTAAAGTCCGCAAGCTCGTCGAGCGGGAGCGGCCGCAGGTCATCCATTCGCACTTGTTTCACGCGGACGTTTGTGCGTCCAAGGCCGCGCGAAGCGCGTCGCGGCCACCCGTCCATGTGATGACCGTCCACGGCGACTATGAAGCTTATGCTTCTGGCGAAGCAGACCCTCAGACCCGCTCTTTTGCACCCAAGTTTGCCCGCACTGTCGAGCATGCAGGGGCAATCGTTTGTGTCGCGAAGGATCAGTTCGCCTTTTTCGCCGAGCGCTTTCCTGGCGCCCGGCCCAAGCTGCACCTCATTCATAACGGCTATGATCCGGAAGTGACGGGCACCGGCGAAGATTCCGCCGCAATTCCCCTACCCGTCGGCAAATTCCTGTTCGGAATGCTTTCTCGCGGCGTCGAGAAAAAGGGTTGGGAACAGGCAATTGAGGCCTTTGGCAAACTGGGCCGGTCGGATGCAGCCTTGATCTTGGTCGGCGAAGGTCCTGCGCTGAATCGCCTGCGGCTTCAGCACCAGTCCGAAGGCATCGTCTTTGCAGGCTTTAGCGCCCATCCGCTCGATCTCGTGCGAAAGTTCGACGCTTGCCTGCTTCCGACCGCCTTCGCCCATGAAAGCCTCCCGACGGCGATCATTGAATATCTGGCTTGCGGGAAGCCCGTGATCGCGACCGAGGTCGGCGAAGTGAGAACGATGCTGACGAGCCCGGACGGACGCCTCGGCGGCCTTCTCCTCGATCTCGATGGCGAGGCCGTTTCGGCCGACCAGCTCGCGTCCAACATGCGACTGCTGCTCGACGATCCTGACCTTCGCGCCAGACTAGCCAGCGACGCCGCGGCGTCGTTCGACAAGTTTCGCATGGACCGCTGTACCAGCGCCTATGAAGCGCTCTATCGGTCGCTCTTACCCTAGCGAGCCGATTGCTGAGGGCTGGCCCCTTAAGACCTTAGCGCGAAATCGAGAAGGCCATCCAGGCTGCCCAGAGTGCCGTTACGATCACCATGAGGTCGGCCAGCCCAAGAATAAGAGCAACAATAGGGTTCCACGCGAACGCCGAAAGAATGAGGATCGCGGCCGCCCCCGCGACCGGCCTCCAGGTATAGGGCCGATGCTCGCGCGGTCCCGACAGCACCATCGAATAAAATGCGAGCAGGGTCGCGGCCAATATGCTCCCGGCAATCACCGCATAAGGGACGACGGGAGAGAAGCTGGCCATGGCAATGGGTTTGCCACGTTCGGTGCCGATATTCGACCCCTTGCAAAGTTTTCGCCCGATTTCGGCCGAGCAAACGCCTTGCTTATTGGCGCTTCATCTCGGCTAATGCCGGAGGGCGTCGAGGAACCCGGCGCAAAGGGGGACTGAAGACGAGCGTGCTCATTTACTGGGGTATCTTCTTGGTCCTTGCCGCCGGCGGCGTCGCCTATCGCTACCAGGACATTGCCCGGTCGCACCGATTGCTCATCTTGTTGGGTGCGCTCCCCTTAGCCTTAATGATTGGGCTGCGCTGGGAGATCGGGCCGGATTGGCAACAATATTTGGCGATCTACAGATATTCGCAGCTCTTTTCGTTCGAGCAAGCGCTTGGGCGTCCGGACCCCGGCTATTTCACTTTGATGTGGCTGCTCCACCAAGCCGCTGCCCCATTTTGGGCGATGAACATGGTGTGCGGTCTCATCTTCGTCGGCGGGTTGACCGCATTTGCAATTCGCCAAGTCAATCCCTGGCTCGCCCTGCTGGTTGCCTTTCCCTATCTCGTCATCGTCGTCGCGATGAGCGCCAATCGCCAGACGGTCGCGCTCGGCCTGATGTTTTTCGCGCTTAACGCGTTCGAGCGCCGGCGGCTCGTGAGCTTCGTGGTGATCGGCCTCGTCGCTGGCCTGTTTCATGCAAGCGCGATGCTAATGTTGCCTTTGTGCCTTCTCGCTTACGCCGAGAACCGGCTTCAGCAGATTGCGCTCGTTATCTTCACTGTGATCATCGCCACGCAGGTATCCGGCGACGCCTTCGAGACCTATGCCCGCCGCTATTACACGTCTCAGGTTCAGTCGGGCGGGACCGGCTATCGCCTGGCCATGAATGGCCTTGCCGCCATTCTTTTCCTGAGCTTGCGCCATCGTTTTCCGCTTCCCCGGCATCAATTCCGGCTGTGGCGGAATTTTTCAATCTACGCGCTGGCGCTGGTGCCGCTGTTCTTCGTTTTCCCGTCATCGACCGCAATCGACCGGTTTTTGCTTTACCTGTTTCCCTTGCAGCTGGCGGTCTGGGGCCGGGTCCCGACCCTGCTGAGCGAGGAAGGCCAGTCGGCCGAACAATATGGAGTATTGGTTGCTGCTTATAGCGCGCTCGTTCTCACCGTGTTTTTGAACTTCGGCACCTTCGCCGAACAATATGTGCCGTATAAAGCAGTCCAGCTTTTCTGACTTGTTTCACTCAGATGACGGCACCGCACCTCCTGTTGCTCGGCAAAATGCTCGCCTAGGATCGCGATGCTGCTGTCCCCGCCGCCTGCTGTTTTCGATCTAACTCAAGCGCCTCGATCAGGTCGCGCTTCGTTTCGTCCGGCGCGAAGCGCCTGGCGACGACCGCACGTCCACACTCCCCCATCGCTGCGGCGCGGGAGGGGTCGGCCAGAAGCCACGCTATGCGGTCGGCCATCGCCGCGACGTCGCCCACATCGACGAGGAACCCGGTCTCGCCATCGTCGACAATCTCTTCCGGCCCGCCGGATCGGGTAGTGATGACTGGAAGGCCGTAACCGCTCGCTTCTTGGCAAGTTAGCGAGAAAGATTCCGAAGCCGAAAAATTGAGGGCGGCGAAGGCGCCTTGATAGACTGGCGCGAGATCGAGTAGCTGGCCGCTGAATCTGATCTGGTGTCGTGCCGCGCCGGTCGCCGCGCGCATCTCGAGTTCGCTCCGGTAAGAAGCATTCTTGGCAAGGCCCATGTCGCTTCCGACGAATAGCAGCCGCGCTTCGGGAAAGCGCGAGGCAATCCGCTCGAACGCTTCAAGCGCATGTTCCTGGCCTTTTCCGGGAATGTAATTCCCAACGAAAATCAGCTTTCTGGTGGTAACCGCCGCCGGCGGCATCGTCGCCGAAACTGCAGGCGGGGTGAACGCGTCATAGATCAGCGCGGTCTCGATGCCGGGGGGCAATTTGCCCTGGATGAACCGGGAGACCGCGACCAGGCGGTCCGAGCTGTGGCGGGCCGCCCAAAGCCACGCGCGCCCTAAGTGACCGAAGCGCGATGGGTCGATCCTTATCCAGGTCACGATCCTGCCACGAAAACCAAGCAGGCGGAGAATGGCGCTGTGCATCAGGTAGAAATCGTTGACCTGCAGGTGCTGGCAGCTACGGGCGCGCATCTCGCGCCGCAGCCGGAGCGAGCATCGGATGAGCGACGGAAAGTATAACAACAGGCTCCGCCATGATTTTCGAAGCTGGACCATCGGCAAGCGCAGGACTTCGGAAAAGCCGTCGACCGCTTCCCGCGCGACCTTGCTCCCCGCCGGCAGGACGAGGATCGGCCGGACCTCGTCTTTGAGCAGTCGGGCAGCGCGATTGGCGGCGACTAGGGCGCCGGTCACATCGACCGACGCATCGAGGACGAACAAGCTCTGCCGCGGTTTCAAAACTTGCGGCCCGCCGGGCGATCGAGCGCGGCCGCGATCGCTTCGCGCCGCCAAAGCCCGACGAAGCGGGGGAAGTCGCGGCCCAGGCGATAATCCTTGAGGTAAAGCCCGGCGGGCGGAAGGCCGATCGGCGGCCTTTCAAGGTCGAGGTAGCGAAAACCGCCCGGTTCGACGTCGAGATTGCGATGGAGCAGCCAAGCTTTGTGCGTGGTCAGCAATGCATAGGGGATGGTCGAGCAAGCGAAGCGCTCGAGCGCCATTCGGATATCGGCGAACGGAAGATGGAACAGGCAATCCCGGCAATGCCATGCATCGGCAGCCGGAAAGTCATCGGTGCAAATGTCGAACTGCCTGACGTCGAGATCGCCGAAGCGAGACTTGAGCGATGCCACCAGTGCGGCCGAAATGTCGCCCCCGGCATAAGCCATCGCGGAATCGCGGGCGAGGCCGGCGATCCAGTTGAGGTCGCCGCAGGGTGCGTCGAACATGCGTTTTAAGCCGCGCTCCGTGAGCAGTGCACGCAGCCTTACAAGATAGGCGGCAGCAGCCTCTTGCTCCGATCCGACGCCGCTTCGGCTTTCGTCCGAGCCCCAAAAATTAGATGTGAAGATCCGGTCGAAAATTTGAGACCGGTCGCCAAGGTCCGTCGTCAGGGGATTGGGGAACGCCCGCGGGAACGGATTAACCCCGAACGGCCGGCCCAGCCGGTTCGCGGCGCGCATCATCAACAGCGGCATTCCTCCCGCTTCCTCGCCGGGCGGCCGTTCAAGTTGGGTTTGTGACTGCCTCGGCTGCATCTCGTCCCGACTTGTGGTTGCAAGCAGCAATGCGGCGGTCAAGGCAGGCGCTTCACGACAGCTGAGCTTGCCTAATGCCCGCTGCGAAGGGATTGAGCGGCTCCAAGAAGCTCAATACCCGCTTGAAAGTCGCTTAATCCCCGTGGTCACGCATCCTCAATCCTTGATGCTCGTCATCACCAACCTCGATTATGGCGGCGCGCAGCGCGTCTTCCACGATCAGAGCCTGCTGTTTTCAAAACGTTTCTCGGTGACCGAAGTGGTGTTCAATCTCGATGGCGGCAATGCCTTTCCGACTGGCAACCCGCTCGTCAGCCTCGAGGTCGCCGGCGGCGGCAATGTCTTCGCCAAGTTCAGGAACCTCATGGCCCGTGCGAGGAGATTGCAGGCCCTCAAGGCCGAGCACCGAACGGCGCTTTCGATCAGCCACATGGAGGGCGCCAATTTCGTCAACGTGCTCAGCAAAGGGTCTGAGAAAACCGTGCTTTGCGTGCATGGAACCAAGCTTCACGACGCGAACTTCCGGGGCCTGACCGGGTACATAAGGAAGCAGCTCCTGCTCCGCCTCCTCTACAATCGAGCCGATCGCATCGTCGTCGTCAGCCGCGACATTAAGCCCGAGCTTACGAAGCTCGGCGTCGATGCGGGAAAGATCGTCACAATCAACAATTTCTTCGACCCGCGAGCCATTCGCCGCCAAGCGAACAAGCCGCTGACGGGTAAGGAGCATTCCATTTTCGCCGGAACTCCGGTCATCGTCACTTCGGGCCGGCTGGCCCGGCAAAAGAACCAGCGCGCGCTGATCGATGTCTTTGCGAAGGTGCTCTCGAAGAGGCCGGCGAAGCTGCTGCTACTCGGCGATGGCGAGCTTCGGGAGGAATTGCTCGCGCACGCGAGGGGGCTGGGATTGCGCGTTTTCGATGTGTGGAGCGGGACGCCGCTTCACGGCGACCATGACGTTTATTTTCTGGGCTACCAGGCCAATCCATTCAAATTCCAGAAGGCCGCGACTCTGTTTGCGCTCCCCTCTGCCTGGGAGGGATTTCCGATGGTGCTTGGCGAAGCGATGGCCTGCGGGTTGCCGATCGTTGCCGCCGATTGCGCAACGGGCCCGCGCGAAATGCTTGCCCCATCGACTGGCGAACGACCCGACCCGCCGATCGCTGCGGCTGAATGTGCTGAGTTCGGGATCCTGATGCCCTTGCTCGATCCCAAACGCCCGGCAGTCGCGTGTTGGGCAAGCCTCCTGAGCCAGCTTTTGTCCGACAATGAGGAGCGCGCCCGGTTGGCCAAAGCGGCGACGCGGCGAGTTAAGGATTTCACCGAAGATCATGCCGAGCGCGCCTGGCTCGCCCTAGCCGATGAATTGCTGGGAAGCTCAGCCCGCTGAGCGCCGCCAGCGCGCCAACGCCTGGGGATTGGCTCCCCGTTCGATCAGCCGTCCTTCGACCAGAAAATGATAGGCGAAGCCGCCGGCCACCGACGCGGCTGTACCAGCGGCGAAAATGATCCAGGGATCTGAGAAGCAACGCGTCATTAAGGACACAAGAGGCGCGTGAACGAGGTAGATTGAATAAGATGCCGCGCCGAGGAGGATCAAAGGCCCGCGGCCGACAACCCGCCCTTGCCGCTCGAGTTGCGCGAGCGGTGCGACCAAGCAGGCGATTGCGCCGCCAATCAGCAGCCGCTGGTCAGGAAGCGCGCCAAGCGCGATCCAGCCCCCAAGCAAGGGTATTGCCAGTAAGGCGATCGCCGGGCGCGCGCGATCCGATCGGTAGAGGATCGCTGCGCCGATCCCGAAGAAGAATTCGAGATTGATGGCCGCGAAGGGGAGGATGCGGGGCCCCGCGAGAATGGCGATCGCCCAAGCGCAAAGGCCGAGCGGAAGCAGCCTTGAAAAATAGAACAGGCCGAACAGGACATAGAAAAGGACTTCGTGCTTCAGCGTCCAGGCGGCCGAGAGCGCCGTGTCCACGGCGACCGGAGCGAGTGTTAAAGTGGGCAGCCAGCTCCACGCCCGTTCGGCCGCGCTGAGCCCCGGAAAAGCGACGTAAAGGACCGCAATGCCGACGCCGGCCGGCCAATAAGGCAAGTAGATCCGGCGGAATCGCGCAAAGGCGTAATCGCGTGGCCTTTTCTCTTTGCCCACTGTCGAATGGAAGATGATGAAGCCCGACAGAACGAAAAAGAAGTCGACCCCGAGATAGCCATATTGGAGAAGGTCGTGGCCAAGAAACGGTCCGCCGAAATCCTTGCCCGCAAGCGCCGCATGCATGAGCACGACCAAGAGCGCGGCAATCCCACGCCCTGCCTGCAGGGTGAAGATGGTCGATGACGCTCGCAGGCCTCTCGCCCCCTCGCCCGTATGAGCACGCTCCCCCAATCGCTAAGCTCCGCGAAGCAAAGGGTAGGGAGACAAGCGACGTGCCTTCGTTTCAGTCACTCTGTCTCGAACCCTTCCCGCTCATGGAATTCAGCCTAAGCGAACCATCTCCATCCGTCACCGGCCCGTGCATCGCGTCACTCCGTGGCGATTGACTGAGCGATCCGAGCTGGCGCACGTTCAAGCTCACCCGCCGATGAGGACCATGTGCGCCGCTATGCAACCCTGCTGATGTTCTGCGCTGCCGCATGCCAGCCGCAATCAGACAGCCAAGAAGCGGCAATCAAGACCGCTGCCGAAATCCCTCTCTTGCTGCAGGGGCAATGGGCGGTCGACGAACAAAGCTGCGATGCGGAAATCCGGACGGTGATCGGACCGCGGGAAATCAGTTTCGGCGGCGTGGCACTTCCCGTCGTCGATGTGCGGCAACGCGGGCCTGATCATGACTATCGCATCGATCTCGCCGCTGCAGGGCCGGCTAGGGCGATCGACATCTCAATGTCTAGGGATGGACGCCATATCACCTATCGAACGAGTGGTGATGGTTCGCAATCCGTCCGATACATTCGCTGCCCTGCGAAAGTGTAATCCAGCCAACCTTGCGGCCTACACGCTCGATGCCGGACGCGACGATCGAAGAAACCCCTAAACTTTCCCGGCGAATGGCCGATTACCCACAGACGGTTGGGAAAAGCGCTTCCCGCCAAGCAAGGGGCGTTGCTCATGGTTGCGATTTTCACGGGTGCCGGCGCGGGCTTCGAGCGGGGATCTGGATCGTTTCTCGGCTCGTCGGACCTTATCGGATTGCGAGAAGTCAGTTCATCCTCCCGCACTATCTCCACAATATGTCTAAGTCGCTAATAGCAGCATTGGGTCGACAGCAGACGGCAGGAATGGGTGGAAAGCAGACATAAGGCCATCCTTAACTCCAAGGCTCTTACGAGCCGTCTCAATCACCACGCGTACTCTGGAGTTTTAGGGATGAGAGGTTGGGTAGTCGGCATTTTTGCGCTGTTGAGCGCAGGCGCGTTAAAAGCGCAGGGCATCGAGAAGTTCGCCGAAGTCGGCGACTGGCAAATCAATGTCCAAGACGCAAAATGTGGGATGATGCGCCTGTACCCAGCGATCAAGGGCGGGCCAGAAGAGGTGTTGATCGTCTTCTATGATGCGCAGCGCAGAACCACGACGCTAAACTGGGGAACCCGTAAACCGGAATTTCCGCCGCTCAGTGACTCATACGACCTGCGGTTCGCCTTCCTGAAAGGCTCGTCCCTCAAGGAGACATGGGGAAGTCCAGCTTTCAAGGTTCGAAAGTCGCCAAATGGATATGTGTTCAGCCATGTCTTTGCCGGCGCGTCGGACAGTGATCGCGTTCTGCGCGACCTCGCTTCCGATCGAGCTATGGTGTTGTTTTTCGGCCCGACCTTGATGACGAGCCTGCCGCTCGATGCCTCGGGAGCGGTTACAAAGCTGCGCGAATGTTCGTCGAAGATTCTGGAGCAGGGTCCGTCCCAACGAACGCCGCGATAGCCGGTGCCAATGTCCGCAACGGGTGGAAAGCAGACGCTGATGCCCCGTCGCGTGTGAGGTAGCGGACTGTAATTGTCGACTTCAGTTCGACAGTAATGCGCTGTTCGACTTCCGTTGCGGCCAGGCCGCAATCCTGCGCGTCGTAAATAGAGCAATCTTAGAATGACGAACCCTCGCCCAATGCCGCCGCGCGGGTGTAAATAGGATGAGGAGTCGGACGTCGGTGTAACTGTCGAGGCTCTTTGGGACCTCGTCTCCTATTATGATGCCGACTCCTCAGCAGGAGGTGGTAATGGCCCGCCCGCGCCTTTGGATCGGTCTGGACGTTGGTGCAGACCAGACGAGCGTCTGCGGAACAGACGATCAGGGCACAGTTCTCTTCGCTCAGTCGCTCGCAACGGAGATTAGCGCCCTTCACCAGTTCTTGAGGGCGGATAAGCGCCGCATAAATCTCATCTCCCTTGAGAGCGGATCTTTCGGGGTACCGCTGGCCCGATCGCTCGTCAGGCTTGGCTACCCAGTCGCAGTTTTTGAGGCCTGTCAGGCGAGTAAGTATTTAGCGATCCGGCGGAATAAGACGGACAGGAATGACGCCCGCGGCCTGGCGGATATCGCTCGTTTGGGCCGCGCCTCCGTATCGCAGGTTCATATGCGGTCGCTGGAATGCCAGCGCCTTCGTTCGACGCTCGTCACGCGCGAAAGACTGGTGCGAACTCGAATAGCCCTTGAGGCAAGAATGCGCTCTCTGCTGCGATTGAATGGCGGCAAGCTGAAACGATCCGACTCAGCTGCTGCCCTTCGGAAAAATGTCGATGATCAGGTTCGGCGTTTGCGAAAGACCGAAAAAATCGACTTGGGACCGGACCTGGATGCCCTACTTAGCTTATGTGTAGCTATTCGTAATTATTTGCGCGCGCTTGACGAGGAGCTCGCAAAGGTGGCCGAAGAGATTCCAGCCTGCCTTGCCTTCTTAAGAATCCCGGGCGTTGGCCCACTTACCGCACTGACATTTTATTGCGCGATCGAAGATCCCGCACGATTCCGCCGAAACTCTGACGTGGGAGCTTGGGGGCTGGTGCCAGTCATCAAGCAATCGGGTAGGACGGTTCTGCGTCTCCGGATCAGCAAGCGAGGAGATAGGCTTGCACGGACCAGGCTCACGACTGCCGCGCAGCTTCACGTGACGTATGCAACGTCGGCCTTAACAACATGGGCGGAGGGCCTTTCGCACCGACTGGGGAAAGGTGCGGTCTACGCCGCGGTGGCGCGACGATTGGCCATTACAATGCTCGCTATGTGGAAGAAGGGCGAGCCATACGATGCGAACCGTGGCGCTTCTAGACCGGCTCCTGCGGGAGCGGCAGGCTGGGAGACCGGAACCACCACTGGGGACGATTGCGATCCCGCATTGGGTTAGTGGCCCAGCCTGCCGATAAAATAAGCCTTCAGTCCAGCTTCAGCGCTAATGGCAGCAATGGGTCGAGAGCGGACGTAGGAACCTAGCGTTTCGCACTGACCGCGTGAGAATTGACGTCCCTAATCGATCGGTCATCCCATATCTACTGCTGTTAATTCCGGTTAAGGGCGTGGCACCGGGCGCGTTCGAGTCGCGTAAGGATTGCACCGGGCCCCTCCGTTCGATGGAGTGCCCATGTTTCTGCGCGCTGCAACCTTGGCTGTGTCTCTCGCTTTCGCGATCCCTGGCGCCGCGAAGGTGCCGTCCTACCCCGCCACCTTCACGACACAGGAAATCTCCACGAACGACGCCCGCATCCACGTGCGGGTCGGCGGCAAGGGCCCCGCGGTCGTCCTGATCCACGGTTACGGCGAGACGGGCGACATGTGGGCGCCGCTGGCGGCCGAGCTGATGCGCGACCATCAGGTGATCGTGCCCGACCTGCGCGGCCTCGGCCTGTCGTCCAAGCCGGCGGGCGGGTTCGACAAGAAGACTCAGGGCGAGGACATCGCCGGCGTGATGGACGCCCTCCACGTCGCAACGGCCGACATCGTCACCCACGACATTGGCAACATGGTCGGCTTCGCCTTCGCGATGGAGCATCCGGACCGTGTTCGCCGCTTCGTCCTGATCGACGCGCCGGTGCCCGGCGTCGGTCCGTGGGATGAAATCCTCAAGAACCCGCTGCTCTGGCACTTCCGCTTCGGGGGGCCGGACATGGAGCGCCTGGTTAAGGGCCGCGAGCGCATCTACCTTGACCGCTTCTGGAACGAATTCTCCGCCGACCCAAAGCATTTCGACGAAGCGTCGCGCCAGCATTATGCGAAGCTCTACGCCCTCCCCGGCGCGATGCATTCCGGGTTCGAGCAATTCCACGCCTTCGATCAGGACGCGATCGACAATCGTGCATGGCTTGCAGCGAAAGGGAAGCTCATTATGCCCGTCCTCGCGCTCGGCGGCGAGAAAAGCTTCGGCGACCAGATGGCGGTCGTCATGCGCGGCGGCGCGACCGACGTCACCGGCGGCATCGTCCCCGGCTCCGGCCACTGGATCATGGAGGAGAACCCGGCCGCGACGATCAAGCTCGTCCGCGACTTCCTCGACCGGCCCTGACACTCGAATGCAAGGAGGCTGCAATGACCGCGACCGCAACCGAACAATGGCTGGACGGCACCGCTGGCCGGATCTTCACTCGCCACTGGGAGCCGGACGGTGAGCCCAAGGCCAACCTCGTCATTTGCCACGGCGTGAACTCGCACGGCGGCCAGTACATCCGCGCGGGAGAGACCTTCGCCGCCGCAGGCTTCGCGGTCACCGCGCTCGACCTTCGCGGCCGCGGGCGGTCGGACGGCGAGCGCTTCTACATCGACAGCATTGACGATTACGTCGCCGACCTTAGCCAGGCGATCGAGCTCGGCCGCTCGAAACATGCCGACCTCCCCGTCTACCTCCTCGGCCATAGCGCCGGCGGAGTCACCTCCGTCACCTATGCACTCGATTACCAGGACCGCATCGCCGGACTGATCTGCGAAAGCTTTGCTTTCCGCGTTTACGCCCCCAACTTCGCCTTGAAGCTGCTGGAAGGCGCGGACCATATCATCCCGCACGCCCATGTGCTGAAGCTCAAGATGGAAGACTTCTCACGCGATCCGGAGTGGGTGGCCGAGCTCAACGCCGATCTGCTGACCAAGGACGAGGTACAGCCGGTCGGCACTGTCGCCGCCTTCGCCCGCGCCGGTGAGCGGTTCGAGCGCGAGTTCAACCGCATCACACTCCCGGTGCTGATCCTGCATGGCACCGACGACAAGGCGACGCGCCCCGACGGCAGCGAGCAATTCTATCGCGAAGCTGGCTCGGCCGATAAGACGCTCAAGCTCTACGACGGCTATTACCACGACCTGCTCAACGACCTCGGCCGCGAGGCGGTGTTCGCCGATATTATCGGATGGATCGACGCACGGGTGGGAGCAGCCCAGCAGGCGAAGATTCCGAATCCGGTGATATCCGCCTAGAATCTACTCTGCGTCACACCCTGCCCACACTGCTAACGGCAGCAATGGGTGGAAAGCTGCCATTAGCGAGCGACCGCTATAAGGGCCTACTATGGAAGAGGGTTATTGGCCGAGTTCTGACTTCCTCTGCATGGTCGCGAACGACGAAGTTCCGCTCACAGGAAGTGCCGCAGGTGAGCAGAACCTGAGGCTTCTCATGGAGTTCACCCGAGACCCCGACGTTTCGAATCGCGATTGGGCCACGATGCTGCTCTCACGGCAGGAGATCGACACACCGGAAGTTCGGCAAGTTCTCCTGCGGGCGGCAGACGACAGCGATTGCGACGTCCGAGCCGAGGCGCTCGAAGGACTGGCGGAGCGCGACAAAGAGCTGGCAAGGCCTCTAGTTGAGCGCGAGCTATGCAGCGACGACTGCGGATACGGCACCTTCGAAGCTGCGCGTCTCATTGCTGATCCGTCGCTTTTGCCAGCCCTTCGGATATGGAACGGTCGGTTCGAAGAAAGCTCGTGGAACGAGCTTGTCAGCGAAGCCATCGCTGCTTGTGAGGCTGGCGACTGAATGTCTGCTTTGGGTGGAAAGCTGACATTAGCCCGATAGGCTGTTCAGCCATCGCCTCGGTGGCTGGCCGACCTCACGACCGAACGATCTCGTGAAATGGCTTTGGTCAGCGAAACCGCAACTTAGGGCGATTTCTGCCAAGCTCGCCTTTCTGCCAAGTAACAAAGCCTTGGCCCGCTCGATACGCCGGATCTGCATCCACCGATGAGGACTAAAGCCAGTCGCTTGCTTGAAGGCGCGTGAGAAGTGAGTTGGCGACAGGCCGCATAAATCCGCCAACTCCGTCACGGTCAGGTCACCACCGAGGCGCTCTTCCATCGCTTCCTGAGCGAGGCGCACGAGCCTCCGTGGCAGCCCACGAGCCGTGAGAGGCAGCGCACCGTCGCTCGCACCGTACTGCTGGAGCGCATGAGCTGCCAACGACTGCATCAGACAGTCGAGCGCGAAGAGGCTCCGATCCTGATCGAGCATAGCGAGTGCGGCGCGGCCAAGGTGCCGCACAACGGGATCATCATAAGGGTTTGCGAAAAGAAACCTGAGCTCACCGTCGAATGTGGTGCCAGTCCGTTCGGCCAGATCGGCGAAGACGGAATTTGGAATATAGAAGTGCAGCGAATGATGCGCGTTCCGCGTGAAGCTGACCGGATCCCTTCGGAGGTCGAACAGCACCGTTGAACCAGCGCGGAACGCGGGCGTATTAGCGGCACGGCCATCCTGCCAAAGCTCGTGATCCGCGCAATCCTCAACCATGAGTGCAACTAGATGAGCCTCGTCATACGGTATCGATGCGCTCGGCTGAGGCGTCGGACACGGGCTTCGAATCTGTGTAACTGCAAGAACGCCGGAGGACAGGCTCCGAGATACGTGTGACTTTTCGGACTCCAGCCAGAACCGCCGCGCAAGATCCGAGCCGTAAGCCTTCCCCGATTGCGCCTCCGCTTCGGCGTAAAAACCTTCGTCTTGCATCCGCTCGCCCCGCTTGGGAGAGGGATACAACAATACTATGACAGGTCAGCGTCCGCCAATACGCCTTTCGCCTTACTGACGCTGTCCCAGCGAGATTGGGTACGCCGTATTGCGCATCACCAGCATCGGGTCGGCAGGCTCTACTCCGGGATGTGGTTGGCCTGGCAAGAAGAGCAACTCACGCTGGGACTTCTCCGGATCAGTTGGTAACCTCGTCAGAGTAACTGTACCCAGCTTTACCGTGGGACGACTATCCGGCCAGGCGACTGAGGGATCTTCAATCTTGTCGCCCGGACCGGAGAGCTGAGCGATTAGGTCGAAGACGATCGGCTTCAGGGTTAGTGGTTGCGTGATCTCATCTTGCAGATAACTTGCGCTCATCGCCTTGCGCTCTGGCGGGCTGAGATACTTCTCCGGCTCGTGTGGCACGAGGCGGTAACGGATGAATTTCGAATGCCCCTGAGCATTTGTGAACTTCACTGAGTTGACGCCGAAGTAGGTCGCACTTGCGTATGAAGCCGGATAGGTACGGGTCCCGAGAAACTCTTTCGCGTGAGGGTGGGTAGCTAGGAACTGCTCAGTTGGGTTCGGATGCGTGGTAGACTCGCGGCTCGCTGCCAGTGATCGCAAGAAAATTGCAAACTCGTCGAACGTGGCAACGATGAAGTCTTTGTGTTGGTTGGCTTCGATGTCGAAGTCGTCGCCGTCCAGAGCCTTGATCTTGATGGCGAAACCCGCCGGAGAAGCGCCATCGTCGTTGTCCGGCAAGTTAGGGACGCCCGCAAAGAGAGAGAACCTCGCAACGACTGGAAGTGCACCCCCAACGAAGACTGGAGCCTTCACAATCGAACGCGCCTCGGTCGAAGGGGTGAAGCTTCCTTCCAAGATGACACCCTTGGTGTGGACGGCTCGCGCGTGGTGTTCACCGAAGGCCGTGTGAAGTGCGTTCACCATGCTCAGCGGAGTCTCTTTGGGTGGCTCCGCCAATGCTGTTGCAGCTGCACAACCAAGCAGAACTGGAATGCTTTGTTCGGCAAGTTTGAGAGACATACGGGGCTCCTCTCGTCTGGCCCCAAATTGCAAAGGTGAAACTGGCACTCTTGTTTGAATCTGACGCGTTTTGAACTTTCCCGCCACAAAACGCAGTCTCAACACCGCTGTCACTCACGTCGCGTCTGCGTTGTGTCGCCTTCGGCAATGGCGGCTTTGGGTGGAAAGCTGCCATTGCGTCAGCGCTCCAACCGATAGAATGTCGCTTGATGGCCGAACCAATATTTATCGACCCGCAAACGGGAAGCATCGGGTTGGGCGAGGTCCGGCTTAACCCGCTCGATACGAAGGCAGATGCCGAGCCATTGATTGCTCACCTATTGGACGCGCCACGGTTTCACGAGAACGGATACGAGTGGCTCTATCTGCGTGGCCTGACCTTCGGCGGGCACCCGGCATCAATGGGCCTGTGCTTCCATAATGGAAAACTTGAGCAGGCATCGTGGAGCGTCCAGCTTCCCGATGCTCCAATGGAAGGTGGGTGGCCTACTCGTAAGGCTATCGACGAGGAGATTGCATTCGTTCGCGGCGTCTTGTCCGGGAACGGAATGGATACTCGGCAAGGCGCAATAGAGTTCGCTTGGGGCGAGCTATGGAGCAGCTTTGACCCCAAAGGTTTCCTCGCCAGCAATGGTTTGAGATACCGCACCGCCTAATGGCAGGAATGGGTCGGAAGCTGCCGCTAGGCGAACGGCAGCAATGGGTGGAAAGCTGCCGTTCGGTAACCTAGCGTGCAGCCATGTTCGACGGGGCGATCGAGGAAGCTGCGGCGAAGGCGCAACAGCTGCTTGCGACCATCGCACCTGGGGCCGTTTGCGTGCCTCAAGCGTGGGATCGCAGAGTGGATTGCATCCTACGTCTCCCGGATGGGTCCTTCATCGGTGAGATGGTGTCCGTGGGTGAACTCACGGAGGAGCGCATTCGAGCGACGGGGGAGCGGCTGAGGAAGCGTGGGGAAGGCATAGACGTGCCGCTCGTCAATGAATTGCAATCGCCAATCAAAATAGTGCCGACGGTCACGCTCTGGAGACCGGTGGGCCCGGAGGAGCTTAAATTGATTGAGGCATCCGGAATGAAGCGCTTCCCGCCTCGGCTTCCCGAGCAGCCCATCTTCTATCCGGTCACAACGGAGGAATACGCGACCAAGATCGCTCGCGATTGGAACGTCCCTGCAAGTGGCTCAGGGTTTGTGACCCGTTTCGAGGTGCATCGCGACTTTCTAAAGACGTACGACGCGCAGGACGCGGGCGGTCAAGCGCATCGGGAATACTGGATACCGGCCAAGGAGCTCGATGCTTTCAATGATGCGATTGTGGGCTCAATCGAGATCGTGCGCTCATTCCCGTAATGGCAGGAATGGGTCGATCGGCGATGCGATCAATCCCCCACCCGCTCCTCGTTGCCCGGCCTTGGCTGCCTTGTCCTCATTCGAACAAACCTACCAACCTCTTGCCTTTGTCATTTTGACATCAGTCACCCGCGAGCCTTCGTACCGAGCGAAAAGACGTGGTCTGGATCGGCAGCCATCCGCGTTCTCATCAGAGCAAGCCGCTATCCAGCGAAGGAATAGGCGGTCGAAAAGCCCACCGCGCTGGTCCGCTATCGGTACAGGCAGGGAAAGCCTCGCGGTGAAATCCGTCCCGATATCGGAAGTTGCGGCCTGAACTGCTCCGTAACTGTTTTGCTTGGCGATCCCCACAGCGGGTCGACAAGCAGGAGGTGTCGTCGAGCATTTGTCTCGCGAAATCAGGAGCAGGAAATCGTCGATCTGAGCGCTTCTAAGATCGTCGCTCAACCGCAGCTCTCGCTCGTCAGACCTGATTAGTTCGGGCGTCGCTACGCGAATGGCGATGATCATGTCGCGAGCCTCGATCGAGTAGGCCCTCGACTTGTCATTGCTGGTTGAGCCGACGGCATCATTTTGCTCGAAGCCGATGGTCCTCGCGTTCAGCGCGAAACCGTTGTCAGTCGAGATCGTGATCGAGCCTGCCTTGAGCGCCTCAACCACGCGTGGCTCACCCTTAAGCCCTTCCAGCTTGGAGAGATCCTTCACGCGAATGATCGACAAGTCGCTGAAACGCGCGACGTAATGATCGCGGAGCTTCGGGTCGATGCCGATGAGATCGAATAGGCCCAGGCTCAGTGAGAGCTGCAGATTCTTGTCAATCGTCAGTGAATTGACGCTGCGGACCGTTTCAAGATTGTCTTTCTCAGCCCCGCTTCCCGTCGGCCCAAATCCCTCGATCCACAATGCGCCCACCGGGACATCCGGCCGCGGTGGATTGATGGCAACAAAGCCTTCGAATGCCTGGCGAGGGCTGGGCACGAAGTCGGGTGCGGCGTGAGCCGGCGTCGCACTGATCGGCGCGATGCATAGCAGCGCGAGAACGATCCGGCCGCTCATTGCGCGCACTCATTGTCGTCGAGGTAATCGACGATCCGCTGCAGCGTCGCTGACCTCAGCTCACGTCCGTCCCTAAGCTGGGAAATCAGGTTGGGATCGCCAACGGCTTCGCGGCCGAAGCGGGTAGGCGTCATTCTGCGCACCCGCAGATGCTGTTCAATACGCAAAAGAAGCATGAAAGGAACTCCGACTCGTTTGTTCCTCTTATGTTCTTACTCCATTTCCTACTTGTCTAGGTATTTTGCATATGCGATAGGCAAGCACATGGAAAAGCTCACCGGCCCGCGCGGCGAACTCGCCCGCCTAATTGTTGAGCGCCGAGAGGATTATGCCGGCCTATCGCGCATGCTCGGGCGCAATTCCGCGTACATTCAGCAGTTCATCAAACGGGGGGTGCCGAAACGTTTGTCGGAAGACGATCGGAAGAAGCTTGCCCGCTATTTCGACGTCGATGAGTCGCTGCTTGGCGGGCCCGCGGCACCGCCGAGACAGGCCGAAGGTCTCATCGCAATCCCGCGGTTCGACATCCGCGCGTCCGCCGGGCACGGAGCGTTCACCGAAGGCGAAACCCCAGTTGCACATCTTGGCTTTGATGAGTTGTTTCTAAAGCAACTCTGCCATGCACGACCCTCGGATCTCTCGATCATCCGCGTACGCGGAGACTCCATGTACCCGACGCTCGCGGACGGCGATGACATCATGGTCGATCGCTCCGTCGCTGGCTCAAAATTGCAGGATGGGATTTACGTTCTGCGGCGAGACGACGTGCTGGCGGTCAAGCGGCTTGCCGTCCATCCTGGATCGAGGAAACTCACAATCTCCAGCGACAACAAGGCTTATCCAACCTGGCCGGAATGCGACCCCGCAGACGTAGAAGTGATCGGACGGGTGGTATGGGCAGGTCGCAAGATCAGTTGATTGGTTAGGAAAACTCCAACAATCTGCATACCTTGATCGTTTGATGGAGATATCCAACAGGAAGCCGATCTAAAAGAAATCTGTTCCGGCGGACTTGTGGAGGGAGTTTCCCCTTCAACCCAAGCTCCCGCAGGCCGCCGGACACAGGATTTCAACGATGCGGCAAACCATTCGTATCATCATTGCAGGCGCGATTATCGCGATCTCCACGATCGCCCAAGCGGCCGAGACGATTACCTACAGTTACGATGCGCGCGGGAGGCTTGTGCAGGTCGCTCGATCCGGCAGCGTCAATAACGCCGTGACGACCAGTTACGCCTACGACAAGGCGCACAATCGGACGACCAAGACGACGACGGGCTCAGGTAATTCCGGGCCTCCCTGATCTGATGCTCGCCTGATGGCGAGCGACTAACATCTCTGAAGTTCCGCGCGCCAAGTGCGGGGCTTCGCTCACCGACATATCTTCGGAGTTTTCGACAATGTTCACTCGCAATCTGCGGGCGGCGATGACGTGCGCCCTGCTTTCCACCACCGCAATCAGTGCGCCCGCCTTCGCTCAAGTGGTATCATCGCCGACTTTTCGTCAGACCGATGAGAATGGCGTCGACCTGGTCCGCGGCGACGTGATCAAGAACTTCACAGAAGGGTCGATTGGCTCCGGCGCTGGTGAGCTCAAGCTCGTACGCACGCTTGGACTTGGATCGCCGGGTACCAACCAGTGGGACCGCATTCGCCTGACAGTTTCGGGTAGCAATATCTACGTCGACTTCGGGCTCAGGAACGACAAGTTCCCCGGCGCGGAATCGCGCGGCGCCAAGATCTCGGGCAGCGGCGCGAGCTATCAATATACTTCAGCTGACGGCACCGTGATTGCGTTCCAAAACACGCTTGCCGGCAGCAATGACGAAAGCACCAGCAACCTCTGCATGGGCAGCAGCACGAATTGCTATCTCGTGCCGACGTCCATCACCGATCCAAACGGTGAGACCCTGACGCTCGCCTACGACTATTGGACGCACTGCTTCTTCCAGACGCCGCCCGGGCAGCCGTTATCCCCAGACGATCCAATCCATTGCGATTATGTGCCGCGGCTGAAGTCAGTCACCAACAACTTTGGGTACCAGATCGTTTTCAGTCATCCCGACGCGCGAACCGGAGGGAACAGCAATGCCCCCCTGAGCTGGTACCAACGGAGTGGTGCGAGCTTCTACAACACTGGGGTTAGTACAACGACGCCGCAATCGAGCGTCAGCTATTCCTATCCTTCCAGCGGCGTGACCGATATCACCGACATCGGGGGTCGCGTCTGGCGCATTACCGACAACAGCACCCTGCTCGCCATTCGCAGGCCGGGAGCGTCGTCCGACACGACGAGCTACACGCGCAGCGGCGGCATTGTGTCGTCAGTGACGAACGAGGGAGTCACCAAATCCTATTCGCGAAGCGTCAGCGGAAACACGGCCACTCTGACGATCACCGACCCGCTGTCCAAGACGAAGGTGATTACGTCGGACCTGACCGTGGGTCGACCCACATCGATCCAGGACGAGCTCGGTCGCACCACGTCCTATCAATATGACTCAAGCGGACGCGGAACGCGCGTCACCATGCCAGAAGGCAATTACACCCAACTAACCTTGGATAGCCGCGGCAACGTTACCGAAACGCGCCAGGTCGCGAAGAGCGGGAGCGGCTTATCCGACATCGTGACGACGGCGGGCTTCGATACCACCTGCACGAACGTCAAAACCTGCAACCAGCCGAACTGGACCAAGGACGCCAAGAACAACCAGACTGACTACACCTATGATTCCACACATGGTGGCGTTCTAACGATCACCAAGCCGGCGCCGTCGAGTGGTGCGGTGCGGCCGCAAACCCGCTACAGCTACACGCTCACCGGCGGCAAATATCTGCTGACCGGCGTCTCGGCCTGCCAGACGTTGTCGTCTTGCGCGGGCGGCGCAGACGAGGCCAAGTCGACCACGACCTATGATGCGAGTGGCAACGTCACCGCGCAATCCAGCGGCAATGGGTCGGGCACGCTGACCGCAACCGCAACAATGACCTACGACGCCGTCGGCAACCTGCTGACCGTCGACGGGCCACTATCAGGATCCGCGGACACGACGCGTCTCCGCTATAATTCCGCGCGGGAGTTGGTCGGAAAGGTTTCTGCTGACCCGGACGGGAGCGGGTCGCTCAAGATGTTGGCCGAGCGCAACACGTACACCAACGGCCTGCTTACCAAGCGCGAAATCGGAACGGTCGATAGCCAATCGGATACTGATTGGGCCGCTTTCAGCCCGGCACAGACGATTGACATTGGCTATTGGACCGACGCACGGCCGATTACGCAGATCCTGTCGTCGGGCGGCAATTACTTTGCCTATACCCATATGAATTACGACGCGCTCGGCAGGCTTTCCTGCACTGCGACCCGAATGAATCCGGCGACGTGGAGCTCCCTGCCCGCCGCTTGCACGCCGGCGACAGCAGGAAGCGACGGTCCCGATCGCATCACGAAGAACGTCTATGATGATGCTAGCCAGCTAGTCCAGGTAAAGCTTGCCGTCGGCCTCACCGACGAAGCCGCCGACCGGACGATGAGCTACACCAACAACGGCAAGCTGCTGTCCTTCGTCGACGGCGAGTCCAACAAGACGACATACGTCTATGACGGCTTCGACCGCCTTTCGCAGACGCAATTTCCGAGTTCCACAAAAGGCAGCAATTCGAGCAACAGCAACGACTATGAGCATTTCGGCTACGACGCCAATTCAAACGTCGCGTCGCACCGCATGCGCGACGGTAACTGGATCAGCTTCTCCTTCGACAATCTCGATCGCGTTACGTTCAAAGACCTGCCGGGATCAGAGCCGGACGTGACCTATGCCTATGACAATCTTGGCCGGATCACTTCCGCCAGCCAGTCCGGCAACGCCTTGTCATTCACTTACGATGCGCTCGGCCGCAAGCTGACAGAAGTAGGTCCGCAAGGCACGGTTAGCTCGCAGTATGACATTGCCGGCCGCCGCACCCAGGTGACCTATCCGGGCAGCGGCCTCTATGTGAACTACGACTATCTCGTGACCGGCGCAGTATCGGCCGTGCGCGAGAATGGCGCGACTTCGGGCGTCGGAGTGCTTGCGAGCTATGGCTACGACAACCTTGGTCGACGCACCTCGGTGACGTTCGGAAATGGCGCGTCGCAGACGTTTAGTTTCGATGGCGCGTCGCGCTTAGCGTCGCTCACCAACGACCTGAGCGGCACGACCAACGATCTGTCTGTGACGTTCGCCTACAACCCTGCGAGTCAGATTAAATCAACGGTGCGGACGGGCGATACGTACGCATGGGCTGGTCACGGCGCGGGCACCACGAGCTACTCGAGCAATGGCCTCAATCAGCTGACGTCGATTGGCGGCTCCAGCTCGACCTGGGACAGCAAAGGCAACCTCACCAGCGAACCGCAGTCGGGTAAGACCTACTGCTACTCGAGCGAGAACCTGCTCACGGGCTCGGGCGGTACACCGTGCTCGTCGCCGTCAGTCGCCTTGGCCTACGATCCCGCGCTCCGACTTTATCAAGTCGCAGGAGGGTCAGGGACGACGCGCTTCGCGTATGATGGCGCAAACGCCATCGCTGAATATGACAGCAGCAACGCGCTTCAGCGGCGATTTGTATTCGGGCCGGGCGTCGATCAACCAATCGTGCAGTACGATGGTAGCGGCACATCAAACCGAACTTTCATGGGCTCGGACGAGCGCGGTAGCATCGTTTCGCGGACGGACAGCGCGGGGTCGCTGATCAACATCAACCGCTATGACGAATACGGGAAGCCGCAGAGCGGCAATTCTGGCCGGTTTCAGTACACGGGCCAGAAGTGGATCAGCGAACTCTCAGCCTACGACTATAAGGCTCGCGTCTACATTCCACAGCTGGGCATCTTCGCTCAGTCAGATCCTGTAGGCTACCGCGCCGGATCAAACTTATATGGTTACGTTGCAGGTGACCCGGTGAATTCCGCCGACCCCAGCGGCAACAGCGACACCGAGATTTCGGGCAATATTAAAAACGAATTTCCGATTGTACCCGAGTACTATGGAAACACTCTTGTCCAACACAGCTACGATTGGAGCGGGCAGAGAGCGACGAGCGTACTGGACGAGCAAGCTCGCGTGGACGCACTCAATGCAGCGAGTACTGCCCGCTGGAACTCCGCCTTGGCGGCACTGCAATCCTGCGCCATTAGCTGCCTCGGCACTCTCGAGGGCGCGAGCTACTTCAACGCAGGCCTTCTAGATGACACCGCTGAGCAGGTATCGAATTGGTTTGACCGGGCGAGACGCATTGGGGATGCAGGCGAGAATCAGATCCGCCAAAGCTTCGTCTCAAATGGCATCCCCATCTACGGTAGCCAAGTATATATCCAGACGAATTACGGTCTTAGAATTATGGATTTCATTGTTGGCTCCCGCACCGGTAGCGGTGTGATGGCCGTCGAAGTTAAAACTAATGGTGGCTATTATAGCTCGTCACAACGTCTCAAGGATTGGTCTCTTCGAACTCAAGGAGGCTATGTGCGAGGTGGATCTTTGTCGGATCAGCTCGGCATCGGTACATTTTTAAAGATTCCAACTGTCGTTGTAAGAGTTTGGACGACATCCTGAGGTCTGTATGAATCTGTTGGGCAAGACCAAAGAGATTACCCATATTGGTCTCAAGAAAAATGGATTCGATCTTTTAACTGGATTTGCTCGAGAGATTTACTCCCCAGACACCGGAGAGGTGCTACGATATTTCTCTCCAGATTTCATTCCGCGAAGCAGAGGAATATCTATTCTTGGGAAAATTGGCATCATTTTCCCTGCTTTCGAAAAGGAATGGAGAGAAGTTCATGGCAATGAACTCAATTTCATTCCCTTCGGTATGCTGATCGATAATTGCGAAAGGTTGACGGCTGTCCCGATTTTTCGTGATGATGTTGGCGTTTTTGACTGGCTAGATTTGATTGTGCAGGAAGTTTTAGCTCTTCCTCGTGATGTCGGCGAAGTTGCCGAGTCATTAGGTGGTGGGCGCATCGGCTCGTACCCCCTTAACTTTTTTTATCTGCCTAACGAAAAGTCGGAGAGTGCACGTTCGTGGTTCGCCAGAAGGAAAGAATTGGGAGCATAAAGTTTTTCCTGCGTTGTACACCCCCTCAAGCCGCTTTCGAGTGCATTTCCGCGAAGGTCCTGAACTCCGCCTTCAGACCGAGGTCCGGCATGTTTTCTGTCATCGCGACGACAGCCGCGACAATATCGCTGTGACCATCGCAATGGCCGGCCTGGTGGGCCATGGCCCAATCACCGAAGGAACGGCGATCCACTGAGCGGGAGCTCAGAAGAAAGCATGCAAAGTGGCGGGGGTCATGCTTGATCCGATCGAACGTCGCCAGAACCTCAGCCGTGGGACCTTCGAGGGCCTGCAAGAAGCGGTCGCCGCCCGAGACGAGCAGACCGGACACACCGGCCCGACCATTGTTCGCCCGCGAAGTGAGGAGGATATCGTTCAGCTGTTCAAGGCTCGGCGAATTACGCGCAGTTGAGATATAAACTAGCCGATGCATGACTGAACTCCCGTCAGGCCTCCTTTAACGGCCCGCCAATCAACGCCACGCCAAGTGATTTGGTTAACCGGCTCGTCTATTAAGCTCGGATCGGTGGGGCACGCGTCTGCGCTCGTGAACTTCTGTGTTCCAGATCAGACGCCAATGCGTGCTCTTCGGTTATCCCGTGCACTCCGGTCAGGATTCGGATTCCCGCGGTGCCGCCCGACACCCAGCGGACCTGCTCCCTACTTTTGCTGGAGCTTCAGGCGCCCCAAGCATCTATATAGTCGTCTATATCATATTCTTCCGGATAGTCCCCCGGGAGAACCAATTCGGGGGCGGCATTGACGATAACCAGTGGCTCCCGTCGTGTTGAGAGCCAACCAAGCAGGTGCACCAACGCGTCAACTTGGTCATCATGCTTGGCGCGAGGAAAGCCCAGTAGCTCATGGAGAAACTCTCCAAGCCATGGCGCCTCCTGCGGCAACAGAAGATCGCCGCGCTCGACAAGGGCCGTCTGGCCCCACGCCCGCGCCTCCTTGTGGATCGTCGCTTCTCGACGGACTGCACGTGGCACTTGTTGCGGGTTGCGATGCTCCAATTCCTGTAGAAGTTGTCGCCCGCTAACTGCATCCTCGATCAGAAGCATGTCGATATTCCAGGACCGGGCCATCTCGACGGCTTTGTCGTACAGCTTCGGGAAACTCAGTCGCCCTCGGTACATGTGCAGCAGGTAGACCTCGGATCCGCGAACGAGGGCCGTGGCGCACGCAGAATAGTCTGACGTGATGCGTTCGGAGGCCGCCGTGTCCCAGCTTTGGACCATGATATCGCCCGGCTGCTTCGTGGGCGGCGTGCCGTAGTATCGGAGCCAGGATCGCTTAAAGAAAAGACCACCTGCGGGGATGGGCTGCTGCTGGAACTGCGCGTCAAACTCGGAGCGCATCGAGCGCCGCAGCCGCTTTAACTCGTCGAGGTCGAGGTGCTTCGGGTTTAGTGCACAACCGACGCGACGCTGATAAAATCTGTCGGGCCCGATCTGGATTAGATCAGGCTCCATCGCGATGGCCGGCAGGTTGAGGTTCCGCCATCCACCTTCGGCGAGAAGGTGGCCGCCCAGGTCCTCCTCATGAATTCGCTGCATTACGACGATGATAGACCCGGTCTTCTGACGATTCAGGCGCGTGATAAGCGTATTCGAGTACCACTTGATGCTGTTCTCACGCGCAACCTGCGAGGTCGCAGCATCGAATGGCTTCAGCGGATCATCCACTATGATGCATTCGCCGCCGCGCCCGGTCAGGCTGCCTCCAGTTGATGTTGTAAGCCGACCGCCGCCCGCAGTTGTTCGAAAGTTGAGTTCCGGAGCTCTTCCGCGCAACTTCGTCTTCGGGAAGAGCTGCCGGTACCAGTCCGCCTCCATTACCTGCTTGCACATCTTTGCGAGATCGCCAGCAACTTCGATCGAGTAGCTGGCACAAACGAACCTTTTGGTTGGGTATCGGCCCAGCATCCAAGCAACCCACGCGACGGAGATCATAATCGATTTCAGATGCCGCGGCGGCATGGTGACAAGGAGGCGGCGCGAATGACCGAATTCGATCTGCTCCAGCTCCCAAGCCATCGCCTCCAGGTGCCAGTTGGGGATGAACTCATCCTCTGCCGAAACAGTCTCAAACACCTTGGCGACGAACGACACGAGGTGCTTGCGACGAAGCTCGCGGAGAAGCCTCTGATTTATCTCAATCGACATCATCGTCGTCCTCAATTTCATCGGCTGCGCGGATGTCAGAATCTACCGCGTGTCCCGCTTCCTCGTCGCTGTCCGGACCCAGCCGCTTCATGATCGCCTCGATGTAGAGCTGCTCACCCAGCGTCAGCTCCTCGTCTTCCTTCAATTCGTCCGCGCCTAGCCCGAACATTTGGATGTTCAGGCTGATGACGTGCTCAATTGCCCGCTGATTGCCGGCCATCGCCTTCTCCAGCTCGCGCTTCACGATCAGCTGGAGCTTCGAGACCTTGAGCGGCCTGTTGCCCTCCATGATCTGCATGCGTTGCGAAAACTCGCCCTGCAGGATCTGCTTCAGTCCCTTGGCGCCCCTTGGTCGGCCCTTTGGATTGCCAGAGCGTCCCCGCTGGAATTGATGTTTCTTCGGGGGACGCTTGTAGCCGATCGGTTCATCGTCCGGCCCGTCATCGACATCCCGGCCGCTGGAAACTCGCCCGTTCCCATTGCCGCCAGCTTCGGTCTGCGGCTCGAACTCCGAGCCTTCGTCGCTTGTTTCGTCGATGTTCGAAATCATCGAGCTGCCTACGCCGGAACCGCGCGCTCGGCGGCAACTTCCGAGAACGCCCGACCGTCTTCGAGCCGCGCTTCGATCCCCGTCTTTTCAGTTACGCGCCGGATGATGACATCCACATACTTCGGATCGATTTCGAGTCCGAAACCGCGCCTTCCGGTAGATGCGGCCGAAGAGATCGTAGTGCCGGAACCCAGGAATGGGTCGAAAATGATGTCGCCGGGTGACGAGACATCAAGGATGGCGTCGGCGCACATCTTCGAGTTCTTGACTGTGGGATGATCCTCCAAGTCTTGCTTGCGCCCGGCACGGAAGACATTGGCCCCGGGGTACTGCCAAACGTTCGAGCGGACTCGCCCTTTGCCACCGAGACCAAAGTTGTTCTTTGTCGGTCCCGACGTCATCTTGAAGGCGAGGACGAACTCGTGCTGGCTCCGATAAAACGCCCCAAGTGACGGCGAGCTTTTAACCCATACGATCGTGTTCTTGTGCTCAAGAAAGATGCCGTCCGCAGCGTTTTGGACGTGCCTCGCGTGTCGCCAGTCCATAAAAACGAAGGCAATGGAACCCGGGTGAGAGAAGTCGGCCATCAGCTGAAAAGCGGGCCGGAAGAAGCTGTACGTCAGCTCCATGTCGGACATTTCAGCGCAGCCCATCATGAAGTCCTGGTGCTTCTTCGCGCCCAGGCCCGAGACGTTACCTTCGATGGCGACGCCGTAAGGCGGATCGGTCAGGACGGCTCCCGCCTTCTCGCCCGCGAACAGACGCTCGACATTCGCTCGGTCGAGGCAGCTGCCGCAGAGCAATCGGTGCTCGCCAATCAGCCAGAGGTCGTTCGGGCGACTAACCGGCACGACGTCGTCCGCGGGCAGCTCGATCGCTTCCTCGGTGGGCGCCGCGCGATCATGGCCGAGCAGCTTGTCCACCTCGACGATATCGAAGCCGGTCGTTGAGATCGTGTAGTTGTCATTGCCGTCGAGCAAATATTCGAACTCGAGCGCGAGCTTTTCCATGTCGAAGGAGCTCAGGCTGGCCAGCTTGTTGTCGCTCAGCAGGAAAGCGCGGCGCTGCTTGGGCGTGAGATGTGAAATCCTGACGACGGGCACGCTGGTGAGGCCGAGTAGTAGAGCGGCCTCATACCGGGCGTGTCCCGCAAGGATCATCCCGGTATCATCTATCAAGATCGGGATCAGGAAGCCGAACTCGCCGATGGCCGCAGCCAGCTTGCGCAGCTGCGACATCGGGTGAATCCGCGCATTGTTCGGGTTCGGATGAACTAGCGTGATTGGCAGATGCTCGATTGCCAAAGCTAAAAGCGGCGGGGTTTTGATCGCCATTTGGAGTGCTCCCAGAGGGAAGGAGCGCTCCAGTTATCCCTGTATTTCCTCGCGCGCCTTCACGATTAAGTGGCGAAGATCAGGGATTTCCGAAATTCGGTTCCGGAGGGTAGCGGGCGATGGCGGTTCGAAGCCGCGCTCATGGAGTACTTTCCAGGCAATTCGACTAGCTCTCTCAGCCGTAGGAAGCGTCGACCAAGATGGATCGTCCTCTACATCACCCCAGCGTGGCACATTCAGTGGGATCCCCTCTTGGATGCATAGCTCCACCGATTGTTTAATCCATTTTGCCTGGACCGTGACGTCAAAGTCATAACCGAACTTCCGCGTCTTCTTTGGTCGATGAGGTGGTCGGATCGTTGCGCCAGCTATGCGCTTGAGAAGGAGTTCACGAGCTTCCGCATCGAGTTCGCCCTCTGTCACTGAGGCAATTATCTCCAGGAGCTCTTCGGCTTCGAGCCTCTGCTTCTTGGTTCGGCGCCCGTGAAGCCTCGGCATGCGGAATAACAAGTTGTCGAGCCGGCGTCGCTGCTCCTCGGTAAGCAGCTGCTCAGGGGTGAAGTCGAACAACTCGCTAAAGAATTTTTCTGAATACAGACCGCTCGCAATCACCTTCGCGAGACCGGTTCCGCGGCTATGTATAACGAACTCGACCATGGCCCTCGCCTGATCCAATTGGAAAGAATCGCTGTTCTAGCCGTAGGGAATTTCGGCTTCCAAGCGGCAGATTTCTGCCAATTATCGCAGTAGTTTCTAGATCGGAGGGACGTAAATCCCTGTAGAGTCCCTGCAGAACAGGGATCTACCGCGGAGAGACCGGTTCGCATTGGACTGCGTCGCGCACCACCTTCCTTCTCAGCCCTTCTGACGCTTCTGTTTTTGTCGGGCACGATCGTGCGAAGGCCGCTTGGGCTTTCCGGCTGCCACCGCCTCACGCGGCGGCGCCGGCTCGATCACCATTCCGGCATCTTCGGGCGCGATCGTTGCGCGGCGTAGCGCCTTGATGAAACCCGGCGTTGCCCGCTGGGTCACCTCGAAATAGCTCTCGTTTGCCGCCACCTTGATCGCGCCGATCTCGTTGCGGCCAACGTGCCCGTAGCGGCAGATCAGTGGCAGCAGCCAGCGCGGGTCGGCATTGTGGCGACGGCCGGCATTGATCCTGAACCAGGTCGAGCCTTCAAATCCGGGTCGCGGTCCGGGCTCCCCGCGCTCCTGCTTTCCGCCTGATGCGAGGATGTCCTCGGGCGACGGCAGGTCCGTTCGCAGCGACCTCACCAGCGCCGCCGCAATGTCCTCTGGGGACAGGCGCGCCATCAGCTGCTCGGCGAGCTTGCGGTCTTCCTCGTCCGCTTCGACCGGCGTCGACAGAGATTCGAGAAGCCGCTCACGGTCCTTCGCGTGGATCTCGTCCGGATTGGGCGCCTCGATCCATTCCGCATCGATCCGGGCGTTGCGCAGCATGGTCTCGACGTTCCGCCGCCGACGGAACGGGACGATCAGCACCGCGATGCCCTTCCGCCCCGCCCGGCCCGTCCGCCCCGACCGATGCTGGAGCGCCTCGGCATCGCGGGGAAGCTCGACGTGGATCACCAGCGACACCGACGGAAGGTCGATGCCCCGGGCGGCAACGTCGGTCGCCACGCACACACGCGCCCTTTTGTCGCGCAGGCTTTGCAGCGCGTTGTTGCGCTCGTTCTGGCTATGCTCGCCCGACAAGGCGACGGCGTGGAAGCCGCGCTCGGTCAAGCTGGCGTGCAGCCGCCGTACTGCTTCGCGCGTGGCGCAAAACAGGATTGCCGTCTCCGCCTCGTGCAGGCGCAGCAAATTGACGACGACATGTTCGATATCGGTCGGCGACACCGCGACCGCTTGATAGGCGATATCGGTATGCGCCTCGCGCTCGCCGATGGTCTCGATCCGCAGCGCGTCCTTCTGGTAGCGCTTGGCCATCGCCACGATCGGCCGCGGCATGGTGGCCGAGAAGAGCAAGGTGCGGCGTCCGTCGGGCGTCGCATCGAGGATCTCCTCAAGCTCCTCGCGGAAACCCATGTCGAGCATCTCGTCCGCCTCGTCGAGGACGACGACGCGCAGCGACGACAAGTCTAGCGCTCCGCGCTCCAGATGGTCGCGGAGACGGCCCGGCGTACCGACAACGATATGCGCGCCTCCTTGTAGCGCGCGGCGTTCCTTCATCGGGTCCATCCCGCCGACGCAGGTGACGACGCGTGCGCCGGTCGATGCGTAGAGCCAGTCCAGCTCCTTGCTGACCTGGATTGCCAGCTCCCGCGTCGGCGCGATCACGAGTCCCAGAGGTTCACGCGTCCACGGGGCGCGGTCGGCTTCCAGCAATTGCTCGGCGATGGCGAGGCCGAAGGCGACGGTCTTGCCCGATCCGGTCTTCGCCGAGACGATCAGGTCGCGGCCGTCGGCTTCCTCCTTGATGACCGCCGACTGGACGGACGTCAGCGTGTCATAGCCGCGCGCAGCCAAAGCCTCCGCGAGTGCGGAGTGGATTCTCGAATGTTGCATGGCGCAGCGCCTAGCCGCCTTTGGCGCCGAGGGACAGCGAAACTCAGATGGTCTGTGCGGCAGCGTGGGCGCTGGCCCAGGCCCATTGGAAATTATAGCCGCCGAGCCAGCCGGTCACATCGACCGCTTCGCCGATGGCATAGAGGCCGGGCACGCGTTTCGATTCCATCGTCCGAGACGACAGTTCCGCGGTGCTGATGCCGCCGATCGTGACCTCGGCCTTGGCATATCCCTCGCTGCCGTTCGGCAAGAACTGCCAATCGGCCAGGCGCTTCTCGGCCGCTTCCAACGACCGGTCGGGAATGTTGCCAAGGTCCGCGCCCAGCGCGAGCTGATCGGCCAGCGTCTCGGCCAGCCGATCGGGCAGCGAGCGCCCGAGTACGCGACGCAAGGTCGCCCGAGGCTCCTCGCGCTTCGCGTGCCGAAGCCACCCGCCCGGATAGTCAGGCAGGAAGTCTATCGAGACCGCCTCGCCATGCCGCCAGTAGGAGGACACCTGCAGGATCGCCGGCCCTGACAGGCCGCGATGAGTGAACAGCGCCGCTTCCCGAAACCTGCCCTTGCCCGCCCGCGCGACCACGTCCGCCGAAACGCCCGAGAGCGTCTTGAACAGCGCCTGGTCGCCGGGAAGCGTCAGCGGCACCAACGCGGGCCGCGGCTCGACGATCTTGAGACCGAAGCCACGCGCGACGTCATAGGCGAAAGTAGTGGCGCCGAGCTTCGGGATTGAAAGACCACCGGTGGCGAGTACGAGCGCCGGCGCTTGCGCTCCGCCCACATCAAAAACGCCGTCGCGATGTTCAACCATGATGGACTGACCAAACCGCAACTCCACACCGCCGGCCGCGCATTCGTCGAGCAGCATCGCGACGATCTGCTTCGACGATCCGTCGCAGAAAAGCTGGCCGAGCGTCTTTTCATGCCAGGCGATCCCATGCCGCTCGACCAGCGCGAGGAACTGCGCGGGCGTGAAGCGGCTCAACGCCGACTTGGCGAAATGCGGGTTCGCGGAGAGGAAGTTTTCTGCGGTCGCGCCAATATTCGTGAAATTGCATCGCCCGCCGCCCGAAATCAGGATCTTGCGCCCCGGCTCCGGCGAATGATCGATGAGCAGCACCCGGCGTCCGCGCTGGCCGGCTAGTGCCGCGCAGAACATCCCTGCCGCCCCGGCGCCAATCACGATTGCGTCGAATGAAGAACTTGCGGGCACGGATCGTGCCCTAGCGAAGCCTCAGGCGAGCGCCACCCGGTACAGCTTCAGCAACTCGCTCCACGCCCGCTCGGCCTGGACCGCATTGTAGGCCTGGCTGCCCGGCACGCACCAACCATGGTCCGCCGGATAGACCTCCACGGTCGCCTTGCGGTTCGCCGCAGCGAACGCAGCCTTGAGCTCATCCTTCACCTTCGGGTCTTTCGCGTCGTCGTTCTGCGCGTGGCAGACCAGGAACGCCGCATTGGTCTTGGGGATCAGGAGGTGCGGACTGGTCGGCTCCTTGGTGACGAGGCCGCCGCCGTGGAAGCTTCCGACCGCCGCGATGCGGTTCGGTAGCGCCGCGGCTCCCTCGAATGCGAAGGAACCGCTCATGCAATAGCCCTGCACACCCGCCTTGCGGCGCTTGTCGGTCTTCGCCTGCGCATCGAGGAACGCGAAGAAGGCAGTGGAATCCCCGGCGACGTTGGTGATCGCCTTGCGATAGCCGGTCAGGATCTCGCGCTGCGCCGGATTGCTGAAGTCGATCGGCCCCTCGAGCACCGGCGCCTTCTTCGAGCGGTAGAAGGGGTTGGGGACCAGCACGACATAGCCCTCGCCCGCCAGCCGGCGGCCCATTTCGCGGAACGCTGGGCGCAAGCCCATGATGTCGGGCCACATCAGCACCGCCGGGAAGCGCCCGGCCTTGCGCGGCGTGAACAGGGCCGCGTCGGCATTGCCATCGGCGGTCTTGATCATGACGTCCTGCTCGGTGACGGCGGATTTGGGCGTTACGGCATGGGCGGCGCCAGCGGCTGCGGCGGCCATCAGGCCGAATGCTCGACGCGTGATGCGCGCGTCGTCGACCAAACCCGGGTGGATGAATTCGTCACACATCGGCGATTCTCCCTTTCGGCGTCGGGCGGCTGTTCCACGGCTTGCGAACTAGCGCAACGGCGCGATCAGGGGTTGACGGCAATTATCCGTACTTGGCCGGGCGCGGTCCGGTCAAACCACAACTCGCCGTCGCCGACCATCGCGCCAATGTCGCGCGAAAATATCTGGTCTGGCGACTGGTTCAGAACCGCATGGCGAACCTGCGACGTGAAGATACGATCGAAGTCGCGCTCCATGGCACGCGCGTCGCGATAGCTGCGAGCACCACTCTTGTAGTTCACGCGCAGGGGGAAGCTGATGAGGCCGATGATGGCGCTCTTGTCATTGGACCGGACCGCGCCCTGAAGCCGCGCGAGGAAGGTTCGATACTCGCGGTTGTCCGGCCGGGCCTTGGCGACGGCTTCGCGTTCGGCGCGCGCTGCCCTGTTCGAGCGCAACAACGTTCCCGTCACGACGACATCCTGTGCGGCCGATTCCTGCGCTACCGAGTCTGCGCTGGCGACCATGGGAGCAGGCGCGGGCGGCGGAGGCGGCGGGGGTGGCGGAGGCGCGGCAGCAGCAACCTCGGGAGCCTCGCTCTGCGCAGCGGGCGCGTCGTTTGCCGCGAAGCCGAGCGGCGCTGCCCGTTTCTCTGCCGGGGCCGCAGGTGCAGCCTCCGTCTCGACGGCAGCATCACTTTCAGCGCGCGCGGGGGGAGGTGGCACCATGTTCATTGGCGCCGCCGACGGCGCCTCATATCGAACCTTGGGGAGCGCCTCTGGCGGCGGCGCTTCCTGATTGCGGAGGCCGATCAACGCCGCGGGAATTCCGACCACGACCAGCAGCATCGCCGACATCGCCACGGCGAACTGCGGACGGCGCCAGACCGGTCGCTCGATTTTCGGCGGGCGGGCCGGCTCTTCCCCGCTGTCGAACTTGCGGAGCGCGGCGTGAACCGCATCCTCGCGCGCTGCCGGCCGCGGTGGCGGCGGCTTGGGGAGCCAGCCGGACTCGTCGTCCGCCATCTAACTCACTCCCTCGGGCAAGGCGGGCGCAGATCGCATCGCGGCAGTGAATAGCGGCAATCGCGCGTTCCTCGAAGAATATTGAGCCGCCGGCGCACCGAACCCCGGCGCCGGCGGCTCAAACCCTCACGCGCCGGCGGCTCAAACCCTCATTCGCCCGCGCTGGCCAGCGTCCGCGCGCTCTTCGCCGCGCGCACCAGCTGGACGAACTCCGACCGATAGCCGAACTCGTCGCGGCCCTTGGCGCCGTTCGCCATCTTGAGCACGTCGTCATAGGTCAGCGCGCCATTGTACTTCCCGCCGCGCAGCAGCTCGGCGAACGCCGCGACCGCCGCCGCAAAGCGCGCGTCCTGCGGCGCTGCCGCGAAGGTCGCCACTTCAGACCGCCGGTCGATCGGCGTCGAGATCAGGCGGCTGGTGTTCGACTTCGGCAGCTTGTATCGGATCTTGACGAAGCCCAGTTCCAGGCCGCGGCTCGCCACCTTCGCTGCCGGCGCCGAATAACGCAGGTCGCCATTGGCGCGCGGCCCGCCGACCGGCACCACTTCATACAAGGCCGTGACCGACTGGCCCGACCCGACGTCGCCCGCGTCGACCTTGTCATTGTCGAAGTCTTCGCGGTTGAGCGCGCGCGTTTCGTACCCGATCAACCGATATTCGGCGACGATCGCCGGGTTGAACTCGACCTGGATCTTCACGTCCTTCGCGATCGGGAACAGGGTCGAGCTGGCTTCCTCGACCAAAGTCTTTCGCGCCTCCTGCAACGTATCGATATAGGCCGCTGTCCCGTTTCCGTTCTGGGCCAGCGCCTGCATCAGCGCATCGTTGTAATTGCCCATCCCGTAGCCGAGCACCGACAGGAACACGCCCTTCTCGCGCTCGCGCTCGATATAGCCTTTGAGCTCATTGCGATCGGTGATCCCGACGTTGAAGTCGCCGTCGGTCGCCAGGATGACGCGATTGACACCCTTGGGATCAAGGTTAGCCGCGGCGAGATTGTAAGCTTGACGAATTCCTTCCGCGCCCGCCGTGCTTCCGCCCGCGCCGAGGGAATCGATCACGCTCTGGATCTTGTGCTTGTCGCGAACCCGCGTCGGCTCGAGCGCGGTCCCCGCATTTCCAGCGTAGGTCACGATTGCCACGCTATCGTCCGGCGCCAGCTCGTTGAGCAGCAGCGAAAGCGACTGCTTCACCAGCGGCAGCTTGTTCGGCTCCTGCATCGACCCCGACGTATCGACCAGGAAGACCAGGTTCGCGCGCGGTCGCACCGCCCGCTGCACCGCATAGCCCTTGATCCCGATGCGGACGAGCTTGCGGCCCGCCGTCCACGGGCTCGGGAACACGGTGACGTTGGTGCTGAACGGCTGCTCCGCCGTGCGCGGCGCCGCGTAATCGTAGGGGAAATAGTTCACCAGCTCTTCGGTGCGCACCGCCTCGGGCTGCGGCATCACATTCCGATTCAGCGACGCGCGCACGAAGCCGTATGACGCGGTGTCGACGTCGATCGAGAAGGTCGAGACCGGCGCCTCCCGCACGACCTTGAAGATGTTCTGCTCGAAGCTCGCGAACTTGTCACGGCCCTGGTCGTGGTAGGGCGGCGACGCCATCTGCGGGAAGTAAATCCCGGGCGCGACCATCGCCGGCGCAGGTGGCGGCGGCGGGGGCGGGGGCGGGGCGTACATGCTGGATTCGGCCGCGACCCGGCCGGAAATCCGCGTTCCGCTGACTACCACGTCGGCCGAAGCTTCATACTGTGTCTTTACCGCCGGCGGCGCGGCACGGTTCTCGACCTCGCCGTTCTGCGCGCATGAGGCCAGCAGAGTTGCGGCCAAGGACAGGCCAACGATCGGATGGCGCTTCATGACAATCTCCCTTTTCAACGGCGCGCCAAACTTGCCCGCCACATCCTTCGACGCGGCAGCGCGGGGAATCCTTTGACTTTCCAGCACAGTGGGATCCGAAGCTTGGAATTCACGTGACTTGAAGTCGCGGCC
>JADMIO011417971.1_pt1 | contig 55435 bp, 60 predicted proteins | sample 8958161 | NCBI WGS metagenome assembly JADMIO01 (sample SAMN16585339, study PRJNA669376) | soil metagenome | isolation source: Crop rotation soil | place: USA: Cullars Rotation, Alabama | collected 2011
AGCGCTTATGAAGTTTCGCCTTATATTTCAGAGTTTGGATATATCCCCGAACGGCTGTGCACCATGAAAGAAAGCAGCAAGGCTCCTTATGATGTGCGAGACTTCTCTCCTGATGGAACATGGGAGCTAAAAAAATGAATGCGAGAAGATATGAACTAAATATTGACACAGCTTTCGATCATTTTTCTAAGAAAATCAATGGTAGCAATGAGCTTTCTAGTACCGTATTTAGATTGTTAGATCTTAAAAAAAATGGCCGGTTTTTCACAATATTACCAGATGGAGTAAATATCGGTAATATTCATAAGTTTGATCAAGGAGGAATATTTAACAATTCACAAGAAGAAATAATATTATTCATGTTAAAAATTCTTCTAAGTAACAGCGATTTTTCATTTGTTTTTGACGATGTGTTAGAAGAGTATAAAGATCTTGTTGAATATAAATTGTTCGTTAGCAATGGGTTCTGTTATAAAACCGAAGCTTATTATGTAATTCAAGCAAAAAACAATCCTGATCGTGATTTAATTAGTGAATGTTTGGAAGCTGCAGATGCGGAATGGCATTGCCTAGGTGTTTTGACTTCCGCCAGTTTTGATAAGTTAAAAAATAAAGAATTAACAATTGCAATGATTCGAGATATTTGTGTAGACGCAAAAATTATCATGACTACCGCTTACGATGGCGAAGGGTATATTTTTTGGGAAAAATCATAAATTTTCCAACGCAATCAATGCGATGTGTTTGGCGTAGGGCTTAATCCGGAAATTCCCTATGCCTATGCCGGCAAATGGTACGATGGCTGGGCTATACTCGGTGCTGCCGCAGTCAGCTACGCGACGGTGTGGAGCGTTCAAAAAATGACAGAGAACGGAATCATAAAACCAGACTACGCTTCCTCCGTCACCTCGCTGGTTGGCGGAATTACAGGTTCGATGGTGAATAGGATCCCCCAAACATCATGGAATTCTTCAACAGGAAGCGCTTATGAAGTTTCGCCTTATATTTCAGAGTTTGGATATATCCCCGAACGGCCGTGGGTCTTAAGTAGAACTCATGAAGGAAGCGTTGATCCAAGCTTACCCGCGAATCCGAACGATCTATTAAATCGACCTGGTTGGCAGGAAACAACCCATCCTGATGCTGGAAAAAAGGGTCATAGAACGTTTGAAAATGAAAAAACGGGTGAAAAATTGAGGCACGACCAAGGGAAACCTTGGGAAACAGGGCATAAGGCTCATGATCATTACCATCGTCCTAATCCTAATGGAACAGGTAAGCACGATGAATGTTTAGATGGACAAGGAAAGCCCACAAGAGATCAGAGTGATTCTTCTCATATTTATTCTCCAGAGGGGGTATGGTGGAATTCATAAAAATTCAAAAATATCTTCATGAGTTCCATGATGGTTCTTTAATTAATATACAGCATACGGATCAAGAATGTATTTTCTCCTTAGAGAGTGCGGAAATGGATCGTGCTGACATGAAAGATGATATATCATTGTCGGAAAGAGGTACTATTAAAGGGAAGTTACATTTAGAAAAAATACAATCAATACAAATTAATGACATCCCATTTCACGGTCGACTGAAAATTTCCTATGATTATGGCAGCATTTTTGATTTTGATATTCGAAATAATATAGTTGAATTCCAAATTAGCTGGAGGAATGCGCCCCAAAAAACTGATGTGAATGATTTCTCCACGATTATCATACAAGCCGATCGTATTTGGTGGGAAAACATCCCTGACCTCTTTGATCCCTTTTGGTAAATAGAGTTCCTGGAAATAGAAATGTCATACTGATGTCACTACAGGAATCCAATGTTTTCTGGCATTCTCTTTGTGTCTTAACTGAATCAAATTTTAAAGATATTGCAGATCGGCAACTAACTTTCGATATGATTCAGCAAATTTGTCGAAATGCTCGGCTTGTTATCGTAGGCGCTTATGATGGCGAGGGTTATATTCTTTGGGAGCCGTCATCATCAGAGATTTTTGCATTCACATAGTTCGTTTCGAACAAGACTTGGTATTTCAGATTTTCTCGATAGTTAAGATAAGGTAGTTGCAAAGAGGGATATTATCTCAACCGTTCCGAAGACGATTCTCTAGGAGAGGCTTTATCGAGGAAATTTGCGCCTAGATGGTCGAATTCTGTAAGCACCGATCTTTACAGCAATTTCCAGGCTCTTTACCATCTTTCTCTTTGTTTGAGGTGATCATGCGCTGGCTGTTGCTATTTGTTTTCTGTTCACGTGTATTTGCAGCTTCGTTTGAAGATGCCGTCCCATCTTCTCCTGATGAAACTGCTTCCCTTAGCACAAACCTTCTTATAGAAGAGCTCTTTTCTCCTTTGTCCGGCCAAGTTTCTCTTTATGAAACGGATCTTCACTGGTTGGCGGAATTACAGGTTCGATGGTGAATAGGATTCCCCAAACATCATGGAATTCTTCAACAGGAAGCGCTTATGAAGTTTCGCCTTATATTTCAGAGTTTGGATATATCCCCGAACGGCCGTGGGTCTTAAGTAGAACTCATGAAGGAAGCGTTGATCCAAGCTTACCCGCGAATCCAGACGACTTGGCAAAAAGACCTGATTGGAAAGAAATCACACATCCTGAAGCTGGGAAAAAGGGTCATAGAACGTTTGAAAATGACAAGACAGGAGAACAGTTCCGCCATGACAAAGGAGATCTAGAGAAAACTGGACATGAGGCACATGATCATTATCATCGTCCGAATCCCAATAAAACAGGCAAGCATGATGCGTACTTAGATGGTAGTCGAAATCCCGTGGGTAGGCATAGCGAGCCCTCACATATCTACGCTCCAGAAAGTGTTTGGTGGAAATAATATATGAATATATCTCACTACGAATTCCATGATGGATCTGTAATTGATATAAAACAAAGTGAAAACAAGATAGGCATTTCTATGGAAAGCGCAGAGGTATGCGAAGAAGACTTGGATAATAATATTCTTCTTTCTGATCATCGTACTATAAAAGGGATTCTCCATCTGGATGGAATAGTAAATATTTTAGACAACGGCCAACCTTTTACTGGCATACTCAAAATGCTGCATGATAGTGCATACATATTAAGATTCGATATCGTAGAAAATAAAGTAACATTATTCATAGAATGGGTAAATTTTCCACCGCATCCAAAGGTTAACGATTATTCATTTTTTGAAATCGAGGCCGAAACAATTTGGTGGGAAAACATCCCTGACCTCTTTGATCCTTTTTGGTAAATGAAGACCATGTCAGGCCGGTTTACCACTCGATATGACGCCCGATTCAATCGCATCGAAAAAAACGGCTTTCCAATTTCTATCGACGCTCTCAATCAGATCGAAACGGAAGAGTACGATGCGAACGGCAATCTAACCCGCCCTGGCTTTGTATTACATCCGGTCAAGGGTCTGGAGACCAAGAATATAAAGGCCTTGCCGCAAAACTTTCGCCGTCAATTCACAGAGAAGAAGACGACTCCCCTCTTCAGGACTTCCTTCGACGCGGCAATCACGGAAAAAGGCATTGAATGTTTCGGCAAGCTCGTAGAGATAGTCAGTGAGACGGTTGGGTAATAAGTCACGCGCCATCAATTCGAGAATTTCCCCAAACCTAAGAAGATGGACGCCAAGAGAAATTTCAGCAGCGTGTTGGACTGCAATTTTATGCCGCTGCATAACACTTTTGATATCGGCGCGTGTTTTTCTTTTGATCCCGTTGATCCTTACATAGACGTAAAGAAGAAAGACAGCAGTATTCCCCTCGAACCGGAGCATCTTATCATAACTAAACGTATAGTTCTTCGCCCGATGGATCGAGAGATCGGAGTACTTGACGGCTCCGATTCCAAGAACGCGGGCAATGCGTTCGATTTCTTGCGGCAAGGCGTCCGGTAACCGCTCTTGGGCTATCGCCCGAGCTCTACCGACAGCCTCAACCAATAAATCGATCAATTTTTCTGTATCGCCAGAACGAGTCTTGAATTTTTTCCCATCGGCTCCAAGAACAAGACCGTACCCAACGTGATTGACTTCGACTTTTTTTGGATCGAGCCAACCGATTTTTTCGGCAGCAGAAAAAATCATCTGAAAATGGAGCGACTGTCCGGAATCGGTTACATAGATAATCCGATCAGCCTTTTCCACAAAAATGCGGTGTCGGATCGCAGCAAGATCCGTCGTATCGTAGTTATATCCGCCATCCGCTTTTTGAATCATCAGAGGAAGCGGGTCCCCTTCCCGATTTTTGAACCCTTCGAGATAGACGCATTTGGCGCCATCAGAAATCACCGCCAATCCTTTTTTATCGAATTCATCAACGATTTCCTTAAGAAACGGATTATAGAACGACTCTCCCCGTTCTGTAATCACTACATCAAGCAGATCATAAATTTCCTGGAATGCTTTCCGAGAAATATCGCAAATCGACTGCCAAGCAAATAAAGCATCCTTATCCCCAGATTGCAGGAGGACAACTTCGGCCTGAGATCGTTTTTTAAAATCGCCATCTTCATCGAACCGCTTTTTCGCGGCGCGGTACCATTGCATCAACGCTTCAAGTGTAGTCTCTTTTCCCCCCCGCAGCACTCTCGGAGCTTCGTCTTTCATATAGGTGATAAGCATGCCAAACTGCGTTCCCCAATCGCCAATATGGTTAAGGCGCAAGACATCTTGCTGCAAAAATTCGAAAAGGCGGGACAGGCAATCCCCAATGATCGTGGTGCGAAGATGGCCGACATGGAGTTCTTTCGCAACGTTTGGAGAAGAAAAGTCGATAATGATCCGCGCTCTTTTTTTAGGAGGAGATGCGCCGCATAAGGGATCGCAAAGCTGTTCTTGTAACTGCTGAGAAAGAAAATCGGGAGAAAGAGTAAAATTAATGAACCCAGGGCCTGCAATGTCAATCTTCGAACAGAAGGATGGGTTAAATGTGGCGACGATTTTTGCGGCGATTCCTCGTGGATTTTGCTGAAGCGATTTTGCCAGCCGCAAAGCACTGTTGCACTGGTAATGGCCAAACCCTTCCTGTGTAGAAGGAGCCATGTCTGCGTGCGATTCTTCTGGAGGAAGATCGAAGGCAAGAGAAATTGCCTCGGACACCTTTCTCCGAAATAAAGAGATAAGAGTTTCCACGAATTTACTCGGCTTTGTGATGGAAGACCGGAGGAATCGTCCGCTTGCTAATGCCGTATTTAATTCTATAATTGGCCAACGCGAGCGCGGCAGCATGGGTCGATTCTCGATTTCTCTCGGCGATTTCATAAATTGCAAGCAGCATGTCGTAGATACGGTGCACCTTGTTCCGGGGCGTCGTTGGATTATATCCTTCCTGATCTAGCTCGGAGGTAACATTCAAAAGCCCTCCCGCATTAATCACGAAATCTGGAACGTAGAGAATGCCTTGGCCTTGCAAAGCGGCCGCGTGCCTATCGCGAAACAACTGGTTGTTTGCCGCGCCTGCGATTGCACGGCAACGAAAAAACGGGAGTGTTTGATCATTGATGACTCCGCCAAAAGCGCAAGGAGCTAAGATGTCGCATGTGGTTTTTAAGATTTGATCGATTGGAACGTGTTTTGCCCTATATTTATGAGCCAGCCAGTCCGCCTTCACTGTATCCAAATCGGAAAGAATTAAATCGGCCCCTGCCCAAAAAAGAAGTTCAGATAAACGAGAACCGACACTGCCTAATCCTTGGATGGCAATGGATTTTCCCTCTAACTCATCCGATCCAAAGAGTTGTTTTACAGCGGATTGGATGCCGCGGTATATCCCCCACGCAGTAAAGAGGCTTGGATCTCCGCTGCTGTTGGCATTAGGCAGGCCTACGACATATTTCGTTGCCCGTCGGATGATTTTTACATCTTCGCTCGTACATCCGGCGTCTTCGGCACAGATGTAATTACCTCCAAACCGCTCAACAGCGGCCCCAAAGGCTAAAAGAAGTTCAGGTGTTTTCTGTTTTTTTGGATTGGCAATGATCACGCTTTTCCCGCCCCCGAATCCCACTCCGGCAATTGCGGACTTATAGGTCATCCCCTTAGACAATCTGAGAACGTCTTCCAATGCTTCGTCGAAAGACCCATAAGGGTGGATCCGCACGCCGCCCAGTGCAGGACCTAAAGAGGAATTATGAATGGCGATGATTGCGGTCAGTCCGACACTTGCCTCAGTCACCTTTATTACCTGCTCGTAACCATCTATCGCGATTTGCTCGAATCGCAAAGAAGGGACAGACAGCCCATCGCTAGTTGGGAAGGCTCTTTTTAAAATGGGGTTTTCAAGAAGTTGATGCGCCATTAAAAATCCTCATAGGTGGAATTTTTTTTAGGGAACTGTACCACAAGGAGTTTCAAAAATCAAGAGAGGGCTCATTTCTCAATTCTTCTTGAAAGTTAATTTCTTCCTGCGCTATCCTTCTACTCTACTTTGAGGACGATATGACTACAACTCTCAGCATCAGCGCTGAACAGAAAAATGGGTTATTAAAATTTTTAAAGAAAACTCGCAATGCAGATCTCGTAACAGCTTATCTTGCGTTTATCGAAGAGAAATACAAACTGAAGCCTGTTCTTTTCCCTAGGGAAAAAACCATCTATCAGAATACAGAGGACCTCATCGCGCGTCTGGAGGCTCAGGGAAAGCTTTGGCGCGAAACCGAAATCGTGATCCAATTCGGGCAACAAAGCGTCAACAAAGAGACAAAGAAAATTTATATTTGCCCCTTCACCGGCAAAGCCTTTGCCGACAACACTCATCCGAATCCTCAAGACGCGATCTATGATTGGGTCTCTAAGTGCCCTGAAAACAAAGAGCGGGCAGGCGGACTCCCTGTGAAGAGATTTTTCGTTTCCGAGGATCCTGAGGTGATAAAGAATTACATAAGCGAACGAAAGGCCTCGATTAAAAAAGTCGTTTATTCCTCGGCAATCACCGGCAAACTCTTCAACAGCAAAGCTGCCGTGCTCGATGATTTTAAGAAAAACCATATCAAGCATTTGTCCTTCCATGAAGTCCAAAATCAAAACCGCTACCAAATCGAGGAGCATTTCCTTGTCTTCATCCAAAAACACTTGACTGAAGATAAGATCGCTCAATTTGTCGAAGCGCTAACCGAATATCCCGAATTTCAACCTTACCTAAATAAATGGGTGGAAGAAGCAGAATAGTTACCTTGCGTTCACCAGATGCAACGCATTCGTTTGGACAGCATGTGGCCCGACTTCTCCCTCCTGGGTCTATTCTCGCACTTCACGGACCTCTCGGAGCCGGAAAAACTTCTTTTGTTCAGGGACTTGCCAAGGGGCTCGACATTTGTACACCAATCCAAAGCCCTACTTTCACCTACTGTTATCTCTATGAAGAGGGGGCTCGATGCCTCTATCATTTCGATTTGTATCGAATGAAAGACTCATCTGATTTTTTTGCCCTAGGATTTGAAGAATATTTCAGCCTGGACGGTATTACTGCGATCGAATGGCCGGAACGGCTTGGCAACGCTCTCCCTTCCCGAACGCTTGCCTTCCACTTTTCCTACGCCGATGCCAGCAGAAGTGTTTATCTTTCTTCCTCTTTTGACTCTGACCTGATAACCTTATTAGCTAAATGGGATTGATCCACACAGAAGTCTTTGTTTGCCTCGACTGTGAGTCTACAGGGCTTTTACCCGAAGAAGACCGAATTATTGAGATTGCGGCGGCTCGTTTTACATTCGATCAAGTCCTGCAAGAATTTGAAACTCTCGTCGACCCCCAATGCGACATTCCGACTATCTCGCAAGGCATCCATAAAATTTCTAAAAACATGATCGAGGGCAAACCCAAGATTGCCGAAGTTCTGCCCCAGGTTCTTAAAATGATAACCGGTCATATCTTAGTCGGACATGGCATTGGTTTCGATATGGCTCTGATTGCCGCTGAGGCGAAGAGACACCAAATTCCATGCCAAATTAAAGAACAGCCCTATCTAGATACGCTCCGAATGGCTCGACTCTATGGGGAAAGTCCAGTTAATTCTCTGCAACAGCTCCGTCAGCATTTTAATATTCCATCCGAAGGAGCGCACCGGGCGATGAGCGATGTAATCGTCAACATCGCAGTCTTCAAGCAACTTGCGAAAACATATCAAACTATCGAAGAACTGTTTCAGATTCTTCAAAAGCCGATTCAGCTCAAAACTATGCCTCTTGGCAAACACAAGGGGCGCCGTTTTGATGAAATCCCGCTTGAATATCTCTGTTGGGCCGAAAGAAAAGATTTTGACCAGGACCTTCTCTACTCCATCCGCTACGAGCTCCGCAATCGGAAAAAGGGGGGGAGATTCGAGCAGGCCGGAAATCCCTTCACAAACTTATAGTTATGGAAGAGGTTCTCTAATGAAAAAAAATATCAACACTTTGGGCCGTATTGTTAGATTGGCCATGGCGATTGTCCTCCTTGGCTTTGGGTTTTACAAAAGCAGCTATCTTCTGGCCGCGGTCGGGCTATTTGTGCTCTATGAAGCTTGTGCGGCATGGTGCATTGTCTACCATTTCCTTGGCAAAAATTCTTGCCCTAAATAATTTTATTACCCTAGCATCCATTTAGTGGATAAACTCTCTTTAAAAGATCTTTCCCTCAAAGGCAAACGCGTCTTAATGCGAGTCGATTTCAATGTCCCTCTTTCACAAGACGGAAAAATCACCGATGACTCGCGAATTGTCGCTGCCCTTCCTTCTATCAAATATGTGTTAACACATGGAGCGTCTCTTATCCTGATAAGTCATCTGGGCAGGCCCACTAAACCTGACCCCCAATTTTCTTTAGCGCCGATAGCTAAACGCCTTGCAGAGCTTTTGCAAAGACCTGTGCCATTGGCCCCTGATTGCATAGGCCTTCAAGTAGAGAAAATGGCCGTCGATCTCCATCCAGGAGAAATCCTCATGCTCGAAAATGTCCGTTTTCATCCTGGCGAAGAGGAACCGGAAAAAGATCCCTCGTTTCCTGAACACCTGGCGCGACTGGGCGATTTTTATGTCAACGATGCCTTTGGCGCTTCGCATCGCGCGCACGCATCTACCGCATTCATTACTAAGTATTTTCCCGCCAAGTCGGCGGCAGGATTTCTTATAGAAAAAGAGCTCTCGTTTCTCTCTCCCCTTCTCCACAGTCCGAACCATCCCTTCTATGCGATCATCGGCGGCGCGAAAATTTCGACAAAAGCCGGTGTAATCCACAATCTTCTTAAACGAGTCGATGCGTTGTTTTTGGGGGGCGGTATGACCTTTACCTTTCTTAAAGCGAAAGGGATCGAAATCGGGTCCTCCCTTTTCGAAGAGGGAGAAGTAAAAAGAGCGAAAGAACTGCTCCAGAACGCAAAATCCATCCATCTTCCTTCCGACCTCGTGATCGCCGATGCCTTTTCTAATAAAGCAAACCGAAAAGTAATCGAAGTAAAAGAAGGAATACCAGAAGGCTGGCAAGGGATGGATATCGGGCCTAAAACCATTCATGCATGGTCCAAGCTCTTTCAAAAAGCTTCTACCCTATTTTGGAACGGCCCGTTGGGTGTATTTGAAATGCCCCACTTTGCCAAGGGAACTTTTGAAATCGCCACTGCACTCGCCAATTCAAAAACAGACGTAATCATTGGAGGCGGAGACTTAGTCGCCGCTATCCGGCAAATGGGGATGGGAAACCAATGTGACCACTTTTATTTTTCTACGGGGGGCGGGGCAGCCCTAGAATTTCTTGAATTCGGCCACCTTCCGGGAATCGACGCCCTTTCCTCCGCCAAACCAAAATAATACCAACCGCAGGAAATAACTTCACATTTGACCTGCGGTTGGTATAATTTTCCTTATCTAACGTGACTCAAAAAAGTCGAAAATCGACTGAATTTGAGTTTTGAAAGCTACCCCTAAATGGGCGAATATGCCATAATTACGGCATTGGCAACATAGAGAACATGCACTCGGATAATATTGCCGGTTTCGGGAAGTGGCGCTCCTTTTTTTGGCCCATTCATCGATGGGAATTAAGAAAATTCCTTCCTCTCTTCTGCATGTTTGCTCTCGTAGCTTTCAATTATAATCTACTACGGGCCTACAAAGACTCCATGGTCGTAACAGCGACCAATTCAGGAGCGGAGACCATCCCTTTTATTAAAGTGTGGGCGATCCTCCCCAGCGCGATCCTCCTTACTTATATTTTTACACGTCTTGCAAATCGCTATTCCAGAGAAAAGGTGTTCTACATCATGATGTCTCTTTTTCTGGCCTTTTTCTTTATTTTCACCTTCGTCCTATTCCCGGCTCAAGATTATCTTCACCCGAACGAGCTGGCCAACAAACTGCAAGCCTACCTTCCCCCAGGGTTCAAAGGATTAATTGCCTTGTTCCGCAATTGGACTTTCACTCTTTTTTATGTCATGTCAGAGCTTTGGAGTACGGCAATCTTGTCTGTCCTTTTCTGGGGGTTTACCAATGAAGTAACGTCGGTAGAAGAGGCTAGGCGCTATTATGGGTTGTTGACGATCGGCGGCAACATCGCCGGGATCGGAGCGGGCCAAGCTGCAAGCAATTTTGCTAAAAATCTCTATATCCCTTGGATCCCTTATGGACATACCGTTTGGGATCAATCGGTTCTCTTCCTCAGTTGCACCGTAATTGTTTCTGGGTGTCTGACCATTGGAATATTTCGCTGGCTGAACACCAACGTCATCCGTCCCAGCGAATCGGCTCGCCCCCCCCATCTTCAACCAGCAAAAATCAAAATGTCGATGCGAAAAAATTTCGCCTACCTTGCTAAATCTAAATATTTAATTTGCATCGCCGCCATCGTCATCGCTTACAATCTAGCGATGAACCTGCTCGAAGTTGTCTGGAAGAACCAAATCAAACAAGTCTATCCGAATCCCAACGACTATACAGCGTATATGGGAGACGTAATGACTGTCATGGGAATCATCGCAACCGTCGTAGCCATTTTTTTCACCAATAGCTTTATCCGCCGTTCTTGGACAACTGCCGCCCTAATCCCGGCCATCATTGTTCTCATTACGGGGATTGCTTTTTTCTTCTTCACTCTTTCGGAACAGGTGGGTATTCAGTGGATCGGCGCCCTCGTTGGCACTACCCCACTCATGCTCAGCATCACCTTCGGCTCCTTGCAACAAGCAGTGGCACGCGCCTGTAAATATACGCTTTTCGATGCGACGAAGGAGATGGCCTTTATCCCTCTTTCTACTGAATCGAGGCTCAAGGGCAAAGCCGCGATCGACGGCGTTGGATCTCGCATCGGCAAATCGGGCGGTTCAGTCATCCACCAAGGGCTTCTTCTTATATTGACGACTGTTGGCGCCAGCACCCCGTATGTAGGGGCGATCTTCCTAATCGTGATCCTCGTTTGGATTTTTGCCATCGTCTCGTTAGGTAAACGATTTGATGCCCTCGTAGCCCGGGATTCCAAGCTCGATATCTCGGACACCGTTCCCGCTTTGCAGCCTCAGTGAATAATATACTCTCTTTGGTTAATAAGAGGTTTAATGAACGAGGGAACGTAGATCGTAATAGGTTCAAATCCCTGAATCTGGTATAAAGACTAGCAATGGACCCAGTTTTTTCTCTATTAATCTCGACTTTGCAACTTTTTCAGGGTTGCTCTCTCAAACAAGAGCAACCCTGAAAAAGTTGCAAAGTCGAGATTAATAGAATGATTACTCTATCAAATGGCCTTTCCTTTTTTCGGGCGCCTCTTGCACTGTTATTTCTCCAGGAAAATGAGACGCTCCGTTTGCTTGCCATTATCTTTGCGGCTCTCACTGATTCCATCGATGGTTATTTAGCACGTCGCTGTCAATCGGCCAGTCGTTTCGGCGCCATTCTCGACCCCGCAATGGATAAATTGTTTGTTTATTTTGCTCTGGCTGTTCTCTATCAAGAAGGGCAGATCGCTTCCTGGGAAATCGCTGCGATGGTCTCTCGCGATTTCTTTCTTTGCCTCTATGGGATTCTCATGCTGGCCACAAGGCGAACGAAATCGATCTCTTTCCGCTCCGTTCGTTGGGGAAAAATCACGACCGCCTTGCAATTCATTGTTTTGGCCTGTCTTGTCTATCATATTTCTTTTTCTTGGATCGCATTTGCCGCCTTCGTTGCTATGGGATGGCTTGCTTTTCTCGAACTCTTCCAGCTCGCTCCCGCCCTCGTCCGTGCAAAGTAGGTTTCAGAGGATATCTACAAAGTACTTTGCAGAGACACCTTTTCAACTGCTATAATCCTCTGGGGAGAACGAGGAAAAGGCTTCTTTATTAGCTTTGGCGATTTCTGTGCCAGAATTAATAGACGTATAATTAGCGAACTGGGCGATTTCTTTGCGGAATGCCAAATTGACACTGCCGATCGCTCCATGGCGGTTTTTCGCGATGATGACTTCTGCTAAGCCGGGTTTGTCATAAGGGTCGTAATATTCGCGGCGCAGCAAAAACATCACGACATCCGAGTCTTGTTCAAGAGACCCCGATTCCCTCAGGTCGCTCATCATGGGACGATGACCTTGCCGCTCTTCAACTTTGCGAGAAAGCTGCGCCGCGCAGAGGATGGGAATGTTGAGTTCGCGAGCGAGATTTTTGAGCATGCGGGAAATTTCTGAAATTTCAACTTGACGATTTTCCATGGAGCGCATGTTACCAGAGCCTGAGATGAGCTGCAGGTAATCGATCACCATAAACCCGATATTGTAGACTTCGCGAAGTCGTCGAGCGCGGGCGCGAAGATCAGTAATTTTCAACCCGGGTTGGTCGTCGATGATCATCAGATGTTTTTGCATCATATTTACCGCACCGACAATGCGCTGATAGTCCGAGCCGTTCAGCGAACCAGTTTGAATCTTTTCCGACTCGACTTCAGCCTGCGAACAAATCATGCGGTGAAGCAACTGGGTGGCGCTCATTTCAAGAGAAAAAATAGCAACAGGGATGTTGTTGCGAAAACAAATATTTTCAGCAATCGATGTAATCAGGGCTGTTTTTCCCATAGCGGGCCGAGCGGCGAGAATCATGAGGTTAGAGGAATTAAAGCCGTTCAAAATGCGATCGAGATCGATAAAGTGGGTGGGAATACCTGTCACGGCAGGTTCATTAGGATCCCTCTCAAGAAACTTTTGCTGACGCTCCTGGAGTTCTTTCAAAAAGGGAAGTTTTGATTCGGCTTTTAGTCCGGTCAGAAGGTCTTTGATCGCAACGCCGGCACTATGCTGGTTGGCTTGAGAGATATTGAAAAAATGAGTCTGAGCTTCATCGAGGGTAGCCATAACATCGCCGGGATCTTCGAGCGCAGTCTTTTCGATTTTTTGCGAGGCGTTGATCATCTGGCGCAAGACCGATTTTTCGCGAATCAGATTGACGTATTCTTCGATGTAAGCGGAGGTACCGGCATATTGGGCAAGGGTGGTTAAATAGCTAATCCCTTGAGCAGCATCGAGTTTGTTTTGCCGTTTAAGCTCCTCGCTGATTAAATGGATGTCGGCGGGCTTATCGGAACAATAAGCAGCCTTTAGAACAGAAAAAATGATCTGATGTTCCGTATAATAAAAATCTGTATCTAAGAGCGTATCAGCAGCGATATTGAGACCGTTTACGCTCGTCAGCATGCAGCCGAGCACCATCATTTCAGATTCCTTCGAATTGGGAGGAATACGCGTTTTTTTTTCTTCTATAGTCATATGAGTCTCAAGTAGATTGAAAAAAGATATCAGAAATAGGAATCTATACTCCTCCCACCTGAAAGGAGTATATACCACCATCTATCTATTTCATAGCCCCTAAACTTTTCAAAATGAGAATTTTTCCGCTAGGAAAAATCCCATCGAAAATGCCACTATTTACTTGAGAAGAAATTGCAAAACTCGCTTCGAGGCCCAAATTCGATGATTTCAAAGTCAGTTCGATCTTTCATAAATCAACAGATCATGCTTGCCATAAATGATTTACTAAAAATCGAGACCGACGAAGAAACCGCGGCTTTGAGCCCAAATGGGGTTTTCCCATTCCCTCTTGAGTTCTGGATTCGATGGATCAATTAAACATACGGCAAGGAGCTCCTCTTCACGGACATATTCAAGCTGCAGGGGCAAAAAATGCGATGACAAAACTTCTCGTCGCTTCGCTACTCTCCGATAAAACCTGCACATTCTATAATGTTCCCAATATTGGCGATGTGGAGATCACTGTCAATCTTTGCCGGGAAATCGGCTCCGAGATCGAATGGGACAAAAAAAACAAAACGATCCGGATTGCGACGCCCGAACTAAAAACTTCCTACGTCCCTCAGCGCTATTCAGGATCCAACCGCATCCCGATCTTGATGATCGGCGCCATGCTTGGCCGTACTGATGAAGACATCATTGTTCCGACAATCGGCGGCGATCTCATCGGCGCGCGCCCTGTTGACCTTCATATCCATGCCCTCTATAAACTAGGAGCTAGGATCGAATATCGCGAAATGAAAAAAGAGGGAGCCTACTTCGCCCAAGCTCATGAGGGGTTGAAAGGAGCTGTCATCGAATTGCTCTACCCTTCCGTAGGAGCGACCGAAAATACCATTCTAGCTGCAGTGAGAGCCAAAGGAACGACCCTCATCAAAAATGCCGCGATCGAACCGGAGATTATTGACCTCATCCTTTTCTTGCAGAAACTCGGAGCAAACATCATGGTCGATGTCGATCGGACGATCCGGATCCAACAAGCTCATCGCTTTCATGATGTCGAACACACTGTGATGGCTGACCGCAATGAAGTTGCATCCTACGCCATGGCGGCAATTGCTACGAAAGGACGCATTTTTATCGAAGGTGCAGAACATCTTCATATGATCGCTTTTCTCAATAAGATCAGGGAAATTGGCGGTGGGTTTACCGTGAAGAAAAATGGAATCGAATTTTTTTATGAAAACGAGCTGCGAGGCGGACTTCATCTCGAAACCGACGTCCATCCAGGATTCATGACCGACTGGCAACAACCTTTTGTCGTCCTTTTGACGCAAACCTGCGGCGTTTCGGTCATCCATGAAACTGTCTATGAAAACCGCTTCGGCTACACGCAAACGCTCAAAGAGATGGGGGCGGATATTGAACTATTTACTCAATGCCTCGGAGGAAAACTTTGCCGTTTCGCTTCGCGCAACCACCTCCACAGTCTCGTAATTAAAGGTTCGACTCCGCTTCGAGCCAAAGACATTTGGATCCCCGATCTGCGCGCCGGCTTCGCCTATATCATGGCCGCTCTTCTCGCCCCAGAGACAAGCACCATCAGCAATATCGCATTTTTGGACCGCGGCTATGAGAACCTAGTTGAAAAACTCATTTCCCTCGGTGCAGATATCAGCCGGCATACGACTAAAAAGGTTGACATAGGCGCCGCGGTCTCTTAAAATCGTTTCCCATGACTCTCGTTTCGCCTCTTTGGCGCAAGATCCAAAGAGAAAACTTTACCCGCATCCCTCCTCTTCTCGATTTTTTAGAATTCTCCACTATTCATCGAATGGGCGTTTTATCATCTCCCCGTTTTCCTCTTAACCTCCCTCGCCGACTGGCAAGCAAAATAGCAAAAAACGCCCCTGACGACCCAATTCTCCGTCAATTCGTCCCCTCGATTGAAGAACTAACGCAAGCACCGGGATTTATTCCCGAACCTCTCAGAGACAGCTCATTTCGAAAATCCAAGAAACTCCTACAAAAATATAACAGCCGCGCTTTGATCGTCACAACGAGTTCATGTGCAATGAATTGCCGTTTCTGTTTCCGTCAAAATTTCCCCTACGAAACCGAAAAGGCCGGATTCGAAGAAGAGATCGCTCATCTCACCCAGGATGCCTCCCTAGCCGAAGTGATCCTCAGCGGCGGAGACCCTCTCTCCTTAAGCGACAGCTCTCTTTCTTCTCTCTTTAATGCGTTCGATAGCATTCCCCATTTGAAAAGGATTCGTTTCCACTCCCGTTTTCCCATAGGCATCCCTGAGCGCATCGACCCATCATTCCTCTCAATTCTCGCAGCTTCTTCCAAGCAAATTTTTTTCGTGATTCACTGTAACCATCCAAGAGAACTCGACTCGGAGGTCATAGCTGCCCTTCGTAAAATCGCCCTTCTTGGGATTCCTGTCCTCAATCAATCGGTCTTGCTCAAAGGCGTTAACGATGACCCCCATATCCTTCTAGCTCTTTCGGAAATCCTGATCAATGCAGGAATACTGCCTTATTATCTCCATGAACACGACCGGGTCGAGGGAGCCTCCCACTTTGCTTTGCCGCCTTCACGAGGTCCGGAGCTTATCCACTACCTTCAGAAGCATATTTCAGGTTTTGGAGTGCCTCGACTCGTCCGAGAAGACCCTGGGCATTCCAGTAAAACTTTTGTGACTATTCCTTCGCTTGAAGGCAAGGGCTTTTAGAGATTGTTCCCAATTCATCGCGTCCACGGATAAAAATCTATTATATACCCAAGAAACATGAAAAGTTGGCAGAAAATAGAGAGATTCCCTATGCTCGTCTCCAAAGAACCTATCCAAATAAAAATACGGAGGCATTTTATGTCCGAAAAGAAAAAAATCAATCCGATGGGCAACCGAATCGTCGTCCAAAGAGATGATGCAAAAGCAGCGAAAGGCGGGATTCTTCTGCCAGAAAGCGCTCAAAAAAAACCGCGCGAAGGGAAAGTCGTTGCCGTGGGGCCAGGGAAACCCGATGATAAGGGCAAGACCCAGCGCATAGACGTCAATGTCGGCGACAAGGTTTTATTCTCTTCTTACGGGGGCACCGAATACAAAATGGACGAGGAAGAATACCTGATTCTCTCCGAAGAAGATGTTTTGGCCGTGTACAACCAAGGAGAATAACCCATGCCTAAAATGCTCCAATTCAATGAAGATGCATTAAAATCGATCTTGCAAGGGGTTAAGACTTTAGCCAAAGCCGTCATCATCACCTTGGGTCCTAAAGGGCGCAACGTCGTAATCGGGAAAAGTTTTGGATCTCCGCTTTCAACAAAAGACGGAGTTACCGTTGCCAAGGAAATCGTTTTAAAAAACAAGTACGAAAATATGGGGGCTCAGATCGTCAAAGAAGCGGCGTCGAAAGCCTCCGATATGGCAGGTGATGGAACGACGACAGCGATGGTTCTTGCAGAGGCCATTTATACCGAAGGGGTAAAAAATGTGGCAGCTGGCGCCAACCCAATGGAGCTCAAAAGAGGCATCGACCAAGCAGTCAAGGCGATCGAAGAAGCTCTTAACAAACTCGCCAAGCCAATCAAGACGCCGGAAGAAATTCAGCAGATCGCGGCGATTTCTGCCAACAATGACCCTGAAATCGGCGCGATTATCGGAGACGCGATGCAGAAAGTAGGCAAAGATGGAATCGTGACAATCGGCGAAGCAAAAGGCATTGAAACGACGCTCGACATTGTCGAAGGAATGCAGTTCGACAAAGGATATGTCTCTCCCTATTTTATTACGAATGCTGAAAAAATGACGGTTGAATTCGATCATCCTTTGATTGTGATTACTGATAAAAAACTTTCCAATGCCAAGGAACTTGTTCCTCTTTTGGAAAAAGCAATGGAGAAAAAATCGCGCCCTCTTCTGATTATAGCAGATGATATCGAAGGGGAAGCTCTTGCAACGCTCGTCGTTAATAAAGTGAAAGCAGGCCTGCCTGTTTGCGCGATCAAAGCACCCGCTTTCGGCGATAGGCGTAAGGTGATGCTCGAAGACATCGCGATCCTAACAGGCGCCGAGCTTATTTCCGACGAACTCGGATTTAATATTGAGGAAATAGGACTGGATGTTCTCGGGAGCGCAGAAAAGGTGAAGATCGGCAAAGAAGAGACGACGATCCTCAATGGCTGCGGCAAAATGCAGAATGTGCAAAAGAGAATCGCTCAAATCAAGTGCGAACTCGCACAGCTCAACGTTTCCGACTACGATAGAGAAAAACTCGAAGAGAGGCTCGCGAAATTGGCCGGCGGCGTCGCTGTTATCAACGTAGGCGCTGTCACAGAGGCGGAAGCCAATGAGAAAAAAGCCCGCATTGAAGACGCTCTTCACGCCACTCGCGCCGCAGTTGCGCAAGGAATCGTACCTGGCGGCGGCGTCGCGTTGATCCGCGCCTCGAAAGCTCTTGCCCAACTAAAGGTGACGGGAGATGCCGCGATCGGCGTTGAGATTATCCGCAAAGCATGTTTTGCGCCTGCGATTGCAATCGCAAACAATTGTGGTAAAAACGGTTTTTTTATCGCTGAAAAAATTGCCGAACAAGAGGGTGCGATTGGCTATAACGGTCTGACCGATACATTCGCCGACCTCGTAAAAGATGGCGTGATTGATCCAGTGCTCGTTACAAAGAGCGCTCTTCTCCATGCCGCATCCATATCAGGAATGCTTCTCACTATCGCCGCAATAATTACCGATAAACCAGAACCCAAGAAACCAGCCGGTACAGCTCCAATGGGCGGTGGTATGGGTGGCATGGGTGGCATGGGTGGCATGGGTGGTATGGGTGGTATGGGTGGTATGGGTGGTATGGGCGGCATGGGTGGTATGGGTGGTATGGGTGGTATGGACTTCGGCGGAATGGGAATGTAACGCCGAAATGAGCCCTCTTGCTCCTGTTTTTCTCGAGTGACCCTAGTAATAAATGAATAGTCGGTTGTTCTTCAAATTCACCTTCAGGCGAATTTAAAAGAACAATCGACTTTTTCGATATCCGAAACTAATTCCTCGTTCAGGAGAAAAAGAAAACCGAAAAGAGCGCCCAGGGCAGCATTTTTTCTGGATCTGAAGCGCAGCCCAGCCCATCGTTTTACGGCCGTTGATTTCTACGATAGGTTGCAGCACCTCTTGACCTTTCCAGCGATATACGTAAGCGTCAATCCCGAGGTTGCCGAAAAAGCCCAGCGTACGGATTTTTGTGAGTAGCGGCTGGACGAGTGCCAGATGTTCTTTAAGAGCCCACTCATAGGAACCGAACACTTGGGATTCTGGACCCGCGAAGGTGCCGCGATAGCTGCCTTTCGGAGTGTTTTCAAAGACAGTCGCTCCCTGCAATAAGGAGCCCTTCCATTGCGTACTGAAGTCAAAAACGCGTTCGACCCATGGCTCTCCAATCAAGGGGAGATTTTTTGCAAATTCTTTTTTTAGAAACAATGTAAGACTGCCTTTACCAGGGATAAAAAAATGGCCGCGCCCCGCAGTGCCGAAAGCCGTTTTTAAAACTTTTCTCCCTGGCGTTTTTTCGATCCAATCAAGAGCTTCTTTTTCATTATGCAAGAGGTCGGCAAAAGGTAGCATCGGAGAATGAGTAAAGGAAAAAATTTTTGAGTTAATAGTACGGATCGTTTCCCAATCAGGAATTGCATAAGGAATATTGCGTTCCTTGGCCCAAGCTGCGATGGCTCTCGAAGCCCCCCAGTCCTCAATCTTTGCTGCGGAGATGGGGGCATTGATAAGACGGAAACAGGGATCGGGATGTTTCGGCAATTCAGAAACGAGGATTAGGTCTTCTGATGGGATATACTGAAGAGGAAACGTCTGAAGCTGCCGAATAACTGGGTGGCAACACATCCAAGCGGCCAAAGACATTTCTTTCGAGCTTTCAAGTTCCATCTCAAAAAATGTGTTGCAGATGTGAAGAGTGAGTAGGCGGGACATTTAACGGCTATTCTGCCATAATTAGCTCATTATGCGAATACAATACCCGATATACCGTACCGGCATTGGTCAAGATAGCCACCGGTTTCTCTCTCCCGACTCCTCCAAGCCTTGCATCGTCTGCGGGATCATTTTCGACGATGTTCCCGGGTTAGACGCCAATTCCGACGGCGATGTCGTCTATCACGCCGTTTGCAATGCGATTACATCCCTTTCAGGCGTGCCGATTTTAGGCGGAATCGCAAAAGATTTATGCCGCAAAGATGGAATCACCGATTCCCAAGTTTACCTGGAACGCGCGCTGCAAACCCTACATCCGCAGAAGATTGTCCACCTCGCCATCACGATTGAAGGCAAACGTCCCTATTTTGAAAATCAGATTCACGCGATGCGAAAGAAAATCTCCGGCGTTCTCAAAGTCCGCTCTCGCCAAATTGGGATCACAGTCACATCGGGTGACGGGCTCACCGACTTCGGCTGCGGCGATGGACTCATGTGCCTATGCATTCTTACTACCGCGGAAGATATTTAGAGATTGACGATTGCAAATGGGGTTGTATTGGTTTAATAGACATCAGAGAGATAGCGCTTCTCAGTGCGGAGCCGCTTGATATAAAGGCGGGTGGCTTCTTCTGTCATTGTCGATTCTTCGCGGACGATCCGGTGAAGCATGGCATCTACATCTTTTGCCATCTCTTCTGCATCTCCACAAACATAAAAGTAGGCACCCTCCTGAAGCCACTTCCAAAGGCTTTTCCTCTCCTGATACATCTTGTGTTGAACATAGGTCTTTTCGGCTGTATCTCGGGAAAAAGCAAGATCGAGTCTGAGACGTCCTTGAGATTCAAGCTGGGTCAAGAAAGATTCGTAGTAAAAGTCGGAAGCACGATTCCTTTCACCAAAAAAAAGCCAATTGCGCCCAAGGGCGTTTAGAGCTAACCGTTCTTGCAAAAAGGCGCGGAATGGAGCAATCCCAGTACCGGGGCCAACAAGGATGATCGAAGCATCCGGATCGTCAGGAAGAGTGAAATGGTTCGACGGCTGGAGGTAAATGGGGATGGGAGTTGCGCTTTTTTGCGCAAAATTGCAGAGGAAGTAACTGCCGATCCCTTTGCGGACTTGCCCATTGGAAATATAAGTCACATAGGCGACCGTCAGATGAATCTCATCGGGAAATACGAGCGAAGAATTTGCGATCGAATAGAAACGAGGCAGAAGAGGCATCAATTTGGCAAGACAAGAAAACTCATGGAGCGAATATCTCCCGAGAAGGTCGAGAAGAGTATGAGTATGCAGAAATTCAGTCAGCTTGACTTTGTTTTCAGGAAGAAGAAGCGAATCCTGCCCATTTAGTAATTTAAAGAAAGGAATATTTACACGGCTAATATTAGCTTTGTTTAAAAGAAAATCAAAGAGCGGGATGGAAGCGTTTTCTCTTGGATCGAAAATTGTCTTGGTATCAATGCCTCCCATTTTTTTGCAGATCGCTTTGACTTCCTCAGGATCATTTTGGGGAAGGACTCCAATGCTATCTCCCACCTTGAAAGGAAACTGGTCGCCTTGGAGCTCAAGGGCGACATGATAGGTTTTTTTCGTTGAAGAGAAACCGGTCAGCAAGCTCCGTTCCTTAATCCGCGCAAGATAAGGGGTAATTCTAGAATAATTTTTTATAGACAATCGGCTAAATCATGGTTAGAGTAAAAATTTTTCTGGAGGGATTCATGAATGTATTGATCATAATAGGGCTATGTTTCCTGGTGACAGGGTGCAGCGATGGCAACTACAACCGGGGCTATGTCATCTCCAAAGCAACGCCCGAACCGGAAGCAGGCAATGCAGCCGAACAATAGAGGCGGCGCATAGTTTCTGAGCCGTTCATAATTCACGGCAATTTTTCTTTTCCCATCTTTTTTTAAGGAGCTCCATCCGTTTATTTGAAATGCCGCCTAAGGTTTCAATCGCTGTGAGGAATCGGACGCGGAGAATGTCCTTGCCGAGCAGTGTCGCAGAGTCGAAAAGAGGGGGGCCCATATGCTTGCCCATTACGGAGGCAAAGAGGATTGGCATCACGACTTTTTTGTGGTGGACGCCGAATCGCTCCGCCGCCTCATGAGAGGCTTTTTCCAAGCCGCTTCCGCTCCAGTCTTCCTGTTCATCAAGGCTCCAAATAATCCCCTGCAAAATACTGCTGACGAGATCCGGCGCAATGTTTTTCGGGCAAAGAAGTTCGGGCGTATAATGCATATCGGCAATGAAAAAAAAGTCACAGAGCTGCATGAAGTGGGCAAATGTTTTGATCCTGGTATGAACGAGAGGCATTAGCTTCTGCATAAACGCTTTATTGAATTTCCATTCAGCTAACCGAGTCCAAAGTTGATCCTCAGGAATCGAATCGATGATCTTTTTTTGGTTGATCCACGCGAGCTTTTGAATATCGAAAAAAGCACCGGAAATGCCAATCCGTTTCGAGTCGAAATCCCGGATGATCTCGTCTAGCGTATAGATCTCTCGCTCTCCGGTCATGCTATAGCCCATAAGAGTAAGGAAATTAATAAGGGCCTCGGACAGATAGCCGCTATCGCGGAAATAGAAAATCGAAGTAGGGTTTTTTCTTTTCGAGAGCTTTTTCCCTTCTTTGCCGAGAAGTAGCGGCATATGCATGAATTCAGGAGGTTCCCATCCAAAGGATTTGTATAGAAAAATGTGCTTTGGAGTTGAACTCATCCACTCGTCACCGCGGATCACATGGGTGATTTGCATTAAATGGTCATCGACTACATTGGCGAGATGGTATGTCGGAAAGCCGTCCGATTTTAGGAGGACCTGGTCATCGACATCCGCCCATGGGGCAGAGATCCTCCCTTTGACCTGATCATCATAAACGCACTCTCCCGTAAGGGGCACCTTGAGGCGAACCACGAAAGGCTGTCCAGCCCCTTCGCGCTCTCGCAGCTCTTCCGGGCTCAGATTGCGGTATCTTCTGTCATAGCCGATCCGCTTTCCTTGTGCTGCAGCCACCTCGCGCATTTCGATGAGCTCTTCCGGTGTGGCGAAGCATTTGTAAGCATGGCCTTTATTGAGCAATTCGCATGCATATTTACGATAAATCTCGGTTCTCTCCGATTGCCGATAAGGCCCGTAGGAGCCCCCTATGTCAGGACCCTCGTCCCAGTCAATCTTACACCAATGGAGGGCGTCCATGATATTTTGCTCGTATTCAGGACGACTGCGCGATTGGTCTGTATCTTCGATCCGGAGAATGAATTTTCCTTTGAAATGCCGCGCGAAAATCAGGTTAAAAAGGGCAATATAAGCAGTGCCGACATGGGGGTCCCCTGTCGGAGAAGGGGCGATGCGAACGCGTACAGAGGTCATTTTGCTTTTCCCAGATAAATCAAGTCTTTCATGATGTTCAGGGCTTCGGCACACTGTAGATCGCCTTGTCCAAATAGATCGATTTGAGGAGAATCGAAATTTTTCTTTTCTAGTTCAGTCAGGAAATTTTGGTAGTTTTTATTCCCCTCAATCCTAAGTTGTGAATTTTTTTTGAGGAGATCGAGATAAGGGGCATAGATAGTAAGCCGCGACTGCAGATTAGAGCGGTATTCCGAACCGAGCTGCAATCGGTGAAAAGCGGAAAGATCCGATAGATCATCGTCAAAATGGGGCTCAATTTCGTCGTTTTCCAAGGGGAATTTGGCGAACTGCTCGCCGATATCGATCTGAGAAAGCAACCCAGGAACCACAATATCGGAATGCACCCCCTGAAGTTGAGGGCTTTTCCCTGAAACAGTATAGTACCGGCCGCGCGTGACTTTAAATTCACCTTGCGGGTTTACCTTAGGATTGTTGATGGGATCCAGCGTAAAAGTTTGGAATGATCCTTTTCCAAAGGTGTATTCGTCGCCGACGATTATAGCTCGTCCATAGTCCTGTAACGTTTGCGCAACAATTTCGGAAGCGGATGCCGAGGCTCGGTTTACGAGAATAATTACAGGGCCGTCCCAGGCCGGCTTGCCGTCTACCTCGCGCAAATGCTGCACTTTTCCTGTATTATCCTTAACCGACACGACGATTCCCTTGGTGATGAATAGACCGGTAACGGAGACCGCTTGAGAAAGCAGGCCGCCGGCATTATCCCGAAGATCTACGATCACTCCTGTCAGATTATGATTCTTTTTGATCTGCTCAAGGGCTTTTCGCATATCTTGCGCAGATGAATATTTTTGGTCTTGATAGAAAGAAAAGAGGCGAAGCGTCGCAATCTGTCCATCTCCATAAGGTTCGAGACGGGTCTCAAGTCTTGACTCTTCAAGAACAACTTCCCCGCGGAGCAGATCCAACTCAAGCACTTCTCCATCACGCAAGAAAGCGAGGTGCACGGTAGTCCCTTGTTCCCCGCGAATGAGCTCAACCGCTTCGGTAATATCCATCCCTATAATGGGTTCGCCATTGACCGCAATAATCTTGTCATTACTCTTCAATTTCATGCTTTTCTGAGCGGGGCCATTTTCCAAGATCCGCACAACGGTCAGCCCATCCAAATCGTCGCGAAGCTGCGCGCCAATCCCAAAAAGGCGCTGTTGCACCTGGATCATGAATTGGTTTGCCTCGTTCGGAGTAAAATAATTTGTATGAGCATCGAGCGCTGAAGTTGCTGCCTTTAACACATGCGTCAAAATAATATTGGATTGTTCGTCGGCCGTTTGTCCCGTTAATTCCGTTTCCCGGTGGATTCGCCGTTTATGCAGCCGCTGCACAAAACGCTCCCGGCCCTCTTCACTCACCTTGCCAGCCGCTTCAAACTGAAGCGCCCTGATGCGGAGGATCCGCTCTCTCAACGCATCACGACTAGCAACCCACAATAGATCTTTGAATTCCTCGCTTTTCACCCCAACGGGCAAGGCGGCTCCGGCGATCTCGGTTTCCAGGACATTCCTTCTGTCAATGACTTTCAAAAAAACAGCGTGGATTTCGTGAAAAACCGAATAATCGGTTGTTTTGAACCCTCCCAAAGCCCTTTGAATAAGACCATCGGAAGGATGAATCCAGATATCGACCTCGCCTTCAAGGAAATAGGTTTTCGTCGGATCCAATTCATCGAGATAATTCTGTAAGACCCTTTTCATTAAGTCTGGGGTAAATGATTTATGGGATACGTGGGAGCGGAGAACCTCTGTAATTTTTGTTTTAGTTTCGCTGGGAGAAATCTGCGGCATGCGGCATTCGGCCGCAAGAAGGAAAAAAAGGGATAGGAGCAACGTCAGTTTTTTCATAAGACTCGACTATATCCCGACAAGCCGGTTTCTGCCAAGCATCAACGCGTAAATTTCTTAAAGTCATCCACTTCTAAAATACTTGAATTATCCACGAAATAAAACGTTTTAATTATTTATTAAAAAATAAGAATTCAATTGCAACTAAGTTGTTAATATGAAATAATAGTTAATGAAAAATGTAAAATTTTAAAACTATCAGGCAATTACTGGGAATTTAAAAAAATGATTTTAATGACACCCCTAAAATACTTGAATTATCCACGAAATAAAATGTTTTAATTGTTTACTTAAAAATAAGAATTCAATTGCAACTAAGTTGTTAATATGAAATAATAGTTAATGAAAATGTAAAATTTAAAGCTATTAATGAATTACTGGGAATTTAAAAAATGCTTTTACTGATCCAGAATTCATAAACAAGAAAATTAAAAAGAAGAGGAACCATGAACGACAAAATACTATGGGAGAAAACCCAAAGCCAGGCCCAAAACACCGTCAAGGTGGTCTCGATCACAGAGGCGGCTCGAATTAATAACGTAACTCGTCAAGCCATTTACGTTGCGATTAAACAAAAAAAATTAAAAGCGTCGAAGGATTCGACTCGCTGGACGATTCATTTGGACGACCTCGATGAATATCGAAAAAACAAATACTCTCGTACGAAGTCGATGTATGCAGGGGAGCTCCTATTTGATCATCACAAAGGATATTATTCGATCAATCAGGCTGCAAACCTTCTCAACGTCCCCGCGCAAAAGATCTATTATGCTACGCGCGTCGGATTGTTGAAAGCCCACCGCAAAGGCGCAGCTTGGGTCATCCATGTCGACGACATCCAAAATTATCGGGAAAACTACCTGAACCGTACCACTCAGGTCGGAATCGAAACCTAAGAGAGCGTCTGCAATTTTAGAGTTCGGCGCTGTCTGATAGTTTCATAAAGGAAAAGGGTAGTGGCGGAAGCGACATTGAGCGAATCGGCGATTCCGAACATCGGAATTCGCGCTGTGATATCGGCCTCTTCCATCCACATTTTTGATAGTCCATATTGCTCAGTTCCCATCACAATCGCAATGGGAACTTTGAGATCGGTCTGGGTAAATTCGAGCGTTGCGTGGGGCGTTGCCGCGGCGATCATAATGCCATGCTTCTTTAAGTAGCGAATTGTCTCTTCGCTTCCCACTTCAACAACGGGTTGCGTAAAAAGAGTCCCAACACTTGCGCGAACGACATTCGGATTATGGATATCGGTCGTCCGATCGCAGACGATCACGGCGTCGACGCCGGCCGCATCACAAGAACGGAGAATCGTTCCAAGATTTCCGGGTTTTTCAATGCTTTCGGCGATAAGCAAAAGTGGACATGAAGAAAGTTTTAAATCAGCGAGTGTGCGATGAACCTGGGGCGCAACAGCAAGAATCCCATCTGGGCGGTCGCGGTAGGAAAGCTTAGCGAACACGGCTAAGGTGCAAGCGAATGCATCGGCATGGGCGGCAGCGATAAGCTCTTCTTCATTATTCCCAAGAAACAGTGCGGGACAATAAAAAACCGTCTCAATTATCCACCCCGCGTCCACAGCCCGTTTTAATTCCCGGTATCCCTCGATGAGAAAACGGTCCGTCTGATCCCGATCCTGCCGGTTGCGCAATCGAACCGCATCCTTGACTTTTGGGTTTTGGAGGCTGGTGATTTCGGTCATATTTTGATCGTGAGGCTTCTGGCAGCCCAATGGGCGCCTTTCAAATGAAAGGAGTATACTGTTTTCCTATTGTTTAAATCAAATTTCTATTAAGTAATACTATGCCACTTACGATCGTCGATTTTCGGCCGTTTGCGTAGGTCAAATGTGAAGTTATTTCCTCCGTTTCGGCAATAATACCACCGAATGGTTCGCGCAAGCCCGTCTTTTAAAGAGGTTGCTGGCTGCCACCCCAACGCGCGCTTGATCTTCGAGGCATCGATCGAATAGCGAAAATCGTGTCCGGGACGATCTTTTACGAAACGGATGAGAGCTCGGTATTTTTCAGGATCGTCCCCCGTTTCTTTCGCCAAAGAATCGATGAGTTGGTGAAGCAATTTTAAATTGGACAGCGCACTTCCTCCCCCGATGTCATAGATTTCCCCCCTTTGCCCTTTCTGCAGAATCGTCCAGATCGCCTCGGCGTGGTCATCTACATAAAGCCACTCCCGTACGTTCGCGCCTCGGCCATAGATGGGCAGCGATCTGCCTGCAAAGCAGTGGAGGATCATAACGGGAATGAATTTTTCAGGAAACTGTCCAGGGCCATAGTTGTTGCTGCAATGAGATATGGTCGTCGACAGGCGGTGCGTTTGGGCAAATGCCCGGACGAGATGGTCAGAAGCGGCTTTCGATGCGGAATAAGGAGAATTTGGCCGATAAGGGGAAGATTCATGGGAAGAACCTCTCCTCCCAAGCGACCCATAAACTTCATCGGTGGAAATATGATGAAAATGAATATGAGGGAATTTGCGGATTGCTTCGAGAAGAGAGAGAGTCCCCATTACGTTCGCTTCTAGAAAGGGACGGGCTGATGCAATACTCCGGTCGACGTGCGTTTCGGCAGCAAAATGGACAACGGCATCGATCTCCTCTGCCTCCAAGATCCCTTCGACAAGCTGCTGATTATTGATATCGGCTTGCACAAAGCGATAACGCGGATGGCTATGAAATCCCTCCAAGTTGTCGAGCGTTCCGGCATAGGTTAAGAGATCGAGATTGACGATACGCCCCTTAAAATGAGAAGAGCTCAAAAGATGTCGGATAAACGCGGATCCAATAAAACCGGCGCCTCCAGTAACTAGCAAGCGCTTAAGAGGTCGTTTCATAAGTTCGCAAATACTCGCGGAGCGCTTCGCGCCAAGGGCGGATGGGGGCGCCGAGCTCCCGTTCAATTTTCGAAATGTCAAAGACCGAGTAGACAGGCCGGCTAGCGATCGATGGAAACGTCGCTCCCGATACCGGCCCAATCCGCCGCGCGAGCACAGGGATGCCCGCAGCCTCAGCCTCTTCTCTCATCGCTAACCCAAACTCATATTTGTTTGCGGCTCCTCGATTTGCAAAATGGTAAATACCCGAAGCATTGAGCATTTTATAAATCGCATCAGCTAGATCTGAAACAAAAGTCGGAAGATTCCAATAATCATCGGTCAAATAAATTTCCTCTTTTTCCTGAAGCATCTGCAGCAACTTCGCCACGAAATTTTTTCCGCCGCAACCAAAGATCCAAGAAGTGCGGATAACACATGCCTGAGGATGTACTTTAAACAGACGCCGTTCCCCTTCGAATTTTGTACATCCATAATGGCTAAGCGGGAAAACCGGATCATCTTCTGTCAACGGACGACGCAATGTTCCCGGAAACACATAGTCAGTTGAGATATGGACGATCCGCGCACCGATCTCAGCGGCGAGAATTCCGAGATTTTCAGGTCCTAATGCATTGGCCTGAAACGCCTCTTCACGATGCGTCTCTGCTAAATCGACAAGGGAAAAGGCAGCGCAGTTGACGATATGGGTGATGCCCGGCCTTTTTAAAGCATAGGAGCGAAGGGCATCGAAATCGCCGATATCGGCCTCAGAGCGGCCTGTTGAAAAAGTTGCCCGTTTTCGCAAAACGGAACCGAGGAGCCCATCGGCCCCAGTAACCCAGAGTTTCAAGCAAATACTTCCCTAAAAAATGGACTTTTGCGATCCCGCTCGCTAAGGATGGGATTTTCAGCAGGCCAGGGGATCGCAAGATCCGGATCGTCCCATCGGATCGATCGCTCGGCTTGCGAGTCATAAAGAGCAGAGACTTTATATTGCACAAGCGCGTCCTCGCTCAATACGCAAAATCCATGTGCGAATCCAATGGGAATAAAAAACTGGCGGCGATCCCGGTCGTCTAAAATGATCGATTCCCATTGTCCAAACGTCGGAGAACCAGAGCGAATATCCACAGCAATATCCCAAATAGCCCCTCGCATGCATGAAATTAGTTTCGCTTGCCCTGGATAAGATTGGTAATGCAATGCACGCACAGCTCCTCTTTTGGAATAAGAGATGTTATCTTGAACAAATGCAGAGATCTCATGCTCGGCATATTTCACAAGTGCATAACTTTCAAAAAAAAATCCCCGCTCATCGTAAAAAATATGCGGTGAGATCAATTTCAATCCATTCAATCGAAGGTTTGAAACTTCCATTTAAAAGATGATAATAGAAATTGCTGTTATGAGAAATCAGAAAGTGATAGACGTGAAAAAGAGGTGATGCTTATGGAATTGGAAAAGCGGAAGCTGGAATGGCTCGAGTTTGATCTTCTGGAACCTTTTGCTCATGTCGTCCACGGTGTTTTTCTCCGGCATGGCGGAGCGAGCAAAGGTCCATTCGGAACGCTTAACCTATCCTCAGAAGTTGGCGATCATCCCGATGCAGTCAAAGTGAACCGCGAAGCCATCCGAAAAGAGCTCGATCTTTCGAAGATTGTATTTGCGCATCAGATGCATGGCACCAATGTTCATCGAGTGACCGCAAAAAATTCCGATAAGGTCCCAGTTGCTGACGGGCTTTTCACAACTGAAAAAAATCTTGGGCTAGCTATAACGCATGCCGATTGTCAGGCAGCAATTTTCTACGATCCTGTCCATGAAGCGCTTGCGGTTGCTCATTGCGGATGGAAAGGCACCGCGGAAAACATTTATGCCCGCGTTATTTCCGCGATGCACCAGGAGATCGGCACGCAGGCCCATAATCTCATGGTCTGCATTTCCCCATCGCTTGGCCCTGATCATGCCGAATATAAGAACTATAGACACGAGATTCCGCAGGATCTTTGGAATTTTCAAACGAAGCCCCACTATTTTGATTTTTGGGCAATCAGCAAAAAGCAGCTCAACGGCTGCGGGATCCCTGAGAAAAATATCGAAATCAGCGGCTTATGCACCGTCTGTAATCAGAGCGATTATTTTTCCTATCGTGCGGATAAGAAAACGGGCCGTAACGTCACAGTAGCGGGGCTGAGAGGCTAGCTTCAGTTCGCCGTTTGCAAGTCCCTCTATAGAAGGGATTTTTTTAAGGAAATGCCCAATACCAGCTAAAAACCCCTGAGACAAAATTCGACGCATTGCGGCCGTAGACGGTAAACCATACGCCTCCTAAGAGTCCCATGGAATCATTGAAATTATATTCAACTGCAGGGGCGAGGCTAAACTGATCGTTAAAGCCGCCGGCGACCGAGGCCGGTGTAGGCCCATTCTTAGTGGTAGTCCCAGGATTGCCGTAAAAATGGAGGGAGTTCGTGCAGTTATAAACGAAATCGAGCGCGATGACCCAGGGTTGATTAATGCTCAGTTCCAGTCCCAAGTCGGCGGTGAAACTATTGCCCGGACGGGCAGTCCCATTCGCCCCATATCCGCCGCCGTAGACATTGAAGTTCGTCACCTTAATCAAAGTGGGGACGGCATAGCTGAACGCTAGGCGGGTGTTCAGCGGATGCAAAGTATTCCACAAAAATAATTTCCCGAGTGCGAAGGTGAAGGTTGTCTTCCAGGCACCAGCTCCTGTGGCATCAAGCCTCAATTTCTCAGGATTCAAGTTTTTGTATTTGCCCGTTGGAAACGATTGACCGACTGTGAATTTCATTTTTGGAACGTAAAGAGTTTGCGTTTGGATTAGGAACCCCATTTGAAGAGTGATGTCTTGGAAACCGCCGCTGCACTGGCCTTGCTGCCATTGGGCCAAGGTCCCCATGATGATAGCGGTATCGACGGAGGGCGTTGCGCCAATCTGCAGAATAATTGGTTGAGGGTTGATAATCAATCGATTGGGCGCATGGACCCGTTTACGGTCTTCATTAAACGCCCCATAATTACCGGAAAAATAGATATAGGGTTGCAACACCGCATGCCCGGGAGAGACCATGGTAGCCGAAGGAGTGATAAGGGGGCCAGTATACCAAGGGTTGAATAATTTGAGAGCATGTTCATACTGGGTCTCCGCTTCTGACAACTGCTGTTCAATTTGTTCCGGAGACACATGCTGGCCCGATTGTTGGTAAGTTTGAGAGAAGAGGAGAAGAGGAAAGAGCAGAAAAAGAAAGAAACGATTCATGACATACTCCATCTAAGCTGGTATTTATTGCATTTTTTTTGACTTTTTGCCAATAGAGAAAAAAGGAGTCAAGATGGACGAAATTTCTTCTCAGGGAGTCCCATCGCCAATCACTCCGCGCAAAAAAAAGATGTACGAGCAGGAATACAAGCACGGAGCCCAACTTTTCCAAAAGGCTTTGCAGCAATATGTGAAATCGGATAATCCCTATCAGCAAGAGGAATTTCATCAGGTTATGAATAAGGCGATGCGAGTGCTCAACGAGACGGCAAGTGAATTGAGCCGAAAGGCTCTTTTAGAGCAAAACAGTAAAATCCAACAAGACTATGCAGCGTTCAACCAGAAGCCAGAAGATGCCACGGCATTCAATAAGCTCAACCACGACCTCGAGCAGGCAAAAAAAGCAATCCTTTAACTGAAGAGGGACTTATTATCCCTTTTTTGATAAGCGCTCCATCTCTTCATAAAGGCTGTCAATCTCCTTTTCTCGCTGTCCAAGAGAGCGGAGAAATTCGGGAGAAAGCTCTCCGGCTTCGAGCCTTTTTTGCGCTGCCGCTTGCTCTTCTTCAAGCGCAATGATTTTCTCCTCGCATTGCTTGATCTTGTTATTATTTGCCGATTTAATGGGCTTGGGAAGCCGCTGTGGTTTGGCGGGAGATTCTTTTTTTTCTTCCTCCCAGCCGATCTTTTCTAAGAAGAGATCATAATTTCCTAAAAAATGCGTCTGTTTTTTTTCTTCGCAGAGGAGGATCTGATCGAGTTTAAGCCGCCTCAAGATGAGTTCGCTATGCGTAACAATGACGACTGTGCCGGAAAAATCTTCCAAAGCGTCGATGAGCGCCTCTACCGATTCAATATCGAGATGATGCGTCGGCTCATCCAATAAAAGGAGATTGCACGGTTTAGCGAGGATTTTTCCTAAGAGGACGCGGCTTTTTTCTCCCCCGGAGAGGACCGAAACCTTTTTCATCGATCGATCGCCGCCAAAAAGCATCGTCCCGGCAATTCCTTTGATCTCAGTCATATTGAGCTTTGGGTTAGCAAGGGCAATTTCTTCTTCCACTCTGTGTTCAGGATTCAAGCGGTCGATATGGGTTTGGCCAAAAAAGCCGATTCGCGTATTCTCGGAAAGCGAAATGCTTCCCTTGTCGGGGACTAAATCTCCCGCCATCAGCCTTAGAAGAGTCGATTTTCCCCGGCCGTTTTTTCCGATGATGGCAATCCTTTGCCGCTTTTCGAACTCGATCGACACGCCTTGAATCAGGTGAGCGTCCGTGTAGGAAAACCGGACATTTTCCATATCGAGCATCTTTCTTCCTGGAAAAGGGGCTTCACGAAAATGAAACGAGAGATGAGCCAAAGCGTTCAGTTGTTCTAAAATCGGCTCCCTCTCCAACATTTTCAGGCGGGACTGAGCTTGGCCTGCCTTTGTCGCTTTTGCGCCGAATCGCTCTACGAAGCTCTTCATATGAGCCTTCTTTTTTTCCGTCTTGATCCGAGTTTTCTCATGCACTTCTTCTTCGAGGAGAATTTGCTCGAAAAAATCGAGGGAAGAGCCTCTGATCTTACGCACCTTGTCCCGGTGGATCCCTATCGTATGAGTAGAAACCGCGTCCATGAACTCTCGATCATGGGAAATAAGAATAAACTCTCCCCGCCAGTTTTTTAAAAATTTCTCCAGCCAGCGGATCGCAAGGATGTCGAGATAATTTGTTGGTTCATCTAAAAGAAGGCAATCGGGATTTGAAACAAGAACTTTGGCAAGGTGGAGCCGCAGGTGATAGCCTCCTGAAAATGCACTTGGACTTTTATCGAGATCTCGCTCTACGAACCCCAGGCCGAAAAGGATTTTTTCCGCCTTGTAGAGATGATCGGCTTCCGCATCAGGCAATCCAAGCGCCGCCTCTTCCAACAAAGTGGGCTGAGTAAAGCGGATATGCTGCCGTAGGTAGCCGATCCGATAGTCATTCGGAATGGAAATCGTCCCTCGGTCCGGTTCTATTTCTCCGATAATTAAGCGGAAAAGAGTCGACTTTCCTGATCCGTTGCGACCGACAAAGCCCCATCGCTCCCCCTTCTGGAGAGAGAATGAGACATTTTCAAACAGGGGTTCACCAGAAAAAGAAAGATGGACATCGTCTAGTTGGATCATGAATTGAATCTATCATGTTTTCCAACAGTATCCCTCAGTTTCTTATATATTGGCTAGATCCTGGAAAAACTCTAGATGCTCAGCCCTTAGCTGTGCCTCCTCTTCTTCTAAAATAGTTACGACAGTGCGAATCGGGGATGACTTCTCTATGAACTCTAAAAGTTTGTTTTGTTGTACAAGATCCTTGAGGGCTGTCGCAATAGAACCAGTTGCAAGAAACAAAGCAACCTTTCCCCCCTCTTTTGGCTCAGAATGGACTATTGTTGCGCTACCCAAGCCCCTGCCGCTTGCATTTGGCACATTAATATGCATAATTTTAAATAGTTCCATTATCTTTTTTATGCACTCGCGTTTTGTTTCGTCCGCAGAACTACTGCTGCGCTCGCCATGAGAACTAGTCGGCGATTCTTGATTAGATTTAAATTCAGGTAAACAGTTCATTTTTTCTCCTAAAGTTGATTTGTTTGAGAAGAATATACATGTGATTTAAAAATAGATTCAATTTGATTCAAAAAGACAAATTAATTAACTGTCTTTGTTGATTAGATCCTGAAAAAACTCTAGATCTTCTGCTCTTATGTTTTTCTCCTGATTGCTCAAGACAATGAAATCCAAAGATGGCTCTTCTGCAGGTATTATAGGTTCTTCTTCTTCTGTTACAAGAGCGCTTCTGGCTGTAGGCATACGACTCGCTCCGCGTTGCAAAGGAACAGACCCTTCCTCTATAGACCCTAAAACTTCGCTTTGTATTATAAGAATGTTGACAGCTGCAGCAATATGACTCGTTGCGCGCTGCAAAGGAGAACTGCCTTCCTCTTCTGACTCAGAATGGAGGATCATCTCTACGCGGTTCCTAAGTCTCGCTCTCTCGCTTGGCTTCGTTGCTGCAAGGTGAATAATCTCAGCGAGTTCATTCATGTGTGCTATACTCCGAGTTGATGTTCCTGTAGAAGATGTTCCTTTAGAAGATGCTCGCTCAGCAAGCAATTCAGGCATGCTATCCAGAGTGTGCTGGCGAGAAGAAGCTGTGGACTCTATACATGGAGGCCTCCCATCCGGAATTTGTGGACTAGTAGGAACAGTTAATGATCCGTACGTTTGCGCCTCACAAGAAGGCGCTGATGGTTTGTTATGTTGCAATTTAGAAGGCGATGGCTCAGTAACAAAGGCTTTAAATTTAGATATCCTGCTGATCATTTTTTCTACTAGTTAAGTGTTATTCATCAATTTATGATTTGTCGATTTTCAACAATCAGGTTCAAAAAAACCTGAAATGGCAAAGACCCAGTTTTAATACAATTTCTCATAGATCCTTTGTGGCTAGATCGTGGAAAAACGTTAAATGCTCAGCTCTTGTGGTTTTCTCCTGTTCGCTCAAGAAAGTGAAATCCAGAGATGGCTCTTCTGCAGGTATCAAAGACTCTCCTTGCGTTATAAAACTGCCGGTTGTAGGCATGCGATTCACAGAAGAGGAGCTTTCATTTATAGACGTTAAAAGTTCGCCTCTGCCTTGTGTTATAAAAGTATTGACGGCCGCAGCAATACGCCTCATTGCATGATCCAATGGAGAAGAATCTTCTCCCCTTAGCTCATCATTAGTGAGCGTCTCTATGCGATGCACAAGCCTCGCACGATCATATGGCGGTGTTGCTGCAAGCTGAATAATTTCAGCGAGTTCATGCATATTTTTTATGCATTGAATTTGTGTTATTGTAGTCGTGGTATGTGCACCCGGCAAGTCAGGCATGCTATCCAGAGTAGGCACGCTATCCCAAGTTTGCTGGTTAGAAGTAAGTGCTGGTGACCCTACCCTACTTCCCAGAATTTGCAGACTAGAAGCGGTTAATGACTCGATAGTTTTATTGCCAAAAGAAGTGGCTAATGCCCCAAACGTTTTCTCCTCACAAGAAGAAGCCGATGGTTCTGTACGTTGCAATTTACAAGGCACTTGCCCCGTATCAGATACTTTAAATTTAGATATACTGCTGCTCATTTTTCCCTCTTTTAGAGATTATTCATGAATTTAGTTTTTATTGATTCTTAACAACCGGGTTCAAAAAAACTATAAAAAATGTGACAAAAACCCGGTTTTAGTACAGAGGCGATTGCAAAAATCCGAGCTTTGCTTCGCCCGATTAAATTTATCTCAAACCACCTACTATCAAGAGAATATGTTTATTTGTGAAAAAACCAGAAGAGGTGCAATCATCGAATTTTGACTGCGAAGCAAGTTTTGCAATGTCCTCCAGTGTCTCAGCTCCCTTTTCTAGCTAAATCTTGAAAAAATTCTAAATGATCAGTTCTTGTGTTTTTCTCTTGCTCACTCAAAATAGTTGGTTGCTGGGAGAATTCTTCTACAGGCGTTACCAATCCGCTTTGTGTTATAAGAGTGCTGACGGCTGTAGCAATACCAAAAGTTGCAAGACACAAAGGAGAGGAATCCCCTTCTTCTGATTCAGAACTAATTGTCGCTACACGATTCAAAAAAACATCGCTCTCATATGGCTTTATTGCTACACAATTGATAATTTTAGCGAGTTCATTTAGATGTTTTATGCACTTGCATTGTGAGTTTTCAATAGGTTGTGGATTACTAGAGCCGTCTACTAATTCATTAGCGCGAGAAGATATTCTATCCATTTTTCCTCCTAAAGTTGGTTAATTTTTTAGCAAGTTGTTCAAGGGTATTGTAAAATTCCATTCGAACAAAAATTCAATGATCCCAAAGCTGATTTATTTTTTGCAAATCCACACAACCTTTTGATTATTAGTTGATTTGCGAAAAACGAATCAGCGAAGCGAGTGCGAATTTTGATCCAAATTAAATTTTGCAATTCCCTCGGCAGCAAATACCCGCCATAATGATTTTGAAAGTTGACGAAACCAGAATTCACGAACAGTCCTTGTCGGCTAAATTTCGAAAAAACTCTAGATCCTCAACCCTCATGTTTTTCTCTTGCTCGCTCAAAACAGTGACATTCAGAGGAGGTTCTTGTACAGGCGTTGTAAATTCGCCTTGTGTTCTAGTACTGAAGGATGTAGAAATACGACTTGTTTTTCGATGCAAAGGAGAAGAGCCTTCTTCTATAGGTGTTAAAAGTTCGTCTTGTGTCATAAAAGTTTTGATAGCTGTAGCAACTCGCCTCATCGCGAGATACCAAGGCGAGAAGCTTGTCTCCTTTGGCTGAAAATGAATGATCGTCTCTATCCGGTTCAAAAGTTCCTCGCGTTCCCTTGGTGCTGTGGCTGCAAGATCAATAATGTCAGCAAGTTCATCCATTTGTGTTATGCACTGAAATTTGGGATTTTCAATAGATTCCGGATTAACCCGCAATTTAGTGAGATTCGAAGGGTCCTGGGAAGAAGAAGCAATTGTTGACGTTGACCCACATTTTGTCATTCCGACAGTTCTCTTGCCAAAAGAAGTTGCGAATGGAGCGTGTATTGGCATGTCATAAGAAGCAGAAGAAGAAGCGGGAGAGTCGATATGTTGAAATTTAGAAGGCCAACTATCAACAGCCAATGATTTACATTTAGGTATACTGTTGCTCATTTTTATTGCTCCTTTTTTAAATAGTGTTTATGGATATAAATTCTGTCGCTTTTCGATCAAATTGCAAGACCATATGAACATTCATCATTTCCTTTCGATTTGCATAAAAAAATTAGCTCCCAAAAATCCGAAAAGCGATGAAATCTAAATGCACAAATCATCTTCAAACCTGGTTAGATTGAGCAAGTCGTTGAAAAAAATCGCGATTTTCACTTTTCACTCTCCTATGAACTAGCCCGTCCCAGATCACACCGATGCCCGCCCCTGCCAATGTGCCAATAACAGAAGCACCAACAGAGGTAGCCACTACAGACGCCTCCACCCAGCCAGCATATGTTCCAATGGCAAAGCCCCCCATACATCCGACAGCAGTGAAAATCCCGGCGGCGGCAAGAATTCTAAGCGTGCGATGAGTATCGTAATTTTGCTTTAACTGCTCCTCAACCCGCTCTAACGCCTGACGCGCAGCACCCTCGTTCATTCGCGTCTTGCATACGTCCCTCATCGCGGACTCTCTTCCCGCAATGGCGACGTCCCTTTCCATAAAGGCCTCATTTATTTCATTACTTGTCGCGCAAATAATCTGAGCTAGCTTGCTAATTTTTTGCGCGTCCTTCATTTTACCACAATATTCCTTGAACTCCCGCATAAGCATAGTCGATGTAAGCACATGCCCAAATGTTGTCATGGGCCCTACAGTTGTTACCATGGGCCCTACAGTCCCCGCGCCCTCTACGGCCCCAGCGAATCCTATCTCTGACGGTATTGCCAGCGTCATGATGCCCCTTTATAAAGGTTGGTATATTTCATATACTGCGGAAAATAAAATTTTTAATGCAATATAAAAAAAATCTTTTCCAAATCTTTATTTTGCCCTGGGGTGGGTTTTGTCGTAGACTGCTCGTTTGAGCTTCGGCGAGACATGCGTGTAGATCGTCGTTGTGGAAAGCGAGGTATGGCCAAGCAACATCTGAATCGTTTTCAAATCCATTCCGTTTTCGAGCCAATGCGTTGCGATAGTATGCCGGATCGTGTGGGGCGTAATATTCTCAGAAAGCCCGCTTGCTTTGAGGTAAGCCGCGAAATTGCGGTCGATAGAGCGAGGCGTTAATCTTGTTCCCCATTTATTTAGAAAAATAGCTGCGGCATCTTTTTCAATAAGAAAACGCTCGGAGTGATTTAAGTACTGGTACAGCCATTCCGATGCCGTCTTCGTAATAGGGGCCTGCCGCTGTTTTTTCCCCTTACCATAAATAGTTAAAATTTGATTTTTCAGGTCGCAATCGGCGCGGTTCAAATTTGCAAGTTCGCTCAAGCGAAGCCCCGAACTGTAAAAAAGCTCCATGATCACCCGATCCCGCAAGCCTAAATAGTTTGAGAGATCGGGCTGGGCAAAGAGGATTTCGACTTGAGACTGCGTGATCGATACCGGCAGTCTTTTTTCTTTTTTCAGACTCTCGATCCCTTCAAGGGGGTTTTCTTTGGCGAGATTTTCGCGCATAGCAAATTTAAAAAAACTCTTAGCGGAGGAAAGGCGCCTTAAAACGGTCTTAACGCTCATTTTATTTTTATGAAGATAGGCGAGATAGCGACGAATCAACCGTTTTGAGATGAGCTCTTCTTTGGCGAAAGCGGCGAGAGCCTCTAAATCGAGCCGGTAAGCTCTGAGGGTATGAGGGGAAAAATCCAACGCATACTGGAGGTGAAACAAAAACCGGTTCAACGCCTGTTTAAAATCGACCATTGAGATTGCCTTATATTTATGGTATCATGACTGCATGATTACTCTAGAAAAGATCTCGAAACGGGTGGGGACCCGCACTTTATTTGAAGACGTAACCTTCACGTTCAACGAGGGATGCCGCTACGGGTTAACAGGACCAAATGGATCGGGCAAGTCGACGCTCCTTAAGATCATTATGGGCTTGGAGCCCCAAACGACCGGCATCGTCTCCCTGCCGAAAAAAGTGGGTTTTTTGAAACAGAGGATTGAAGATTTCAAAAATTTCTCAAGTCTAGACACGGTCATTATGGGCAACGCCCGTCTTTGGAATGCCATGCAAGAACGGGATCGGCTCTATGAGGACGAGATGACTGATGCCATCGGCATCCGACTGGGCGAGATCGAAGAGGTGTTCGCCGATGAGGATGGATATTCTGCGGAATCGGAGGCAGAGGTGCTTCTGGTCGGGATGGGAATCCCCGAAGAAATGCACCGCAAAAAGATGCATGAAATCCCAACTGATCGGCAATTTCGGGTTCTCTTAGCCCAAGCTTTGTTCGGCCACCCTCAAGCCCTTCTTCTCGACGAGCCGACGAACCATCTCGACCTCGATTCGATCTCTTGGCTAGAGGAGTTTCTTCACAACTACAGCGGCACATTGGTCGTTGTGAGCCACGACCGTCATTTCCTCAATTCGATCTGCACGCACATTGCCGATATCGATTACGATACGATCATTACGTATTCTGGCAACTATGACATGATGCTCGTCGCAAAAACTGCGGTTCGTTCCCGAGCGGACGAGGAAAACAAAGCAAAAGAGAAAAAGATTTCTCAATTGAAAGAATTCGTTGCCAAATTTGGCGCAGGGACTCGCGCCAGCCAAGTGCAATCGCGCATTCGCGAAATCCATCGGCTGCAGCCGATGGAGCTGAAGAAATCGAATATCCAACGCCCGTATATCCGCTTCACCGTGCCAGAAAAACAATCGGGACAAATCGTTCTGAAAGCTGAAAAAATTGTGAAAGGCTATGAAGGCGCTGCCCCCGTTATCCGAGATTTTTCATTAGAAATTCACCGCGGGGACAAAATTGCTGTTATTGGCAATAACGGCCGCGGCAAGACGACTCTTCTTAAATTGCTAGCTGGAGTTTTTCTTCCTGATGGCGGGAAAATCGCTTTGGGGCATGCAGCGGAGATCGGATATTTCTCCCAAAATCATGGCGATATTGTGAATAAGCATACCGAAAAAACCGCTTTCGATTGGTTAAAAGAGCGCAAAGAGATCGTTTATGATCAGGACGTGCGAGGAGTTTTAGGGAAAATGCTCTTCAGCGGAGACGATGCGTTTAAGCCGGTCCGCACCCTGTCGGGCGGAGAGACGGCTCGGCTGATTCTAGGCGGGCTGCTTATCAGAGCGCCTAATTTTTTGATTCTCGACGAGCCGAACAATCACCTCGATCTCGAAGCTGTATCGGCTCTCGCTTGGGGGCTGGAAGATTTCAAGGGAACTGCGATCGTCGCAACTCACGACCGAGAATTGATGAATGGATTTGCTTCAAAAATCCTCGCTTTTGAAGAAGACGGCATCCATTTTCATCAAGGTCCTCTCGAAGAGTATCTCGAAAAGAAAAAATTAGGGGCTAGGAAATGACAAGGGAATTCCAAATTGGCAACTGCCTCATTTACAAAACGTAAATTCTTGTCGCTTGATATTAAACAGCGCCATAAGAAATGCGCCGAATTTCTTCGGATCGTCTATGAACGGCTGCGCCAAAACGAAGAATCGGACTTTAGCGAATATGATACATGGGTCTCCTGGATGAGGCTTCTTCCTTTTGCTTACTCAGATAGGTCAACGCTTGCCGATCGGTATCATTGGCATCTCAATGAAGCCGGTCTTTGCTTGAAAGAGCATAATCTGCTTCCTTCGATTCGCAAGGGCGACCATATCCCCAAAGCAGATTTTTTGCCCATTGCCATCTATCTCGATAACGTTCGTTCGGCTTACAATGTGGGAAGCATTCTTCGTACCGCCGAAGCTCTCCGGACCGGCGCTGTCTATTTTTCTGAGAAAACGCCTTTCATCGATAACGAAAAGGTACGGCGAACGGCAATGGGAGCAGCGGAAATCGTCCCCGTTTTCCGGGGCGTATCTCTTGGTTCGCTGCCCCGTCCGCTAATTGCGCTTGAAACGAGTGATGAGGCGGCCCCCCTATCAGAGTTTTTCTTCCCAAGAAGTTTCACGCTGATCTTAGGAAATGAAGAATACGGAGTTTCTCAGGAGGCGTTGATGTTGGCCGATCGCCTGGTGGAAATTCCTCTTCTAGGAACTAAGAATTCGCTGAACGTTGCCTGTGCGTTTGCGATCGCCGCTGCGGAAATCCGAACCAAAAAAAGTTCTATAGACTGATACCAAACGCAGGAAATAACTTCACATTTGACCTGCGCGCAAACGGCCGCAAATCGACGATCGCAAGTGGCATAGTATTAAGCAATACAATGCCACTTATGATCGTCAATTTGCGGCCGTTTGCGCGCAGGTCAAATATGAAGTTATTTTCTGCGTTTGGTATGAGGAGGGACTTGCAAAACTCCATTCGAGCCCAAATCCGCACTTTCTTCACCGGCTTTGAAATCATCGAACTTTGGCCGCGAAGCGAGTTTTTTATCATTCCCTCTGTGTTCCTAAATAGGACAATCTTATATGATTTGTAGGAACATTTTTGAGATAACTTATGCCTAGCATCGTTGTGATCGGACTGCAATGGGGCGACGAGGGGAAAGGAAAGGTTATAGATCTCCTTTCAGAACGGGCGCGTCATATAGCTAGAGCGCAAGGAGGGAACAACGCCGGTCATACCATCATTGCGCAAGGGCAGGAATACCGTTTCCACGTAATCCCTTCTGGCATCATTTACCCCCATACGAATTGTTACATCGGCGGAGGGGTGGTTATCGATCCGGCCTCTTTGTTTATCGAGCTAAACGAGCTGGGAAAACACAAAATTAATTTTGAGGATCGGCTTTTCTTGTCGCGCTATGCCCATGTGGTGATGCCTTATCATCGCCTGCTCGATCAACTCGCAGAAAAAGCGAGAGGCGCCGCAGCAGTCGGAACGACGGGGCGAGGCATTGGACCTTGCTATGCCGACAAAGTGAGCCGATACGGAATTCGCATTGCAGATTTTTTGCAGCCCAAGATATTCCACGCTCGCTTAGAGGCGGCACTTTCTTTTAAAAATAAAGAACTGCAGGACGTGTATGCCCATGCCCCTTTGGAACTTGGTCCGATTTTCGAGGCGTATTTAAAATTAGCCGAGCGGTTGAAGCCTTTCTCTGCTCCTGTGGAAGAAATGTTATTCGATGCCTCAAAAAAAGGGGACCGAATTTTATTTGAGGGGGCCCAAGGGGCGTTGCTCGATAATACGTTTGGAACGTATCCATTCGTCACTTCTTCTTGCACTTTAGCTGGCGGAATTTGCTCTGGCGCAGGAGTAGGACCTTCTTTCATTGACCAAACCATCGGGGTTGCTAAAGTGTATACGACTCGAGTCGGTCATGGGCCGTTACCCTCTGAACTAAAACCGGAAGAGTTAGCGCGATTCCCCGATCACTCCGCTGCCCGAGAAATAGGAACGACCACGGGAAGAAAACGGAGAATTGGCTGGCTAGATACCTTTTTGCTTAAATATGCGATCTGTTTGAGCGGGGTCGACAGCCTCGCTTTGACCAAGCTGGACATCCTTGATGAACTCGATACAATTAAAATCTGTACAGGCTATAAACATTGCCATTCTTTTCCGGCAACCCTTGAAGAGCTTCAGGCGGCGGAACCAATTTATGAAACGCATCCGGGTTGGAAACAATCCACGCGAGGAGCACAAGTTTTTCGCGATTTACCAGGAGCAGCGAAAGCTTACATCCGGCGCATAGAAGAGCTTTGCGGGGTTCGCACGGCTCTTGTTTCCGTAGGACCTGAACGCGAAAAAACATTATGGCTGGACCGGTTTTTCGAATGATCTCGACATCTCTTGCAACGCCTTTGCCTTCAACAGTTTTTTGCGCCGATGATTTAGCGCGGCTTGATCTTTTAAAAATCCCGAAGCATATGGCAGTAATCATGGACGGCAATCGCCGCTGGGCAATGCAAAGGGGGCTTCCTCCTATAATGGGACATTGGGAAGGGGCAGAAGTATTGACCGAGATCGTGTGTGCTGCGTCTGAATTGGGCATCCAAACGGTCACTGTTTATTCTTTTTCCACTGAAAATTGGCTCCGGTCTGAAGAAGAGATCGAGGGTCTCATGCAACTCTTCGAGCTCTATTTGATCCGACAACAAGACTTCATGGTACAAAATGACATTCGACTCGAAATGATCGGCGATTTAGGCCGGGTTCCCAAACATGTTCAAGAAGCCTTCTCCTCCGCCCAATATGCGACGAGACACTGTGGGAAAATCAACTTGGTCCTTGCCTTGAATTACGGGGCCCGGGATGAGATTCGCCGCGCGATGATTAAAATTCTTGAATTGAACCAAAAACAAAAAATCCAGCCTCAGGATCTGACCGAGGATCTGATCGCTTGTCATCTCGATACGAGTCGATGGGGAGATCCGGAATTAATGATTAGGACAAGCGGAGAGCTGCGAGTGAGCAATTTTCTTCTTTGGCAAATTTCATATGCTGAAATTTATATAACTGAAAAATTATGGCCCGATTTTTTATCGAAGGATCTTTTGGATGCTATAGAAGCTTTCCAAAAACGGGGCAGAAGATTGGGAGGGAAATGAAAGATTTATCCAAAAGAACTATAGTTTCCGTTATCTCGATTGCAGCGGTGACCTGTTTGATTGTTTTTTCTCATCTTTCTTGGTTCCAGTTTTTTGTCGCCGGCTGCGTCGCGGCTCTGAGCGGTATTGCGATTTGGGAATACGAACAATTTGCAAAAGCAAAAGGAGGAAGGATGCTCCTTCCTGCTTTGATCGCCATAACCGTTTTTCAGGTACTTTCTTTTTTCGTTTCCAGCCGTTGGTTCGGATCGGGATGGAGTCTGCCGATGTTGGTCTTCTTCCTTGGATTTCTCATTTTAATCGGCCTTCATTTCAAAGAGAAAGATGGTGCGGTTCTCGATTTAGCTGTCTCGTCCTTCGGCCTTCTTTATATTGCAGTCCCTATGGGAATGATTTTGGGCATCCTTTTCAGCAAAGCAGGGGGAGAAGACGGAAGGTGGTGGGTCGCCTATTTGCTCGTTGTGACAAAAATTGCCGACATAGGAGCTTATTTCGGTGGAAATTTTTGGGGCAGGCGCAAGCTGGCGCCGAGAATCAGTCCAGGCAAAACTGTGGAGGGGGCGATCGTCGGCCTCATTTGCTCCACTGCCGCAAGCTTCGGCTTTTCCCTTATCAGCCATCTATCAGGTGCCATCCGCTTTCATTTAAGCCTTGTCGAATCGGTAGTCCTTGGACTTGTTCTGGGGTGCATCGGGCAGTTCGGCGACCTCTCCGAATCGCTTCTCAAACGCGATGCAAATAAAAAGGATAGCAATGACCTGCCCGGATTAGGAGGCGTTCTCGATTTGATCGATTCTCTTCTATTTAATGCCTTCATCATATTCTTTTACGTAAAGTATTTTCTATGATTATTGTCATCGATGGGCCTGCCGGCACTGGGAAATCGACGGTTGCAAGAAGACTCGCTCATAAACTCGGCTTTACTTTTTTCGATACAGGCGCGATGTACAGGTCGATGGCCTGGATGGTTCTTCAGGAAAAAATAGATCTGCTGGACCGCGAAGCCATTTGTCGCTTGCTTGCTCGTTTCGAGTACGAAGTGAAAATCGATGAGCGAGGCGAGCGGCGCTATTTCGTATGTGGAACCGACATCACGGCAGTCATTCGTGAACCCCACATGTCGTCTGCCGCTTCTAGAATTGCAACAATTCCCGAAGTGCGGCGTGCTATGACGCAAATCCAAAGAAAGTACGGCTACAAATGCCATGCTGTTTTTGAGGGGCGCGATATGGGGACTATCGTATTTCCCGATGCAGATTTGAAGATTTTTCTTACGGCCAAGCCTGAGGTGAGGGCAGAGCGGCGCTGCGAAGAACTTCTCAAGAAATTTCCAGAAATGGCCCAGAGTCTCGACTATAGCCAAGTTTTAAAAGAGATTGAAGAAAGAGATCAAAATGATTCGACTCGTGCCATTTCCCCGCTAAAAAAAGCGCCCGATGCCCATCTCATCGACACCTCGGAAATGACTGTGGACAACGTGATCGAACAAATTCTCCATTTGGTGCCTCGAAATAAACTCTATCCTCGAAAAAAATTGAGTTACGCTTGCATTTATTGGATGGCTCGAATTTTCTTTAAAATATGTTTCCGGCTAAAGATTTATGGGCTCGAGCATTTGCGACCAGGCGCAGGGATCATTGCCTCCAACCACACTTCCCTGTACGATCCTCCTGTTTTGTCGGCTTCTTGCCCCGAAGAGGTCCATTTTTTGGCGAAAGAAACGCTTTTCGAGATTCCCTTGCTCGGCCGATTGATCCGTGTTTTGAACTCTCATCCGGTTTCTCGGTCTGCTACAGATGCTTCTACATTTCGCGAGCTGATCCGTTTGCTCCGGGAAGGAAAAAAAGTGATTCTTTTCCCTGAGGGGACACGCTCGAGCGATGGGGAGCTTCACCCATTGAAGCGAGGTCTCTCTTTTATCGTCGCAAAGGGGCGCTGTCCGATATTTCCTGCTTATATTCAAGGAACCTTTCCCGCCTGGCCCGCTACGAAAAAAATTCCGAAGTTTTTTGGGAATATTTCCGTGGTCTTCGGCACTCCGATTGAATGGAGCGAATTCGAGGGGCTCGATAAAAAGGAAGCGGAGCAGCAACTGACTCTGCGAACTGCTCAATCGTTCAAAGATTTAAAGGCATGGCTTGAGAAGAATGGCAAGGGAACACCAGGATGAAAGAAAATGCATTCTCCTAATTCGAAGAAGATAATATGTCTTTGCTAATCGAGAGAAACTTCCTGTTCGAGATGCTTCTTAAGTTCCGCTAAGAAGCCGCAGCCGTAAATGCCGTCTAAAACGCGATGGTCAAATGTGAGGGAGATCCACATCATTGACCGAATGGCGATCGAATCGTCAAGCATGACAGCCACTTTTCGGGTAATAGCGCCGAGGCCGACAATCGCTACTTCCGGATAGCGAATGATCGGAACTCCAATCATCGTGCCGGTCATTCCAAAATTCGTCATTGTGATGGTCCCTTCTTGAGTCTCGCCCACCTCGAGCCGGCCGGAACGAGCCTTCCCAGCAATTTCAGCAATTTTCTGAGAAATTTCCGGCAAAGACAATCGCTGGCAGCCGCGGATGACAGGCACCATAACGCCTTGTTCTATGCTGACCGCAATGCCAAGATTTACAAACCGCTTCATGACGATCATATCCCCCTCTAGTGAGGCATTGAGTAGAGGAAATTCTTGAAGGGCCCTAACCATAGCCCTTGCAACAAAAGCGGTAACGGAGAGTTTCGCTCCATGGTTTTGAAAAAACAACGCTTTCTTTTCCTCGATGAGCAAGACCTGCCGCGTGACATCCACTTCCGTGATGAGCGAGGCATGGGGGGCTTCATAAAAGGAGCGAACCATGTTGTCGGCAATCGCTTTGCGGAGCGAACTCATCTTGACCCGCTCCGTATCGTCCCTTTGCGGAAGAGCTGGGGCAGAAACATACTTCTCTATATCTTTTTTTGTCAGGCGGCCTTCCTGCCCCGTTCGCGGAATCCGATCAATCTCTTCGAATTTCACCCCTTTTTCTTTTAATAGATGCAGGACAGAAGGAGAGAGAAAATCTTTCATGGTCTGAGCCGAACAGGGACGTGAAGAAACCGGAGTCGCTGCAGGCAGGCGCTTCGCTCCTTGGGGAAATGGACTCTGCTCTATCAGGTGTTGGGAACTTTGGGGAATCTCAGAGTGATCCTGTAAAGAAGGGCTGCTATGAGAGGCTTCCAAATTCGCAAAGCCTGACGGAAGGGGAGCTAGAATAGCCAGCGCTTCGCCAACTTGCAGTTCTTGATTCGGCAAGGCAAGAACTTCCTGAAGAATTCCCGCTGCGGGAGAGGGAATTTCGCTGTTGATTTTATCGGTTGAAACTTCCAGCAAGGATTCATCAAGCTCTATCCTATCCCCAATATTTTTGAACCATTGGACGACCGTGGCACTGACAATGCTCTCCCCTAGTTTGGGCAAATTAATTGTTATAAGTCCTGTCATAAGCGGACCCATTATCGATTTTTTGATTGATTTTTGCAATGAGTCTTTCCCATTTCTCTTTTCTTTCTATCCATTCTATTTCAATTTCAATAAAGACAATGGGAAGAGAGCACCGAGGGCCTTTAATAAAATCTTTTTCTGTCGTAATTAGCGCCTTAGCTCCCAATTTTCTGCAACGTTCAGCAAACCGCTCAAGCAGTGCGGGCTGGGCCGGTTCGTGATCGGCGAGGATCCACTCAGCCACGGCTTTCGCACCCAAACTATCTATACTTTTTTTGAAAGAGTCGGGATTGGCAATTCCGCAAAAAAGACCGACTATCCATCCTTGCACGGTGGGGATCTCTTGTTCCTTCTCATTCAAGATTCGAACGACAAGGTGGCGAAAATCTCGGCCATTAAAAAAGACGGCATCTGCTCTTTTCAATCTTTTTGGGCTATCGCGCAAGAATCCCCAAGGGAGATAGCGTCCCTTTCCGAAAGGATCGCGCTCATGGACGAGAACGATGTCAAAATCGCGATGCAGTTTCCGGTGTTGAAAGCCGTCATCGAGAAGGATCAATTCAGCTCCATCCATGGCTGCGCGCGCAGCTAATGCGACGCGATCTTTACCAACGTAGAGCAACGCATGCGGCAACCGGCGCTGCAAAAGCATCGCCTCATCGGGAATTTGTCCATATCCACGCGATAGGATCGCTATCTTTCGAGAAACAAAAGACGATGCCACCATCTGGATGAAGGGCGTTTTGCCGGTTCCCCCGGCAACAATATTCCCCACGCTCACAACGGTACAGGGAACTTGGGCGCAGCTGATCCATTTCCAGTCATACAGCTTGTTTTTGCAAAAAACGACTATCCCCCAGATCCAACTTAAAGGAGCGAAGAACCAAGCCCCCCGCTCAATGAGAGCTCGACCCAGAGAAAGCGCCTTGTTGCGAATAAAATAGTTCATGTTCAATGCGTTCTATGAGAATGTGGATCGCCGTCATGTGGGCTTCTTGAATTCGATCTGAAAATGGAAAGCCAGAGACGATCCATTCAAGATCGCAAAACCCCCGCATCTCCCCTCCTGTTTTCCCGAGAAAAGCAACAGTTTTCAATCCTTTTTTCTGTGCAGCTTTTGCCGCGAGGATGAGATTTGGCGAATTGCCGCTCGTCGTCATAGCGATGAACAGATCCTCCGGCTGACCAAGCGCCTCAACGGAACGCGCAAAGACCGATGTAAATCCCATATCGTTCGCAACACAAGTCAAATGCCCGGGATCAGCCAGCGCGATCGCCGGCAATGCGGGACGCAAGTTTCGGAATTGGCCCGTCAGTTCTTCAGCGAAATGCATGGCATCGCATAAGCTGCCGCCATTTCCGGCGATCAGCAATTTTCCTTTGTTTCGAAAACAATTGACAATCCATTCTGCAGCGGTTGCGATGAAATAAAGCGCATGAGGCTCCTTCAATGCAGATGCGGCGCGAATTGCCTCTTCGACGGATCTGAGAATATCATTTTTCATAAGGGGTTCTAATCGAATGGCGCCGGCGTTTCGAAGGTGAGCAATTCCTTCGTCACCGGATGTTCGAACGCCAGTTTTTTTCCATGTAAACAGATCGCATTGTCATTGCCGAGATGGCTCCCGTAACGCTGGTCGCCGATAACGGGATTGCCAATGGCGCTAAACTGCACCCGGATCTGATGATATCGTCCGGTTTCAAGTTCGATTTCAACCAGGGTCGAGTGAGGCTTGCGTTTGACTGTTTTATAATAGAGACGGGCGTGTTTGGCGTCTGCGTCCTCTTTTTTGGCAACAATGGCTCGATGGTCGCCATGGATGAGGAAATGGTCGAGTTGCCCGTCTTTTTTCGAAAGTACACCTTCCACTTCCGCCAGATAGACCCTCTGGATCTCTTGCAGTCTCGACTGTTCATTAAGGCGGGCTAACGCTTTGCTCGTGCGGGCGAAAAGGACGAGGCCGCTCACCACCCGATCGAGCCGATGAATGGCATGGAGAAACACATTGGCCGGCTTGTGGTACTCCTTCTTTATCCAAGTCTTTACAAACTCCTCAAGATTAGGGGTATCTTCACCATTCGGTTGTGTCAGCATGTCGCAAGGCTTTGCCGCCACAACCAAATGATTATCAGCGTAAAGAACTTCGGAATCCACATTGCGATATTGATTTTTTCCATCCATATTTTTAACAGTACAGATTCCTCAAATTTTATATCATACGGGTTATATCAAATTCAATGAACTGTTTTCTCCGACCTGGGGTATCCGTTATGGCCAATTTTTCATGTTTCTTGGGTATATCTAAATAAATGGTCAATTCCTTATATTAGAAACATGAGAAGCTTTTCTTAAAAAGCTTCTAAGGGTTTGAATATGACCGTCGAAGAAGAGCCCCCCCGCCTCCTTTTAGGAATTTTGATCAGTTTGATCGCCTACGTCTTTTTCGTTACTGCCAGCACATTGGTTTGGAATTTCGGAATACGCTTTCCTACAGTCCAAATTCTCTTTCTCCAGAGTCTCGTATCGTTCATCTGCGTCCTCCCACTGGCCTTGCGAAAAGGAATCGGCCAGTTGAAGACATCCGTGCTTTCTTACCATCTCATTCGAGATCTATTCGGAATTGGCAGTTATTTCTGCTATTTTTTGGCAATCCGAACCCTTAACTTGGTCGACGCGACGACGCTCAATTATACCGCCCCCTTTTTCGTCCCGTTGATTTGGTGGATCTGGATGAAACAAAAAGTCGGACACCACGTATGGTGGTCGATTATTATCGGATTCATCGGCGTCGCTGTGATCTTGAATCCTACGAAACAGATATTCCAACTCGGCTTTACTTATGGACTTTTCGCCGGAATCGGATCTAGCGTCGCCTTCTGCGCGCTCAGAGTTTTGAATTTACAGGGAGAGCCGATGAGCCGAACGCTCTTTTATTATTTTGCGTTCAGCACACTGAGTACACTCCCCTTCGCCTGGGCCTCCTGGGTAGCACCTACGGCAATGGAGTGGATACAAACCCTCAGCGTCGGAATTTCCACCGCAATCGCCCAGATTCTACTCATCGTTACTTACCGATACGGAACGGCATCCTATCTATCCCCTCTTGGATATGTAACGGTCATTTACGCAGGAGCAGTCAGTTGGCTGTTTTTAGATCTGGAGCTCACCTGGAGATCATTAGCAGGAACCCTCCTTATCATCGCGGGAGGCACAATGACCTTTATACTGAAAAAACATCCCAAAAGCATCAAGACAGCCTTTCAAACAGACCAAAAAAAGCAACCGCCGTTGTAAAAATAAGAGTATTACTCTTGCGCAACTTTTGCAGCTCCCTTTCTCTTAGATTGCTTGCATTTCTGTTGTGAACACTGATCGGGTCCGACTATATATACATCATAGTCATAATCGTCCCTATCTCTTTGACACTCGTCCTTTTTCCATCCACCCTTTCTCATACACTCATAGTCATCATCTGTGGAGAGGTTCGACATCGACACTTCCGCCCTATTATCAGTTACTATCTCTTCTTGCGCTGAAAGAAATCCAAACGAAGCAACTGATCCGAAAAGAACAATAATTTTGAAATCAATTTTCATGGGCATATACTCCTTTGAAAAAGCCATTGTACATATTTGGGGACGTTACTTCTCTTTTCAATATTTGTCTAGCACTTCAACGAGCCTCTAAAGCTTTGGCGCAATCCCAATGCCACCTTTATCATGTTTCTTGGGTATAGCAATAAAATTGCCAGTTTCCTATAATTTTTGGCACTGAGGTTTGATCTTACTAAAGTTTTGATCGATTTTTTGGTTTTTTAACTGATTCTCAATGCACATTTGCTTCGAGAATCGAAAAAAAAATTAACAACCTGGGTTTTGGATTCGATTTCCTCAAGATCACGGAGAATTTTTCGATGAAATTTTGTATTTTTTACGAAACCCATAGCCGAAAGCCCTCTGGATGAGAAAAAAATGCAAAATTTCGCGAAAAGCCCTGTGGTCTTGAGCGAAACGAACCCAAAACTCAGGTTAATAAGATAGGTTCTTATGGTGCGAAAATTTTTGTTTGCAATCATTTGCGCAGTCTCACCTCTTTTGGCGGATGAGACTCATCAATTTGCAGGAAAACATTTCATTGCGAGCTATTTGCATTGCGATTCAAAGGCAATCTCCGATGTGCAAGGATTGCTTGGAGCGATGGATAAAGCCGTCGCTTCTTCCGGAGCTACCATACTCAATAAAAATTCCTACATTTTCCCTCCCGACGGACTAACGGTCGTATATCTTCTATCTGAAAGCCATGCGAGCCTCCACACTTATCCCGAATTCGGAGCCTGTTTCGTCGATCTTTTTACTTGTGGCGATAACTGTTCAGCTCAAGAGTTTGATTCCTCCCTTCGCGCTTACCTGAATCCACAAGAAATTAATGCGCGTTATTTTTTGAGGAATGAAAAAACTGATGAAATCCCCCTCCCGCATACATCATTGTCCTTCAACTAAGAAGTTTTTGGCCGATTTTCGACTATGCAATCGTAGGGACAGCCCCGTACCTCAGGTTAATAAATGCTCATAGAACCCTGCAAAGACCTTTTCAGCAGGGCCGGAGAGAAAAATCCGCTTCTCTTCTCCTTCCCATACACTCAGATCCCCCCCGCGAAAATGGGCTGAGATGGGCCATTTGAGCCCGTAAAGTCGAGAGGCGAGAACAGCAACTGCAGCAGCTCCCGTGCCACAGGCAAGAGTTTCCCCTTCAACTCCTCTCTCAAATGTCCGTACCCGGATCGATCCATCTTCTTGAAGCGCAGCGAAATTGATGTTTGCTTCAAGACGGCGCCGCAAAAATCCGCCAGAGGCAACCAGGTCAATCTTCTCGACATCAGGGACGAATTGAACAGCGTGCGGCACGCCAGTATCAATGCAATGGACGATTCCCGCCTCTGTCCTCATCTCGAAACGAATGTTTCCTGGAAGACCCATGTCAATAACAGGGCGATCTTGAAAAAAGGCTTCGACAATTTTTTCTTGGGTTTTAATTGTATAACTTTTTTGAATAATGCCCAGCTCTCGACAAAACTGAACGAAGCAGAGAAGGCCATTACCGCAACTCGACGCCTCGCAGCCGTCGCTATTGAAGATCCTCATCCGAAAATCGGCAAGAGAATCGAGGCATAAGAGAATGATTCCATTGGCCCCGATACCGAACTGCCGATGGCACATTTTTTGGATTAGGACTCGACCATCCGTAGGAAAGCCGCCGTCCCGATTGTCGATGAGAATAAAGTCGTTGCCTGATCCTTGAAATTTAGTGAATAAAAGGTTCAACATCTTTCATCGATGTGACGATCTTGTCGAGCAGCCCGAAATCCAATGCTTCTTGGGCAGTCATCCAGTTATCTCGATCGATCGCCTTTTCAACCAGTTTCTTATCTTTTCCTGTGGCATCAGCATAGATCTCGACAATCATCGCGCGAGTTTTAAGCATCTCCCTCGCTTGAATCTCGAGGTCGGTCGCCTGCCCGCGGATAGTGCCGCCGATAAGGGGTTGATGGATCATGATCCGCGCATTTGGCGTCGCAAGCCGCTTGCCTTTGCCCGACACGAGGCTAAGCAGAGAACCCATCGAAGCGGCCAGTCCCGTTACCAAAGTGATAACAGGAGAAGAGATCATTTTGATTTGATCCCAAATCGCAAAACCCGAATCGACCGAACCGCCTGGAGAATTAATAACAAAAAGAATCGGCTTGGCTGATCCAGATGCATCGAGATACCAAAGCTTGCGAATAATATCTTTAGCTGAATCGGAGTCAACCGCATCAGACAAAAAAATCCTCCGCTTTTCCAGCATGGCCAGGTCAATTTTGTCGTTCATGAATTTCGGATGATGATGTTGCTTTTCATCGCACTCGGTCTCTAGCATGGGTATACCTCTTTTGCCTTTGGAGATAGGCGCAAAAACTTTAAGATTCGCCGCTTTTCAGAGATCGACTTTAAAAAGTCCAAAAAATCGACTGAATTCAGGTTTTGCATCTATTCCTTTAATTTACTCTATGACGAGTTCGGGATAAAGGGGAAAATGCTTGAGGATATCGGCAACCCTCTGCTCAGCATGTTTTAAAACCGTCGAGGAGACATACGCCTTGGTACGGGATGGCATCCCTGTTTTTTCATCTGCAGAAGATTTAGCTTCCTTGAGCAGAGAAACAGCAATCGAGGCAATTTCCCTCATTTCCTTTTGTTTCATTCCCAATGTTGTGACCGCAGGAGTCCCGATTCGCATTCCCGAAGTGTACCAGGGACCATTTACATCACGCGGAATTGCATTTCGATTAACTGTGAGATGGGCATCCCTGAGAAGCAGTTCAGCCTGCCGCCCAGTGAGCTTGAACGTGGATGCGACATCTACGAGCAAAAGATGGTTGTCTGTGCCACCTGTCAACACTTTAGCCCCTTCTTGCATAAAGGCTTCGGCCATGGCCTGGGCATTTTCGACAATTTGGCGGGCGTATTTCTTGAATGCAGGCATAAGCGCTTCCTGAAAAGCGATAACCTTGGCGGCCATGACATGAGGCAAGGGGCCGCCTTGTACGAGAGGACACCCCTTATTTACCACTTCTTTGAATTCCGTCGTGCAGAAGATTAATCCGCCCCGAGGCCCTCTCAGCGTTTTATGGGTTGTCGATGTGACAATATGGGCATAAGGGATTGGATTGTATATACCTTGCAAAACTTTTCCAGCAACCAAACCGGCAAAATGAGCCATATCGACCATCAGAACAGCCCCTACGCTATCCGCGATCTCCCGCATCTTGGCGAAATCGATCACCCTCGGATAAGCCGAATACCCAGCAATCAGAATTAACGGTTTTTCTTGTTTGACTTGGGCTTGAAGGGCAGTATAATCGATGAGCCCCGTTTCTACATCGACCTCGTAGCTGACCGATTGCATGATCTTGGAAGAAATGTTATGCCGATAGCCATGTGTCAAATGACCTCCAGACCCTAAAGCCATTCCCATCACTTTTTGTCCCACGAGAAGCTTCCGGATCTTTTCATACTCCTCTCTAGTCAGTTCCTCCACATTTTTCTTGCCCAGCTGCTCCAGCTCCTTCGATTGGATTCTTTGAACAAGAATAGCCCAGAAGGCAATCAGATTGGCATCTGCTCCAGAATGGGGCTGCACATAGGCGTGCTCAGCTTGAAAAAGATTTTTTGCAAGTTCTACGGCACGGCCTTCAATATCATCGATATTCCCACAACCGGCATAAAAGCGATGACCTACATGTCCTTCGCTGTACTTATCGGTTAAGAGATTCCCCATGGCTAGCTGTACGGGGAGAGATGAAAAATTCTCCGACGCGATCAATTTCAAATAATTTCTTTGATCTCGCAGCTCTTTCATAATACTCTTGGCGATCTCAGGAGACACCTCCGCTATGGCATCAAGAGAAGCCATATAAGAAATCGCAGCCGAGTGGCGCTTTTTTTCAGGAACTTTGGCCAAGTATTTTTTTAAACACATCATTGAGAAACCCATCGCTTTCGCATATATACTGAAGAAATATGAAAAGTGGGGTTTTGGCGCAGTCCAAATGCCTACTTTTCATATTTCTTGGGTATATAACTGAACCTAGTCCAAGAGAATAGCGATTCTTTCTTGGAAAAGCCAATTGAAATTTCCATGCTTGCAATATTTTCATGAGAATGATTACAATACCTAGGTAACAGTAGGTTTTCAGCATGCATCAAGCTCTTACGGCTATCCTCGACCTTCAAGAATTCGATATGAAGATGATTCGCCTCATGCGTCTCAAAAAGGAACGCATGACCGAGCTAGCGCACATCGATGACCTCCGTCAAGAACTGAGAAAACAGCAAGCCGATAAAGAAACAGAAATCGGAGAACTGAGCCGTGGCATCACCACGCAAGAAATCAAAATTTGCGAGATCAAAGAAAAAATAAAAAAGCTGGAAGCCAAACAAAACACAGTCAAAAAAGTAGATGAGTTCAATGCTTTAACCCAAGAAATGACTTCATCAGAGCGCGAGCGGATTGCAACTGAACAGATCGCAAGCGATATGATTGACAAACGATCGCTGGAAGAAGAGATTTTGGGGAAAATCAAAGAATCGCTCCAAGAATCCGAAGCGAGCAGTGTTACCCTTGAAAACGAGATCAAAGAAAGCATTCGAATGATCAATCTCGAGGGGACTGAACTCAAATCGAACCGCGATCTCCTAGCCAAGACAGCTGATCCAGAAATAATGCGAATCTATCAGCGGCTTTTGAACAATAAAAAAGACCGCGTCATTGTTCCTATCGAGAACCGTACCTGTAGCGGCTGTCACATCTCCCTAACTGCACAGCACGAAAATGCTGTCCGCAAAGGCGAGCGTCTCGTCTTCTGTGAACACTGCTCGCGCATCCATTACTGGCAAGAAAGCGAGGCGATTGAGGGAACTGCTGTTGCAACGAAAAAACGACGTCGACGTTTAGCAAACGTTTAATACCATTTTAAGCAGCGTGAAAGCTGCCGACAAATTGAATCAAAAAGATGGGGCTAGTATTGAGAAATACAACCCCATCTTTTTGATTCAATTTTCGGCGCTTTGACGCGCTTAAACTGAACGTTATTTTCCATAAATGGTATAA
>JADMIO010634424.1_pt1 | contig 55432 bp, 47 predicted proteins | sample 8958161 | NCBI WGS metagenome assembly JADMIO01 (sample SAMN16585339, study PRJNA669376) | soil metagenome | isolation source: Crop rotation soil | place: USA: Cullars Rotation, Alabama | collected 2011
CGCGACAACTTGTCCACGTGGAATTCTAAGCTTAGGATCCCAATGTGCTGGAAAGCAACTCCGGCAGACGGATACGATGACCTTCCCCGTGATGATGAGTTCCGCCAACGAAGTGGGCAAGACTACGATCACGGCGGCAGCCCCGGCCGTCGTTACCCTCCACACCCTTCGCAACGAAGACGGCTCCGTGGCGGCTGGTACGGTGTTCTTCGACGTGAACTACCGCCTGCCCGGCGCCGCTCTCATCAACGGCCTGCACATTCACGACAGTCCGGCGGGCGTCAATGGCCCCGTCACGATTCCGATGATCCCCGCCGTCGATGCGGCATTCAATACCCCGACCGGCTTCGGCAACTACTTCAATTGGACGCCGGCCGTTTCGAATCTTGCCATCATCGACGACATCACGAAGAACCCCGAAAATCATTACATCAACATCCATACGGACTCCGACCCGGCCGGCGTCGCACGCGCACAGCTTGCGCCGGCCCTCAATACGGCAGGCTCGATCGATGCCGTCCTTTCCGCGAACCTGGATAAGGCCGCAACCACGGTCGCACCGGGCGGACTGCTTTCGATCTTCGGCAAGAATCTGGCGAAAGTCTCCACCGACCTCAGCGGCTGGCAGGGCCGTGTTCTTCCCACCTCCCTCAACGGCGTGAAGGTGACGGTCGGAGGCAAAGCCGCTCCGATTCTGTACGTCGGCAATGCCCAGATTAACGCCCAGGTGCCGGTGGACGTCGCTGCCGGGATGCAGCCGGTGGTCGTGAACAATGGGGCGGGGGCGAGTTCCTCCTTCAACGTGAACGTCGCGGCGGTTGCGCCGGCAATCTTCTTTTCACCGAATGCCGCGGTCCTCAAAAACGCCGACTTCTCGCTGGTGAGCGCGTCCAACCCGGCCAAGGCCGGCGACGTCCTCCTGGTCTACGCCACGGGGCTTGGCCAGACCACGCCCGCGCTGACCACCGGCGGGCTTGTGGGAGCATCGCCCGTCGCGAATACCGCCGCCGTGACGGCCACGATCGGCGGAAAGGAGGCGGCGGTCGCCTACGCGATCGCATCGCCCGGTTTCGCGGGCCTCTACCAGGTAGCGGTCACCGTTCCCTCCGGTGTGAGCGGGAATTCGGCGATCGTGCTGACGCAGGCGGGTGTGAAATCGAACTCGGTATCTATACCCTTGCAGTAGCACCCTTCGTGGCGCACGTGCTCTCGCGTGCGCCACATCTTCCGCCGTCAGCTTCGCTGCCAGACAATTTCGCCGTTGACAATCGTCGCGATCGGCCCGCCTTTGAAGGTGCGTCCGTCAAACGGTGAATTCCGGCTCCGGGATGCCGACTGATTCACGTCGTAGGTCCACTCCGCGTCGGTGCTGAAGATGGTGACGTCGCCGGGCGCGCCGGCTGCCAGCGTGCCTCGCCCGAGCCGCATCACCGACTCCGGACCCGTGGTGAACAACTCCACCAGGCGGTTCAGCGTAATCCGCCCGGGGGTCACCAACTTTTCCAGCGCCAATCCGAGTGCGGTCTCGAGCCCGATGATCCCAAATGGACACCGCTCGAATTCCTGCATTTTTTCGCTGCCGGGGTGCGGTGCGTGATCGGTTGCGATGGTTCCGATCGCGCCGTCCACGATCCCGGCAATCACCGCGCCGCAATCGCAAACCGCTCGAAGGGGCGGCTTCATCTTGTAGTTGCTGTCGTACGCCGCCATGTCGCTGTCGCTGAGCGCGAAATGGTGAGGTGTCGCTTCGCACGTCACCGCCAGTCCGCTCTGCTGCGCGTGTTTGACCATCGCCACTGAATTTCGGGTGGAGATGTGGGCCACATGGTATCGCGCGCCGGTCAGCTGAGCCAGCACCAGGTCGCGCGCCACCATCACGTCTTCCGACGCCGATGGAATCCCCCGCAAGCCCCACCGTACCGATTGCGCGCCTTCATGCATGTCGCCGCCGGCGCTCAGGTTCAAGTCCTCGCAGTGCTCGATAAGCGGCAGATCGTACGACCGGGCAAACTCCATCGCCCGCCGCATCACGCGGGCATTCATGACCGGCCGCCCGTCGTCCGAGATGGCGACCGCGCCCGCTGCTTTCATGGCCCCGATGGCAGCCAGTTCCTCGCCGGCGCTTCCTTTCGTAATTGCGCCGATCGGAAACACGTTCACGACCGCCTGCTTTCTGGCCCGTTCCACGATGTAGCTGGTGACCGTGGCGCTGTCGTTCACCGGCTTGGTGTTCGGCATGCAACAGATGGATGTAAATCCTCCGGCGGCAGCCGCGCGCGAGCCGCTCTCGATGGTCTCGGCGTGCTCGAAGCCGGGCTCGCGGAGATGTACGTGCATGTCGATGAACCCGGGAGTGACGATCATGCCCGAAGCATCGAATACCTGCGCGGCAGCGGAAGAGAGGTCCGCGCCCACGCCCGCGATTCGCCCGTCCACGATCAGCACGTCGGCGACGCGGTCCCGCCCGGATGCGGGATCGATCACGCGGCCGTTCTTGATGACGATTGACATGCCCTATCCGATTACCTTTTCGAGTACCGCCATGCGTACGGCGATGCCATTTTCCACCTGGTTCAGGATCACGGAGCGTTGAAAATCCGCCACTTCGGAGGATAGCTCGCGGCCGCGGTTGATGGGCCCCGGATGCATCACGATCGCGTCCGGCTTGGCCAGGTCGAGGTGTTCCAGCCGGAGTCCGTAAAACCGGAAATACTCACTGGCCGGAAAGGCGGCTTCGTGCTGCCGTTCCAGTTGAACGCGCAGCATCATGATCACGTCGGCGTCCCGGATGGCCTCCTGGATATCGGTGGTCAGCCTCACCCCCGGCGCGAGTTGCTCCAGTTCCACGGGAAGCAGCGATGCCGGGCCGCACAGCACGATTTCCGTACCGAACTTTGCGAGCAGGTGAACGTTCGACCGGGCTACACGGCTGTGGGCGATGTCCCCGATGATCGCGACTCGCAGACCTTCCAGGCTCATTCTCCGGTCGAGGATCGTGCGGGCATCGAGCAAGGCCTGGGTGGGATGCTCGTGAGTGCCGTCACCCGCGTTGATGATCGGTGTCGGCAAGTGCCGCGCCAGGAAATGCGGCGCTCCCGAGGCGGCGTGGCGCATTACGATCGCGTCCGGGCGCATAGCCGCCAGCGTGTTCAGGGTATCCACCAGCGATTCGCCTTTTGACACGCTGGAGCCGGACGCCGTGATCGAGACCGCGTCGGCGCCGAGGCGCTTGGCGGCGATCTCGAAGCTCGTCCTGGTGCGCGTGGACGCCTCGAAGAAAAGATTGACGATCATCTTTCCGCGTAGCGTGTCGAGCTTTTTGAGCGACTGGCTCTGCAGGGGTTGAAAGTCCTTGGCGCGCGCCAGAATCGCCTCGATTTCGGGGCGTCCCAGCTCCTCGATTCCGAGCAGTCCGGCAGGCATGGCGGTCACGCTTCGTTCGCGGCGGCCCGTTCCACCAGGAGCACCTTTTCCATTCCGTCGATCTCCTGGAACTTCACTTCGATGATCTCCATGTCCGTCGTCTGTACCACGCGGCCGATGAATCTCGCTTCGATCGGCAACTCGCGGTGGCCGCGATCGATCAGCACCAGCAGTTGGACGCGGGCCGGGCGGCCGTGATCGAACAGCGCGTCGAGGGCCGCGCGAATGGTGCGTCCCGTGTAGAGGACATCGTCCATGAGAATGATGTCCTTGCCCGCGACTTCAAATTGAATGTCGGTGGCGCTGACCACGGGCTTGATATCGACCGTGCTGAGGTCGTCCCTGTACAGGTTGATGTCGAGAATACCAACGGGGACCTTCCGCTTTTCGAGCGCCTCGATCTTCTGCGCCAGCCGCTGCGCCATGGGCACTCCACGGCGACGAATGCCGATGAATGCGAGGCGGTCGAGATCGGCCGTTTTTTCCAGGATTTCGTGCGCCAGCCTTACGAGCGTGCGATCGATTTCGGACGCACTCATCAACTGGGCCTTTTCGCGGGTAAGAGGCATATCGCTCCGAAGGACAGGGTATCATGTGGTGGCAAGCAGCGTAACCTTCAAACGAGCCCAGGGTTAGCGTTCATCATGCGTTGCGTCCTCGTCCTCTTTTGTTGCCTGATTCCGGCCGCGGCGCAGACCTGCATCCCGGGTAGAGTTCTCGCCGTCGATTCCGTACAGGGCTCTCTGGGTGACTCCAGTTGCCGTTCGCTTGATCGTGTCCGGTTCGCTTCCTACCACCTCGACCTGCCCTCGCGCGGAACGCTGCGCATCGACGTCGATTCGGCAGGTTTCACGGCCCTGCTGCGGGACTCTTCCGGCGCGAAAATCGCTGAAGGCCCAGCCATCAGAACCTCTGCGGAAGCCGGGAGCTATACCATTGCCGTCCGCGCCGGTTCGCCGGGCGATACCGGTTCATTTGCGCTCCGAACGGCATTTACGGCCGAGCCCGGGATGTGGTGCTCCCTGTTCGCGTCGTTGGGATTGGAACAGACTACGGTTGGGCGTCTTGGCGCATCCGGTTGCGTGCTGCCGGACGGCACGCCATACGAGTCTTACCGGTTGCGTACCTTTGGCTCAGGGACGCTGACCATCAACGTTTCATCGCCGTCCTTTGCGCCGTGGGTGGTGATCCGCGGCAGCGACGGTGTCGCGATCGCCTCCGGGACGGGAACGGTTAGCGCTTCCGTTGAAGCTGATACCGAGTATCAGGTTGCCGTCCTCGCGCTCGACCGGCAGTCCGGCGCGTATCAGATCGTTACGGGCTTTCAGCCCGGCGATGGAGAGACCTGCCGCGTTCGGAACACGTACTCCGATCCGGCGCAGGAAACCGGCGCCCTCGCGGACACTGTGTGTAATGCTGCCGGCGCCTTGGGTGAAGTGACCTGGTTCAACTATTTCCATCTGTCGGTCTCGCAGCCCGGCGTCGCCGAGATCTCCGCGGCAAGCGACGATTTCGAGCCGACTCTGGTTCTGCTCGATCAGTCAGGCAATCGCCTGGCGACGGACACCGGCGGCGGTCCCGTCCCGGTCTCCAGTTCCCTGCTGCGACTGAATCTCGCGCCCGGGCTATACATCGTCCAGGTCGCCAGCAGCGTGCCGCCCAACGGCAATTACGAGTTCGCTTATCAGTTCACTCCCGGAGGCACGGTATCCTGTGCTTCCGTTTCCTACTCGCCCGGCGATTCCGCAACCGGCGAGTTGGTGTCCGGCAGTTGCCGGACGGAGATTGGATTAACCGCAACCTACGCTGTGACACTCCCCGCATCCGGAACGCTCGACGTTAATGTGGCACCGGCCGGCTTCGCCCCCGTACTCGCGCTGCTGGATGCGAAAGGAAACCGCCTCGTCCTCGGAAACGATGCGAAAGGGCTCGGTTCCGCCAAGCTGTCGGCCGACCTTCCAGCCGGAACGTATAGTCTCGCCGTTGCGAGTGAGCTCGGAACCGGGACTTACCAGTTGAGTTCCAGTTTCGCCGGCCACGATCTTGTCGCGTGCACAAATCCCCAATCGATCGAGGCGAACACCGGTTATGTGCAAAGACTGGGAGCGGGTAGTTGCCGGGGAACGGACGGGCAGCCTGTCGATTACTACCAGTTCACGATACCCAGCGACGCGGTTGTCGCGTCGGTCATGACGTCCAACGAACTGGACGGTCGCCTCATACTGTCGGACGGCTCCGGTGGTTTGATCCGTTTCGATGATGACAGCTACGGCTTCGGAGATCCGCTGATCGTCGAATACCTGGCGGCCGGCAAATACGTTCTTGCCGCCCGCGCTTCGACCGGCAGCGCCGGCGGTCTGTACCGCGTCGATCTTTTGGCATCTCCCGGCCCGCGACCGCCCTTTTGTGCGGCCCGGGGCGAGCTGGTGCCGGGTGGATCCGTATCCGGAAGCATCGGATACGCCGGCTGTCTGTATCCGGATGGCACCTTTGCGGATATTTATCGGTTGGAGGTAGATGCGGACACGGCCGCCGACCTGCTCCTGAGATCCCCGAGTTTCGACGCCGCACTGATTTTGCTCGACGCTTCCGGCAGCGTGGTTGCGGCCGACAACGACGGCGGCGGCGGTACGGACGCACGGATAACCCGCAGCCTGCCGGCTGGGACTTATTTCGTGGTCACAAAGCCCGCGAGCGACCTCACGGCCGGAGGGACCTACACGCTTTCCTTAACCGCCTCCCCCGTGCAGGACTAGTCCGCTCGAACCGGAACCGCCCGCTTCCAGAGGACGTCTGACCGATAATAGGAGCAATGCCGACGGAATCCGTTTGCGAGAAGTGCGGGGGCACGGGCTGGATCATCGTGGAACGCGCCGCCGTTTCCGGCGCGGAGCCCTGCGAATGCCGCTTTCGGGGACGCGCCGGCCGCATGGAAGAACGGGCAGAACTCCCGCCACTTTACCGCAACGCATCCTTCGATAACTTCGTCCTGCCCTCGGACAATCCGATCGCCCGGCGCGAACTCAGCACGATCATGGTAACGGTTCGGAACTATGCTCGTGATTTCCCCGACGAGTCCCGGCCGGGTCTGCTGCTCATCGGCGAACCTGGGACCGGCAAGACGCACCTCGCCGTCGCGGCGCTCCGCCGGGTCATCGAGAAAGGCTTCGAAGGGCTTTTCTGCGACTACCAGAATCTGCTCGACCGCATTCGCTCCGGCTACGATCCGGGCTCTAATTCGGCCGATAAGGAGGCCTACCGCATCGCGCTCGACGCGGAGGTTCTCCTCCTTGACGATCTGGGCGCCCACCGTGTCACCGATTGGGTGGAGGACACGATCACGTCGATTGTCACCCATCGCTGCAACCATCGAAAGCCGCTGATCGCAACGACGAATCTGCCCGATGGCGAGGCAGGCAGTTCCCTGACGCAACGCTCCGGTCTGGATCGTCCCGAATATCGGACTACCCTTGCCGAACGGATCGGGCCGAGGGCGCGCTCGCGATTGTTTGAAATGTGCACGGTCGTGCGAATGCCGCTGGTGGAAGACTATCGCCTCCGAAAGGCCAAAAAGTTTTGATGCGCCGTTTCCTCCTGCGCATGGCATTCGTGGCTTCTGTTTTCGCTACGGCTACGCTGTCCATACCGGCGCCGGCGGAGCGATCCGCGTTCCTGCAGGCGGTTGAATTTCCCTATTACCTCTTTCCTCGCTCTTTATGGGAGCGCGAACTGGTCTGGCTGAAAACACTCGGTGTGGAAACGGTGGAGTTCTCCATTCCCTGGAACTGGCACCAACTGGAGCCGGGTGAGTTCGACTTCAACGGGAGGACGAGCCCCCGCCGTGATCTCCTAACCCTGATTCGCCTGTTGCGGAGGCTTGACCTCCAGGCCTGGATCCGGCCGCTGCCGCCCGTTGAAGGGTGGCTGAACGGCGGCAATCCGCCCGGTGTCGACGCGCGCGCGCACCGGGCATGGCTACACGAACTGAGCGAGTTGTTGGCTCCGCAAACCGCGAAACACGGCGGACCGGTTGCCTATGTGGAAGGCGCCTCGCTGAGCATCGACGCTCCCGCGCCTCCGCTCCCGGTTTCCGTTATCTCGGCCACGGATTCCGCCGCGCTCTCGAAGAGCCGGCATGCGATCGCGTCGGCTCATGGCGCCCTGCTGTGGACGGGCGTCGAGGACGCTCTCTACCCCGTGGGGTGGGAGGCGGGGGCCGGTCCGATCCTCAAGCATGGCGCGGTCGGCTTTGCCGGCGACGAGCACCCGGCTGCGGCCGCGCTCCGCCGCGACGCGGCTCTCCTTCGGGGCTGGGGTCCGCTCCTTCCATCGCTGCAACCGGCGGCTCTCCCAAAACCAGCCGATGGTAAGCTGCCCGAGGGGGTCTCGGCTGTCGAACTGGTTTCGGCCCCGGCCTCCGCCGTCAGCGTAACCAACACCGGAACCAAGCCCTTTCACGACGACCTTCGCGTGTTCGATCCGGCGGCGAAGCGTACGCTCGTGATTCCCGGCGTGACGGTCCCGCCCGGGGAATCGCTCTGGCTTCCGGTGGATGTCTCCATCGGTTCGAAAAGCCTCTGCCACGAATGTTCGAACTTCTCCGGCCCGGAACGGATCGTCTATGCCACGGCCGAGTTGCTCGCGATCGAGTTCGAGAATGGAATTCTCGCCATGGAGTTTGCCGCTCCCCAGGCGGGAGAGGCGATTTTGCAACTGGCGCGGCAGCCGGTCGGGCCCTTCCTGGCCGCGGGCAAGCCGACCGAATTCGACTGGGATGAGAAGGCCTTTCGGGCGCGCTTGCGGATTCCGGCAGGGACCGGCGCCTCCCACCGGGTCCGCATCGGCATTGCCATTGAAGAGCCGGAGACTTCGGCCTTCTTCAACGAGGTGCATCGCCTGGTAATCGGCTTCCCCAATCCGGTATCCACGACCTACTCCTCCGAGCAGGTTGCGAAACGCTCGCGCCTCCGGCTTCCGGATGGCTACACCGCTATAACGAAGGCCAAGTCTCCGAACGAAATCGAGTATCAGGTCTCGGTCCCCTCCGACGCTCTGCACGGCGATTGGGCAAATCTGGCACTCGAAGCGGATGGAATGCCGCTCGGCCGCGCGCGTGTCCAGATTTTTCGTCCGGCCTCCGTCCGCCTGACCCAGGCCATCACCATGCATGTCGGCGACACGGAGTTGACGCCCGACCCTCCGATCGTCGTCGCCGATCCGAAGGCTGGAACGAATATCGGAATCGCGATTCGAAACAACCATCCCGGTATCCGGACTTTCCACCTGGAAGCGTCCGGCCAAGGAATCGAATTCCTCCCAGCCAAGACGGAAATCAGCATCGCCGGAGCGGGTGATCGTTCCGCGGACGTGAGAGTCTTCGCCGGAGACGACCAGCCAGGGCTGCGCGACTGGCATCTCAAGGTTTCCGGAGGTGCTTCGCTCGACATGCCGCTGAAAGTGCTGATGCTGCCGCGGAACCGAACCGTCGCGTGGAGCGCCGATCTCGACGGCGACGGGGCGCCCGAATGGGTCCTCGAGTCCAATCGTGTCCGGGCAATCTTCTCCGCCCAGGATGGTGGCCGCTGGCTGGAACTCACGTGGAAGGACACGAACTCGAACTTCCTCGCGGAAGCGGGGCTGTTCAGCCGCCCCGGAGCGGTTCAGGTGCAGGCGAACGGAGATAGCCTGGTATTCACCGCGAAGGACTGGCGCCGGACGGTACGGCTCGCGGGACAGGTGCTCACCGTTGATCAGAATGCGCCTCTGCCCTCCGGAAACCCGGCTGCCGCCAAGCAAGGCAATGTGAATCTCTCGGTTACCAATCCGGCGTCCAACCAGGCTGTCTACGCGTTCCACTGAGCAGTCTCAGGAACTGCCGATCAGAATCCCCGTCAAAAAGACGAGTGCGCCTCCTACGCCGACCTGCAGCGCCGCGGAGAGCGGCGGAGTTTCCATGTAGCGATGACGAATCCACGTAATCACGCCGAGTTCTACGAGCACCACGACCACCGCGGCAATCATTGCGACATGAAAGTCCTTCACCAGGAAGGGCAGCGTGTGGCCAATACCGCCTAACGTGGTCATCAGGCCGCAGATGAATCCGCGAACCCATGGATGGCCTCTGCCCGTAAGGCTGCCGTCGTCCGAAAGGGCCTCGGCGAATCCCATGCTGATACCGGCTCCCAGAGACGCCGCCAGTCCCACGACGAAGGCGTCCCAGCTGTTGTGCGTCGCCAGCGCTGCCGCAAACACCGGTGCCAGTGTGGAAACCGACCCGTCCATGAGGCCGGCGAGGCCAGGCTGCACCACCTGCAGAACGAACAACCTTCGCCGCGCTTCGTCTTCCTCGCGGCGGGCGTTCGCACTCAGCTTGTCCTGTGCCAGTTCCTCGGCGCGGCTTTCATGAGAGCGCTCTTCCTGGGCCAGGTCGTCCAGCAGCTGGCGGGCGCCGGGGTCCTGGGTCCGTGCCGCCGCTCTCTCGTAAAACCGGCGACTCTCCACCTCCATGGTGCTGGCCTGTTTGCGGACGGCATCCAGGCCGAGCGGACGCACTAGCCATACCGGCTTGCGCTGCACGAAACCTTTCACGTCCTGGCGGCGAATCAGCGGAATATGGTTGCCGAACCGCTTCTGAAACAGCTCGATGAGACGCCTACGGTGGCCGGACTCCTCGTCCCGCATCCCCTCGAAGACTGCGGCCGAGGCCGCGAAGTCCTCCCGCAATCCCTCGGCGAAATCCGCGTAGACACGCTCATCCTCTTCTTCCAGCGAGATGGCTAAGGCCAGGATTTCCCGTTCCGACAGGCTGTCAAAATTCCGCATGCGCTCCCTCTATTTCAGGATCACCCAGCGGACCGGTCGAGCCGGATGGCTCTACCTCGCGGACGAGGAACACGCGCGATCCCTCTAACACTCCGGGCTGCTGGACCCTTTCCAGGACTACTGCCGGCGTTCGCCCAATCCCGGCAGATCCACTGTAAGATGCTCGCCTTGCGGCTCAAGCTTCAGTCTAGTTCGGGACGACGGCGGGCGCGTTCGGCGCTGCGGTACCGTATCAGGAGATCGCTATGCTCACTCCTTTGGCCATTTCGGATGGCCGCCTACTCCGCGAATTCCTGGCACAGGCCGGGTACGCTCATGAGCCTTTTCAGCGGAATCCCGCTCTCCGGGAGCTTCCGCTCGGTCAGGGTAGCCTCGCGTTCATGCTCGAGCGCACGCGGGAAGCGACCCGGTTGAACATCCTGCTCCGTTGGTTCCTTCTCGGAGCGCCGCAAGACGCGAGTTTCGTTTCGTCCCACGTTCCCGAAACCTTCGTCTCGATGATGATGGGATGCGGACTGCTGGCCCGCCGCGATGGAATGCTTTCGCCGAACGTGATGCTGACGCCCTGCGACGAGTACATGTTCGCCGCCGATTGCGCCGCCCGCATGCGCTCCGCACAGGCGGATGACCTGGTGCTGTGGCCGAATCCGACTACCAGGCTGCTGCAGAATTTCAGCGTGCGCCGTCCCGTTGCCTCGATGCTCGACCTGGGGGCAGGGTGCGGCATCCTTGGCATCATGGCCGCGCAGCATAGCGGCCGGGTCGTCTGCACCGATCTGAATCCGCGCGCGGCGGAGTTCATCGCCTTCAACGCGGCTTTGAACGGCGTCTCCAATATCGAAACTCGGATCGGCGATACCTTCGAGCCGGTCGCGGGCGAAACGTTCGACCTGATCCTTGCCAATCCACCCTTCTTCGTCACTCCCGGTTCCGAGCAGTTGTATTGCGAGAATTCCATGGAACTGGACGGATACTGCCGCCGGGTCATCCGTGAGGCACCGGCGCATTTGACGGAGGGCGGATACTTTCAGGCCATCATGGAATGGGTCCAGGTTGGCGGCCAGACGTGGATGGAGCGCCTGGGCGAATGGCTGGACGACAATGGTTGCGATGCCTGGATCATGCGGAAGTACATCCGGGACGGCATCGGGTACGCCCAGGAGCGGATCAAGGACAACTGGCCGACGGAGATGCACGGCGCCAAGGTGGCGGAGTGGATGGACTACTACCGCCAACGCGGAGTGGAAGAGGTCCAGGGAGGTTTGCTCGCGATGCGGCGCCGCTCCGCGAAAAACTGGGTACGGATGGAGGACCTGGCCGCCGATCCGGCGGGCCCGTTTGGTGCCGTGGTCGAGGAGACATTTGCGACGCAAACGGTTCTTGCGGGCGAGCCCGACGACGAGACCCTGTTGAACACCAGTCCGAAGCTTTCGCCCGAGGCGCGAATGGAGCAGACGTTCAACGTGGGAAACGGCAAATGGACCCGCATCCACTCGCGCATGTTGCTCGCATCGAATCTGCCGGCCTCGCTTCCTGTGGAACGGGACGTGGCGGAGTTTCTGACGGGCTGTGACGGTACGCGTACCCTGCGAGAACTCGCGGGAGCGCTTGCCGCGCGCGCAGGGGCTCCGCCGGAACGGGTAGCTCAGGATTGTTGTTCGATTATCCGAAGACTGGCGCAGCGCCGGTTTGTCAGCTTCGCCGGCTAGGCGAGTTCGACTTCGATCTTTTTTGCGCCTGCGTCGAGCTTCACGATACGGAAGCTGCGGATCTGGCCCGTCCGGACCGGTTCGCGTTTTCCGCCGCCGACGGTTTGGCCGCCCTTCCATTTAGCCGCAAGCATTGAGCTGAGGGATCCGAGGTCCGCTCGCGCATCCGCCGGCTGGCTGGCTTCCGGTTCGGCATCCTTCGCGAGCCGGCACGAGGCCTGAATTCCCTCGCCAAGCTCCACGCGCGAGCGTCCACTCGACACATCCACCATCCGGCCGCTCACCACGTCGCCTTCCTTGTGCTCCGCGATGTACTCGTCCAGGCTGGTGGGCACCAGCTGCTTCATGCCGAGCCGCAGCCGCCGGCGCTCTGTGTCCAGCTCGAGCACCTGCGCCTTCACGACCTGGCCGACCTTCAGCACGTCCTGCGGATGGTTGATCCGCTTCTCGGCGCTGATGTCGCCGACGTGGATCATGCCCTCGATGCCTTCCGCGAGTTGCACGAAAGCGCCGAATTTCTGAATGCTGACGACCGGCGCTTCCACCACCGCTCCGACGGGGTATTTCTGCGGGACTTCCGCCCATGGGTCGCCGAGCGCCTGCTTTAGCCCGAGCGAGATGCGGCGGTCCGCCTGATTCACCCCCAGGATCACTACATCGACCTGGTCGCCCGGCTTGACTACGTCCGAGGGCTTGCGCACCTTCTTCGACCACGACATCTCGGAGAGGTGGATCAAACCCTCCACGCCCTTTTCAAGCTCGACGAACGCGCCGAACTCCGCCACGCGGGTGACGCTTCCGTGTACGCGATCGCCGGTCTTGTACTTCTCGCCCACCTGCTCCCACGGATGGGGAAGCAGCTGTTTCATACTCAAAGAGATCCGCCGTTTGGCGGGATCGACCTTGAGCACTTTGGCTTCTACCTGCTGGCCTACCGACAGCACATCGGCGGGCTTGTTGATGCGGCCCCAGGAAATATCGGCTACGTGCAGCAGGGCATCCACGCCGCCGATATCCACGAAAGCGCCATATTCGGTAAGGCTGCGGACCGTGCCCTGGACAACGTCGCCTTCCTTTACCTCGGAATAGCGGCGCTCCTTGGTTGCGCGCTCTTCCTCTTCGAGCACGGCACGGCGGTCGACCACGACGTCTTCGTCGGCCACGTCGAGCTTGATGATGCGGCAGCGGATCTCCTGCCCGATCAGCTTCTCCATCTCCGCCGCGTCTTTCGCGCCGCTGCGCGATGCCGGCATAAACGCCCGCACGCCCACATCGACGCTCACGCCGCCCTTGATCACCGCCGTGACCACGCCCGCGATCGCCGATTTTTCGGCGAATGCCTTCTCCAGCGACGACCAGTCCTTCGGCCGCTCCACCTTGATCCGTGAAAGCTGATAGTAGCCCTCGGGGTCCCGGCCCTTGATCGAGACCTGAACCTTATCGCCCGCCTTCACCGTCTCGCCGGCGGCTTGGAAATCCGCGACCGGAATGATACCTTCCGTCTTGTAGCCGATATCGAGATACACCGACTCGGCATTTACCGCGATTACCGTGCCTTCGAGCGCCTTGCTATCGTCTTCCGCGCGGTGCGTGTGCGACCGCTCGTATTGCGAAAGAATATCGCCGAAAGACTCTTTGGGTTCGTTGGTGGTTTGAGAATCCGGACCGGTGTCCTGGTCCTGATCCAGTGTACTTGGGTTGGGCATGAGACTTACTTAACATTGTGGCATAATCCCGACTGGGATATCACGCGTGGCCTCTGACCCGCCGTCGCGCCGGACCAGGCTGGTCCGGACACAAGATCTCGTCTGGATTCTGCTGTTCGCGGCACTCGTTTACACGACGCGCGATCGCGACATATACACCTGGGCGCCGCTCTGTCTTCTGGCCGCCGCGCAGCTGTTAGAGCCACGGATTCCGGTGCTCGCGACGCGCGGCGGCCGCATCCCGTGGATCGTTTTTAAACTGTTACTGGGCTTTATATTCATCGGCTACACGGACGGCATCCGCAGCCGCTACTGGCTGGTCATGCTCCTGCCTGTTCTCACCGCGGCGACGACGCTCAGCGTGTTCGGCACACTCGCGATTTCGATGCTCGCGGCGGGTGCGTATCTCTGCTTCCTCCTCTACGTCGATTGGACCCAGTTCACCCTCGAGTGGCCGGAAATTTCAGAGCTTGTGCTGCGCGTGGTTTTCGTCGCGATGGTTGGAAATTCAGCCAACACGCTCGCGGAGGATCTACGCGTGCAGTCGCGGAAATCGCGGCTCGCCGCGGAACAGTTGGCGGAAGCGAATGCGCACCTGGTGGAAGCGGAGGAGGCGGTACGCCGCTCGGACCGGCTGGCTGCCCTGGGACAGCTCTCGGCAGGGCTCGCCCACGAGTTGCGCAATCCCTTAGGCACGATCAAGGGCTCGGCCGAAATGCTCGGGAGAACCATCGCTTCCGAAAATGAGGTTGCCCGGGAAATGGCCGGCTTCATCACTTCGGAGGTGGACCGCGCCAATTCCCTGATCACCCGGTTTCTGCAGTTTGCCCGTCCTCTCACTTTGCAGCTTGCGCGAACCGACCTCTCGCATACTCTCGACCGGGCGATTGCGGAAGTCGAGCGGGAAGCCCCGGGCGTTGCCATTTACCGCAACTACGCTCCCGAAATTCCGCCATTCGCGTTCGATGCAGAACTGCTGGAGCGGGTGTTCTACAACCTGGTGTTGAATGCCGTCCAGGCCAGCGAACCCGGTGGGACGGTGACGGTGAAAACCAGGGCGGCGGAGGATACGGCCGAGATCGCCGTGATCGATCGTGGCGCTGGAATCGACCCCAAGAACCGGGGCAGCATCTTCAATCCGTTCTTCACTACCAAGCCGGCGGGAGTCGGACTCGGACTCGCGATCGTCGCCAAAATCGTGGACGAACACGGCGGTAAGATAACGGTGGAAAGCGAACCCGGTACGGGCAGCGTTTTCCGCGTGCTCCTGCCCATGCGCTCGGGACACCGGGAGCCGGCCGAACTCGCCTCATGAAAAATCGCATTCTGGTGGTGGAAGACGAAGAGAAGCTGCGCCGCGTGATCGAGCTGCAGCTCGTCTCGGCCGGGTTCGAGGTCGATAAAGCGGCGACGGCCGAAGATGGACTCAAACTCGTGGACCGCGCCGACCTCGTGCTCACCGACCTCAAGCTGCCACGCATGGACGGTATTCAGTTCCTGGAATCGATCCGCCGGCAGAACACCCAAACTCCCGTCGTCTTGATGACCGCGTTCGGCAGCGTTGAAACCGCCGTCGGCGCGATGAAGGCCGGCGCCACGGATTTCCTGCTGAAACCCTTCTCGCTCGACCACCTGCTGCAGGTCGTGAACAAGGCGCTCGAAGTCCGCGCCCTTCGCGACGAGAACCGGCAGCTGAAGGAAGAGCTCGGCCGGCGTTACGAGTTCGACAACATCATCGGCCGCAGTTCCGCCATGCAGGAGATCTTCGCCACCGTCGAACGGGTTGCGCCGACGCGGGCTACGGTGCTGCTGGCGGGCGAAAGCGGGGTCGGCAAAGACCTGATCGCGCGCGCCATTCACTTCCGCTCGCCGCGCCGCGATCGCCCGCTGGTAAAGATCAACTGCACGGCCATTCCGGAAAATCTCATGGAGAGTGAACTCTTCGGCTACGAGAAGGGTGCATTCACCGGCGCGAACACGTCCAAGCCCGGAAAGTTCGAGCAGGCCGACACCGGTACCGTCTTCCTCGATGAAATCGGCGACGTGCCCGGCTCGATTCAGGTGAAGCTGCTGCGCGTGCTGCAGGAACGCGAGTTCGAGCGGCTGGGAAGCAATGTGACGCGCCACATCGATGTCAGGGTGATCGCGGCGACCAATCAGGATCTCCGCGCGGCGTTGGAGCAGGGTACCTTCCGCGAAGATCTTTACTACCGGCTGAATGTGGTACCTCTGAACATTCCACCGCTTCGCGAACGCAAGCAGGATATTCCGTTCCTTGCGAATCACTTCATCCGGAAGCTTGCCCCGGAAACCGGCTGCCGGGTGGAATCCCTCACCGAGGCCGCCATCGACAAACTCGTCGGCTATCACTGGCCCGGGAACGTCCGCGAACTGGAAAACGTCATCGAGCGGAGCCTCGTGATGTGCGGCGGGACGCAGTTGGATGCCTCCGACATTCGCCTCGAAGATGCCCCGCGGCCGAAAGGCGCTCACGCCGATTCCGGCTTCCTGCCGCCGGGTATGTCGCTCGACGAGTACGAGCAGGAGCTGATTCGCGAAGCGCTGCGCCGCGCAGGGGGAAACAAGAGCCAGGCCGCCCGACTCCTGGGCCTTACGCGCAATGCGCTGCGTTACCGGCTGACGCAGATGGGCATGGAAGCCTGAACGGGCCGCGAATATAATTGGAGCCAATCATGCGATTGGCCCCGCTCTGCCTTTTCGCCGTGCTGCTTCCGCCTGCCCCCGCCGCGGACTCCTATCTCTTCGCCTCCTTCCGCGGGAACGGTGAAGACGGTCTCCACTACGCGCTCAGTTCGGACGGGTATCACTGGACCGCGCTGGCCGATGACAGTCCCTGGCTCCGGCCGGCGGAGTCGGGCGAACTCATGCGCGATCCATTCCTGACCCGCGCCCCGGACGGCATCTATCACCTGCTGTGGACCTGGACGTGGTACCGCGACGACCACGGGTTGCGGCTTGGCCACGCGACTTCGCGAGACCTGGTCCACTGGACGGAACAGGCCGCAATTCCCATCCTGTCGAACGAACCGGGAGCGCGGAATGCGTGGGCACCTGAGATGTCGTGGGATTCGAAAAATGGCACGTGGGTTATATATTGGGCCACGACCATACCCGGCCGCTTTCCTGCCGGCGACGCGGAAGGCGATGGCGGCCTGAACCATCGCATCTATTCGATGACCACGCGAGACTTTCGGGAATATTCTCCGGCGCGCGTCTTCTTCGACCCCGGCTTCAACGTCATTGACGCCACCATCTTCCCGGCTGCCGGCCGGTACATGATGGTCCTCAAAGACGAGCGGCGCAATCCGGTGAAGAAGAATCTGCGGCTCGCATTTGCGAAGGACCTCGGGGGGCCGTATACGGGCCTTACCGAGCCGTTCACCGGCGATTGGGTCGAAGGCCCTACGGTCGCGAAGATCGGGGACGACTACATCGTTTACTTCGATCACTACGCGCGCCCGCAGCATTACGGCGCGATGCGTTCGCGCGACCTCAAGACCTGGGAGGACGTGACCGCGGAGATGACGTTTCCGCCGGGCCAGCGCCATGGGACCGTGATCGCGATATCGGACCAACAGGCTGAGGTTCTCCGCAAAGCCGAACCGGCCGCCGAACCGGAGCCCGTGTTCCTGTGGCCCAACGGTGCTCCCGGGTCCGGGGGCAAGACGGAACCGGAAGTCCACAAACTCTCCCCGGGCGGAGATCACTTGATCACGAACGTGCACCGGCCGGCGATCCTGCCCTACCTTCCCGCACGGGAGATGGCTTCGGGAGCCGCAGTGATCATCGCGCCCGGAGGCGGACATGAAGACCTCTGGATGGATCACGAGGGCTACAACGTCGGCCGGTGGCTCATGCAGCATGGAATTGCCGGCTTCGTATTGAAATATCGCCTCGCCCGACAGAAGGGCTCCACATACCAGATCGAACGGGAATCGCTTGCGGATATCCGAAAGGCGCTCGAGGTCGTGCGGGCACGGGCTGCGGAATGGAACGTCGATCCGAACAGGATCGGCGTCATGGGGTTCTCGGCCGGAGGACAGGTGGCAGCGCTGGCAGCCATGGCGCCGGGCGATGCCGGCGCGGCTCGCCCCGCTTTTCAGGCGCTCATTTATCCGGCGCTCCCGGCTTCGCCCCTGCTATCGAAAGATACGCCACCCGCGTTTCTGGTCTGCGGCGAAAACGACCGGCCCGGAATTGCGCAAGGGATTGCGGAACTCTACCTGGGTCTGAAGCGTGCCGGCGCCTCCGCGGAACTGCATGTGTACGCCGGTGTCGGACATGGCTTCGGAATCCGCTACACGACCAAAGGCGCAGTCGTCGGCTGGATCGAACGCTTTCACGAGTTTCTGGAAACGCGAAAGCTGTTGAAATAGAGCGCTCGCTGTTCGCGCGGCCTACGCGACCTGCATGGTCACGGTCGCCACAGAGAGTGCCGGCAGGGTGATTGTCAGCGTCCCGCCTTGGGCCGAGACCTCGTGTTTCTTGATCGTGATCCGGTTCGGGTTGTCGAAGGAGTTGTAGGCGTTCAGATCCGAGTCGTGGACGATTTCGGCGCGTGCCTGGCGGATCGCGGCGCCGCGGACCGAGCATTCTACCGTCATGTCCACGTCATGGCGCGGATTTACGAAGGAAGCCAGCATCTCGTTCCCCTGCCGCGAAGCCGACATCGAGAGATCCGGAGGCGGTTCGGGAGGCTGTTGCATGCCCCTGCCTCCGCCGAAGACGGGCGGACGGGGCGGCAGACGGAAGCCATCGTACTCGACCTTCAACGCTGTTTTCGAACGGTGCCCTTTGAACAGCAGGAATGCCCAGTAATTGGCGGTACGGACGCAGTTCTTTCCCTCCGGTCCGTCGGTCAGCAGGATCGATTGCAGGACGTTCACCATCTGCGCGATGTTGCACATGTAGAGTTTCTCCGCCTGGCGGTTGAAAATGTTCAACCCGAGGCCGGCGGCCACGGCACTGCGAATCGTTGCCTGCTGCCATAACCTGCCGTTGCGCTGTTCGTCCGATTGCGGAATCCGGTCCCATACACCCCACTCGTCCAGAATCAGTCCGATGCGCCGGGCGGGATCGTAACCGTCCAGCAGCGTCCTCTGGTCGATGATCGCCTGCTCCACGCGGGGGAACATGTTGAACTGCGTGTACATCGCCTCCGGCGTGAACTGCTGCGGAGGTAGTGTCCCGTTTTCGTAGTAATGCATGGAGTATCCCTGCATGCGGCCATTGCCGAGAGTCTCCATGAATCCCCGCGTCCATCGCGCGTCGTTCCCGTTGGGGCCGCAGCCCACCAGAAACAGCGGACTGCCGCCGAAATTTCGTGCGTAATTGGCGAATTGCCGGTACTCTGTCGCAGCCTGCTCCGGGCGCATGGCGCCGCCGCATCCCCAGAGCTCGTTCCCGACGCCCCAATACCGGATTTTGAAAGGCTCGGGCGATCCGTTCACCGCCCGCTCGTCGGAAAGCGTGCTGCCCTTGGGATAGTTGCAGTACTCCATCCAATCCCGCATTTCCTGCGGCGACCCCGACCCGACATTGGCGGCGAAATATGGCTCCGACCCGATCAGCCGGCAGAACTCGACGAATTCATGCGTGCCGAAACTGTTGTCCTCCGTGTACTGGCCCCAATGGATGTTTACGCGCCGCGGCCGCTTCTCGACCGGGCCGATGCCATCGCGCCAGTGATAATCATCCGCGAAACAGCCTCCCGGCCAGCGCAGCACCGGCACACCGAGTTCCTTCAGGTAATCAATCGTCGCCTTGCGGAAGCCGTTGACGTTCGGAATGGGGGACTTCTTTCCCACCCACATCCCGCCGTACACGCAGGACCCGAGATGCTCCGCGAAATTGGAGTGAAATTCGGGACGCACGGTCCCGATCTCCTGGTCGGCGTGGATCACGGCCTTCTTGTTGGCGGTGCTTGCGCTGAACACGCCGCGAGGCAGCAGGGCGGCAACAGAGGCGGCAGCCGCGGCGCTCGTAAACTGGCGGCGCGTTGATTGGACGGACATGGTTCCTCTCCTTTCGCGTGGAGCAACCATGATAGCGCTTGCACGGCCGCTCTGCCCGGAGCAGGAAACGTCCGGGCGATTGCCGTGATGCCGGTATGTTTTAATGGACGTTGGCCTTCCCAATCCAGGATCTTGTCAATGTCTAGCTTCGATCTCACGCACCAGAAGGTGGTTACCCTCGAAGATGTCGAGGCGGCGGTTCGGGCCGGTGCGAAGGAGGTCGTTCTGCGTGAAGGTGCCATCCTGACGCCATCCGCCCGCGAGGGGCTGTCTACGCGCGGCTTGGTAACGCGCAACGGCTCCGGTGCTACCGGTTCGGCACCCGTCATCACCGGCACGCCGGAATATGAGAAGCTCTTCCATTCCCCGGAGGCCGAGGCAATCAAGGAGGAGATCTGCGCCGTCGGGCGCAAACTCTGGCAGCGTCAGTATGTCGACGGCAACGGCGGCAATATCTCGTATCGCCTGACCTCCGAGACCGTCATCTGCACGCCGACGCTGGTCAGCAAGGCCGATCTCAAGCCGCAGGACCTATGTCTGGTGGACCTCGCCGGCAATCAACTCGCCGGGGGCCGGCCGCGCACCAGCGAGATCCTGATGCACATGGAGATTTATAAAAACGTTCCGGCGGCCAAGGCGGTCGTGCACTGTCATCCGGCCCACGCCACCGCATACGCCATCACCGGGCGCGTTCCTCCTACGTGCATCATCCCGGAGTTTGAAGTCTTCGTCGGGAAAGTCGCGCTCTCGCCGTACGAAACGCCGGGCACGCAGACGTTCGCGGAAACGGTGGTGCCGTACGCCAAAAATCACAATACCATCCTCCTGGCCAATCATGGGATTGTCTGCTGGGCCGACACCGTTACGCACGCAGAATGGTTTGTCGAAGTCGTTGATACCTACTGCTGGACTCTGATGCTGGCCAGCCAGTTGGGCGCGCCGATTACGCACATTCCCGACGGCAAGGCCACGGACCTGTTGTCCATCAAGCAGCGGCTCGGCTTGCCGGATGTCCGCTTCGACAACGGCAGCTGCAATACCTGCGATCTCCCGGAGCGTCCCGGTGCGATCACCGTGACGCCGAATACCTGCGTTACCGGGGCGGCCGCGCCTGCGCCGTTGAATCAGTCGGAAGTCGAAGCACTGATCCAGGCCGTCACGGAAGCCGTGATGGCCCACCTGAAAACGTAGGGCGGAAGCTCGCGCTTCGCTCTACATGAAGTAGTCTTTGACTTTCTCGAACAGGCCCTTCTCCTCCGGCGCATTGTCGGCGGGGAGAGTCTCGTAAAGCTGTTCGAACAGCTTGCGCTGCTCGCGGGTGAGCCGGGTCGGGACCTTTACTTCCACGTGGATGTACAGGTCGCCGCGCGTGCCTCCATTGAGCGCCGGCACCCCCTTGTGGCGGAGTTTGAACTGCGATCCGGTCTGCGTTCCTTCGGGCACCTTAATCTTGTGCCGTCCCTCGAGAGTCGGCACTTCGACCTCTGCGCCCAGAACCGCTTGCGCGACATTGACGGGGATCGTGCAGTGCAGGTCGGTATCGCGCCGCTCGAAGAAGGCGTGCGGCTTCACTTTCAGAAAGACATAGAGGTCGCCCGGGGGACCGCCATTTCCGCCAGGCTGGCCCTCGTTGGGCAGCCGGACCCGGGTTCCCTCGTCCACACCGGCAGGGATGTTGACTTTCAATTCGCGCTGCACCTGTCGGTAACCCTGCCCGCGGCACTGGCTGCACGGGTTGCGAATGATCTGGCCGGCGCCGCCGCAGGTGCTACAGGTCCGGCGGATCGACAGAAAACTCTGCTGGTAAATCGTCTCGCCGCGCCCATTGCACGTCGGACAGGTGCTCGGGCCGCTCCCAGGCTCCGAACCGGAGGCATTGCAGCGGTCGCACGGTTCGAGTTTCGGCACCTGAATCTTGGCGCTGACGCCGAAGATCGCCTCTTCGAATGAGATTTCCAGATCGTAGCGGACGTCCTCGCCGCGTTGCGCGCGACGGCGGCGGTTGCCTCCGCCTCCGCCCCGGCCGAACAGGTCGCCGAAGCCGAAGAAGTCTCCCAGAATGTCGCTGAAATCCGCGAAAGCGTCGGGGCTGAATCCGCCGGAGCCGCCAGTTCCCTGAAGCCCGGCATGGCCGAAGCGGTCGTACGTCGCCCGCTTCTGGGGGTCGCTCAGGACGCTGTAGGCCTCCGAAGCCTCTTTGAACTTGTCTTCCGCGCCCGGATCGTCGGGGTTCCGATCGGGGTGGTACTTGAGTGCCAGCTTGCGGTAGGAGCTCTTGATATCGGCTTCGCCGGCGTCTTTGCCTACACCTAGGACTTCGTAATAGTCTCTTTTCGACACAAGATTCACTGCTTTGCTAAGGTCGGACGGCTACTTTGACCCAGGCCGGCCGGAGCAGCTTTCCTTTGAAAGTATAGCCCTTCTGTAATTCGTCAAGAATTGCCTGGTCTTCTGCCTCTTCGGTCTGTTCGCGTTGCACGGCTTCGTGGATATTGGGGTCGAAACGCTTGCCGCGCGTCTCGATGGGTTCGAGGCCCATTTTCTTCAGGAGATCGGCGAAGCGGTTATAAATCAACTCTATGCCCTTGGCATAATTGGCATCCGCCGTTTCGACGGTTAAGGCCCGCTCGAAATCGTCCAGTACCGGCAGAAGGCCCTTTACCAGGTCCGTCGCCGCGAACTGGAGATAGTCGGAACGTTCGCGTTCCGCCCTTCGCCGGGCATTGTCGAATTCCGCACGCGAACGCAGCAGCCGGTCCTGCAAATCGGCCTTTTCGGCCAGCAACTGGTCGCGTTCCGCCGTCAAAGAGGCAAGTTGCGTCTCGGCCGTTTCGACAGGCAGGTTTTCCTCCGGAGACACGCCGGACGGGTTCGACTCAAACTTCTCGGTATCCACTCAATCCCTCTAAACTAGATTATCAGAGTGCAGCCGGAAGCCTCAAAAACCTGCGCTTTCGAGGGCACGGCAGGTCTGTAATACCGCAGCCATGACCCGCTCATAATGCATGCGCATGGGTCCGAGCACCGCGACTTTGGCCGGTAACCCGCTGCTCATCCGGACGTTCATCCCTATCAGCGCCAGGTCTTTCATGGCGGGGTGCGCTTCCTCCAGCCCGACGTGCACCTGCAGTTCGCCCGTCGGCAGCTCCAGGAACCGGTCGAGCAGTTCCAGCACGCGCTCCTTTTCTTCCAACGCGTGCATCAGGTCGCGCATCGTTTCGCGGGTCAGGTGGAGGTCCAATCCAAGCAGGTTCGAGGCCCCCTCCATATGTACTTCGGGCGCCATATCCACTTCCAACAACCCCTTCAAATACAACACCTGCAGGTTCCGCAGCACGGCGTCGTAGATGGCCCGTTCTTCCACCATCCGGCGCACCAGTTCCCGGCGGGCCTCTCCCAGCTGCCATCCGCGGAAGTTGCGGTTGACGTAGTTGCGGATGGAAACGAGTTCGTCCGGCGAAATCGGATGCTCCAGGCCCACCACCCGGTTTCGCACCACCCGGTCGGTAGTCACCAGGATCATCAGGACGCGGCCGTCCGAAAGCGGAACCAGCTCAATCTGTTCCAACTCCTGGAGCGCATCCGGCAGAGCCGCGGTAATTCCCATGTTGCGGGTTAGTTCCGTCAGGATATGGCTGGACCGCTCCACCCGTTCGCCCACCGTCGGCAAACCAGAGAATGCGGTGCGCAACCGTTCCGACTCGGCCGCTGCGATTCGCCCTGCTGCCAGCGAACTCACATAGAATCGGAACGCCTTTTCCGTGGGAACCCGCCCCGCCGAGGTGTGCGGCTGGGACAGATATCCTTCATCGGCAAGATCGGCCATGACATTGCGGATCGAGGCGGCGCTGAGGCTGTGATGCCTATGTTTGGAAATCGTGCGCGACCCAACCGGCTCTCCGGTTTCGATGTACTCGCGCACGATGGAGCTGAGAATTTCCCGGTGCCTCGTCCTTCCCGGCGCGTGGTGTCTCATAAGACCCTAAGTAGAAGATCCCTGCAAAACATTGTAATGGGCTGAAAGTAAAGGGTCAAGCAAACCCTCCCGCGACGGGCCGATGTTAGCTCCGTCCCGGTCCTGGTACCAGCCGATAGTTGTTAGAATAGCGTTTCCATCGAAACGAGGAGGCTTGCGAATTGGAGGCTCTCAAAGCACTTATGCGGTTTTTCAGCTACCTGTTCCACGCGCTTCTGGCACTTTTTCTACTCGCCGTTTCCGGCCTGGCATGGGCTACCGGGTCGGCTCAAAGCCTGAACTTGGGCATGTTGCCTTGGACGGGTTCCACCCTCACCTACGTCGTCTTTTTCGGAGCGCTGTTTGGTGTGATTGCAGTGGCGATCGCCGTTCGCGGCGGCGCCCTCCGCGTTCTGTTCCTGATCTGGGCTTTGGCAGTATTTGCTTTCCTGGTCAAGGGCTACATTCTCAGCGGGTATCACTTTAGCGGCGATTGGAAGACAGCTTTCTACCTGCTGCTTGCCTCGCTGTTCGCTATCCCCGGCGCGTTGCTGCAAATGCGGCGCAGGCCGGCGCGACGGCGTTTTTAGAGGCTTCTTCCACTCAACGGCGTCGCTCCACAACCGAACAGCCGGGTTTCAAAAACGGACACTCGATCATTGCCGCAATCTCAGCCGCGTCATTGACTTACGCCGGTCGGTGCGTGGAAGCGGAATTGCACACCCCGACCTTCTTCGTAAGCCAATGAACACCATCTCCAGGGTCCTCCCGAGAGTTCTGCCGGCAGCAATGCTGCTGGCGGGAATTCCGCGCCTCCTCGCACAGACTTCGGAAGTCTCGATCACGACTCCCAAGCCTCAGCCGTACGTCGGGCGCTTCCTCACGCCATTCCACTTCGAAAAGCGGATGGTCGCTCCGGCGAAGCTTACCAATTCGCCCCGGCTTGAATCGCTGGTGCGAAGCGGGAATCTCTACCTGTCCGCCCAGGACGTCATCGCCCTCGTGCTCGAAAACAACCTGGACATCGCGGTTCAGCGGTACAGCCCCTTCCTTGCGCGCGAGGTTCTCCGGCGCGCCGAGGGGGGCGGCATCCTGCGATCGGTGGATACGCCGATCGCGGCAGGCCCCACCAGCGTCAGCACGGCAGGCATCAGCACCAACGCCAACGGATTGGGGGGCGGGGGATTGGGCGGAGGCGGTGGAATCGTGACCCAGGTCGGTCCGACTCCGCCGAACCTCGATCCCGGGCTCTACCTCAGCGCCTCCGTCGGCCACTTCACGACGCCTTTGACCAATACCCTGCTGAACCAGACGACGGCGCTCACCAATAGTTACCGCAGTTTCGTCGCGCAATACGGAAAGCAATGGCTTACAGGCACCGCGGCGTATGCTACGTTCTCCACGCAGCGCAACCTGCTGAACAGTTCCACGCCTCTCTTCAATCCCTCGATCAACGGCGCCTTCGACATCCAGATTACGCAGAATCTGCTCCAGGGCCGTAGCATCGGCGTCAACAACCGCGATATTCGCGTGGCGCGGAACAACCTCAAGGTAAGCGACCTTCAGGTTAAGCTGCAGGTGGCGACCACGGTTTCCGCCGTCCTGAATCTTTACTGGGACCTGGTGAGCTTCAACGACGCCGTGCGCATCAAGCAGCAGGCGCTCGAAACCGCGCAGCGTCTCCTCGACGGCAACAAGAAACAGTCCGAGATCGGCGCCCTGGCGGGCATCGAAGTCACGCGAGCGGCGGCGGAAGTTTCCGTCAGCAAGGAAGACCTGCTGATTGCGCAAACGAATCTCGCCCAACAGGAAATCGTGCTGAAGAACGCGCTCAGCCGCAACGGCACCGACAGCACCTGGTTGGACGACGTGCACATCGTGCCGCTGGATCACATCGAGGTTCCGAAAAGCGAGGAGATCCGGCCCGTCCAGGATCTCATTCAGGAGGCTATCGGCAATCGCATCGAGATCGAACGCAGCAAGATCAACGTCGAGAGTTCGAAGATCATGCTGCAAGGTCTCCGCAACGGACTGCTGCCGAACCTGGAGGCGTTCGCCGAATTCACCAACCACGGCCTGAGCGGCCCGGCGAATCCGCTGTACAACAACTGCTGCGGCGCTCCCAACGAATTCTTCATCGGGGGCACCGGCAACGTCCTGGGGCAGCTCTTCCGGCGCAATTTTCCCGACTATTCCGCCGGAATCTCGATCAGCATCCCGATCCGCAATCGTGCCAGCCAGGCGGACTACGTTACCGACCAGCTGCAGCTGCGGCAGAGCGAACTGCAACTGCAGCGGTCGATCAACCAGGTGAAAGTGGACGTCAAGACGGCCATGATCGGCCTGCAGCAGGCGCGCGCCCGCTATCAGACGGCTGTCGATTCGCGGGTCTTAGCCGAACAGAGCCTGGTTGCCGAACAAAAGCGTTTTCAATCCGGCGTCTCCTCGGTGGCCTTGGTGATTCAAGCGCAAAAGGACCTCGGCACTGCACAGGACGCCGAAGTTCAGGCGATGGCGAACTACACCCACGCCAGAATCGCCTTCGATTTCTCCCTCGGCCGCACCCTCGAGGTGAACCATATCTCGATGCAAGAGGCGATGGCCGGCAAGGTGGCCCGTGAGTCGGGAATTCCGGCGAACCTGCCGCCGGCGCGCAGCCTGGAGATGCCAAAATGATTGCGAGCCCTGTCAAAAGAGCAATCGGCGCGTGGCTATGCTTCGCAGCGCTGGCCTGCGCGCAGGACGGCCCCATTTCCGTGGACCGTCCCAAGGTCCTCATTCCAATCCGGCCGTACACGGCCCCCGTGGTGCCGCCGGTACGGCTCGTGAATTCCAATCGCCTCTACACGCTGATTCGTGCCGGCAACCTGTATCTGTCGGTTCAGGACGCGCTGGCACTGGCGATCGAGAACAATCTGAATCTCGAGATCGAACGCTACGGCACCCTGCTGGCGGATACCGCTTTCGACCGTGCCAAGGCGGGCGGTCCGCTGCGCGGCGTGCCCAGCGCAAGCGCGCAAGTGTCCAGCGTGAACAGCGGCGTTGGCGTGAACGGAAGCGCACTGAGTGCCGGTGTTGCCAACAATGGGGGCGGGGGTGGCGGTGGTGGTGGCGGCAATGCTACCGTGCAGCAGATCGGCGCGGTAACGCCGAATCTCGATCCGGTCTTCCAGAACAACACAATCTTCACCCACAAAACGCAACCGCAGGCCAACACGGTCCTGAGCCAGACCAATGCGCTGATTCAGTCGCTGCACACGTACAACAGTGTCGTCACGCAGGGCACTCTGACCGGGGGCTCGTTCCAGTTCACTTCCTTTCAGCAGTACTTGAAGGAGAACTCGCCCAGCGACAACCTGAACCCCGCCGTCGGGCCGCACATGGATCTGCAGTTCCGGCAGAACTTCCTCCGCGGCTTCGGCACGCAGCTGAACAACCGCGGCATTCGCATCGCGAAAATCAATACTACGGCGGCTCGGGAGTCTTTCCGGGCGCAGCTGCTGAGTACCGTCTCCCAGGTGTTGAACCTTTATTGGGACTACGCAACCACGCGCGATGAGCTGAAGATTCGGGAGAGAGCCCTCGCGATTACCCAGAAGTTCGTCGATGATACCAAGTACGAAATTTCGATCGGTGCGCTGGCGGGATTTCAGCTCACGAGGGCCGAAGCGGAAATGGCAACCCGCCGCCAGGATCTCGCCATCACACAGGGAAATCTGCGGCAGCGCGCGACTCTCCTTAAACAGGCGCTGAGTCACACCGAGGATCCTGCCCTCGAAGCCGCCGAAATCATTCCGACCGACCGTATTGAAGTACCGGACACGGAAGACTTGCCGCCGCTCCGGACTCTGGTGACCAGCGCCATGGCCGGCCGGCCGGATGTGGCCGTCACGAAATTTCGCCAGCAGACCGACGAGATCAATCTCGCCGGTACCACGAACCCGTTGCTGCCCAGCCTGCAGGTCAATGCGCTCACCTACAACCGCGGTGTCGCGGGAACTCCGCAGGGGGGCGGCGCCAACTCTTATTTCATCGGCGGGTACGGTACCGCTCTCGGGCAGATCTTCCGGCGCAACTTTCCCAATAACCAGGTCACGGTGTCGTTCTTCGGGAACTTTGGCAACCGCCAGGCCCAAGCCGACTACGGCATCGACCAGTTGCAGTTCCGCCAGTCCCAAGTACGGGATCAGCGCGACCTGAATCAGATCGTAGTCGACATCTCGAGCCAGATGGCCGCCTTGCGTCAGGCGCGCGCCCGTTATGCAGCGGCCAAAAACACCCGCGTGCTGCAGGAGCAGTTGCTCGAAGTCGAGCGCAAGAAATCCTACGGGTCCGAGACGTTCACGTACATCATGGTGGACCAGCGCGCGCTGTTGGCGGCACAGCTTTCCGAACTGAACGCGATCGCCAACTACTCGCGCGCGCGAATCTCGCTAGACCAGGTCATCGGCGAAACGCTGGAGCGGAACAGCATCACTCTCGATGAGGGGCTGAACGCGCGGATCAATCGCGAGTCGCGAATTCCCGACGTTCCTCCCGCCAACCCGCCGGCCGGTCCAGCCGGTAGCAAGTAGTAGCTGGAACCCGCTTCGATCCGGACGCCTCACCCGGAGTCCGGTACGATTCCCATGCTGCCGGCTCGCGCCGGTGGTGGGTCTTTCGCTGCCTTCACCCGGCTCTGGCCGTTCCCAGCCGCAGGCCGCAGGACCTGTGCTGCTATTTTTGAGTTGTGGCCTATCGTTGCGTCATTTTTGACCTCGGGCGAGTGCTCGTCCATTTCGATTTCAGCCGCGGGTACAGCGCCCTGGAGGGGCTCTGTCCGCATCCGGCAGCCGACATTCCCAAGCGACTCGCGCCCACCGGCCTGGTCGAGCGCCTCGAGACCGGCCTCGTCGAACCGCGGGACTTTGTCGATCAGCTCTGCGGCATTCTCGACCTCCGCGTCGATTACGACCAGTTTTGCGGTATATGGAGTTCCATCTTCACCCATACGCTGGTTCCGGAAAGCATGCTGGAGGGACTCAAAGGCCGGTACCGCCTCGTGATGCTGTCGAATACCAACGCAATCCACTTCGAGATGATTCGCGCCAACTATGGCCACATTCTTCGTCACTTCGACGACTTCGTCCTGTCATATCAGGTCAAGGCGATGAAGCCGAGCCCTGCCATCTATGAGGCAGCCATCCGAAGCGCCCAATGCCGGCCGGAAGAGTGCTTTTACACGGATGACATACCTGCCTATGTCGAGGGTGCCCGGAAGATGGGCATTGACGCGGTGCAGTTTCAATCAGCGGAGCAACTGGCGGGGGATTTTGCGGCCAGGGGGATCGAGTGGAAATAAAAAATCCGGGCATCCGTTAGGATGCCCGGTGAGGAGTTCTTGCGATCTGCTCGGAGGAAACGGATCACAAGGTGGAGGAGCTTACGAAAGAAGTCCACCGTGTCCCAGGCAGGCCACTTCCCAACCTGTGACATGATATCGGGCCAGCAGCGGCGGCAGAATGAGGTCGACTACGTTCGGCTTTGCAGACCGGAAACAACCCGGCGCCGAGATGATTGGCACGTCGTCCTTGTACCCCAACAACAGGAGATTACCCGGCTCTACGGGAGCCAAAAAGCGCTCGACCTGGGATCCCACCCGTACCATGGCCTGTCCGATCACATCCTCGGGACCAGCCGGAGCCGTGGTAGATGCAACCAGGATCGCGCACGGCTTCGATCGCAAAAGATGTTGCAGGCACCGCGAAACCGAGTTCTCATCTTCGGTGCAAGCCAACACGAAGTTTGCGTTCACGCCAAAACGTTCGAGCCTCTGGCGCATGATGTTCTCGAAAAGTTGCCGTCCGCGCTCCCCGCTGATCGGATCGGTGTAGAGAACTCCAACACTCGGGGACCGAACCGGGCGCGCCTGCAGGATCGGGCCGCGCTCTTTCAGAATGCCGATTACCGCTTCGAGTTGATCCTTGGCGACTGCGAAGGGGGCGCTCTTCACGGTCGCGATCCGCTGTCCCGCAACGGCATAGCTGAAGTTCAGGGATGTCGCAATGACGACGCTAGCGGTGCAGTTGATCTGTTTCAACAGTTCGTCGTCCACCAGCACGCAGCAGTTTTCCGTAGCCAGCAGGTTGGCGCGTCCGCCGGCGGCAAGCCGGATTTCGAAACTGCCGCAGCCCATCTCGCCGGCTACCGCGCAGACCGCATCGTCTTCACCGACTTCGCCTTCCTCTAACTCGGTGACCCATATGGTCTCCATGCCTTCCGATTCGAGGACTCGGATGTCTTCGTCGCTGATCACGTGGCCTTTGGCGAGTAGCTTTTTGCCGCCTGGACGAAAGACGGTACAGCAAAGGACCCGTCCAGTTGAGGATTTCACGTCAACCGTCTGTGCTCTCATGCGTGCCTCACAAGGTAGAATCGGATAATTTAAGGTTTTTTTATCCTTAAATTGCAGTCTACATCCAAATGGTCCGAATTCGGCGAGTATTTAGACGGTCTTTTGCGGGTGCGGAAGAAAACCCACCTTTGGGGGTAGTCTGTAGATTCCGGCCTAGAACGGTTAGGAAACCAGGGTAGCGATCACCCTAACCGCGGTACTGGAATCTGAATGAATGGGTCGTCTGGTGTAGGTGCCCAGATGGCCGGCTGCGATTCGTTCCATTCCTTGGGACGGAGGACGCGCAGCACGGCAATTTCGTCGCATGCCTGGAACTTCGGGCACCGCAGGCAGTCTTTCCACGCCTTCAGAGGAAGGACTCCGCGTTCCACAACGTGGAAACCCACCTTTTGGAAGAACTCCACGACGTACGTGAACGCAAACGACGCATGCAATTCGTACTCGTCCGCCTCGCGGACGAGAGCCTCCACCAGGCGCCGCCCGACCCCGTGTGTTTTGGCGTGTTCGTGAACCGCGAGCGAACGAATCTCGCCGACCGTCGGGCTGTAGAAGTGCAGCGCGCCGCAGCCGAGGAGTTCGGAGCCGCGCGTTACAACCGTAAAATCCCGGATCGCTTCCGAGAGTTCGAACTCAGTTCGCGGCAGCATAATTCCGCGAGCGGCATACCCATTGATCAGGTTCAGGATGGGTCCGATGTCATGCATTACCGCCTTGCGCACTGTCAGGCGCTGTGCCGAAGATGCGGACTCCAGGAAGGAGTCGGCGTAGACTCCGCTGATCATGCTGCGTGTACCTCCGAAAGAACGACCCTGGTGCCGACTGGTTCGCCCGAGAGCAGGCGATCGAGCACTCCCGCGGCGGCGCCCGGAGCGATGCGAACCTCGCCCACTCCGCTTTGGAGCGCTTGAATGGCGGCATTCAGTTTCGCCTGCATCCCGCCGGTCGCCACTCCGCCGGCGATCAGCCCTTCCGCGGCCGCTACCGTCAGCACGGCACGCACCTGCTTCGCGCCGTCCAGCACACCATCCACGTCTGTCAGGAAGATCAATTGCTCCGCTCCCAACGCGCCCGCGCAAGCCACCGCCATCTGATCGGCGTTCACGTTGTAGATGTTGCCGTCCCGATCTCCCGCCACGCACGCCACTACCGGAAGAAAGCCGCCGGCAAGCAGCGATTGCAGCACCGCCGGATTCGAGCGAATCACGCGGCCGACAGCGCCGAGAGCCGGGTCCATCTGTTCCGCTTCGGCCAGCAACGCGTCGATCCCGCTCAGCCCGACCGCCAGCGCTCCGGCGCGGTTGAGACGCGCCACCAGTTCGTGGTTCACAGTGCCCGCGAAGACCTTGAGGACCGCATCCACCGTCTCCGGCCCGGTGACTCGCAGGCCATTCACGAACCGGCTCTCGATGCCCCGTTCGCTGAGAAAGCGGGTCATCTGCTTGCCCCCGCCATGGACCACGATCAGGTCGATCCCGCGCGCCCGTGCCGACGCGAGCTGTCGGGCGAGCCCGTCTGCCGAGGCCGGAGCGTCGAGCAGGGTGCCCCCGAGTTTGACCAGGATCTTCAAAGCAGGCCCTCGGTCTCCGCAAAGCCGAGCATCAGGTTCATGTTCTGCACGGCTTGGCCCGCCGCGCCTTTGACAAGGTTGTCGATCGCAGACACGACCACGGCACGGCCGGTGGGTGCATCGAAGGCCACACCGATATCGCAGAAATTCGTCCTTGCCACGCCGCGCAGGTCCGGATACCCTCCGGGCTCGAAGAGGCGCACGAAGGGCTCCCGGGCATACCGCCGGTCGTAGATGTCGACCAGATCTTTGGCACTTTCTACTCCGGAGGCCCGGAAGTAGATCGTTTCCAGGATGCCGCGGTCGATCGGAATCAATTGCGCCGTGAACGTGAACTCCCGCTCCTCGAGTCCCGACGTCTGAAGCACCTCGGGGACATGCCGGTGGCGGAGTACCGAATAGGCCGAGAAGTTCTCCGTTACCTCGCAGAAGGCATTCTTCAAGGTGGCCTTACGGCCGGCGCCGCTGACGCCCGACTTGGCATCGCAAACGATGCCGGCGGACCGGTCAACCACTCCCGCTTCCAGCAGTGGCCGGATGGCAAGATTGGCAGCCGTAGGGTAGCAGCCGGGGTTCGACAGCAGGCGGGCCGAAGGAATCCGCGAGCGGCAGAATTCGGGCAAGCCGTATACCGCCTGCGCGAGCAGATCGGGCGCGGTGTGCTCCTCCTTGTACCAGGCCTTGTAGTTCTCCGGGGTCCGCAACCGGAACGCACCGCTCAAATCGACCACGCGCGAACCCGCTCCCAGCATCGCCGGAGCCAGCTCCATCGAGACTTCGGCGGAAGTCGCGAGAAATACGACTTCCAGTTTCTCGGCCCGGACCGCGTCCGCAGTACAGGGCAATCGTTTCGGACCCGGGGAGTGCCGGATCGCCGGTCCGCGATCGGCCTCCCGGTGATCCAACAGCACAGGTTCAACCTGAGAGTGGTGCGCGAGGATGCGAATCAGTTCCGCCCCGCTATAACCGCTGTGCCCGACGATGCCGACAAGTCTCTTCATTGATTGAATATTCGTTTCTATGAATAATTATACTACAGGTATGCGTGGGAGGGCTCGGAGGTCAACGGCGCGGCGGCCGGCTAGCCACTCGCGGATCTCCCTCTTTCAATTCGACCACTTGATTGGCCGCCACGTCCTTCCACTCCTGCACCAGACCGCTCGGCCATCGGACCACGATCCGGCCCGCCACGGATGCATTGCCCAGGCCGAAGTGCAGGGTCAGATCGTTCTGCGAATAGTAGCTCCCCCCGCTCATCACCTCGTCTACCTGCGTGCGGCCGTTGGCCTCCAGCGAAACGCGCGCCCCGATCGCACTCCGATTCGATTTCGTTCCGGTCAGTTTCACCCCGAGAAACTTCCCGCCGGGCGTTGTGTTTTTCAGCAAGGACGGAGTGTCATTCATGTTCACCAGGACGATTTCCGGACGTCCGTCGCCATCCAGGTCGCCGACCGCGAGCCCGCGCGCCGGCCGCGGTGCCTCCAGAGCGGGTCCGGCGTCGGACGTGATGTCGGCGAACTTCCCGTTGCCCAGGTTGCGGTAAAGCAGCGTCTTCTGCCGGTAGCGCTCGCCCAGCATGGAGCGGTCCACTTCGGGGTACACGTGCCCGTTGGCGATGATCAGGTCCTTCCATCCATCGTCATCGAGATCGACGAAGGCAATCCCCCAGCCGAGGAGGTGATTCGCCGCCAGGCCCGACCGTTGCGCGACATCTTCGAACAGTTGGCCGTCCTCATTCCGAAAGAGCGACGGAATGTCGCCGGAGAAATTGGTCTTGGCGATATCGAGCCGCCCATCGCCGTTGTAGTCCGCGACGGCTACGCCCATGCCGGATTGCAATTGCCCGTCAAAGTTGTAGGCCACGCCCGCTTCGAAAGCGCGTTCATCGAATGTGCCGTCGTGACGATTGCGGTAGAGCAGGCTCGGCGTCTGGTCGCAGGCGACATAGATGTCGGGCCAGCCATCGCCGTCGAAATCGGCCGCGACCGCGCCAAGTCCGTACCGTCCTCCAGGTTTGAGGATTCCAGCCTTCCCGGACACGTCCGTGAACGTGCCATCACCGTTGTTGTGGTACAGCAGATTCTGTGCAGGAGGCAAACCGTGAGGACCGCACCACACCACCAGCCCCTTCCAGTTGCATGCCGGATCCTGGCCCGGCCTCGGTGTCTTCGCGAGGTCCAATTGGATGTAGTTCGAAACGAACAGGTCCAGCCATCCATCGCGATCGTAATCGAAAAACGTACAGCCTGTGCCGTATCGCGTCCCGACTACCGGCAAGTGCGCCGGGCCGGTGACGTCTGCGAACTTGCCGTTGCCGGAATTCCGATATAGGCGGTTATGGCCGTAATAGGTGACAAACGCGTCGATGGCGCCGTCATTGTCGTAATCGCCTGCACAGACGCCCTGAGCCCAACCTTCCACACCGAAACCGGCTTCGCGCGAGGCATCCGCGAACTTGCCATGGCCGTCGTTGTGGTACAGGTGCAGCCCGCGTGGAAGGCCGCTCCTGCGGGGTTCGAGCGTCGTTCCGTTGGCGATGAGAACATCGTTCGCGCCATCGCCGTCGTAGTCGAAGATCGCCGCCCCATTGCCTGTTGATTCCAAAATGTACGTCTGATGCTGCGGGTCTCCGTACGTATTCGGCGAGATGAGCCCCGAGACTCGCGCAACGTCAGTCAGCCGGATGCCGGAAGACGCGCCACCCTCGAGGACCGCAGCGGCAAATGCGAGAAAAATGGCACCACAGGACAGACGGTCCATGTAAACGTTCACAAAACGGCTTGACCGCTAAAGCGACTTGGCATTATTCTACTGAAAATTGCCGCGTGAGTTGCGGCGTGTTCGACAAGCTTTGGGGTCCGCAGTGTTTTTTCTACGTTGAATGGAGGGGTATGAACCGAGCCGTTCGTGTGTTGTTCCTCTCGCTGCTGGCTGCAGTCGCGGCATTCGGCCAGCGCGATCTTTCCACTCTTGCGGGATCCGTCACCGACACCACGGGAGGCGTGGTGGTGAATGCGACCATCAAGATCACCGATCAGGCAACTGGTGTTTCGTTTGAGACGATCACAAACAGTTCCGGAGAATTTGTCCGGCCTGCGTTGAAACCGTCCCTCTACACGGTCACCGTGTCCGCGCCTGGATTTAAGAAGTCCGAGCAAAAAGACATTCGATTGAACCCCGGCGACCGTACGGGCGTGACCTTCACGCTGGTCGTCGGCGATGTCGGCCAAACGGTCGAAGTCACCGCGGCGGCCCCGCTGCTGCAGACGGAAACGACGCAGATCGGCGCTCAACTGGGTACGAAGAGCATGACCGACCTGCCGCTTGGCGGACAGCGGAATTTCGCTTATCTCGCTCGCCTTTCCCCCGGCGTTGTTCCGGCCGAGCCGGGCGCTCGCGACGCAGCCAACGGCGGCTTTTCCGCCAACGGCGTCCGCTCCAACGGACAGAACAATTTCCTGCTGAACGGCGTGGACAACAACATCAACACCATTGACTTCCTCAACCAGACGGCTTACGCCATCGGGCCTTCGGTGGAAGCGATCTCCGAAATGAACGTCATCACGAACGGCTACAACGCCGAGTACGGCCGGTCCGCCGGCGGCGTCGTCAACGTGAACCTGAAGTCCGGGACCAACGAACTTCACGGTAGTCTTTTCGAAATTCTTCAAAATAAGAAGCTCGACGCGAACCGCTGGGAGAACAACCTCGCCGGTGTCCCGCGTGGGCCGTTCGTGCAGAACCAGTTCGGCGCCACCGCCGGCGCGCCGATCATCAAGAACAAACTGTTCATCTTCGGCGACTACCAGGGCACCCGCATCGCCACGTCGGGAGGCGCGGTTTCGGGCCTCGGCTACTCGGGATTCAAAACGATCCCGACCGCCGCGATGAAAAATGGCGACTTCTCCAGCCTGCTCGGCCCTTCGGTCGGTACCGACCCCGTTACCGGCGCGAGCATCAACCTGGGCGCAATCTACGATCCGGCTTCGACCCACTTCAATGCGGCCGGCCAGCCCGATTCGCGCACTCCCTTCCCCAACAACATGATTCCGAAGAACCGCTGGGACCCCGCATTTGCCAAGATCCTGAGCCTCTACCCCGCTACCAACCAACCGATCAAATCCGGAACGTATCCGACCAACGATTTTTACTACGTGACACCCGGCAGCCAGACCACCGACCAGGGCGACGGGCGGGTGGACTACCACCTCAGTTCCAAAGACAGCCTGTTCGGGTCGATCAGCTGGTCCAACACGGCGAAGACGTCCGGCGTGCCGTTCCCCGGCCCGCTCGACGGGTCGCCCTTCGGAGGCGCCGGAGAGGACGACCTGTCCCGTAACGCCCAAATGAGCTACACGCGTGTGTGGTCCCCGACCCTGATTTCGGAAACGCGCGTCGGCTTCACGCGTCTGGTCACATCCCGCATCGGCGCCAATCCCGGCAAAGACCTGTTCACCGAGATGGGAATCGGCGGCTACAATCCGACCACCGCGACCGCAAACAACGGAGGCCTGCCGCAGATCAGTTTCACCAACGGCTACGCCCAGACCGGCGCCAACGACTGGATCCCGACGAAGGAGTACAACAACGTCTGGGACTTCATCCAAAACGTGGCACTGACAAAAGGCTCGCACGGCCTCAAGTTTGGCGCCGAGTACCGTCCCATCAAGTTCCCGTTCTTCCAGGTCCCTGACCCGCACGGGAACATCGGATACAGCCAGAACCAGACGGCCTTCCCGTCTACCGGCCGCGGCAGTTCGGGTGCGGCTATCAATACCGTCACGGGCGACCCGATCGCGTCCGCGTTGCTGGGACAGATCGACAGCGGCAACATCTCGACCACCAACTTCATCTCTTCGCAAAAGAGCGCCTGGGCGTTCTATGCGCAAGACGACTGGAGGGTGAACTCCAAGCTGACCCTGAACCTGGGATTGCGCTACGAACTCTGGTCGCCGATCGACGAACGTTTCGGGCGGCAGGCGAATTTCGACCTCCAGAGCATGACCCTGTTCATCCCGCGCGGGCCGAACCAGGACGCGCCGCTGCCTCCGAACTTCGCAACCGCCTTCCCGTCCATCCGCGTTTCCCGCGGCGAGGTGCCAAGCACGCTCGTACCGTGGGACAAGTGGGACTTCGGACCCCGCATCGGTCTCGCCTACCAGCTGACCTCCAAGACCGTTCTTCGCGCCGGGTTCGGTATCTTCTACGGCGGCGAAGAAAATCAGGGCGGCAGTCCCAACCGTGGAGAAGGCGTGCCGTTCAACGAGACCGTCAACCTGACGCGCAGCAACGGCGTCAGCTCGTTTGTCGGCGTCTCCGACAAGAATTGCACAGGGTGCAACTACTTCCCCAGCGGGTTGACCGGCGGTTATCCGCTAAACGTCTTCACGCTGCCCGCCCCCGTCTCCTTCCGCGGCGTTCAGCCCGATTTCCGGAATCCGCTCGTGCAGAAGTGGAACTTCGTGATCCAGCGGGAACTGCCGGGTGCGATGGCTCTCGAAGTCGGCTATGAAGGCAATCACCAGGCTCACCAGCTGATCCTGTGGAACTCCGATCCGGCGGTGAACATCGGCACGGCCAATTCGGCGATCACCTCGGAAACGCAGCGGATCATTCAGCCGCCCGCCAACTGTCCGACCTGCGCGTCGATCGGCAACGGGCTTTCGATGACCTCGTCGTTTGGCTACGGCAACTACGCCGCGCTCTCCACCAAACTCGAGAAGCGCTTCTCGCATGGCCTGCAGATGCTGACGGCGTACACCTGGAGCCACGCGCTCGCCAACAGCGGCACGCCGCTGAGCGGGTCGGGCGGCCTGGGCGCGCCGGACCCCGGGAATTTCGCCAGCCAGTATTCCAGCGCCTCCTGGGATATCCGCCACAGTTTCACCAGCGCCGTCACCTACGACCTGCCGTTCGGAAGGGGCAAAAAGTTCGGTTCGAGCGCGAACCGGATCGCCGATACCATCATCGGCAGTTGGCACTTCAACGGATTGCTGACCCTGCGTACCGGCGTCCCGTATACGCTCCGGTACAACGGCTGCCAGGGCGTTTGGGGTGCCTGCCGTCCCGACCTCGTTCAGGGCAAAGACCCCAACGCGGAGCCGGCGGGCGGACGAACCCCGGACCAGTGGTTCGACATTTCGTCCGTGGCGGTACCCGCGCCCCTCACCGGCGGCAATCTCGGATTGCAGAGCCAGACCGGTCCCGGCACCCGCACACTCGACTTCTCCGTGTTCAAAGACTTTGTCATCACGGAGCGATTCAAGATGCAGTTCCGCGCCGAGTCCTTCAACCTCGGCAATACGCCTGTGTATAACACGCCCGACAACAACCTGCAGAACAGCCGGCTGCTCGGTGGCAATGGAACCTTCGGCAAGATCACCAGCACCTTGTCCGGTTCGGAACGCCACGTCCAACTGGCGCTGCGTCTGCAGTTCTAAGATAAGGAGACGCGCGCTCCCCCGCGATGGATCGGGGGAGCGGCGCTCCGGGATCCCATGTTTTGGCTGTGGTTTGCCCTCTTCGCCGGTCAGTTCGAAACCGCATTTCGGGCCGGTGTAATCGCTCTCAACAACAACAACCTGCCGGTTGCCCGATCGCAACTGGAAACTGCATCCAAGCTCCAACCTGAGAATCCAGGCGTCTGGCTGGCGCTGGCACAGACGTATTGGAAGCAGCAGCAACCAGACTCTGCCGCTGCCGCGGCTAGCCGGGCCGAGTCGCTCAACCCCGACGAACTCATCACGCACGGCCTCGCCGTCTTCTATGCCGGAGCTTCGCAGCCGCGGAAGGCGGAAGAACTCCTCTCCGGGTTGGTCCGCCGCAGCCCCTATCGGGAAGAATACTGGTTCGAGCTCACGCAGTCCCAACTCCGGCGCCAGGATTTTGCGGCGGCCCTGGAGACCGTGAATGCGGGCCGGAAGAACTTCGATAAGAGCGCGCAGTTGGAACTGGCCGCGGGAGTTGCGGACTACGGCCTCCGCCGTTTTCCCGACGCCATCGATGCCTTCCTCCGAACCGTCCAACTGGAGCCGGCAGCCGAGCAGGCCTACGTCTTTCTGGGCCGGATGGTGGATCAGGCGGAAGGCCGGCTGCCGCGAATCGTGCAGGCCTTCGCGGCATTCTCGGCGCGAGCCCCGAACAATCCGATGAGCAGCTTTCTTTACGGCAAAGCGCTGGCCGCCGCCGACGATTCCGGTTCAGCCGAGGCCTTGCTCAAAAAGTCCGTCGCCGCCAACGATCGCTTCTGGGAGTCGCACTTCGAACTGGGCTGTTTATACGAGCGGAGCGGCCGCCTGGAGGATGCCGCGCGTGAAATCCGGCGCGCTACCGAGTTGAATGCAAACGATGCGGCATCGCACTATCGCCTGGCGCGTCTCTACGACCGCCTGGGAAGGCATTCCGAAGCCGCGGCCGAGCGTGAGTTGCATGCCAAACTGGTCGCGGCCGGACAGTCGATGGCGGGGGTGAAATGAGGCTGCCGGTCTCGATCCGATGAAAGAGTGCGAATTCGTTGAGCCCTACTCGTATCGAAGAATTTCCGTCGGAGCGATGCGTGTGGCGTTGCGCGCCGGCAGGATGGTGGCAAAAAAACTGACCAGTATGGCGGCGCCGGCGATCCAGACGGCGTCGATCAGCCGCGGCTGAAACGGCACGAAGCTCAACGCGTATATGGTCTGGTCTAATGGCACCAGCCGGTATTTATCGGCGAAATAGCAGATCGTATATCCGGTGATCAGCCCGATGATACTGCCCACCACGCCGATCAGGACGCCCTGCAGCATGAAGACCCAGCGGATCTGGTTGCGCCGCGCGCCCATCGACATCAGCACGCCGATGTCGCGGTACTTCTCCATGACCATCATCACCAGCGTGATGAAAATATTCAGGGCGGCCACCAGTTCGATCAGCCCGATGGTGATGATCGTGACGATGCGCTCCATGCGGAGCGCTCCGAGAAGCTGTTTGTTCCGCTCCATCCAGGTCGTGGTCGTGTAGCCTTTGCCGGCAACCTTTTCGACCTCTTTGGCGATTTCGCCCGCCCGGTTCAAATCGTCCACATTGATTTCGATCTGGTTGATCGTGTCGCCGATCGAGAGAATCCGCTGCTCGGCATTGATCGACGTGAATGCCCATTTATCGTCGATTTCGAAGAAACCGGTCTCGAAAATACCGGCTACGCGGAAACGCTTGATCGAAGCGCGCGGCCCCATCGGCGTGAGCTGGCCCTGCGGGCTCACCACCTGGACGATCGAGTTCAACGTCATTCCCGTGTCTTCCACCAGCCGTGCCCCCAGCAGGATGCCTGGAGGATTCGCGCCCGGATCGCGCAGCAGGTCGATGGATCCGGCCTTCAGATGCCGGAGCGTCTCGCTGATCGCCAACTCTGCGTCCGGATCCACACCTTTCAACAGCGCTCCCGTGGATTGGAGCGCTCCGGTCACGAAAACCTCGCTGTAAAGCGCGGGCGAGACCGCGACAACGTGCGGCACTTTGCGCAGGCGCTCCGTGAGTTCGCGCCAGTTGTCGATTCCCGCGCCCGGCGTGGTCGGAATGACGTTGATGTGCGCCATCGCGCCCAACAGGTTGCGCTGCAGGGTGGCTCGAAAGCCGTTGTTCACCCCGAGTGCGATCACCAGCGCCATCACCCCGGCCGCGACGCCAAGGATCGAGATGACGGTGATCACCGAGATGACCGCCTCTTTGCGGCGCGCGCGAAGATAGCGGGCGGCGACGAACAGTTCGAAGCGCGAGGGCACCTTTACCCCTTGCCGTCGAGTTCCCGCATCAGCTGCACCAGCTCGATCGGCCCTTCCGGCCGCAGCAGTGGAAAGAGGATGACATCGCGGATCGAGCGCTGTCCCGTGAGCAGCATCGTCAGGCGATCGATGCCGATCCCCTCGCCCCCGGTGGGAGGCATTCCATAAGCGAGCGCGCGCACGTAGTCCTCGTCCATCTGGTGCGCCTCCTCGTCGCCACGCTCACGCATTCCGATCTGCATCTCGAACCGGCGGCGCTGTTCCTGCGGATCGTTCAGCTCCGTGTAGGCGTTGCCGATCTCCATGCCGGCGGCGAAAATCTCGAAACGCTCGACAAAAGCCGGATCGTCCGGCTTCTGCTTCGAGAGGGGAGACGTCTCTACCGGAAAATCGTAGATCACCGTCGGCTGAATCAGCCGGTCTTCGACGTGACGCTCGAACAATTCCGTGAGCGCCTCTCCCGGAGTCGGTTTGCCCGAGTTGCGGAGCAGCCACTCGGGGCTTGCAACGTCTTCCATGGTGGGACGGTCTTCGCCCGGCCAGAAATGGACCACCGCTTCGCGCATCGTATAGCGCGGCAACTGGCCGAAGTCGAGCCGGTTGCCTTCATACTCCACCACCGTGCCGCCCGTCGCATCGATTGCGACCTGCCGCAGCAATTCTTCCGAAAAATCGATCATGCCGCGGAAATCCGTATAGGCCTGGTAAAACTCCAGCATCGTGAACTCCGGATTGTGATGGGTGGAGAGCCCTTCGTTGCGGAAATTCCGATTGATCTCGTAGACCCGTTCCAATCCGCCCACTACCAGCCGCTTCAGATAGAGTTCCGGCGCGATGCGCAGGTAGAGGTCGATATCGAGCGTGTTGTGGTGGGTGGTGAAGGGTCGTGCCGCCGCACCTCCGTATAGGGGCTGCATCATCGGCGTCTCGACCTCGATAAAGCCGCGCGACTCCAGTTGGCGGCGCAGGGAAGCGATAATCCGCGCCCGCGTGACGAACACCTTGCGCACTTCGGGGTTCGCGATCAGGTCGAGGTAGCGCTGCCGGTAGCGCGTTTCCACGTCTTCCAGGCCGTGCCACTTCTCGGGCATCGAAAGCAGCGTCTTGGAGAGGAATTCCAGTTTCTCGGCGTGCACGCTGAGTTCGCCCGTGCGTGTCCGAAACAGATAGCCCTCCACCCCGATGATGTCTCCGATATCCAGCATCTTGAAGAGCTGGAAATCCCGTTCGCCCACGGCGTCTTTCTTGACGTAAATCTGCAGGCGCTCGCCGTTCTGTTGAAGGTGCGCGAAGCCCGCCTTTCCCATGTGGCGCAGCGTCATGATCCGGCCCGCGATGCGCACGCGGAGGTCCGGAGTCAGCTCTTCCGCGGTCTTACCGCCGTTCGCCGCCAGGATCTCCGGAATCGTGTCGGTGCAATCGAACCGCCGGCCGTAAGCACGGTAGCCCAACGCCTGGATCTCGTCGATGCGCGAGAGGCGCTGCTTCAATAACTCGTCTTCCAATGACAAATAGTTCTCCTGTTGTCGGCCGCCGGATGCCTGCCGAACGTTCTTTCCGCGACAGCCACGCGGTGCAAAGGCCGTCCCGCATGCCGGCCACAGCCGCTTGCCACGCGGTCTTTATGGGGAAATCAGTTATTATAAGTTTTTTCTTTTGCGACGATCCATCTCCATTATCATTCCCGCGTACAACGAAGAAAAACGTCTCCCGGCCACCTTGACGAGGATCCGCGAATGGCTGGCGTCCTCGCGGTGGGAATTCTCGGAAATCGTCGTGGTCGACGACGGGTCGGCGGACGGCACGGTTGCGGTGGCCCGCGCCGGCGGCGCTCGCGTGCTGCTGAACCCCGGCAACCGCGGGAAAGGCTATTCGGTAAAGCACGGTATGCTCGAGGCGGACGGCGATTGGGCCCTTTTCACCGATGCCGATTTGTCGTCGCCTATCGAAGAACTGGAGAAGCTTTGGGCCGCGGCGGCGGAGGGCTACGCGGTCGTGATCGGCTCGCGCGCCCTGGACCGTTCCCTGATCGGCGTGCACCAGCCGCTTTTTCGCGAACTCTCCGGTCAATTCTTCAATCTCGTGATGCGGCTGGTGACAGGCTTGCCATTCCACGACACGCAGTGCGGCTTCAAGCTCTTCGAATCCGCGGCCGCGCGCGACATCTTCGCACGGCAATTGCTCGACGGCTTCGGCTTCGATGTGGAGGTGCTGTACATCGCGCGCCGGCTCGGCTATCGCGCGAAAGAGGTCGCCGTACGTTGGAACAATGTCCAGGGCACGAAGGTCAGCCTGTGGAATGGCGTCCAGGCGTTCGTTGATCCGCTCAAGGTACGGTGGAACGGGCTGACGGGAGCCTACGCCGCGCCGCGCCCGCGGTGAGGGTCAGACCTTTACGATCACTTCCCGCAGCCGCTCGCGCGTTAAAAAAAACTTTACCGATTCGAACCGTGTAAACAGCTTTTCCAGGCTTCGATTGTTGAACAGCTGGGTCGGGCGGTGCACCCCTGTCTGCGCGACCTGAAGCGAATTCATTTCCTGGATTCGAAACGTGTAGAACGGAACCGCCTCCAGCTTGTTGTCCGAATGGAAGAAGGCCAGCATGTAGCTCTTCGGCCGCACGATCTTTTGCAGACGGTCGATTACCGCGGCGAGGAGCGGCGGTTCCAGGTATTCGAGCACGTCCCAGATCAAAACGCCGTCGAAATGCTCTTCCGGATAATCGAGCGCCTGACGCAGGAAGAAATCGATGCGGCCCGGATTGGACTGGTCGATCGTGCTCTCGGTACCGAACGTCTCCCGGACGATTTGCACGAAATCTTCCGAATAGAGACGGTGGCCGAGGTTCGTGATGAACGACACGTTTTGCTGGGTAGCGCCGCCCAAATCGAGGATGGTCAGGCCCGACTGGCCCCGGATGTACCCAAAGAACTCCTCCAGGCCGCGACTCTGCCGGGTGGTGACGACATCATCCTGCGTCACGCGCCGCGTGGGAAACGGCGGTCGCACCCCGGGGGAGAGGGAGGCCGTTCCGGAATCCGGCCCGGCCTGCTTACCCCGCAGCAGATTTCTCAGCGGTCCGGGCAAAGGCATGGCGTTTCCAGGATTCTACCGCTTCGAGTCGGATACGCCCGCTGGGACGGCCGAACTTACCGGTTGCGCGGGCGCGGAGACCTGCGGTTTCGGAGCCGGCTTTGCCGGTTCCGGCTTGACGATGTCGATGCTTCCCTTGAAATAAGCGCCGTCCTCGATGACGATGCGCGCGGTTCGGATGTCGCCGATCAGTTTGGCGTCCTTCCGAATTTCGATCCGTTCACTGGCTTCCACGTTGCCCTGAATGCTGCCGAGCGCTACCACTTCGCGGGCCTTGATCGTCGAGTGCACCGTCCCGTTCGGCCCGATCGTCAACTTGTGCTCCGGAGCCTCCACGATGCCTTCCACGTCGCCGTCCACGTAAAGGTCTTCTTTGCTGAAGATCTGGCCGCTGATCTTCACCGCTTTGCCGATCGACGCGGCATTCGTGGAACCCGCATCAGTTCTTCCGACGGGCATAGACACGGTTGTAGTCTCCTTTTTCGGTTCTACGGAGCTGGGGGACACAGGGGCAGAGGCCGGACCCGGTGGATTGAAGGACTTGGACGGTTCGTCCTCCCGGCGTTTATTCCACATGAGGCCGCCCTCCTGAATGAATGATGATAACCAACATGATACTGCCTCTCTAGTCTAAAGGGGCCTCGCCAAAAAAGGCAAACCGGGCTTTCCGCCCGCGCGAGCGTCCCTTTGGGACGGGGAGAACCTCGCCGCGAGGATAGGCGGCGGTACCGCCGGCGCGGATCGGCGCTCCCGGAAGGCAGCAAGTTGCGGGAAGGCCGGCCAGGAGACTAACTACCGGGGCCGGCCATTCGGGAGAGGCTTACGGACGGTCGCCCAACGTGTATCCCAACCATACCGTCCCGCCCGGCACGGCGTTGGAACCGAATTGGTAGAAGTTGTGGACGTAGTGAATGTCGAACTGCGGCCGGATGAAGATATGATCCGTCAGGTACAGCTGCACACCAATGCCGCCATGCAGCTGAAAGTGATTCGAGCTTTCCAGATACTGGTTGCTGCTGGAGCAGCCCGCGAACTGATCGCAGTACTTCGAACTATAGTAGAACTTCATGTTGGCGGCGCCGATTCCACCTTGCAGCTGCAGCGCTGCCCGCTTCGCCACCACCGGCTGATAGATGCCGTTGATATCCCAAAATGTCGTTCTGGCCTGCAATCCGGCATAATCCGGTTTATTCGGCTGAAGGTTCGCTTCAAAGCCGACTCCCACGTGCTTCCACAGCATCAGGTTTCCGCCCAGTCCCAGGAAGAAACCGCCGAGCGACGGAGTTGGGTAGAGGACGTTGTCTCCAAAAGTATTGATCGACTGACCCGTGGATTTAGCGTGCCGGGTGCCAAAGCCGATATTGAAGTCCACCCCGCTCTGTGCTTGCGCGAAAGGAACGATCATCATCGTCACAATCAGCAGGGGAAGGTAGCGGCAAATGCGTTTCACGTCAGAACTCTCCTCGTTTCGCTGCATACAATCGCTAAGTGATAACGTCACGGCAAGACGCGCCGCGCGGATCGCCGCAGCACATCGACAGGCCGTTGATACCACTTACGACGTTACCCCATTCACTTCGGTTTCAATAGTATCCGGAGCTACGGTTCGTAACTCTGCGGTTCGCCCGATGGTCCGAACGCAGCCGGAATTCGTCGGAGCTAACGTTTTTGGCAGTGCCGGCAAAAGTGGGAGGACCTCTGCGCCACCAGAACGCGGCGGATCGGCTCACCGCAGGTCACGCACGCTTCGCCGGTCCGTTGATAAACGCGGTGGCTGACCTGGAAGAATCCTTTTCTTCCTTCGGCATCCACATAATCGGAAATCGAGGATCCTCCGGCCGCGATCGCTTCCTTGAGTACCGCGGAAATTGCGTCGTATAAGCGGCGGGCGCGATCTCCACGGATGCGGCGAGCCAGCGCCATGGGATGAATCCCGGCCCGGAAAAGAGCTTCATCGGCGTAAATGTTGCCGATCCCGCGTACGAAGTCCTGATTCAGCAGAAGCGCCTTGATGCGCGTCTTCCGCTTGAGGAGACCGGCCGCGAACTCCTCGAACGGTACCTCGAGCGGCTCCGGGCCCAGTTTTGCAACCCTTTCCGGAAACTCTGCGCTGAATTGGAGGCGTCCGAACTGCCGGCTGTCGTCATACAACAACACGCCGCGGTCGAAAGTCAGGATGGCGTGCGTGTGCTTGCCGGGCTCGCCTCCCAGCAACAGTCGTCCCGTCATTCCGAGATGAACGGTGAGGTATCCGCCTCCCTTGTCGAGCGATATGACTATAAATTTGCCGTACCGGCGGATGCCCACGATCTTGCGTCCGGCAAGACGTGCGGCCATCTCGTCCGGATCACCGCCCCGCAGGATTCGCAGGCAGCGGAATTCGGCAGAAACGATCCGCCGGCCAATCAGCGGCGCGATCGAGCGCGTGACCGTTTCGACTTCCGGCAGTTCGGGCACGCTCAGGGCACCTCGATCCAAATTTCGTCGCCGTCCAACCTCACGTCGAAGGTCGGAACACGCCGCGCCGGCGTAAATGGGCACGCGCCCGTTGCGGCGTCGAACTCCCAGAGATGAAACGGGCATACCACGAGACCATCGCGCACCTGACCCTGTCCCAACGGTCCGCCCGCGTGGAGGCACACTCCGCTCATCGCCCGAACAGTGCCGTCGATATTGCAGATCGCGTAAGGCTGATCGTCCACGAAGACCTCCGTCACCGCGTTGGGAGCGAGCGCGGCGACGCTCCCCACCTTTACGAGGGCCATCCCTCCAGTAGGCAATCTGGCGGCTGGATTGTCAAGAAAGCGGTTGGCGTGTGCACGCCAACCGAGCGCGAAACAAAACCACGCCGCTGCGCGTCAGGACGTTTGATGAAGAACCTGGTTCTTTTCGCGCCTCTCACGCTGCTGCTTACCGGCTGCGGTTCTGTAACCATCGCCCGGATCAACGCGGATCCCACCCGGTATCGCGCGCAAACCGTCCACGTCAACGGCACGGTCGTGAATTCCGTGGGGTTGCTCGGCACCGGAGGGTATCAGATCGACGACGGAACCGGCAAAATCTATGTGATTTCGCGGTCCGGAGTGCCTTCCCGCGGGTCGCGCGTAGTGGTGACCGGCACGGTGATGCCGGGAGCCCAGGTGCTCGGGCAGTCCGTCGGAACCGCGATCCGCGAGGAACATCATAAAGTCCGTTGAACGCCGGGTACGCTTCGGCGAGCGGGGATCGGCTTACGACGGCCCTGCCGTTTCAGGCAGATCCGGTACAATTGTGAAAGACCATGCAAACGATTCTGGTGATCGACGACGACGAAAGCCTGCGCGACACCATCGGGGTCATGTTGGAACAGGACGGGTTTCGCGCAGTCCTGGTTGGTGATGGCAAGGCAGGTTTCGACAAGGCGGTAACGGTCAAGCCGGACCTCATGCTCGTGGACCTGCGCCTTCCGGGGATGTCCGGGACGGACATCTGCAAACAAATGCGCGCTGCGCAGATGAAAACTCCCATCATCGTCCTCAGCGCCGTGGGCGACGAACTGGACAAGGTACTGCTCCTCGAAATCGGCGCCGACGACTACATGGTCAAGCCGTTTGGCACGCGGGAACTGATGGCCCGTATTCGTGCCGTGCTTCGCCGTGCTTCACCGGAGGCCCGCAAGACGGTCCATTTCGCGGATACGGAAGTCGATTTCGAGCGGCGAACCGTCCGGCGCAAGGGGGAAGAACTCCGGTTCACTCCCGCCGAATACAACCTGCTCTGCTATTTTCTGCAGAACCCGGAAAGGCCTCTGACGCGGGACATGATCCTGAATTCGGTTTGGGGGTATGAATTCTTTCCAAACACTCGCACCGTTGATGCGCACGTGGTGAAACTTCGCCAGAAACTCGAGCCCGATCCCAACACGCCGCGGCATTTCCTTACCGTGCATGGTGTGGGTTACCGGTTCATTCCGTAATCCCGATCCGAAACAAATGCGAACAAGTCGCCGGGACCTGAGCCGGACTTAGTAAGCTAGGCTTCCGGGTTAGCGTCATACGGGCGGCGCTCGATAGAAACGGGCCCATTGCGCTGTGCCCACGAGGGTCCACTTATCGCGGGAAGCGGCAGGGGAAGTACGCTTTCGTGAACGGTTCTAGCCCCGTACTTGTTCCGCTTTTTACAGTTAGCACCGCTTCCGGGCCCCCGATGCTGAGAGAAAATAGCGGCATGCCTCTCGAGGCGACCAGCGATTCCCGAGGGCCGGATGAGCGGGCCGTTCTGATCGTGGAAGATTCAGAAAACACCGCCACCACCCTGGAAATTGCCCTCCTTGCTATTCCGGGACTCTCCGTCCTGCTGGCTACGTCCGGCATGGAAGCCCTGCAACTGCTCAGCCGCACCCCCGCGGTCCGGGCGATCGTCACCGACCTCAACATGCCTCGCATGGACGGGTTCGAGATGATTCGCCGCATCCGGGCCAACCGGGCGCTGTCCGGCACGCCGATCATCGTGGTCAGCGGCGACACCGATCCGGCGACGCCGGACCGTGTGGCACAATTGGGCGTTGTCGCGTTCTTCGCTAAGCCGTACTCGCCCGCGCAGGTGCGGCGGAAACTGGAACAGATTCTGAATGGTACGACTCAATAGCGCCACTCTTGGCTGCACGCTGCTGTTGACAGCATCCATTGCCGGCGCCCAGAATACGCCGGATCTCGCAAAAATCCTGGAACGGCTGGATCGCCTCGAGCGGGATAACCGCGCGCTGACGGAGGAGGTCCGCACCTTGCGTGCCCGGCTCGACGGCGTCGCCGATACCGCGACGGCGGTTCCACCCGCGGCCCCAGGTACCGAAGCGGCCCGCGCTGCGTCTGACACGCCGGCAGCCGCTCCGGCCACGTTGGAACAGAGGCTCGCGATTCAGGAGGAGCGGTCCGCCGAAATGGCGCAGACCAAAGTGGAGGCGTCGCAGAAGTTCCCCATTCGCCTGACCGGCATGGCCCTCTTCAACGCCTTCCTCAATTCGCACCAGAGCGGCGGCTTCGACTATCCGGGTGTCGCTTCGGCGCCCGGCTCGCATCATAGCGGCGCCACCCTCCGGCAGACCATCATAGGACTGGAATTCCGCGGACCGCAGACCATCTGGGGCGGGACCGTGCAAGGCTCCGTTTACATGGACTTCTTCGCCGGCAACAACCAGGTACTCCGCATGCGCACGGCCAATCTCGAAGTCCGCTGGAAGACCCGCTCCGTTGCCGTGGGCCTGGAGAAGCCGATCTTCAACCCGCGCGAGCCGAGTTCTCTGGCCCGTGTCGGAGTCTCTCCGCTGACCGCGGCCGGAAACCTCTGGCTTTGGCTGCCGCAGGCCCGGGTGGAGCAAGACTTCCGGTTTGCCCGTTCTACCGGCGTCCGCGCCACCATGGGAGTGTTGCAGACCAGCGAAGTCGGCCCGTATGCCGGCAGCCCGTTCGACGGCCCGCTCGAATCGACCCGGCCCGCTCTCGAAGGCCGTTACGAGTTCTTCCACAACTTTGACGACGAACGGAGAATCGAAATCGCCCCGGGCTTTCACACCAGCCGGACCCACGTTGCGGGCCTGTCCGTGCCTTCCAACCTCTTTTCACTCGACTGGTTTTACAATCCCTGGAGCCGCTTGGAGTTTACCGGTGCCTTCTACACCGGCCAGAACGTGGCGCCTCTCGGAAACGGCTACCAGCAAGGCTTCACCATCTATGGACGATATGCGCGCGCTGTAGGCAGCACCGGGGGATGGGCACAGTTCACCCTTCATGCCGCGAAACGCATCGACCTCCACCTGTTTTCGGGGCAGCAGGACGACGACAATCATGAACTCGCCGCGGGGCGTATCGGCAAGAATCTGGCGTATGGGGGAAACTTGTACTACCGGTTGGCGCCCAACGTCCTGGTTGGCCTGGAAGCGTCCCAGGTGCGTACTTCGATCATCGGTCAGGGTGTGAGGATCAACAACCACTATGATCTGGCGTTTGGTTATCTGTTTTAGCCTGTTCAGCGTCGGAATGTGGCCCGGCGCGCCGCCGCCGTTCGCCCCCGGTCCCCTCAGTGGACAGGTCGAACTTACCAATTCCGCCGATCCTGCCGTACGCAAGAATAAGGACTATTCCGGCGTCGTGCTGTGGCTGACTCCGGCCGGTGCTTCGTCCGCCCCCTCAGCGCCGCGGCGCGAAGTGATGCGGCAGAGGGCGCGCCATTTCATCCCGCACGTGGTGGCTGTTCCCCTGGGCAGCACCGTCGATTTCCCCAATCTCGATCCCATCTATCACAACGCGTTTTCGAACTTCAGCGGACAGCCGTTCGACATCGGCCTCTATGCGCCGGGCACCTCCAAGAGCGAGACGTTCAGGCATCCGGGCATCGTCCGCGTATTCTGCAATATCCACCCGACCATGAGCGCGATCATCGCCGTCGTACCCACCCCGTGGTACGCCGCGACGCCCTCCTCCGGCAAGTTCACGATCGCCAATGTGCCGCCGGGCGAATACGATCTCCACATCTTCCACGAGCGCGCCCAGCCGGACGTCCTGCAGTTTCTTGGCCGCCGGATCACCGTGCCGGATGGCGGTCTTGCACTCCCCTTGATCTCGATCTCCGAGACCGGCTACATTCCCGGACCGCACCTGAACAAGTACGGGAAGCCGTATCCGCCGGTCCCCAACGACGGCGCCTATCCCGGAGCGCACAAGTAAATGGGAAACTGGTTCCGCCGGCTGCCGCTGCTCGCGAAGATCCTGCTCTCCACCACTGTCGCGATCACGGCCCTCTTCGCCTTCACCGGCGAGATCGTTCTACGCCACATCAGCCGCACCATGTCCGACACTCTGGACGAAGAGGTTCAGAACAGCTTCCGGTCTTCTACCGCGCTGTTGAATTCCCGCGCCGAACTGCTGGCTTCCGTCAGCCGCGTGATGAGCGGCATGAACGAGGTCCGCCTCGCCTTCAGCACGGGAGATCGAGCGACCATCCAGGACACGGCGAGCGAATTGTGGTCCAAGGTCTCCGACACGAACGCCATCTTCCTGGTCGCCGACCCGCGAGGGAAACTGCTTGCGTCACTCGGCGGTGTGGCGCCCCTCTCGCTGGAGAAACAGCTGAATGTCGTTACGGAAGCAGCCGCCCGCTTTCCCAAGCAATCCACGGGAATTCTGCTGCAGGGCGGGGAACTCTATCACATCTCCGTAACCCCGGTTTATGTCGATTCCACCGGCGCACCGGCGCTGCTGACCGTGCTTGTGGCTGGCATCCACATGGACGCGCTGGTCGCGCAGGACCTGAAGGAGAGCACGAATAGCGAGTTCCTGTTTCTCACACCCGGCCGCGTGATCGCCTCCACCCTCAACCCGCGCGCCACCGAGGCGCTGGTCGCCAATATCGCGCGCACACCCGGTTCCGCGCGCATCAGCGACGGCGTCGTGGAGTATGCGCGCTACGAGCAGAAACTGCTCGACCTGACCGGTAAGCCTGTGGGGGAGATCTGCATCCTTCGTTCATTCGAGGCCTCGCAGAAGCGGATCAACAGCCTTTACACGAACATCCTGGCGCTCTGGCTGCTGGCCATCGGACTTGGGTTCGGCCTGACGTACCTGCTGGCGCGCCGCATTGTCGAACCGGTCAAGCAGCTCGACCGGGCCGCGGCCGAGGTCGCACGGCAGAATTACGCCATCGAAGTTCCCGTTACCAGCGAAGACGAAATGGGACGTCTCGCCCAGACATTCAACAATATGTGCGCCTCCATCCGGCACGCGCGCGAGGACCTCATCCGCCAGGAACGCATCTCGACCATCGGCCGGCTCTCGGCGTCTATTGTCCATGACCTTCGGAATCCCCTCGCCGCCATCTACGGAGGCGCCGAAATGATGGTGGATGCCGATCTGCCGCAGACTCACATGAAGCGGCTCGCCGGCAACATTTACCGCGCGTCCCGCCGCATTCAGGAACTGTTGCAGGACTTGCTCGATGTTTCCCGCGGGAAGCGGAGTCCCGCCGAACCCTGCCGCCTGCGCGAACTCGCTTCGGCCGCCTGCGACTCGCTCGCCACCGCTGCCCAGGCCCAGAACGTCACCTTCACCCTCGAGATTCCGTACGAAATCGAAGCCACGCTGGAGCGCAGCCGGATGGAGCGCGCCTTCCTCAATCTGGTCGGCAACGCGCTCGAAGCCATGCCGGATGGCGGCGAGGTGCGCATCAGCGCCGCAGTCGAAGGGGATTCGGCGATCGTGCACGTCGCCGACAACGGGCCCGGGATCGCGCCCGAGATCCGCTCCAAACTGTTTCAACCCTTTGTTACTGCCGGCAAGCGCAACGGCCTCGGCTTGGGACTTGCCCTCGCGCGCCAAACCGTCGTCGAGCACGGCGGAGACATGTGGGTGGAATCCGAGCCCGGCCGCGGTGCCTGCTTCACCTTCCGCATCCCGGGCGCGCATGTCGCCCAGCCTCAGCCCGTATAATCCCGCCGGCCTCGGCGAAGCGAGCCCGAACTCCGCACTGAACCGATTCCCGATGAGTAGATCAAGTCGAACGAGTCCAGCTGCCCGGTGCTACCCTGTTCCTTTGCGGCAACATCCTCTCTTCCGGCCATACCTGGCCCTCCTGGCAGTCTGTTTTTTCTGGGGTACGACTTACCTCGGCATCCGCATGTCGCTCGAATCCTTCGCCCCGTTGACGCTCATCTCGGTGCGCTTCATTCTGTCGGGCTCTCTCCTGGTGCTCTTTGCCAAGTTCCGCGGCCACTATCTGCCCCGGAGCCGCGAATTGGCCGCGACCTGCTTCTCCGGCTTTTTCGTCCTGGGCATCGGAAACGGCGCCCTCGTCTTTGCGGAACTGCTCGTTCCCAGCGGGATCGCCGGCCTGATCATCACCATCTCGCCATTCTGGATGGTGGGCATGGAAGCGTTGCTGCCGGGAGGGGAACGCCTGCATGCGCCGACGATCGGAGGCATGGTGGTCGGTCTCGCCGGCGCATCTCTCCTCTTTACGCCGGAGCAGGGTTTGGGGAGCATCGACCGCAACCTTCTTCATGGATTTCTGCTTCTGCAGTTTGGGATGGCCGGGTGGTCGTTCGGGTCCATTTATCAGCGGCGCAACGCCGGTAAAACACACCCGGTGATCGCCGGTGGCGTCCAACAACTGGCCGCGGGGCTGATTCTCGCCCCTTTCGCTCTCGCGTTTCCAGGGCACCCGATCCATTGGAGCGCACGCGGCATCGTCGCACTCCTCTACCTGGTATTTTTCGGTTCGATCGTCGGCTACAGCGCCTACGCATACGCCATGGACCGGCTGCCGGTGGCCATCGTTTCGATTTATCCCTACTTGAACGCCGTGGTGGCGGTGACGCTGGGCTGGCTGTTCTACCGCGAACCGTTCGGCAGGCGCGAAGCCATCGCCATGCTGGTAATCTTTGCCGGCGTCGCGATCGTGAAGCGGTTCTCCGTCAAACCCGTGAAGACCTAATCACGGCCGATCAGTTTCGCTCCCAGTGCGCCGCCGGCCATGCTCAAGCCGGTGATGAAGATGAACGAGAGGCACAACGTGGTAAGCACAAGCACCGTAATTCCTGGTCCCGTCTGAAACAGCCCGACCATCTGCTGGATCATCTGCTCCCGCGCAGGAACATTCTTCATCTGCTCCTGGAGCATATTGCCGAGATTGCCCGACATTGCCGCTGTAACCAGTTGCGTCGTCACGATCACGGCCATAGGCCCGAACATCAGCAGCCCGGTGATCCAACCCATGCGGACGCCGGCCGTTACATCCATGAAGATCCCGGTCTTGCGACGATAGAAAAATACCGCGAAGAAACCGGCGCCCATCCAGGCGAGCAAGGGCAAAAAAAGGTTGAGGACTGTGGCCGTTACCGCCACCAGCAGCGCGATCCGCACTGCGACGGGGTTCCGGAAATTCAATGGCGGAGCCTGCGCAGGCCGGTTGATCACCGGCGGGACCGTCTCCACCGCCACCGGAGCCGCCGTCTCCGGCTCTACGATGTCGCGCTGCGGTTTGCCACACTTGTGGCAGAACAGGGCGTCGGGCGCGAGTTGTGTCCCGCAGGAACAGAATTCAGGCATTCAGGCGCTTCCAGGGTTACCTGTCTTCAGTTTGACGCACGCGACACCAGGGAAGCAACCGCTATCGGAACCGTACTTTTACGTCCGGCTTGTTCTCCATGTGCGTAGTCTCGACAAAACGGACTCGCGCCGGCTGCGACGTCATCACGATCGACGCCGTATGCATCCCGTCACCCGTAAACCGTACGCCGCGCAGCAGGTTGCCGTCCGTAACCCCGCACGCGGCGAACACCAGGTTCTTACCCGGCGCCAGCTCCGGTGTGGTGTAGATCCGGTTCACATCCCGGATGCCCATCTGCTGCATCCGCTCCTTTTGGGCGTCGTCCTTCACCACCAGCCGGCCCAGGATTTCGCCGTTGAGACACCGCAGTGCCGCCGCCGTGAGCACCCCTTCCGGCGCGCCGCCCGACCCCATCACCGCGTGAACCCCCGTCCCCGCGACTGCCGACGCGATTCCCGCCGAAAGGTCTCCATCGGAGATCAGACGGATGCGCGCGCCGGCTTCGCGTATGTCGGCGATCAGCTTCTGGTGCCTCGGCCGGTCGAGCACCACCACCACCAGGTCGTCCACGCCGCGCTGCAAGCGCCGCGCGAGCGCCTTCAGATTCTGCTTCACGGGTGCGTCGAGTTCGAGCGCACCCTTCGCGGCCGGTCCGACCACGATCTTCTCCATGTAACAATCGGGCGCGTGCAGCAGACCGCCGTGCTCGGACGCGGCCAGCACCGTCACTGCTCCGGCGCCTCCCGTCGCGCACAGGTTGGTTCCTTCCAACGGATCTACCGCGATGTCCACCGGCACTGGCATGCCGTTGTTCTTCGAGCCGACTTTTTCGCCGATGTAGAGCATCGGCGCTTCGTCGCGCTCACCCTCGCCGATCACGATCGTTCCGTCGATCGCGAGGGTATCCAGGCAGCGCCGCATCGACTCCACGGCCGCCTGGTCCGACGTGTTTGGGTCTCCCATGCCCATAGTGCGCGCCGAGGCGATGGCAGCCTCTTCTACCACGCGCAACATTTCGAGCGAGAGGTCGAACATGTGGTAGCTTTCTCCTCATGGACAATAACACAGTCCTGGTACTCGCGAACCCCACGGAACCACAGCTCGCGATGCTGGACGAACTGCCCGCCGAAACGACACTCGCGGTGGGCGACAAACTGGAAGCTTTTGAGAGAGCAGCGCCGGAAGCGAACGTGATCTTCAATTGGTCGCTCGGCGGCGGGATTCTGCGCGACGTTTTTCGGATCAGCCCGCGCGTGCAATGGGTACACTCCCGTGCCGCCGGACTCGACAACCAGCTGTTCCCCGAACTGATCGAGCACCCGGTCACCATGACCAACGGCAGCGGTGTCTTCAGCCCGTCGCTCGGCGAGTTCGCACTTGCGTCGATCCTCTATTTCGCCAAGGACCTTCGCCGCATGATCCGCAACCAGGAGGCGGGACGATGGGAACAGTTCGACATCGTCGAGATCACCGGCCAGACGGTAGGAATCGTTGGTTATGGCGACATCGGCCGGGCCGTAGCCACACGGGTGAAGCCGATGGGCATGAACGTACTCGCGCTGAAGCGTCACGGCACGCCACTCTACAACATGGACCCGTTGGTGCAGCGGATCTACGGTCCTTCGGAGTTGCACGAGATGCTCCCCCTTTGCGACTACCTGGTCGTCGCCGCTCCGCTGACACCGGAAACGCGCGGCATGATCAGCGTCGAAGAATTCGCGAGGATGAAGCGCTCCGCGGTAATCATTAACCTGGGCCGCGGTCCTGTGATCGACGAGGCCGCCATGGTCAACGCCCTATCGACAGGTATCATCCAGGGCGCGGCGCTCGATGTGTTCGCTTTCCAGCACAGTGGGATCCGAAGCTTGGAATTCACGTGACTTGAAGTCGCG